>Ga0272482_10000384_pt1 | contig 13703 bp, 13 predicted proteins | sample RVTome_8_FD_192427 | JGI IMG/M metagenome (GOLD analysis project Ga0272482, IMG submission 192427) | Soil microbial communities from uranium-contaminated site in the Upper Colorado River Basin, Wyoming, United States - RVT160D0 (version 2) ...
CACCGCCGATCCCCGTCACCGCGAGGCGGTGCTCGCTGCCGGAGGCTTGGGAACGAAATGGCACCCGCGACCGGCCAGCGACCAAGAGCCCCTCGCCCCTGCCCGCCGAGAGGAGCAGCCGGGCCTCGCCACCGGTCAGGCCGAACCGCTCGGTGACCACGTCGATGGCCTGCGTGGACTGGCGCATCAACACCTGCGTCGCCGCGTTGGACACGACCGTGAGTCCGAAGTCGCTGCCCAACACGTCGGCCGCGTCCTGCGTCACCACGGTCAGGCCCGCGTTGCGCTTGCGGCCCGCCTTCGCCATGAGGGACAGGAACTTCGCACCCTCGCCGTCACGCATCAACAGCCACGCCTCGTCGACGACGACTAGCCGCTTGGCCCGGTGGTCGCTGGGGGCCGTCTGGTCGATGCGGCCCCAGATGTGCTTGAGGGTCAGCAGGGTGCCGATGGTGCGCAGCTCGTCCGGCAGGTGCCGCAGCGACCACACCACAAGGTGGCCGTCCGGGCGGGTGCTGGTGGGCCCGTCGAACAGGTCCTTGAAGGTGCCGGAGGTCCACGGGGCGAGCCGGGCCGCCATCTGCTGCGCGGCCGGGTCCACATCGGCGGAAAGGGTGGCGGCCAGGTCCCGCAGCAGCGGCGCCGGCCTGCCCCACGTCGCGGGGTCGTGGGTGATCCCGGCTGCCTCGTAGGTGGCGGGAATCGCCCGATCCAACGCACCTTTCTCCGCGACGGGCATCGAAAACTGCTGTCCGGAGGACCCCAGCATCACGTTGATGATCGTGTGCACAGCCAACTGCTGGTCGCGCAGCACGGTCGGTTCCGTGTCGACCGGCAGGTCGAGGGGGTTGATGCACACGTCGGGCGCGCCGAGCTGGATGACGGTGCCGCCCACGTGTTCCGCCAGGGGCGTGTATTCGTCCTCCGGGTCGATCACGGCGACTTCGACACCCTGGTACAGGCTGCGCAACACTTCCAGCTTTACGAAGTACGACTTGCCCGCCCCGGATCGGGCGAGCACCACCGAGTTGTGGTTGTCCTGCGCCCACCGGTTCCACATCACGATGCCGTGGGAGCTGGTGTTCACTCCGTACATCACCGCCTCGGCGGAGGTGTGCTGGCCGGGGGCGGGGGCGGCGAGGTCGCCGGAGGCGAACGGGAACGCCGCGGCCAACGACTCGGTGTCGAAGATGCGTCGCATGCCGAGGCCGTCGACGCCCAGCGGCAGGGTGGTGGTGTAGCCGAGGTGGTGGCGGAACGCCGCCGGTTGCAGGTCCAGCAGCATCGACGCGGCTGCCGACCGGACGCCGGCCGCTGTCTCGTGCAGCTCGTGCAGGCTGCGGCCGTGCACCGTTACATAGACCGCGCCGTCGTGCAGCTTGGATGCGCCCCGGGCCACCCGCTGGGCCATGTCGGCGGCATCGGAGGCGGCTGCCTCCACCATCGGATCGGACAGCTTGCCCCGCTCGGCGTCGATCCGCCGGGTCGACTCCAGCCGGGCGCGCTGCTTGGTCAGCATCGGCGCGGCCAGCTGCGCCGGCACCGACTCGGTGTGCACGGCGACGGTGACCCGGCCCGGGTAGGACAGCAACGGGACCAGCCAGGCCGCGCCGACCTCAGCCGGGTAGCCGCACACCGCGAAGGTGGCCGCGTAGCCGTCGCCGACGCGCACGTGGGTCGGCGTCACTTCCAGCACCGCCGGTGCCGGCATTGAATCGGCCGTCGTCTTCGCGGCGGCACGGGAACGGAACAGTTTCATCGGATCCCCCCTTCAGTGGTGGATGCGGTGATCGGGATGCCGGGCACGGCCCGAGGGCCTGGCACCGGCGGTAGGTAGGGGTCGACCGCGCTGGCCAGGGCGGCGGTGACTGCGCCGCCGTCCAGCGGCTCGGCGGACACGCCAAGGGCGCCGAACGCGCGAACGGTCGCCTCCCGCATCCCAGCCGGGACCACGGCGAGCACCTGCCGGCGCAGCGGATCGCGGGTGGTATCGAGTTCGAGCAGGAACGCGGCGTAGTCGTCGGCCGCGCGCCGCAGCGCCTCGTGCGGCAGCCGGGCCGTGTTGTCCAGCACCGCCTGCGCGTACGGGGTCAGGTCATGCCGCTGCGCGGCGACGACGATCTGCGCCGGGCCGGTCAACGCGTTGAGCCACTGCCCGAACCCGGACAGCAGCGCGGCCTGTTCCTGCCCGGTGCGCAACGCCACGTTGGTAGTGCCGCAGGCGATCACAGCGCGGGCCGCGCCATCAACGGTGAGCGTGCCGTCCGCCGCGATGGTGGTCGCGGCGGTACGCAAAGGTGCCGGCACCCTCGGCGGCGCCGCCGTCTGCACCAGCGGTTGCCCGCCACGCGTCCGCCCCGGGGTTTGCAGCTTCGGTACGCGGCGCAGCGCGAAGCCGTGGCGCAGCCACACATCCAGCGGCAGCCCGTCACGGCGGCCCAGCGCCACGAACACGGTCACCCCGGCGACCGGGATCGCGGCGATCAGCCACGCCATCGGGGGCAGCAACGTTTTGAAGCTGGAGTACAGCAGCCAGCCGGCACCGGCGATGGTGCCGATGATGGCCAGCTGCCGGAAGGTCAGCCCCCAGGCGATCTTGTCGGGGGTGCCGATGTCTGCGGGCACCGAGGCCCGTGGGATGTCGTCGTCCATAGCGGACACTCCTTGGCAGATGTGGATGGCTAGCGGCGGCCCGGGATGCGCATGCGGCGGGTGATCGACTGGATGACCACGGCGCGCAGCACGACTCCAGCGGTGGACATCTGGCCGCCTCGGGTGACATAGCGGCCGACCAGCTTCGGGATGCGTACGGTCACCAGCAGCAGGCAGGCGGCGATGAACAGGTTGAACACGTCGGTGCTCGCGCCGCCGGGAAGGCCCAGCAGGATCGGCACGTTGTACTCGGGGTCCACGAGCAGATCCACGCCGGTGGTGAAGAAGATCGCTTGCAGCAGCGGCGTGGCCAGGCAGCCCAGCAGCGAGTGCCACCACAGCCCGGCCGCGGCTTGGGTCTGCGGCAGGGCGTAGCAGGCCAGGGCGACCGGGGCGATCCCGGCCAGCACGATCAGCGTGGCGATCCGGGCGAACCAGCCGACCAGCAGCATGTAGAACAGCACGACGGTGATCAGCCCGATCACCACCGCGAGCACGGCCGAGGACGGGTTCGTCAACGCGCCGGCGATGCGGGCCTTGACGAACTCGATGACCTGCGGCCCGGACGCAGTCTGGCCGACCATCGCCACCGTCAACGCATTCGCGGTCTCGATGAGCATCCGGCACAGCTCGACGCCGAAGTTCGACGCGACGAACCCGAACACCAGCCGCGGCAGCAGGTCTTTGGCCTGATAGCGGATCTGGAAAGTGCCATGCGTCATCGCGATCGCTCCGGCGGCGATAATCGACAGCACGAACGTGGCGTTCACCACCACGACCGAGCGGCCCACCAGGGCTTGCACCTGGGGGAAGACCGTGACGTCGGGCGAGGTGAAGAAGGAGGCGGTCAGCAGCGCGACCAGCCCACCGAGCATGCCCTGGACACGCTCGGCGAGCCACTCGATCAGCCCGTTGTACAGCCAGTCAGTCATGACGGCCGCTAGCCGCCGAGGATGCCCTGCAACACCTGCAGGACGACCGGCGCCAACACCGCCAAGGCATAACCAGCCAGGGCCGCTTTGAAATTGCCCTTAGCCTGCTCGGCCTGGGCCGGGTCACCGCCAGCGGTCATGTACCGCAGGCCCCCGATGACGAGGAACAAGGTGGCCACCGCCGCCAAGATCCCCATGATCCACAGCTTGAGGCCGTCAATGACCTCCGGAATCGACTTCGGCGGCGGTACCTGCGGGTCAGGCGCGGCCGCGATCAGGTCTCCGACAGCGGAGACGAGGGTGTACGCGTGCATGGGCGGTCTCCACAAAGGACTTGTGAGACCGCCTCGATGGGGCAACCCCGCACGTGCTGGCCGGTGGGGGCGCTCCTCCCTACGTCGTGTGCGAAGGTTGGTAGTCAGTACGCCGTACCGGATTCCGGCCAGCCGCCCGAGGTCCGTAGCCCCACCGAGGCGGGCACGCCATCAGCGGCATGCACCCGCCCAGACCTGCGCTGTCAGCCCGTACGAACTCGCCGCCCACCTGACCCGACCTGTCAGCACCTAACGCCGCAGGTCGCCGGGGGGGGCGGCAGCGTTCGAGGTGGAGCGCCGGTGACAGGTCCGGGCACGGCCGCGGGCACCTGTCAGCCTCCGAGGCGCATACCTGCGGTGAGCTGTCCACTACGCTTGCCGGTCGTCGGCACCCACGCCGGATCGGTCCCGGGCTGGCTCGGCGTGGCGACGAACCCAAAGGGGAGGTGACGATGGCGGCGCCAGGTCCCGCGAAGGCTCCGAACGATCTGCTGCGGCGGGCGCGGCTGCGGATGCCATCGCCGTCCGGCTCGGGGCGGGCGATGTCGCGGCAGGAACTCGCGGAGGCAGCCACCGCGTGGCTGTTCGCCGACACCGGCCGCGAGTTTCGGCTCGATGAAACCTACATCGGCAAGTTGGAGCGCGGCGAACACCGCTGGCCGAACGAGCGGTACCGGGCGGCGTTGCGTGCCGTCCTGGGCGCCGCGTTCGATGCCGACCTCGGCTTCTACACCATGCGCGGCAGCCCCCTGCTCGTCGTCGGTTCCGCCACACCCGTGGCGCCCAGGGGCGGGCTGCTCGGCGGCGCCAGTTGGGACGGCGCGAGCGCGGAGGCGTTGGCCGCGTTCCTGACCGACGACCGAGACCTTGGGCCAGAGGAAGCGCTGCGGCTGTCCCACGAGTGGCGGGTGATCGATCCGCCCCAAATCGTCGAGATGGGAGCTGGACGGCGGGTCGGGCGCCGCCTCGCGGCGATCGTGACCGAGCGGGCCGACGCGCTACGCCGGATGGACGACTTCCTCGGCGGCGGCGACATGCACGACCTGGTCCGCCGGGAGCTGAGGGTCACCGTGGAAATGGTGCGCGGCGCCGCCTACAGCGAGGCGACCGGCAAGCTGCTGTTGTCTGCGGTGGGTGAGCTGTGCCAGCTCGCCGGCTGGGTCGCCAGCGACGCAGCTCTGCACAATCAAGCCGAGCGGTACTATCTCGGCGGTGTTACCGCCGCGCACGCCGCGCAGGACAACCCGCTCGCGGCGAACCTGCTCTCGTCGCTGGCCTACCAGAAGGCCAACGTCGCCGACCCGCGCGAGGCAGTGCTGCTGGCCTCCAGCGCCTACCACGGCGCGAAAACGACAGCGACCGCGACCACGCGGGCGCTGCTGCTGGAACGGGTCGCGTGGGCCAACGCCCGGTTCGGCGACCCGCAAGCCACCCTGCGCGCCCTCGGTGAGGTTGACGACGCGTACGCCGACACCGATCCCGGCGTCGATCCAGCCTGGGTGTACTGGCTCAACCGCGACGAGATCGACGTGATGGCCGGACGGTGCCTGACCCAACTGCGGCGCCCCGCCCGCGCCATCGGGTTGCTGGCCGCCGCCGTCGACCGGTACGACGACACGCACGCCCGCGAGCTGTCGCTGTACCTGTCATGGCTGGCAGAGGCGCACATCTACGACGGGAACATCGACGAGGCCGCGCACATCGCCGCCCGCTGCCTGATGCTGTCCACAGCCGTCACCAGTGCCCGAGGCACCGAACGCGTCCAGCTCATCCGACAAATGCTCGCACCACACCACGGCAACGCGGCCGTCGACGCCTTCGCCGACCGGGCGGCGGCTGTGCTCGGCCCCCATCCGACGGGCTAGCAGGCGGACACCACCATCGCTTCGCCGGCCCCCAGCGCGCCGGCTCGGCGGACGACCTTCACCAGGCGGATCGAGGCATGCCGGGGGCTAGCACCGCTGGTGACGCTTCGCCCACGCTGGCCGGCACGGCGGCACCGGCGACCACGCCCGGCATGGGCCGCACGGCTGGCGGAGTTGTCGCTGGCGACCCTTAACGGGAAGGCGGTAGCGGCGGTGGCCGATCACGGCAGAGCCCCGAACGAGCAGCTGCGGCAGGCGCGGCTGCGCACGCCGGCGGCGTCCGGGTCCGGGCGGCCGATGTCGCGAGAGGAACTCGCCGACGCGGTCAACAGGCGGGTGTCGGCCACCGACGACGTCGCGGTGCAGATGGATGCCGGCTACGTCCGACGGTTGGAACGTGGCGAGTCCCGCTGGCCGAACCAGCAGTACAGGGCGGCGTTGCGGGCGGTGCTGGACGCGGCCACCGACGCCGACCTCGGCTTCGCCGTACGGCGTCCGCCACGCCCCGGCCAGTAGGCGGTCGGAGGCCCACAAACCGCCAATCGCCGGTAACCTGCCGATACCGATGCGTGTGTTCATGCCGCCGACTCACGCAGCGGTCGCCTCGACCCGGCGACAGACGGCCGATTACGCAGCGGTCGTATTTGAACACGCCGAGGTGGTTGAGCTGGACCGAGCGCGTCCCGTGCGGTTGAGACTGCGGTTAGCCGACACCACGTCAACGGCGCGCTGCTCTGCGTTCGTGCAGCCCGGCGAAAGGGTGTCGAAGCCTTCGGGTGTCAGGGCGACCTGCCCAGTAGCAGGGCGTGGAAGGCGGCGCGTTCGGCTGTCAGGTCCACCGGGTGACCGGCCAGCTCCTGCAACAGTTCAGGAAGTCGCCAGGTGGTCAGGTGGCCGTATCGCGCTGCGTACAGGCCAAGGTCCTTGATGGCGAACTCGTCGGGAAAGTCGAGTAACAGGTAGCCAAGCATCTGTTGCAGGGTCGGTCCATCCAGCCCGGCCCGTCGGCTGCCGTCGGCTCGCTTGTCGCCGAGGCTTGTCTTCATCTCGACCAGCAGCCCCGCGGCGATGAAATCGGCGTCTGCCTTCATGAGCTTCGAGCCGTCGAATGTGGGGCCGATTGCCCACGGGCCGCGTCGTACGGCCAGGTGTGGCAGCAATGCGGTACGCGCGAGCTGGCACAGTTGCTCAAGCTCCGTTACGCCCGAGGGCGACGCTAGGGCGAGCAGGTCGGCGGCGCGAACCCGGTCGGGGTCGAGTTCACACAGCGGCGAGCCGGGAACGATACCTCCGACGCGATACACCTCGGTGAGGAGGGCGAGCGCCCAGCATCCCCGCAGCAGGGTCTCGTCATCGACGGTGGATCCTGCGGCGGGGCCGTCGAATCGCCCTACGCCCAAGCCGTCGCCGAGCGCATCACGGCCGGGCATCACGCCAAGGCGTTCACCCATCTCGATAGCGGCGATACCTATTTGCGGTACCCGACGGACAACCCCAATCAGGGCCAGGTCCAGACTTGGCTGCGGATGCACGAGGAACCGCACGGCCCAATCAAACGCGGTTCCCAGGGTTCCGGGGTGGGCATCCCCGCCTGCTACGGCCAAAGGACCGACACTATCGCGGTAACGCTGCTGAACCTGCTTGACGTGAGGGAAGCATTGCTTGATGAACAGCGTCACCGGCGATTTCGTATTGCGCAGTTCGGCGGTGAGCGGCCCCCACCGGCGTGCCGGTGCAGTCCCGGTCGTCCTCATGCACGCACGGTACGACCTCGCTACGACATTCACGAGTCGAATGGTCCGCACCAGCGGATCGACGGGCGTGCCACCCAGCAACCTGACGAGCCAGCGACGGATTGATGTCGCCGCCGTTCCGCCGCGCCTTCTCGTCCTTGTTGTCGGCGAATCTCGCACCCACAACAGCACCGCTCGTTTCCCCGCGCTGCACCGCGGCGACGAGCTTGCGCTCCGCGCGTTTGCGCCTCATCCGCACGACGGAGCCGGGCCGGCCGCACTCGGCCGCGATCTGTTCGATCAGCACGTCCCCGAGCCGGGTGGAGCCGATGAGTTCGGCCTGCGCGTCGGTGATGATGCCGGCGGCGACGGCGCGGCCGAGGACCAGATCGGGATGGCCGTAGGGACGGTATGGGGTGCGGGAACCGACCGGCACGTCCGCTGGCAGTTCCAGGAGGTCTTCGGTCTGGCAGACCTTGGCCGCGGCCCGCCATGCCGACCACTGGAGCCGAAGCCACAGCCGGGGTTTCGTGAGCTCGTCCTTGTACAGCAGCTCGAGGAACCCGATGAGCAGGGCGGAGTCGATGTCCTCGGCAAGCTGACGCCGCCCGGCCGACAAATGGGCGGCCATCTTGGTCAGGCCCGGCAGGGCGACGCCGACGACACCAACGCGCCACTGCGCCCCCCATTCTCGGGCGTGGGTAGCGAGCTGGCGCCAGATGGCGTCGCAGGTGTCCGGGTCGATGCCGGCGACGAGGAGGTCACGCAGCTCGTCCAGGGGAAGGAGTCTGCCGAGGCCGTCGATCAGGCGACCGTCGAAGGTCAGCGGTGAGGGTTGGCAGACCAGCAGGCGGTAGGCGTCTTCGGCGACGGCCAGGTCGGTACGGGGCATAAGGCGGCTCCTGAAGCAGGACAGGCCCCACCGGGTGTGGGGCCGAAGAACCTCATTGCGCCACCGCGACCTGTCACCACACGCCGTTGTCAGGTTCTGTTAGATCCGGACAGGTCGGGACAGGTTCGCCGACTGACAGGTCCCGCCCGGTCAGGTGCTGTCAGCCCGCCGGTTGGTTCGTTCGGCCTAACAGTTCGCGTCTGTGGGGTGTCAGTACGCCCGCCCGGTCCGGGGGCCACCGCGCCCATGACCGGACCCACCCGCATTCCCGCGCCGGATGCTGTCGGCGACATCGTCCCCGGCGAGCCGCCGGTGCCGATCACCGTCTGGTACGTGCCCGCCCCGCACGCGGGCGACACCATGTCCATCACCCTTGCCGACCGCCTCGTGCGGAACTTCACCCGCGGCCGGCGCCTCGTGCTCGACCTGACGGTCGGCGAGCAGTTCGCGCGTGCCGCCCGCGCGGCCCGCCGCCGCCACGCGCGGCACACGCCGCAGGATCTGGCCAGCGACATCCGTCGGGCGGCCCTCGTCGTGACCGGCTGGCCGCTCGGCGACACCGACGCCCCGACGTTCTTGGCCGACTGCGCGCAGCGGGTGATGATCGGCGGCTGCGTCGCGGTGGTGCTGCGCGCCGCCGAGCTCACCGTGAACCAAGTCCTCATCGCCGCTGCCCGCTCAGCTGGGCTGACCTACCTTCAGCACATCGTGGCCGCGCACGACCTGACCGCACCGCGCGGGCAGCTCGACAACGGCGTCCACCTCTCTGTGCACAGCGATGTCCTGATCTTCGCAAGCTCGCTCGACGCGCTGCGGGGCTCTGCCGATGGGTGAGCAGATCCCGGTCACCTCGGTCTGGCTGACCTGCCAACGGCCGGCCCGGGAGCAGCGACGCGGCCGGTACGTCGAGGAAACCACGAAACACCCGGCGAAGATGCTGCCCGATCTGGCCGCGCACGCCATCAAGGCGTACACGGCCCCGGGCGACCTCGTGCTAGACCCGATGTGCGGATCCGGGACGACGCTGGTCGAGGCGGTCCGGTCCGGCCGCGACAGCATCGGCGTGGACATCGAAGCGTCGTTCACATCGCTGGCGCAGGCGAACCTCGCGCTGGCCGCCGCGCACGGACACACCTCGTGGGGGCAGGCCGTTACCGGCGATGCCAGGAACCTCACGGCGCTCGTGCCGGCCAGCTCGCGCGGCCAGGTTGCCCTGGTGCTCACCTCGCCGCCGTACGGCCGGCGTACCCACGGCGTCGTCCGCAGCGCCCCGGGTACCGGAGTCCACAAGCGGCATTACGTCTACGGCGACCGGTCCACCGACAATCTCGCCTACCAGGGCATGGAAAGGCTGCTCGACGGCTGGCGGCAGATCGTGGCCGGCAGCATGCAAGTGCTGCGTCCCGGCGGCGTGTTCGTGTTCACCAGCCGCCCGATCCGCCAGGCTCCCGATGATCTGATCGACCTGCCCGGTGAGCTGTTCACGGCGGCGTTGTCGGTCGGGCTGGAGCCGGTGGAACGGTGCGCCGCCATGCTCGCCGCCGTCCGCGACGGGCAGATCATCCACCGCGCGGCCGTCTTCGCGCTGATGGCGGTCCGCAAGGCGCGAGCCGACGGCATCCCAGCCTCGCTGGTCGCGCATGAGGATGTCTATGTGCTCCGCAAACCGCGGAACTCCGGCAGCCGGAACCCAAGCGGTGTCGGACTGGCCGGCTCCGGTTCACCACTGGGCTCCGGTGTACCACCGAGCCTGGCGGGTGCCGCCGGCGTGTCCCCCGTACCTGTCTGAGCTGGGCTGTCAGGTTCCGTGAGCGGCGCTGAAAGGTCCGGTCAGCGCCGCCGTAGGGCGGCTGGGCTGGGCTGACAGGTCGTCGAGTTAGCCTCGGCGCACACCTTTCGCACCACCGTATTGCTGACCTGACAGCCCTGCCGTACGCCGGCATCAGCCCACCCTCTCGGGGTCGGTCGTCCGACGTTCGGGCTGACAGCTTCAGCACACATTTCCCACACGGTGTCGACCTCGCACGCCTGACCGGCGCGCGTGGCGACCCGTCACATCCCTGTTTCCGCGAGGGCGGCCACCACCGGTGGCCGCCTCTTCGTCGTGCCCAACCGAAGGGACGCACCATGCTCAAGAACGCCTGGTACCTGATCACCCACGCCGACTTCTTCGCCGGCATGAGCGACGCCCCGCGCCTGCCGCAGGCGCCCGACCTGATGCTCACGCTGGACGAGCTGTTCGGCGACGACGCCGGGATCAGCCCCGCCCACACCGCGACGGCGGTCGAGGTCATGCTGCGCATGGCCGAGCACCTGTCCGACGCCATCCCGCACGGCGGCCGTCACGCCGTGGCCGATGGCGACCAGCTCGCCCGGCTGCTCAACGGCGTGAACCTGCTGCTCGCCTACCTGGCGCAGCACAGCGGCCGGCTGGCCCACCATGCCGACACCGGCACCGGAGCCGACCTGTCAGCCCTGCCTGCGGGCGACCGCGCCGAGCTGACAAAGGCGTTGGCCGCCGCCAGTTGCCGGCTGGAAGAGGCCGCCGGGCTGGTCAAGGAAGCCCACCTCGCCACGGGCCGCACCACAGGATCGGCGGTACGGCGATGACCGCAGTCACCGGCGACATGCAGACGCAGATCGGCGACCTGCGCGCCGAGACGGTCGCCGCGATCGAACAGCGCGACCTGTTCGCCGCCGAGGCCCGCCGCACGCTCATCGCCGCGTGGGAAGCGGGACGGATCTGCCGGACCGGCTGCGCGGAGGCCCTCACCGGCTGGGGGCTGGAGCCGCCGCCCGGAGAGTTGACGATGTCCGCCGACGGGCGGATGTCGTACGCGCGGATGCACACCGACGAAGGCGAGGCCCGCGAGGAGGCTCTGCAGCACGTACCGGAGCAGCTGTCCCGGCTGCTGCCCGAGGTAGCCGTCTGGCCCAGGTGGGTGGTAGAGGTGGCCCTCATCGCCGGCGAGGACGACCACCCCGAGGTACACCCGTACCGGATCACGGTCCAGGTCCGGCTCCGGGCGCGGGTCACCGCCAGCTCGACGGCCGCCGCGACCACGAGCGCGGAAACCATGGTGACCGCCCGGCTGCCCGAGCTGGCCGACGCGGACGTCACGCTGACCGGGCTGACCTGGGAGGTCCACGACGGACCCGACGACCTGATCCACTCCGCTGACACCGACGCGCAACCGCCGACCGACCACGCGCTGGTGCCAGCGACGACCTCGCCGCCGCGACCGCAGCCCGCGACACGGCCACCGGGGCGCTCGCCGACCTGCGTCGCAAGATCCGCCACCGGGCGGTCCGCGCCCTGGCCGACGACGAGCTCGGCGGTGAGTACGAGCAGACCGCCGAGCGTGTCGAGCAGTTCCTGCTCGACCTCGGACTCGACGGCCTGCCGTGGGCCTACTTCGTCGCGGTCACCGCGGACATGACTCTGCGGGTTCGCGCGGCCACCACCCACCAGGCGTACGGCCAGGTCCGCGACCTCATGGAGCCCACCGGCGACCCCGGCCACGGGCGGCCCTGGAGCGCGCACGGCTGGGGCACGGATGACATCGACGAGGTCGACGGCTGGTGGCGTGTTCCCTGGCGGCACGTCTACAACGTGTGGCTGCGCGACCAACCCGACCGCGGCACCGCCGCCACGGCCGCCCAGACCCTGATCCGGGGCGAGCTGGACCGGGTACTGGCCGGGGTCGAGCACCAGACGGTCCTCACGTGCGCGGTCGAGGGCTACGGCATCGACCAGCGGTTGGACCCGGCCACCGACTGAACCCGTGACCACCGGCCGCCCGCGGCGGCCGGGGATCGGCCAAACCATCACCCTCAGCACCACGCAGGCGCCACCCAATCCGGGTGGCGCCTGTTCTCGTTTCCCGATAGGAAGGAGCGCCGCTGTGGCGCACGAGATCGAAAAGTTCACCGACGGAACCGCCGCCTTCTTTTCGTCCAAAGTGGACGCATGGCACCGGCTCGGCACCGTCACCACCGATTGCCTCACCGCCGCGGACGTCATGAAGGTCGCCTACCTCGGCGGCTGGGACGTGCGCAAGGAAGCGCTCCAGGCCGTCCCGTCCGGCGCGGGCGTACCGAACAAATGGGCCACCACCCGAATCCACCCGAAGTCCGGCCAGCGCGAGGTGCTCGGAATGGTCGGCAAGTCTTATCAGGTCGTGCAGAACGAGCAGGCATGCGACCTGCTCAACTTCATCGTCGACGCCACCGGCGCCCACTTCGAAACCGCCGGCAGCCTACGCGGCGGTCGTGAGGTGTTCGTGACGATGAAGCTGCCCGACTCGATGATGGTGGCCGGCATCGACGCCATGGACCTGTATCTGGCCATGTGCACCTCGCACGATGGCTCCCGGCTGGCGCGGGTGCTGTGCACGCCTGTGCGGATCGTGTGCGCCAACACCCAGGCGGCAGCGTTCGACAACAACGTCGGCGAATACGCGTTCTCCCACTCCGGCGACATCGAAGGCAAGCTGACCGAAATCCGCGACGCGCTGAAACTGGTGCCGGCGTACCTGGACCAGTTCCAGGCCGAGGCCGAGAAAATGATCGAAAAGCAGCTCGAATGGGAACAGCTCCAGCGCATCTCCGATGAGCTGTGGCCGCTGGATGAGGAAGACAAAGAGACAGCGTTCCTGAAGAAAATGGCCCGCGAACGGGACCTCAAGCACCTGTTCGAGGAGGCTGACACCCTGGCCAACATCCGCGGTACCGCGTGGGCCGGATACCAGGCCATCACCGAATGGCTCGACCACAAGCAGCCCGCCAAGAGCGACTACCACCGCGCCAACAAGGTCCTCGGCGACGGCACCGTGACCGCCACCAAGAAACGCGCCTTCGACCTGGTGCTGGCCGCCTGACCCGTACGACAAGCCAGTTTCTTATCGCCGGGGAAGCGGGGCATCAGGCCCGCTTCCCCGGCAGCTTGCTGCCCGCCCTCTTATGTGGAGATAGCCGTGACCTCAAACCAAAACATACGAATCCGATCGATGACCGATCTGGTCGTCGCCGTGCCGTACCTGCTTGGCTTTGCGCCCGCCGACGGCAGCCTCGTGGTTACCGCGATCGGCGATTCCGGGTTCCCGCTCGTGGCCCGTGTCGACCTACCCACACCTGGCACGGTCGGGTTGTTCAATGGCGCACTCGTGCAAGTGGTGCGACAGCAGGAAGGCGTGACCGCCGTAATCGTCCTCGGCTACGGGGAACCCGAGCCGCTCGAGCCCGTCCTACGCGCGGTCGCGGACGCATTCACCGCGGACGGCCTGCCCGTACGCGACGTCATTCGGGTCACTGGC
>Ga0272482_10000387_pt1 | contig 13651 bp, 14 predicted proteins | sample RVTome_8_FD_192427 | JGI IMG/M metagenome (GOLD analysis project Ga0272482, IMG submission 192427) | Soil microbial communities from uranium-contaminated site in the Upper Colorado River Basin, Wyoming, United States - RVT160D0 (version 2) ...
ACGCATCTACCTCAGTAGTCATTGACTCAATCATTACTGATTTACCCTGGCGGTGTCAACGCCTCCGGCCAGAGCGGCGGGCCCGCAGTGAGTCCGAAATGGGCTGGTGGCATGCCGACACTGGCCAATGCCTCGATCACAGGTGCGACGGAGAGGCGGGAGCGCAGCGGTGTCGCGGAGCGCGGTTGCGTGGAAGGTAACCGGGTCCGCTGGCTGGCGCCCTTCATGCACAGCGCCAGCTGTGCTCCATCCGGTCAAAGAAGAGTTGCGGTCCGCCGTAGACGGCCTCGGCCTGCCGGGTGTCGTTGGTATCGCCGTCTTCCAGACGGCGGCGGGCTCGCTCGCGACGCCGACACGGGCGGCAGCGGCCGGTGAGCTCGTGAAGCGCAGATCCTGATGAAGCTCGATCTGCGGGACCGGTCCAAGCCGTGATTTTCGCGTACGAGACCGGCATCAACCGGGCCGCGACCTGACCTCCTTTGCGGCCGTGTGGCCAGTTCGGTGGCTGGTCGGGCGCTTTGCTGGTGGTCCCGATCCCGAGCTGGGTTCGGGACCACCGCACGTGCCTAGGTCAGACGGACTGGAGCATGGTTCGCATCTGCTGGATTTCCGCGGTCTGGTCGGTTTCGATCTTCTTGGCCAGGGCCTTCGCTTCGGGGTTCTGGCCTTGCTGTTGTTCGGCGGTGGCCATCTGCAGCGCGCCCTCGTGATGTTCGATCATCATTTCCAGGAACTTCTTGTCGAAGCTGCGGCCGGCGACCTTCTCCAGCGAGGCCATGTCGGCGTCGTTCATCATGCCGGGCATGCCCCCGTGCATATCGTGGCCGTCGCTGGTGGCGGGCGGCGGGGCGCCCCAGGTGGTGAGCCACCCGGTCATCTGGGTGATCTCCGGCGCCTGTGCCGCTGCGATTGTGGCGGCGAATTCTTTGACCTTCGGATTCGCCGAGCGGGTGGCGGCGAGTTCGGCCATCTCGACGGCCTGCTGGTGGTGCGGGATCATGCCCTGCGCGAACTCGACATCCGCGTCGTTGCGTCCGGCCGCCTCCGCGGACGCGCTGGCGTCGCCGCTCGCGGCGGGCTGCTGCTGATCGCTGTGGCCGCCGTCGTTATCTGCGCCGCATCCCGCGGCGAAGGCGAGCACGGCGGCCACCGCGGCGGCGCGCATGACTGAACTACTACGCATACGTTGATCGACTCCTAGGACTCGTGGTTCGGAACGAAGCTGGCCAGCGGTCAACGACCGCGCACCCAGTGGGGGCATGAGTGCCGGTGGTTGGCCGGGAGTCGGCCTATATGCGTCGCAGGGAGAGTTCGGTCAGATGGGGCGGGCCGCAGCCGGTGCCGTCGCCCGCCTCCCGTGCGGCCGTCCGCGCGGTCAGCAGCGGCGGCTCGGTCGGTGTGGTCGGCTGCGCCGCCATGACGGGGACGCCGTCCGGGCCTTCGGTGCCTTGGAGCGGCTGGCACACCTGCCCGGGATGGCCGTGCAGGCGGTCCGGGCAGTCCGATCCTGCCGGGTGCGGGCAGTGTTCGGGCGCCTCTAGCACCGCGTGTGCCAGGGCACCATGCTCGTGGGTGTGTCCGCCGGGCGGGCCGGCGAGCTGATGCATCGCGACGACACCGACCGCGGCGGCGAGCAGGATCAGCCGCCTGACCAACACTGCCGCTGCGACCAGACTGCCGCGGCGCAAGGCGTGGACATCGGGGACGGCCACCGCGCCATGCTGCCACGGACCGGTGCGAGCCGGACGACACGACATGACCACGGCGAGTGAGCGGGTGAGGCTGGCGACGACGGTCGGCGGCGCCCCCGGTTCACCCACGCCTGGTAGTACGTGCACCATCGTCGCCAAGGTTCAACGCACGCTTAGCGGGCGGCGTTCACACCCAAACCGACGCAGGCCGTGTCTGAGCTGGACGCAGCCTGGGGCGACCGGTACGTCAGGCCAGCAGTGGCGCGGACGGGTGCCGTGGGCCCACTCGTCCCACGCCAGCCGTGGTCGCGGGCCAACAGCAGGTGCAGGCCGTGCCCTCACGTACGAAACCGGCACCCAACCACGCTGCCACCCAGCAGAGGTCAGAACCGGGCCGCGAGCCACGTCCCGCCGACGAGAAGGATCACGATCCCGACCGTGCGAGCACGATCCAGAAGATCACCTCGGCCGGCCTGCCCATCACCGGCTCCTCTTCGCGGTCAGCCGCCGCTTCGGCGAGGGACGTAGCACGAGGGTTTGTGTCCCGGTCGCCAGCGCTCTTATAGTGAGCACATGCTCATGAACGTTTGCTCATAAAGAGGAGCTTCAACATGATCGAAGTTCGTTGCCTAAGCAAACGCTTCGGCTCCGTCGACGCGGTACACGATCTGACTTTCGAAGTGCCGCCCGGCCAGGTGACCGGATTCCTAGGGCCGAACGGGGCAGGCAAGACCACCACGCTGCGGACGCTGCTAGGCCTCGTGCGGCCGACAAGCGGCGGGGCATTTGTCGACGGCGTGCCCTACCAGCGGCTGCCGCGACCGCAGCGGGTGGTGGGTGCGGTACTGGAGGCCTCGAGTGCGCATCCCGGCCGGCGGGCCCGCGACCACCTGCGCATCCTGGCCGGCCTCTGCGATGTCGGCGACAGGCGGGTGGACGAGGTGCTCGACCTGGCGGGCCTGCGCGAGGCGGCCGGCCGGCGGGTGGGCGGGTTATCGCTCGGGATGCGGCAACGGCTGGGCCTGGCCGGTGCGCTGCTCGGAGATCCGCGGGTGCTGGTGCTGGACGAGCCGGCCAACGGCCTGGACCCGGAGGGGGCGGCGTGGCTGCGCGGGCTGCTGCGCGACATGGCCGCCGAAGGGCGCGCGATCCTGGTCTCCAGCCACGTGCTGTCCGAGGTGGCGCAGATCGCCGACCACGTGGTGATCATCGCGGCCGGCCGGCTGCGGTACGCCGGCCCGGTAGACGGCCTAGGCACGGGTGTCGTCTCCGCCCGTACCGCCCAGGCACAGCGGCTGCGCGACCTGCTTGCCAAGGAGGGCTGCGAGGTGACCGTCACGGACGGCACCGGGGTGCGGGTCCGCGGGATGAGCGCCGAGCAGGTCGGCGAGATCGCCGCGCGCGAGGGCATCCCGCTGTCGGCACTCAGCGAGGAGGGCACGTCGCTGGAGGCGGCCTTCCTGGAGCTGACCAGAGAGGCCGGGCAGCCGGCCGGTGCCCGGTGAAGGAGACCACCACCATGACCACCCTCATCGCCAACGAGTGGGCCAAGCTGCGTACCGTGCGCGGGCCATGGCTGCTGATCGCGGTCCAACAGGTCGTTATCGTGGCCGGAGTCAGCGGCCTGGCCGCCGCCGGCACCGACCTGAAAACCAGCGACGGGGTACGCACCCTGATGTCCCACGCCGGGCTGGTCTCGGCCATCTTCACCCTGGTCCTGGGGATCACGGCAGTCGCGGGGGAGTACCGGCACCGCACGATCACCGACACCTACCTGGCCACCCCACGCCGGGGTCGGGTGGTGGGCGCCAAGCTCGCCGCCTACACGGGACTGGGCTTGGTCGCGGGTGTGTTGAGCGCGACCGTAGGAACGGCGGTTACCGCCGTCTGCCTGGCCATCGAAGGGTCGTCGCTGGACCTGTCCAACGGGATGGTGTGGCGGATCGCCGCCGGGATCGTGGCCTTCAACATCGTGTACGCGGCGGTCGGTGTCGCCCTCGGCGCACTGATTCGCAACCTGACCGCGGCGGTGACCGCCGCGCTGGTGTGGATCGCGCTGATCGAGACGATCGTGGGCAACCTGCTCGGAGACCTGGGCCGCTGGCTGCCCAACCGGGCCGGCCTCGCGCTGGGCTACATGCCGTCCACCGCGCCGGTGCTGCCGCAGTGGGGAGCCGGGCTGCTGCTGGTCGGGTACGCGGTGGTGATCGTGGTCGCGGCGGGCGCCACTACAGTCAGGCGAGATGTCACCTAGACGAGCCAAAGCGGTCACTGGCCGGGTCGGCGACGACCCGGCCACCGCCCTGCGCGAGCACCTGATCCATGCCGCCGAGCAGTTGCTCGCCCAGCGGCAGGTCTCCACCATCACCACCCGGGAGATCGCGCGCACCGCGGGCGTGTCCGACGGCGTGCTGTACAACTACTTCGCCGACAAGTACGACCTGCTGCTGGCCGCGTTGCTGCGCCGTTACCAGCGGCTGGCCGACCGGTTCGCCGCCGTGCTGCCCGAGCCGGGCACCGGCACGGTGGCCGGCAACCTGCGCGCCTTCGCCGAGGCGTCGCTGGCGTTCCAGGCGGACCTGCTGCCAATGGGGGTCGGGCTGATCAGCGAGCCGGCGCTGCTGCACCGGTTCATGGAGACCATCCACGCCGACCTGCACGGGCCGCAGCAAAACCAGTCGCGGCTGGGCGGGTACCTGCTGGCCGAGCAGCGGCTGGGCCGCCTCCCGGCGGATGTCGACCCGGTCGCGGCGGCCACGCTGCTGACCGGCGCCTGCCTGAACTTCGCGATCGCCGGCCTGGTCATGCCCGATGGCGTCCGCCCGGACCCGGCGGCCGCGCTGCCCGCGGCCGTCGAGACGCTGCTGCGCGGGCTGCGGCCGATGGACGGCTAGCCGACGCGGAAGCAGGGTCGGCGACCGACCTGGCGGCGACGAGCTGGTGCTGGAGTCGATCGAGTACGCCTCCAGGCCGCAACCGGCCGGGGGAGCCCTGGTGTGCCTCGGGATCCCGGCCCGCGTGTTGGCGGTGGGCGTCGACCACCCCGACATCGCGACCGTCGACATGGGCGGCGTCGCCCGCAAGATCAACATCGGCCTTCTTGGTGACGAGCCGCTGCGGGCGGGCACCTGGATCCTCGTTCACATGGGCTACGCCCTCCAGGTCATGACCGAACGCGAGGCGCGTGACGCGCTCACAGCGCTGAGCGCCGAGCGGGAGGCCGAACAGTCCGTACTCGCCGAAAGGAAATCGCCGTGACCGGCCACAGCGGCGCGTTGATGTTCGTGCGGTACGCGTACCCGCCGAACTCCATGGGTTTCTGCGGTCCCGCGGACAGCACCGCCTTCCGTGAGTACGCGAACGCGGGTGTCGTCGACCGCGGCCTCGTGCGCCTGGCGCAGGCGTTTTCCGGCGCCTGGCCGTACCTGGAGATGATCGCCGCCGGCGCCGGCATCCCCGACCCGCTCGATCGGCGGGTCGTCGAGGCGTACTGGGTGGGCAACCGTCTGCTCGACGCGATGCCGCTGCCTTTCCTCGCCAACACCCTGGAGGAACGGTGCCGGCCGCGGATCGGCCACCGGTTCGGCTGGCTCGCCGAGGGCCTGCTGGCCGGTGGCGTGCCGCACCACAGCTTCCACGTGTTCGGCGTCTACCCGTGGGTCGGTCTGCTCGGCGACGACCGGAAGGCGGGCCACGCGCTAACGGTCCTGGACCGGTGTCGCATCCGGTGGGGTCAGGTCAGCGCCGTCCACCATGGACAGGTCATGGTGCGTTCGCGGCCGCTGCTGTGGGACGGCCGGACACTGTCACTGGGCGAGCCACAGCCGGAGACAGCCGACATCGCGGTCGAGACGAAACTCGCGGTGGGCGACTGGGTCTCGCTGCACTGGAATTGGGTCTGCGATCGGCTGACCGGGGCCCAGTTGCGGGCCCCGCGCGCCTACTCCCGCCGCCACCTCGACATGGTGAACCACGGCGTCGAGCACTCCGGCCCCGCGGCGGCGCTCGCCTAGCGACCACCGCCGGGCCGGGTGGTTGGCGGCCATCCTTCGAACCACGCTGCTCGCCGACATTGCATCGACGTCTAGCGATCTCATGGTAGGTGCACTACCGTACGTTGTGTGACGGTATCCAGGCGGTCCACTCTGGCCTTGTGCGGGATCGTGGCGGGCGCAGGGTTGCTTGCCGCTACCGCGATGACCTCGGCCGTGGCTGGGGCGCCGGCGTCTGACCCTGGGACGGGCGGATGCCGGGCAGTCGCGCGTGTCGACGCGCAATGGGGCACTGGGGCGACCGGAGGTCAGATCCTGACCGTCACGGTCACCAACACCGCGGCGACGACCGCGACGAAATGGACCGTCGCTTGGGCGCTCGGCGCGGGCCAGCGGGTCGTATCCGCGTGGAGCGCCGCCGTCAACACGACCGGCACCACCGTGACCGCGGTCAACGCCGCGCATAACGGGGTCCTCGCCCCCGCGGCGTCGACCACATTCGGGATGCAGCTGTCCGGTCTGGCGCCCGCTCCCGCCCCGAGTTGCGGCAACGACACCTCCACGTCGCCCACTTCCGGCACCACACCGCCCGGCGGGCATGACGTCACGGTCACCCAGGCCGACAACCAGCGCACCGTCACCCTGCTTGCCGGGCAGACGCTCGGCATCGCCCTCGGACCCGGCTTCGTCACGCCCACGCTCAGCGGCCCCGCCCTCGCGCGACTCTCCACCAGCGGCGGATACCCCACCGGACGACCCCTCGCCGCGTCGTACCGCGCGGTGGCGGCGGGCTCGATCGACATCACGACGCACACCGACTATGCCTGCCTGCACACCTCGCCACCATGCGCGCTGCCCACCACACTGTGGACACTGCACGTCACCGTCGTGGACATACCCAACACCGGCCAGACCGTCACCGTGTCCACAGCCGATAACCTGAGCACGGTGCGGCTGCGCGTCGGCGACACACTCGTGGTGAACCTACCCAGCGCCTACCTGCCACCGAGGGTGACCACCGGTGGGGTCGTCGTCCAACGCGAGGTCGCTGGCGGCTATCCCACGGGCGAGCCGCTCGTCTCCCGCTACCTCGCGGCGGCGGCAGGCCAGACCGACGTGTCCACCCAGACAGACGACCCGTGCAACCACCTACCGACGCCCTGCCCGTCGCCCACCGTCCGCTGGACCGTCCACATCGTCGTGACCACCGCCTGAATCGGGCGACGTACGCCTGAAGGGCGAGATCGACGGCGTCGACTCGGTACACGGGTCGGGTTATGGTGCACACCACGCCGTCGATGAAATCCTGACGAACCCGGCCTACCGGCGCCGCGCACGAGCCCTGCAGCGCCAGTACACAGCTCACAACGACCCTCAAGCCGCAGCCCGCCGCACCACCACCCTGCGCCGTCATGATCCGGCATCCGACCTGCCGCCGACGGCGCCTGATCGCGCCAGGTGACGCCTACGAGCGGGCCCGCACGGTGTTCTCCGGGGCGGTCGCGGACGTCGTCCTGGCCTGGCCGGCCGCCAAGCGGTGCGCACAGGCCACCAGAGCCGGGTGGGCGGCGGCAGCGGACCGGTGTCCGCCGTGGACGGTGGCCGCGTCAGCGCGACGGCTGGTCCTGCGGGACGACGACGACCGGGCAGGGTGCGTGCTGCACGCAGTGTTGACTGATCGAGCCGAGCAGGATCCCGGCGAAGGTTCCGTGCCCGCGGCTGCCGACCACCAGCAGGTCCGCGCCGTTCGCGGCGTGCAGCAGGATCTCGGCGGGGTGGCCCTGCACCACATGGGTGACGATGTCGACGGAGGTGGTGTGCTGGGCGGTGACGTCGGCGACGGTCTCGGTGAGGGTCTTCTCGGCGATGGTGGCGAGACTGTCGCCGTCGTAGGCCATCGGTGCCCAGCCGATCGCGTAGCCGCTCATCGCGGGGTTCTGCCAGGTGCTGACCGCTTCGACGGTCGCGCCGGTGCGTTCGGCCTGCCTGATCGCCCAGCGTAGCGCTGTTGCGGACCCGGTCGAGCCGTCGACACCGACGACGATGCGCCGGTCGTTTGCTATGGGTCGGTTCGTCATGTCGTCCTCCGGGTGCTGGCGGTGGTGGTGTTGTGGTGGCCACCGGGTCCGGGGCGACCATGTCGACGTCTCACGAGCTGGACGTCGGGGTGGCGGGGATGAGCAGGACCGGGCAGGTGGCGTGTACGGCGATGTCCTGGCTGACGATGCCTAGTAGCAGCGGGGAGCCGTGGCTGGCGTCGCTGCGGGTGCCGACGACGATGAGATCGGCGTGTTGGGCGGCGTCGAGGATGACGGTTGCCGGGTCGCCGTAGCGGATGTCGTAGTGCACGGTGTCGTGGGCGCCGAGGTGCGCGACCTGGCGGCGTAGGTCGTTGGTCGCGGCCTGTAGGTGGTCGCGTCGGGTGATGAGCTGCCGACGCCGTGCCGCGGCGTCAAGCGGCGCCGTGGGCAGGTGGGCGTCGATGGCGATGGCGTGGACGACGCGGACGTCCGCGTGGCCGTGGCGGGCGTGCTCCAAGGCGGCGGTCAGGACCGCGCGGTCGTGGGTGCCGGCCCGGTCCAGACCCACCACGATATGCGCGGTGCGCGGTGTGCGTAGCTGGGTCATCGTGACTCACCTCCACCATCCACGCTGGCCGGTTCCGCCGGTGCGGGGCAGAGGCGAAGGTCACCCACACGGGTCGCCGATCGGCCCCAGTCAGGAGTGGCCGGGCAGGGCGTCGGCTTCCGGGCCGCTCAGCGCGTCGGCGTCGTCGTGGCCGGGCCGGGCCGGGCTGAAGGTGAACACGGCGGTGCGGATGTCGCGGATGATCGCGTCGACCTCGTCGATCTGGGTCCGCATGGCGGTGCGGGTGCGCGGGTCGGCGGATCGTGACGCTTCAGCCGTCAGTGTCAGGCCGTGGCGGAACAGGCGGTGGATGACGTGGTGACGCAGCTCCTCACCGATCTGCTGGCGGTCGTCGAGCAGGTGTAGCTGTTCGGCGTCGGCGCGGACCCGGCTCAGGTGCAGGGCCAGCCCGGCGTGCGCGGCGACCGCGGTGACCATGTCCAGGTCGAGATCGTCGAATGGTTCGGCACCGGGTGCGCGGGACACGGTGAGGACCCCATTGGCGCTGGCGTCGGCGCCGGTAAGCGGCACCGCGACGGTTTCGCCGATCTGGCCGGCCGCACGGGCTGCCGTGGCGGTGGTGCGGGGGTCGGTGGCCGGGTCGCTCACCACGATCAGCCGCCCGGCGGTGATCGCGGCGCCGCTGACCGAGCGCGCGACTGGGACGAGGCTGCCCTGCCTGGACGGATAGCTATCGCCTTCGGCGACAACCAGCCGCAACTGTTCCGGGTTATCGGTGGGGACGCAGACGCCCGCGCCGACGCTGCGGAGGGTTTCGCGGGCGTGATGGACCAGTTGCCGCAGGACCTCGTCGGTGTCCGTGCCGGCCAACAGTTGGGTGCTGATTTCGACCATCGCGGTCTGCCAGGTGTGCCGGCGGCGGCTCTCGGCCAGCAAGGTGGCGTTCTCGATCGCCGCACCGGCAGCCGCGGCGAGTGCCTGCACAAGCTGCTCGTCGTCGCCGGTGAACACCGCGCCGTCCCGCTTCTCGGTGAGGTACAGGTTGCCGAAGATCCGGTCACCGACCTGGATCGGCACTCCGAGAAACGACCGCATCGGCGGGTGATGCTCAGGAAACCCGACCGAGGCGTGGTGCTCGGCGATGTCCGACAGCCGCAGCGACTGCGGATAGTCGACCAGCAGGCCGAGCAACCCCTTGCCCTCGGGCAGCTGCCCGACCTCGGCCACCACGCCGGTGTCCATGCCGGTGTGCACGAACCGGGTCAGCCGGCCACGACTAACCACGCCGAGAGCGGCGTAGCGGGCGTCAACCAGCTCCCGGGCGGCCTCGACCACATGCCGCAGCACAGTGTCGAGACTGTCGGCACGGGCCACCGCCAGGAACGCGTGCAACAATCCCCGTAACCGGCCCTGGGCATCTTGCACGTCCCGTGCCCGCAACATCAACTGTTCCAGCAGCTCATCCAGCTCCAACCGGGCGACCTGAGAAAACGTCACACCGCCTGCGGAATCGTCGTTGCCCGGTATAGCGCTCGCGTGGTGCTTTTCGCCGATCCCGAAATTGCCCATGACGGCCACCGCCCTGACCACCGGCGTCGACGCCGGACGGCCGCGCTCAGTCTGACAGGTCCCGCTCGCGGGACGGCTGCCACGTCCCGCGGATCGCCAGGGTCTGGGGCAACAATGCCACGCTACCGCCTGCGCGCGCAGGCGAGCGCGATCCGGCAGCCGCAATATGCGATCAGAGCTGGTTCTGGAACCGACTATCACCCCGTCGGGGTGGTGACCTGCCAAGCAACCGGTGTTCTCGGGACGTTCGCCCCTGTCCGGCACAGGCGACACGAGTGACGGTTGAGACCTGCTGCCCGCAGTTCGCGGACCGGACGCAACACCGGAACGGAGTACGTCCCATGAGCACCTTCATCACCATTCTCGTGATCGTCGCGGTCGCGGCCCTGATCGTCCTGGCCCTCGCGGTCCGGATCGTCAAGCAGTACGAACGGGGTGTGCTGTTCCGCCTCGGTCGGGTCATCGGATCCCGTGAGCCCGGGCTGCGGCTACTCATCCCCGTCGTCGACGTGCTGCACCGCGTCTCGCTGCGGATCGTCACCATGCCGATCCAGTCGCAGGGCATCATCACCCGGGACAACGTCAGTGTCGACGTGTCCGCGGTCGCCTACTTCCGGGTCGTCGACGCGGTCAAATCCGTCGTCGCGATCGAGAACGTCCACGCCGCGATCAACCAGATCGCCCAGACCACCCTGCGTAAGGTCGTCGGCCAGCACACCCTGGACGAAACACTCTCCGAGACCGACCGGATCAACGTCGACATCCGGGAGATCCTCGACATCACCACCGTCGAGTGGGGCGTCGAGGTCACCCTCGTCGAACTCAAGGACATCCAACTGCCCGACACCATGAAACGTGCCATGGCCCGCCAGGCCGAAGCCGAGCGGGAGAAGCGCGCGAAGATCATCAACGCTGAGGGTGAGTCCCTCGCCGCCGCCGCGCTCGGCGACGCCTCGGACACCATGATGGCCCACCCCCTCGCCCTGCAACTGCGTAACCTGCAAAGCCTCGTCGAGATCGGCGTGGACAAGAACACCACCGTGGTGTTCCCCGCCCCGCTGATGAGCACCATCGGCGAACTCGGCACCTTCCTCGCCCGAGAGGCGGCCGCCGCCGCAACAGCGCCGACCGCACCGCCGAACACCGCCAGGCTAGCCACGGTCGCCGCATCAAACGGCGGCAGCGACACCGCCGCCAGCTAACCCGGCGGAGGTGCTGGCCACGGCAAAGGCCAGCGCTCACGAGACGTTCGGGCGATCACCGGACCGCCCCGAACGAGCCGGCCCCGTTGTGGGCTGGCCTGGCCTGCCGTTTACCACGCTCGGTTGCCTGGTGCCGGCTCGCTTGGCGTCCTTCCGCTTGTTGTCGTCGGTGACGGCAGCAGGCGGAGGGGGCGGGCTCCTTTTCTCGGGGCGCCGGCTTCGCGGTGTCGCGCTGATCCGCTTCCGAGAGCGCCGATGGGCGGTCGCCGCCACGGCCGCGGGCGTGGCCGTCGCTCCGGTCGCCCTGGTCGGGGCCACGATGGTGGCGCTGTTCGCAGCCGGTGGGGCGCTCCACGTCTCCACCCCGCGATACCTGCTCTTCACGCTGGTGGGGTGGACCGTGCTGGCAGGTGCCGGCCCGGTCCGGTCGAAGCGGCCGGCGCGATGGGTGTCGCTCGCCCTCATCTTCCTGCTGGGCATACCTGCGCAGCAGGAGATCCGCACGGCGCCAGCACAGCGACGAGAGGGCACCCGCCGCCGCACGGGGCTATCACCGCCCAGCTCCGGCCGGTCGACGGCATCGTGTACGAGGACGTGTCCTGGCTCGGTGCCGCGATGGACTATCACCTGCGCACCAACAACCGCCCGCGGGACGTGCTCTGGGACGAGCTGTTCGTGCTTCCCCTCTGTCGACAACAACGCCTACACGAATGTTTGACCGCCTGGGTGATGCTGCGCGCGCTCGACACGTTGCGGCTACTGCCCGATTGACGGCGCACCGAACTCACCGAGACGCTCCGGCTGCGCCCCCAGGAGCCCGAGCGGTGGGAGGACATCTCCCGCCGGATGTTCGTGCACGCCTGGGTGCTCGCCCGAAACCACCGCGAGTGGGCGCTGGGGTACTTCCTCGAAGCGCTGCGCAGCGACATCGCCGACATCCAGGGCGGCACCACCGCCGAAGGGGTGCACCTCGCGGCGATGGCCGGCTCGGTCGACATCCCGCAGCGCTGCTTCGCCGGCGTCGTAACCCGCGACGGCGCGCTGTGGCTCGACCCGTACTGGCCGCCGGCGCAAGGCACATTCGACTTCGACATCCGGCTTCACCCGGGTGAGACGGTCGAGTTCCCGGGGCCCGGCGGCCTGACCGCGCTCGCTCGGCACTATCACAGGACCCCCGGGCTACCAACGATCCTGAGCGCCGCCAAGCGCGCCGGACCCACGCCGAATGGCGAAGGCCCGCCCGCACCCGCGGGCGATCCGGATGGCGTTGACCCGGACGGCCGACCGGCGCCCGCATCGAACGACGCGGTGACCTCCAGCCCGTTGCCGCTGCGGGCACCACGCGGCGCGCCGCCTCTAGGGCGTGTATCGAAGCAGCTAGCTCTGGCGGCGGCCCTTGACGATCGCGCGGATCGTGAGCAGCGCGACGACGGCGACGATCTGGCCGCCGAGGATGACGCGATTGACGTCGATCGCCGGGCGCCACCGAACCGTTCCGTCCTTGATGACGAACGCGCCGACCGGGCGGGATGACACGCTGAACCCGGCACCGGTCCCGCTGCCTTCCTCGCCCTCGGCGCCCGGTCCGGTCCCGCCGCCACCGCCGCCTCCGCCCGAGATCCGGGCGACTGGAACGACGGTCAGGCCGTCCAGCGTGATCGGCTCCGCCACCACTGCGTGTGCGGTCATGCCGTCGCGCACCTTATCCAGCAGGTCTAGCGTCTTCGCGGTCATGTCGGTCATTGCCGACCACCTCCAAGGCTTCCCGTCCATACTCTTCCCAACTTCTCGCGGTGAGATGGGGCGGATGGCCCGAACGTCCGGGCAATCGGGCCCTGCCACACCGCTCGCGCCGCTGCCACGGCGCCGGCGTGTGCCAGACCGGGCAGGAGGCGCCTGGCCGACTGCGTACGCCGGATCCTCGCCGAGCAGATCGACGGCGTCACAGTGCGCCAATGGCCCATTCAGCACGCTTGCCCGGCAAGGGATGGAGGCCGGCGCGTTGGCGGGCGGGCCGGCGCCCGGCTGGCTGACCCGCTCGGGCCCAGCGCGGGCCGGATGACGTTGCTAGGGCTGATTCGCGCCCTACCCGAGCCTGTTCCTGCGCTAACACCCTGATCGAGGTGATCTGCCGGGACCGGGTCGGCTGCTACGCCATTTATTAGAAGGCGCCGCCCGCGGCGCACCCGCCGCCGTCCAGGTCGCCGACCGCTGGCATCTGCTACGCAACCTGTCCGACGCGGTGAACAAGGCGGTCGGCCATCACACTACGCCCGCGACAGCGGCGGCCCATTGGCCTCCTCGGAATCGCCTGACGACTTTGGTGCCGGCACCAGCCGTTCGGTCAGCACCTCTAACCAGATGGCAACACGGATCAACCGCACTGTGTCGCCGTGAGACATTGAATAAAGACTTAGTGAAGAGTTATCGTTTTCTATCGGCGCCATGAGACAGGTAACACCAGAAGCGAATCCCACGGCAGCCTAAGTCTGAGCATGGCAATTGATCTTTCATCGAGCCGCGAGGTGAGTGGCGCGACGCGCACGGGCGTGTTGCGCTTCCTCTGAATGCGGCAGTGAACGGTCGATAGATCAAGGTATTGCCAGCC
>Ga0272482_10000389_pt1 | contig 13623 bp, 14 predicted proteins | sample RVTome_8_FD_192427 | JGI IMG/M metagenome (GOLD analysis project Ga0272482, IMG submission 192427) | Soil microbial communities from uranium-contaminated site in the Upper Colorado River Basin, Wyoming, United States - RVT160D0 (version 2) ...
CCGTTAACGACACCGCGATGTTCGTCGCGGTCCCAACCGTGTGCCTACGGGCAGGCTGGGGCCGCGTGGTCCCAGCCTGCTCGCCGCCGCATCGGCGGGGAAACAGGAGGGCCCAATCGTGGCCAAGCAGAGTAAGGAGGAACGCGAGGCGTTCCTCGCCAGGATCAAGGCTGATTTCGACGAGCGGCTGGTCCGGATCGCGTCGGACCCGCGGCAGTGGGTGACGTTCATCGAGCAGGTCGCCGTGTTCGGCGCCCGCTACAGCCTGACCAACCAGCTGTTGCTGATGTTGCAAGCCGAAGACCGCGGGATCGAGCCGCGGTTCTTTCTTGCCGTACGGCAAAAAGGATCGCAGCACCGGCTGGCTCAAAGAGAACCGGCAGGTCCGCAAGGGACAGGAGTCGTTCAAGGTATGGGCGCCGATCAAGCGCCGCCCCACCGAGGAACAAGCGGCCGAATGGGAGGCGGCCGGCCGAACAGTGCGCCGCGAACCGTCCGGCCGCCCCGCGGTCCAAGTCGTCGGGTTCACCCTCGCCAGCACGTTCGACCCGTTATCCCGAGAATCCGGGGTGTTGTGCCGGTAGGGCTTGGCCTTTCCTGCACAGTACGTGAGGCCCGCCTGCCCTGCGTGTCGACGGCTGGACCGAAGCGTCAACGCGGACAGGGCCCTGAGCGTTGAGTCCCCTTGGCGAGCATGTCGCGCTCAGAGAGCGTCGGCGCCGCGTTCACCGCGACACCACCGACGTGCGAGGCGACCTACCACTCGACCATCGCAGGTAGGGGTGCGACCACCGATGCGGCTCGGTCCCGCCGTGCGGACTACGCGCCAGTTGGTGGAGTACCCGGCCTGGATTTGTGTCTATCGCGCCGCCGCCACACGTCTTGAGGCGCGGCATCGTTTCATGCGAAGGAGTCATTGTCATGTCAGCAGACGTGGAGTCGATGTTCTCGGTGCGGGCTATGCCCTGGCACCGTGAGGGCGTCGTGCCGCAAGAGTATCCGGGAAGCTGGGAGCAGGCCCGCGCCTTGGCCGGTCTGGATTGGGATCCGGTCACCGAGGCTGTGTATGAACTACGCGGCGTGGATGCCGACGGCCGGGCGCTGTATGAGCCGATTGAAGGGTGGAAGCGTCTCGCCCGTTCCGACAACGGGTCCACACTGTGGTTGTCGCGGGAGTCGTACACGGTCATCGACCACACTGCGATGGGCGAGATCGTCGAGGCGGTCCTGGCCCAGGCCAATGTCGAATGGGAAACCGGTGGGGTCCTTGATGGCGGCCGGGCGGTGTGGTGCCTGGCACGGTTGAACGAACCGATCGAACTTCCCGGCGATACCGGCATCACCCTGCCCTACCTGGCGTTAACTAACCGCCACGGCGTTCCAGGAGCCTGCGTGCTGCGCGCCACCGCAGTGCGGATCGTGTGTGCCAACACCTTCCGCGCTGCGGAGATGGAAGGCGAACGGACCGGCGCCACCTTCGCCTTTGCCCATCGGGCCAATTGGCGCACGCGCATCGATGAAGCCAGGCAGGCCGTGACCGGCGCGCGACGAGAGATGCGCGCCTGGCGCCAACTGGCCGAGGATTTACTCGACATCAAAGTCAGCACGGTTCAGCGGGACCGGTTCGTCACCGAGTTCGTCCCGATGCCGCCTGATGGACTGGTCTCCGACCGCGTTGTGCGCAACGTTGAGGCGGCCCGGACGGCGTTGCGGAACATCCTCGCTTCCGAGACGACCGTGGCCGTGGCCGACACGGCCTATGGTCTGGTGCAGGCCGCCGGCGAGTACCTCGACCATGTCCGACGGGCCCGCAGTTGGGAGACCAAGCTCGGCCGCACGTTGATCCGCCCCGAGCCGCTCAAGGCCAAGGCGTTGACCCTGGTCCGAGAGATCACCAGCAGCTGACGGGACGGCTCGCTCGCGCCTGACCCGGCTTTGGCCGGGCCAGGCGCGCGGTGGGAGGACGGTTGCGACAGCTGGCCTTCAGTGCTTGGTGCCGCCGCCACCCAGTTGGGCGCGCAGGTCGTTGAGCAGGACGTTGTCGGACTCCCGGCGGAACTCCTCCCATCCGTCGTAGCTCTTGCCGGTCAGTGCCTGGCATGCCCCGGACAGGCTCTTGACGATCCGGCCGTCATCCAGCTGCAGGGCCCCACGAGCGAGCACCGTCGCGTAGAAGGTGTTACCGAGACGGCGCTGGGACCAAACCAGCCGCTCGCCCGGCTGCAGCAGGCCGGCCTGCACCAAGGGCAGCAGCTTTCCCTCCGGTCCCGCCGCGACGCCCGGTGATCCGCTGGTCGTGCCGTCGTCGATGTTGAGCAGCCGGCGCAAAACCGAGTCTGGTGTGTCGGACAGCGGCACCGCGTGGCGTTGCAGGACGGCGAACACTTCGTCAGAGACCCGGATGACGGGCATCGTAGCTACTCCTCGTGTCGATGACATCAGGCCCTCTCCTGAACCCTGAGTTTTGTAACTTCGTTCAGGACGATACGGGGTGCCTGCGTCAGTGGCAAGCCCCGCCAGACGCGGCGGAGCTGCTGCGCTGGTTTGACCGCCGCTGCCGGTCCGGTTGTCCGGCCCCTGCTCAGCTGGCGGCCGATTCGATCGCCGCGGCGACGTCGGTGGACAGTTCCTCAGCCCGTCGCAGGGCGCTGCGGATACGTTCGATCTCCAGTTGGCGGGCGGCGACCTGTCCGGCGGGCTCGCCGATCTGTTGGGCACGGGACAGTGCGCGGGTATGGCTGGCGAGCATCCGCCGGAACGTCGGCGCCGCGCTCTTCTTGGGCTGGGCGTGGTTGCAGCCCAAGCAGACCAGACCCTTAGGGCAGTGTTCACCGGTCGGCAGGGCACACAGGTGGGTGCCCATGTCTCGCATCGAGCAGTTGGCGCTGAACGCCGTCCACTCCTCGACCGTCGGGGCGTGCAGCGCGTCGGCGCCGTGGACGTCGGTGTAGATGCCGCGCATCGCTTGCCGGTACGACTCGACGAGCGTGGTGGGGTAGAGCTTGGCGTAGACCATGACCGTGTCCAATGTGGCATGTCCGAGCAGCGCGGCGATGACATGGACCGGCGTGTTGTTGTTGAGGTGCTCGGAGGCGAAGGCGCGGCGGCAGTCGTGCGGCTCCAGCACCAGCGGCGACCCGTCGGCCCGGCGTGCTTGGGCGGCCGTCGACAGCTGCCGCAGCCGCCCCCGGATGGTGTTGACCCCGATCACACTAGGATGTCCGGCCCCCTGCAGCAGATACGGCGCACGGGACAGCGGTGTCTTCTCGTGGATGTCGCGCCGGTCGCACGGCGGCACCGCCGCGGTGCCGTAGAAGGCACGCACGTGGCGGATGATCTCGGCGATGACCCGGCCGAGTTGGTCGCCGATCGGGATGACCCGGGCCCGGTCGAACTTGGACGGCTTGACGTGCAGCAGGTAGTAGACCCGTCCATCGGTCAGCTGCCGCTTGAGGATGTCGAAGGTGGTCAGCTCGCACGCCTCCTCCACCCGCAGGCCGCTGGCCAGCAGCAGCTCCAGCAAGGCCCAGTCCCAGAACGCGGTGACCTCGGCCGCCCGTGCGGCCCGATCGTCGGCCTGGTCGGCGGCGGCCTGCTGGGCTTCGTGCCAGCGGCGCAGCGCGAACGCCCGAATGTTGGGGATCTCCCGCTGCAGGTCCAACACCAGACGGACAACGTGGGCCTCGCGGCGCTGGCGTGCCTGCTTGAACCCGACGTCAAGCAGGTCATGGCGGGTCAGCGGCACCACAGCGGGAACGTGACCGGCGAACGGGGAGTCCGGCTCGGTCCCCCAGGTGCAGATGTCGGCGAAGAACGTCCGCACGTCGACCAGCCACGCGTGAGCGGTCAGCCGGTCATCACCATCGGCGCTGATCCTGGCACCGCGACGCACCGTCCTGGCCCGCTCGATCGCATACGGCACGAACCCCCGAGCCTGTCTCGGGGTCACCTGGGCGCAGCACCCGACGTCCGGATGCTGCTCGCGCAGGTAGCGCCAGAAGTGGCCGATCGCGGTCAGCTTGTGCTCCAGCGTGGCGTACCGGTCGGAGACCCGCCGAGCATATGTCTGCAAGTACAGCGTGGTCACCGGCCGGAAGTCGGCCGGGACGCTGCTGCCGGCAACCATCTCCGCCGGGCTGAGCCGCCGCGTACGGCCGTGACGGGTCGTGCCGCGCAACGGGGTGCGGTCGAAGATGCCCACCGCACACAACGCCATATCGAGAATGTCGGCCCCGCCGATACCGCGCGGAAGCGACCGCATGTCGTCGTCGTTCAGCTGCTCCACGTCGTCTCGGCCGGTGGCCAGCAGCAGCTTCGTGCCCGTCGTCACCGCAGCAGCGCGGTAGAGGGTGCTGCCCCAGCGGAGCCCGTCCACCCCATCGCGTAGCCGTGCTGCCGAAAGCAGCAACGGGTCATCGGCCGGGAGCTTGGCCACCCACTGCGACACCCTGGCCGTGCTCAGCAGTGGCCATCCGGGCTGCACCGCCCGGGAGCCCACCGCCGCCCACACTCCCCACGTCCACGCCGTACCCAGTGCTGGCCGGTCCAGCCCAGCGATCCACTGTGGCCAGAGGCGCTGCTCGAACACCGCCCAACGATCGGCCAGCCGCCCACCAGGCAACTGCTGCAGCGTTCCCGCGAGCAGGCCGATGGCCCGGCGCATGCTGTTCATGTCCGCCCGCCGCAGCTGCCACCGCCCACGTCCGCAGCCAGCAACGCCGCCATGCTGTCGGCGTCGAAGCCGGCTCGTCCGAGCTCGCGGGCCGCGGCAATCTGATGCCGTCGCTCACTCATCGTCTGCCTCCCCGACGACATGGCATCCCGTGACTGCCTCCAACTCGGCGATCGTCGAGGCGTCGTAGGCGAAGGCGTAGCGCTGACCAGCCACCACCTGTTCAGTCCCGGTGGTGAGGCGGGCGCGGCGGCGAGCCTCCACATCAGCGAGCGCGGGCCACCACCGTTTGCTGGTCAACATGGGCATAGGTGTCCGCGGTCGTCGACACGTGCCGGTGACCCAGGATCTCCTGGGCGACCTTCACCCCGGCCGTCTCAAACACCTGCTGCGCCAGCCCGTGCCGGAACATGTGCGCCGTCACCCGAACCCCGAGCCGGTCCCCCAAATAGCGCGGCGCCGCCTCGAAAGCGCTATACCGCAACGGTTTCCCAGCGCCACGCCGATGCCCCACCCACGCCGCGTCAGTGGACGGATCACCGCGTTCCTCCGCCAAGTAGCCGTCGAAGACCGGCCAGAAGTCACCGGTGACCGGCACCCGGTGCTCATCACGAGCACCCTTGAGCCGCACCACAATCGCCGACCGCCGCCGGTCGAAGTCGCAAAGCCGCATGCCCAACACGCCATGCCGGCCGTGCGCGGGATGCCAGTCACCCACACGCTGCCCGGTACGCATCAGCAGCAACAGGATCGCCCGGTCGCGCCACGATCCGGCCTCTCTGACCAGCAACTCGGCCACATCGGGATCCACCTCACGCGGCAGCCGTCGCGGTAGACGCCGACGCAGTTCCGCCCGACCGCGACGCACCGGCGCGTCCCGGCCGGCCATCCTATGCAGCACCACGTCCGCGTCAGCCTGAGCCGGCACCGGGCTCGTCCGACCCGTCCACGCGCCCTCGCCAACCTCGGTGTCGCGACGGATCAGGAACGTGAAGAACGAGGCCAACACGCTCAGCCGGTGATTGACCGTCGCCGCCGTCCGCCCCACTGCGAACGTGCCTACGTACGCCTCGATGTGCCTGCGCCGCACCGCCGCCAGCGACACCCCTTCCTCGGTCAGCCAACTCCCGAAATCGGCCATCCCAAGCCGGTACGAGCGCAGTGTGTACCCGCTGCGGCCCAGCACCTCCAAGTGCCGCAGAAACTCCTCAGCCTCCTGCATCGCGATGTCCACATCCTGTGGCATGCCGTGCTCCTCGAATCGAAAGGCTACGGCCGCCCTATGACACGTTCACACCAAGATCAAAGAATCTTGAGACAAGATGTGTCCCAGACCGACGGTGAACCGTTCGAGGTCCCCACCGTGCAACGGATCCGGCGGCAGCGCATGAGCAGCGCCGGCGCGCCGCAGCTGCTGGCCGGCGACGACCCGACCGACGCGTTCGACGACGTGGTCAAGCTAATCAAAGGCGCCGGGTACAGCTTCGAGCTGGCCGCGCCGGGCAGCCGTTACCTCGGCGATGCCAACGGCGTCACCGTGGGCGGCGACGTCCAGCTGGTCAAGGTGCGTGACGACGTGAGCACCGCGCAGCGGCTCAAGACCAGCGTGCATGAGTTGGCGCATATCCGCTGCGATCACCTCACCGACGCGCGGATCGGGGAGAACCTGCACCGGGGCCGTCGGGAGACCGAGGCGGAAAGCGTCGCGCACATCGTGTGCAAGGCCCTCGACCTGGACTCCGCGGCCTATTCGGACGCCTATGTGATGGGCTGGGCCGACGGCGACATGGACCTGGTCAAGCAGTGCGCGCAGACGGTGCTGCGGGTCGCCAAGCAGATCCTCACCGATCTGGCCCCGGGCCCGGCCGACGAGGACATCGACGACCTGGCCGACTCCAGCGAACCGGCCGCCAGGCTGCAGGCCGCCTGAGCGTCGCCCCCGCGATGGCGGCTGTCCGCCGTATGTCGCGACGACATCGTGCGGCGTCCGGCTGGCGCTGTCGCCAAACCCGGCTACCCGGCGGCCAGCGCGGCGACCAAAGACGCGACCTACCGCGTGGCTCGACCGCGCCGATTGCGACGTCCCCAACCCGTATGCCTACAAGGAGATTCCTGTGAAGTACACCATTGCCGAAGCGCTGCAAGAGATGCGCCGGCTGCACCGCGTCGACGCCGGCCACCTGCGCGGCGTTCAGGTCCGCTACCACCTCGACGAGCTCACCGGCCTGGACCGCCTGCCCGAACCGTGGGGCAGCCGCCTCGTCGCGCTGATCGAGGCGTGCAAGGCCGGCACGATCACCGCGGACACCCCCTACTACCTGGTCTACTCAGGTGGCATGCCGGTGGCCTGGGCCACCGTGCACGCCGCCGTGATCACCCCGCAGGTGCCGATGTCGCCGCTGCAGGCCAAACATCAGCGGCAGGTCGCCAGCGTGCTCGCCGACCTAGACCGGGACGTCCTGGAAGCGTTGGCCGACCAACGCGACCAGCGCGAAGCACGCCCCGACTCCACCAACGCTCACTCGGACGACGCGATGCTCGGCGCGCTACGCGTGGCGCCGATGAGCGACCCGACCGCGACCCGCTGGGTGCGGGTCGGCGCCGACGTCCACGCCGCCCGAGACACCGTTTCCCGAGCGGTCGGTGGCCGCGCCGACCAGGCGCTCATCGTCGCCGCCGTCGGCTACGGTCACCACGGCTACCACGCGCACCGCCTCTCGCTGGACCTGATCTGCGCGATACAGGCGGTCGCCGCGGCGCACCCCGTGTCCCTTTCCACAGTGGGCGACTGGATCGACCACGACCACGGCCTGGCCGGCCGGGTCGACCCCGGCACGCTGGCGGCACGGTTCGCCGACGCCTACGTCGGCCGTTACCCCTCCACCAGCCACTACGCCCGCCACGTGATGGACCGCCAGAACTGGTCGGAGGTTCTGCGTGCCGCCGGCATCGTGCGCTACTTCGACCTGCACCGATACGAGCGGGACCTGTTCACCGCCGGCGTGTTCGCCATTTCACTCGAGCTCGGGCGGCCCGGTGGACCTATCGAAGTGTTCCACCGCCCCGCGACGAGCTGGCCGCCGGCGCCGCTCGACGCGAGCCGATCGGCGGTCGCCGCCGTCAGCCAGTCCAGAACGCCGCCGGTAGCGCGCCGCCAAGCAGGACGCGACGACCCGCACCGGGCGTGACGTGTCCTCATCCCGGCACCCGACAAGGAGACACACGCACACATGACCACACACTCGTGGGCCTACCAGCCCGGCCACCCGGCCTACCACCAAGCCTGGCCGACCATGGTGGGCGATGCCCGCCGCATCATCGAATACGTCCGGCGGCTCGGCATCGTCATCGCCGGCCCTGACGGCCTGGGCACCCCGGTCCTGAATCAGCAGGTGGGTATCGGGTTCAACGGCGATGCCAGCACCGACCTGGCCGGCGAACCCTTCACCCTGCTGGCGCCCGACTGCCCACTAGGGCATCCGGTGGCCACCGGCACCGTCACCACCAACCGCAAGCCGTACGACCTGGCGGTCACCACGATCCTGCTGCGCTGCGCGCTGCTGGCCCCGGAAGCCTTCGCGGTGGCCAGCGACGCCTCCTGGAGCCAATGGGGCAGCGGATCGGCAACCTGGCCGGCCGCCGCGACGCGGCACAGCTCACGCCGGATCGTCGCTGACCTGTTCGAGGGCCGACCGGTGGCGAGCCCGCTGCGGGAGAGCCTCGCCGGGATCTGGTTCGCGACAGCGACGGCGGAGCCATCGCCGCCGCCGGTCCGGCGCTTCGAGGCCGGGCAACCGGTGCATGTCCACGCGTACGGCAACTGGCGGCCCGGCATCGTCACCAAGCTCGGCCGCACCCGCGTCACCGTGCGATACACCCGCAACGGCGCCGGCGAGACCGCCGAGCGGGCCTTCCCCACCACGGAGGTCTACTCAGCCGAGGGCATCGCGTTGGTGCCGGTCGACCAACTGCGCGACGGCGACGTCGTCGTCACCGTCAACGCCGCAGATCAGAGCGTGGCCGACGTTCGGCACGGCCCGCGCCGCCAACGCGTCGTGGCCTACGCCAACGCAGCCGAGTTGGCGGTGCAACGTGCCCAGTACGAGGCCGACCTGGCCGAACGCGCCCTCGCACAGGTCGAACCGGAGAACCGTCTGGTCGCCGAACCCTGGAAGCCCGGTGGTAAGCCAAACTCGCCGCACTCACCGACGCCTAGACCGCGTTGAGTACAGCCCGTCAGTCCCGATCACCGCTACCCGACCGGACCAGCCTGATGCGGCTCGCCGCTGACCTACCCCGGCTCTGGGACAACCCCGCCACGAGCCAGAAAGACCGCAAACGCCTGCTACGCACCGTCATCTCCGACGTCACCATACTGTCCACCCAGGACAGTGGCCAGATCTGCATCGGCGTGCGCTGGCACACCGGCGCCACCGAACAGATCACCACCAGCCGCCGCAGCCCGACCGCACACCGGCCGGCGCTGTCGAGCTGGCCCGCCGTCTGGGCCACGTCCTGTCCGACGAAGAACTGGCCGCGACCCCTACAAGATCCCCGCACCCCGCACCCAGTGCCTGCGCCATGCGAGATCACCATCAAACAGGCCGCCGCCCGACTGTGCATCAAACCCGACGCGATCTACAACTGGATCTGGCTCGGCCACGTGCCAGCCCGCAAAGACCCCACCGGCCGCTGGTGCATCCCCTGGACACCCGAAGTCGAAAAGGCCTACCAGCAACGCGTCACCGAATCAGCACACCTCAAACCATCAACCCCACTCATCCCGGCAGGAGGCGCACTATGAAGCCACCGTCCCCGTGATCGTGGACCGTGTGCAGCAAGCACAGGTACTCAACGCGTTGGAGCCGGAGTGGGAGGCACGGTTCGAAGCCCGGTCCTACGGGTTCCGACCCGGCCGGGGCTGTCACGATGCGATCGAGGCCATCTTCAAAACGACCAGCGGGCGCAACGCCCAACGGTTGTGGGTCTTGGACGCTGACCTACGTTGGATGCGTCGACATACTGCTCCTCTCGCTGATGGGGGGAGTTGCGAACAGTTCTGGCACGGTACAGGGTGGCGAGATCGCTGGAGCGGGAACCGGGGCTGGTGCGGATAGTAACCGGATTGGTTTGCCACGGTGCCAATCGTGGTTGGAACCGACAATAGTTGACCGTCGATGGTGTGGCGGGGCCTACGATTCGGGGATGGACGCTGTAGTCGGTCCACCTCTCATCAGCTCGCCGGTCCCGCCCGCCGCCAGTAGTATGTACGGCAGGGCGCATTCAGAAATAACCATCCACGACGCATTCGGGCAGGTCGCACGGGAATTCCCGTACCGCAATGCCGTCGTGACCACCGAGCGGGCGGTGACCTACGCGGAACTCGCGGCCGAGGCCCGTCGGATCGCTCAGCACCTGATCGGCCACGGCGTACGGCCCGGCAGCATCGTCCCTGTATTGGCCCGCAGGTCACCCGACCTGGCTGCCACGCTTCTCGGCATACTCATGGCCGGTGGCGCGTACGGCATCCTGGACCGGAGGTGGCCGCTCCCCCGCCTCACCCGGTTGGTGCACGACATGCGGCCGCCGGTCGTGCTGGCAGACGCCGCGGGCTCCGCTCGCCTCGACCAGGCGCGAATTGGCCACACCACCTTCGAGGCCCTGAGGCAGACCGCCCCGCCCGCGATGCCGGTCGACCTGCCCCGGGTGCCGCCGGACACCTGCGCGACCCTCTTCTGGACGTCGGGGAGCACCGGCACTCCCAAGGCGGTGCTGTCTCCGCACCGGGCCACCACGAGACTGTTCACCCCGAGCGCTTTCATGGACTTCGGGGAGCACCCGGTCATGATCCACGCGGCGGCGGTCGCCTGGGACGCCTTTACCCTGGAACTGTGGGGCATGCTGCTCAGCGGCGGAACCGCTGTCGTGCACGAGGACGATCTCCTCCTGCCGTCCGCGATCCGTACCTACGTCCGTGATCTGGGTGCCACCCATCTCTTTCTCACCCCGTCGCTCTTCGACGTGATCGCGGGCGGCGACATCGACTGCCTGGACGGTCTGGGTGCCGTACTCGTGGGCGGGGAGAAGCCGCCCCCGGCGACCTGCCGGAAGCTTCTCGACACCTACCCGGACATCGAGCTGTACAACTGTTACGGCCCCGTCGAGTCCTGTGTGGTCGCCACCGTCCACCGCATCACCAGAGACGACACGGAGAAGGCGTCCGGCATCCCGGCTGGCCTTCCCGTACCAGGTACGAGGCTGCATGTCATCCGTGACGGCGCTCCGGTTCGGCCGGGTGAGCCTGGCGAGGTCGCCATCGCCGGGACAGGTCTCGCCCTGGGCTATCTGGACGCACCCGACCAGACTGCCTCCGTCTTCCGGCACATCATGGTCGATGGGGCCAGGACCAGGGTCTATCTGACCGGCGATCACGGCCGGCTGGACGAGTTGGGCGTCCTGCACTTCATCGGCCGCAGGGACTCCCAGATCAAGATCGCCGGGCATCGCATCGAACCGGCGGAGATCGAGTCGGCTGTCCGCGCTCTGGGGAATATGCGATCGGTCATCCTTTCCGTCCCCGACCGCAATGAAACGCCGCGCATCATTCTGTTCGCCGAGAGACCCGAAGAGGGCATCACCGAACTGGAACTGCAAGGCCGCCTCCGCGAAACGCTGCCGACCTACATGGTGCCCTCCAAGGTGCACTTCGTCTCCTCGATGCCGCTTCTCGAGAACACCAAGATAAACACGAGCGAGCTCTTGGCGCGCTTCGGCTACAGCCCTGAGCGCCGGCCGGATTCCCGAACCACAAGTGTCACATCCCGTGCACCGGAAAGTAATCAAGACGTGAGTGCCAAGAACCACACGGAAGAAAAGTTCTCCGTCGCGCTCGAATCCATCCAGAGTAAACGTCGGATCGAACGAGTCCAGGAAGCGGCAAACGCCCTCCTCGATCGTTATGCGACACAGCGCGATCCCGAAGAGCGCCTGAGGCTCACCTTTGAACTCGTACGGCGAAACCTCACTCCGAAAATAGTCATCGTCTTCGGAAGCCTGACCCTCGGCACCGACGACTCGGACGAACTCGCCGGAGTCGGGGCCGTACCGCCTGTGCCTTCTGTTGGTTTGCGAGGGCAGGTGGTTTTCCACTGCGAAATACACGGATCACACGGCAGAAGCGGTTCGCTCACCGCGTTCTATACGGAACCCGGCTCCATGGGACTGACCAACGCCGAATGGCTGGCGGCGATGCGACTGCTGGCCGGCATCACCGGCCTGGGCGTCGGGGGGCATGCGACATGCCCGGAGTAGCGACCACAGCCTCTTCGACGAGCCTGCTGTCACAGCCGTACTGGTATCGGCACTTGCCAGCCGGGGCCGACGTTCACCGACTGGACGAGGGACTGTTCGCGGTGACGGGCAACGCGGCCGTGCAGGAAGCACTCGCCCACCCCTCGATCGTGGCCGAACACCCGCTCAAGGCTAGCGCGCGTGCCTTCGGCCCCAATGTGCTCGACGCCGACGGGCCCAGCCACCGGGCGTTCCGTGCTCTCCTCGCACCGATCCTGTCTGCCGGGCGCATCGCGGAGTACAAGCAGTCGCTGATGCCCGGACTCATCCAGGAGCTAGTCGGCAGCATCACCGGCGTCGAGACCCACGACTTCTACAACTCCTTCGCGCACAGGGTGCCGTACGGGATCGTGTGCGCGATCCTCGGTATCGATGTCTCGCTGGAGGACCGGTTCCACGAGCTGACTCGCCCTCTGGCGCGGCTTCTGGACTATCCCACCCAGGAGACCGACGAGACACACGCCAACGTCGCCGAGCTGCTGCGGCTGATCGAGGGGCAGCGGGCGGCAGGGACCGCCGACGGGCAGTCCCTGCTGGAGACGATCGAGCGGACCCGGGACCGCAAGGGCATCTTGCTGACCGACCGCGAGGTGCGGTCGACGGCGCTGCTGTTCTTCCTGGCCGGCACCGAGACGAGCAGTGCGTTCATCACCTCGCTCGTGTACTGCGTGGGACGCGGTGTCTTCGGTCTGGACGAGCTGTGCGACGACACGGTCCGGGACGACTACATCGAAGAGGTCCTGCGGCTCTACCCACCCGTGCAGACGATCGTCCGGTTCGCGAGTGAGGACCTGACCGTCCAGGGTGTGGAAGTGCCGCGGCACTCGGCGGTACTGGCCTCGATCGCCGGAGCCAACCGTGACCCGCGGGTCTTCGACCACCCCGACCGGTTTCAGACCAGCAGGAGGGGCTCGGTTCCCTTCGCGGTGGGAGCGCACGCCTGCCCGGGAGCCATGCTCGCGAAGACGGAGTTCTCGCTGCTCATTGAGGAGATCGTCGAGCGCTGTTCGGACGTGGTCATCACCCGCGACCACCTCGGCATGGAGAGCCAGTCGTTTTCCCATCCCACGGACTTCTCAATTGAATTCAGAACAAGACAGAAAAAGAGGTCATAGTGGAAAGCAAGATTGCGTCGCTGCGCAACTGGCTCGACGACCTACACGAGGAGCCGTTCGACATCCAGGACGACACCGACCTGATCCAGTCGGGCGCGGTGACCAGCCTCCAGTTCGTCCAGATGGTGATCGAGATCGAGCGCCTGCACGGCCGGAAGCTGGATCCGGGCATGATCACCATCGAGTCGATGCGCACGCTCAAGGCCATCGATGCGACTGTATTCCAGGCCGCCTGATGGCAGCGGAAGCCTCCCGGGTGGCGGTGGTCTCGGGAACGTCGTCCGGGATCGGCGCGGCCGTGGCAACGGAGTTCCTGCGCCGGCGGTACACCGTCATCGGTCTGTCCCGGCGCGGCAACCCCGTCCTCGCGAACGAGAGCGGTTACGTCGACAGCGTCGCCGACCTGCGTGACCGTGAAGCCGTGCGGGCCGCACTCACCTCCGTGGCCGATGTCACCGCGGACGGGGTCAGTGCCGTGGTGCTCAA
>Ga0272482_10000390_pt1 | contig 13617 bp, 12 predicted proteins | sample RVTome_8_FD_192427 | JGI IMG/M metagenome (GOLD analysis project Ga0272482, IMG submission 192427) | Soil microbial communities from uranium-contaminated site in the Upper Colorado River Basin, Wyoming, United States - RVT160D0 (version 2) ...
AGGGCTCTCGCCACCACGCCGAACCTGTCGAGGCTGCTTGCGGACCCATCAGCCTCGACGATGTGCAGCAGGGCCACCAGATCGGCGGCGACTGCCTCGGCGTTGTGATCGGAGCCGGCTCGGGCCTGGGCGAACGCGACGACCGCCGCGTCCACCAGCCGGGGTTCACGGGACTCGCTCAACGTGGTCGCGAGGTTGCGGGTGATGGGATCGCACCATTCGGAGAAGGGCAGCGCGGTCCCTGCAGCCTCGTGCCACGCAGAGAGAAGATCGTCGGCCGGTCGGGGCGGGCACTCCGACCGACCGACGAGCAGGAGGAGCCTCGACACACCGGCCCAGCCAGGGTGGGGGAAGCCGGCCTGTGTGGGCGACTCGCTCATGCCCGTTAAGGAGGGGGCCGCCGAGCGTTCATGACGCGGTTCGGCGGAAATTTCCGGATTTCTTCGGTCACGGCAGAAAAACGGTGCCCCGCCGCACTTTCCGGGCCTCGCCACCGACGTCGACGCCCTCAGTTACCTAGAGTCACTGCCCGTGGGACAGGAAAACGATTCTTTCGGCGCCAGCGCGCCGCAGGCTGGCGATGACACCAACCGCAGTCTCCGACGCTGAGCTCCTCGGTCAGGCCCGGAACGGCGACGAAGCAGCGTTCACCGAGCTCTACGTCCGTCACCAGGCGGCGGCCCAGCGGCTGGCGAACGCGTACGCGCGCGCCGGCGACCCGGAGGACCTCGTCAACGAGTCGTTCGAGCGGGTGCTGGGGGCGCTCCGGCGCGGCTCGGGGCCCACCGAGGCGTTCCGCGCCTACCTCTTCGTCACGCTGCGCCGCCTCGCCGCCGACCGCATCTCCCGCACGCAGGCCGATCCCGTCGAGCAGGTGCCCGAGCCCGTCCGGGCCGAGGAGACCACGCCCCCGCTCGACCCCGCCGACCGCCAGCTGGTCGTCGCCGCCTACGAATCGCTGCCCGAGCGCTGGCAGGCCGTCCTGTGGCAGACGGCGGTCGAAGGCCGCCAACCCCGCGACCTGGCTCCGTCCCTGGGCATGACCGCCAACGCCGCGGCCGCCCTCGCCTACCGGGCCCGCGAGAAGCTGCGGCAGGCCTACCTGCAGGCCCACCTCCAGGCCGCACCCCGTCCCACCTGCGAGCCCCACCGGTCGCGCCTCGGTGCCTACGTGCGCGACGGCCTGAGCCGGCGTGACCGCAGCGCCACCGAGCTCCACCTCGACAGCTGCAGCTCGTGCCGCGGGCTCGTCGGCGAGCTGGCCGACGTCAACCGGATGCTCGTCCGCTCGGTGTTCCCGCTGTTCGCCGCCGTCGGGTCGCACCTGGCCATCGGCGCCGCCGCCACCGGGACGGCCGCCGCCACCGGGGCCGGCGTCGGCTCGGGGGCCGCCGCCCTGGCCCGCCGGGTGGGGCGCAAGGCCCGGACCAACCCGACGGTCATCGTCGGGGTCGTGCTGGTCGCCGCCCTCGCCTTCGCCCTCATCGCCGCCCCCGGCCGCGACGACCAGGTGGGGCAGCCCGAGACGCCGGAGGACGAGGCGCCGTCGTCGCCCGGGGGCCCGGCGCCCGCCTCGCCGGACGACCCCACGCCGCCCGACGACCCGACCGCACCCGACGAGCCCGACGCCGACGACCCGGACGAGCCGATGGTGCCGATCGTCGCCATCACCCCCACGACGATCCCCGGGGTGCCGGGCGATCCGGTCGTGCCGGGGCCGCCGGTCACGTCGCCGGGCGATCCCGACCCGGGGCCCGGTCCCGACCCGGGCCCGGGGCCCGACCCCGAGGAGCCGGGCGAGCCGCCGGTCACGTCGCCGCCGCCGACCTCTCCCCCGCCCACCAGCCCGCCGACCACCCAGCCACCACCCAGCACCCCGTACCTGCTGGTGGTGTGGGTCGCCGACGTCGCCGAGCTGCGGATCACCCTCAACAACCCGACGTCGACGTCCACCGCCGCGCTGGTGGTCGAGATCGACCTGGGCGGCGGCGCCGGCATGCGGGGCTCGCCCCGGGGCTGCGGCCTGCTGACCACGCTGCTGTCGGGCTCGACGTGCGGCCTGTCGCCCGTCCCCCCGGGCAGCTCCCGCACGGTGACGGTCCCGATCAACGCCAACGGCGCCCGCCCCACCGCCGAGGTCTCCCTGTGCGCGGCCCAGCTCCTGAGCCTCCGCTGCAACGGCGGCCTGCTGGGCAGCCTCGTCGCCGTCCTGGTCTGACCCCTGGCCCCCAGTCCTGGGCCCACCTGCCCTCGGCCAGCCCGGCCGGGCGGGCGAGATCGCCGGAGCGTGAGGGCTAGGGCTTGGGCGGGGTGTGCCGGTCGGGGACGGCGAAGTTCTCCCAGTAGCGGCTCGGGGTCGGTCCCCGTTGGCCCTGGTACTTCGACCCCACCGCCGCCGAGCCGTAGGGCACGTCGGCGGGTGACGTCATCTGCAGGAAGCTGATCTGTCCGACCTTCATGCCCGGGTAGAGCGTGATCGGCAGGTTCGCCACGTTCGACAGCTCCAGCGTGATGTGCCCGCTGAACCCGGCGTCGATGAACCCGGCCGTGCTGTGGATCAGCAGCCCCAGGCGGCCCAGCGAGCTCTTGCCCTCGATGCGGGCCACCAGGTCGTCGGGGACGCCCACCTGCTCGAAGGTCGACGCCAGCACGAACTCGCCCGGGTGGAGGATGAACACGTCGTCCGGCTCGATCTGGACGAGGTGGGTCAGGTCCTCCAGGTCGGACTTCACGTCGATGACCGGCATCGTGTGGTTCAGGAACACCCGGAACAGGCGGTCGAGACGCAGGTCGACCGACGATGGCTGGATGCAGCCCTCCTCGAGCGGGTCGATCACGATGCGACCGGCGGCCAGCTGCTCGCGGATGGTGCGGTCGGACAGGATCACGGCCGGCCACCCTACAGGCGCCGGTCAGGGGGCCCGGAGCGCCTCGGGCACCGGGTCGGGGAGGATGTCCGGCAGACCGCACGCCCCGAACAGCTCGGGGCCCAGCGTGGTGATCTCGGCGATCAGGCCGCCCTCGACGCGCAACACGTCGAACTTGAACGCCCGGTACTCGGTGTCGCCCCAGCGGCGCAGGTAGCTGGCGGCGGTCGGCATCCGGTTCACGCTGGTCGGCAGGAGGCGCCAGTCGCCCACCTCGGCCTCGGTGAACGCCCGCTGGATCAGCGGTCGGATCTCGTCGATGCCCTGGTACAGGAACGGGTGCGGCGGCATCGTGATGCGGATGTCGGCCGTGACCGCGGCCAGCGCCGCCTCGGCGTCGTGGCGCTCGTGGGCCTCGATGAAGCGGGCCAGCATCTCCCGGTCCTCGGCCGACAGGTCCTGCTCGGTGGACCGGGCCGACCGCGCCGACCACTCGAGCCGGTGCGACGGCAGGTGGTCCTGCATCGTGGCGCGGGCCCGCTGCAGGGCGCTGTTGGCCGCCGGGACGCTGGTCTCCAGCAGGTCGGCGGTCTCGATCGCCGTCATGCCCATGACGTCGCGGAGCAGCAGCGCCGCCCGCTGCCGAGCCGGGAGCACCTGGAGGGCGGCCAGGAAGGCCAGCTCGATCGTCTCCCGCTGGACCGCCGCGGCGTCGGGCTCGAGGCCGGCGTCGACCGCGGATCCCGGGCCGGCCAACGGGCCGAGCTCGTCGAGCAGGCGGTCGGGGTAGGGCTGGAGCCAGGCGATGTCGGCGTTCGACCGCAGCTCGACCGGGCGGCGGCCGCGCCGACGCATGGCGTCGAGGCACACGTTGGTGGCGATGCGGTACAGCCAGGCCCGGACCTGCTGGTCGCCCCCGAAGTCGTCCCGGGCCCGCCACGCCCGCAGGAACGTCTCCTGCACGGCGTCCTCGGCCTCGTCGAAGCTGGCCAGCATCCGGTAGCAGTGGACGTGCAGCTCCCGCCGGTGCCGCCGGGTGATCCGCTCGAACCCCCGCTCGTCCTGGAGGTCGACATCCCCGGCCCCGGCTGCAGGGGCGGGATCGGGGGTCGGCTCGCCGGCGGCGTTCATCGGAGCACCAGCCCGGCGGTCACGTTGGCCACGGTACCGGTGATGCCGGCGGCCCGGTCGGAGGCCAGGAACGCCGCCGTCTCGGCCACGTCGGCCAGCCGGGGCGGGCGACGGAGCACCGACATGCCGGCGATCATGTCGAGCGTCTCGGGCATCGCGGTCATGGTCTCGGCGACGCCGGCGGTGTGGATGCCGACCACCCGGACGCCCTCGGGGCCCAGCTCGGCCGCCAGGTACGTCATGAGCGTCTCGACCGCGGCGTCGGCCGGCCCGGTGCTGCCCATGCCCGGCATCGCACCGTGGGCCGAGGCGCTGTTCAGGTGGAGGATCACACCGCGGCCCTGCTTCACCATCTGCCGGCCGGCGGCCCGAGCGGTGAGGAAGTTGGTCCGGAGGCCCTCGGCGGGGGCGGCCAGGATGTCGGTGAGGTCCATGTCGACCAGCGGCGTGCCCTGCACGTCGCCCCGGCCGACCAGGTTGAAGGAGATGTCGAGGCTCCCGGCGGCCGACACCACGTCACGCACGTGCTCGTCCACGGCGTCCTCGTCGTGGGCGTCGACCACGGCGACCCCGGTGGCGCCCACCTCCTTGGCCACGGCCTCCAGGGTGCGACGGGTGCGCCCGGCGAGGAACACCCGCGCCCCTTCCCGGGCGAACACCCGAGCCACCCCGGCCCCGATGCCCCCGGCCCCGCCGTAGACGACTGCGTTCCGACCTTCCAGCAACTTGTCCATGCCCCTACAACGCCCCCACGTCCCGAAACTCATCGCCCCACCGATGACTCGTGCCGACGTCCCCGACCCGTTGACGGCCATCGACACCGAGGACACGGTCGACACGGAGGCCATCGGATGTCTCGTGGCGTCCGCCGGAGCCTTCCAAGGACACGCCCGCCCACCCCCTCGACCGGCTGATCGAAGGGGCACGCAGGGGGCACGGCCGTAGCACTGTGTCCCCTCTGGTCCGTGCCGGCTGACCTGGGAGTGTGCCCGCCACCTGCACAGGTCGGCTAGTCTCACGAGCTGTTCTGCGGGTGTAGTTCAATGGCAGAACGGCAGCTTCCCAAGCTGCTAATGCGGGTTCGATCCCCGTCACCCGCTCTCGGCGAACCGCCTGGCACCGGCATCCCGGTGAAGGCCTAGGCCCGGTTGCTGTGTCGTGCCAGCAGCCCGAGCGGACCGGTCCTCAGGGGTCGGTGTCGAGGCGTTGGACGCCGTCGACCGCGTCGGCGGTGTCGACGTCGAGGTCTCGCCTTGGGGTGACGGGCGGCGTCGCGCGCATCGCCGCGGGGTCGCACGGGAGTGTGACGCCAGGGGCGAGGGATGGGCTGGGGAACGACGTGGAATCGTCATCTGTTCGACGGGGGGTGGTGGTAGCGCTACTGTGCGGAGTGTGAAGGCGGATTTGGTATGGCGGAGGGGTGGATCGGGTGGTCGATGAGGGGCTGGACGCCACGCTGAAGGTGGTGTCGGGATATCCGCCGATCGGTGAGCTGTTCTCGTTGCTCCCACCGATCGTGCTGGAGGTCGTGGAACTGGAGCGTCGGGTCGCCGAGCTCTGGGACTTCCTCCACGACGCTCGCTACGCCGAGCTCGACCTCGACCTCCGGCGGGTCATCACCCAACTGGAGACGGCCGCCCGCTGCCCGCACCCCCACGACGACCCGAACGAGCTCCATCGCCTGCGAGCCCAGGCCTACCAGGTGGCGGCGGCCATGCTCACCGCCATCGACCAGCACGAGGCGACCTGGGTGGCCAACGACCGGGCGCTGCACGCATCGCTGCGGATCGGCGACGTCCTCGGCATCGCCGCCGCCCACTTCCGGTTGGGGCACACGTTCCTCCGGGCTGGCCGGCTCGACCAGGCGGAGCACGTCACCACCCAGGCGATCGAGGGCCTGATGCACCGGATCGTGCCGCCCGACGCCCCGCTGGGAGCCGTGTCGCTCTACGGGGCGATGCACCTGGTGCGGGCCATGGTCGCCGCCCGCCGGCCCGACGCCGGCAGCGCCCGCTGGAACCTCGGCATCGCCCGGAAGTACGCCGACCGCCTCGGCGAGGACCGCAACGACTACGGCACCGAGTTCGGTCCCACCAACGTCGAGGTGCACTACGTGGCCGCCAACGTCGAGTTCGGCGAGCCCCGGGAGGCGCTGCGGGTCGCCGGCGAGACCGACGTCTCCGTGCTGTCCCCGGAGCGCCAGGCCCGGTTCCTCCTCGACATCGCCCGGGCCCACACGATGCGCAACGAGATCGACGCGGCGATGGCCGCCCTCCAACGGGCCGAGGAGATCGCCCCGGAGATGATCCTCACCCACCCCCTCACCCGGGCCACCGCAGCCGACCTCCTCGACCGGGCCGGTCCCCACGCCCCGACGGCGCTCCGCCAGCTCCACCACCGCACCTTCTACCGTCCCCGCCCATAGCCCCGGCTGTCGCCCGGGGCTCCTCGGTAGCCTCGGAGGATGATCGGGTGGCGAGGGGACCGACGGTGGCTGGTGGTCGTGATGGCCGCCGTGCTCGTCGCCCTGGCGCTGCTGGGTCGGCCCGACCCAACGGCCGCCGCCGTCGAGCACCACGACCCCGATGGCTCCAGCCTGGTCGATGCCGCGACGCCGGTGGTGACCGGGGTCGTCGGACCGGCCGACGCCGCCCGCGGCCTGGCCCGCGCCGCCCGCCCGGTACCGCTCCCGGTCGGCGACGCCGAGGCGGCCCTCGCCGTCGCGGTCGCCGCCGCCCTCGTGCTGGGCTGGTGGGTGCTGGTCCGGGGCGACGGCTGGGGTGCCCGCCCGGTGGCCTCGTCACCGCTGGCTGCCCGCCGCGGCCCACCGTCCCGCCGGGCCTGAGCCGACCGGACGTCGAGGCCACCGGGCAGGCACACCGGCACGGCCATCGCCGCGGTCGGCGACCGACGAACCAGCCGAGGCTGAGGCCTCGAACCGGCGGAAGGCGAGGTCGGCCTCGGGCAGCCAAGGGCTCGGGACCTCGCCGCCGGCACGGCCTCGGCCGCTCGGGACGAGCCCCGGCCAGCGCCACGATCGTCGAACGTCGAACCGGTCGGGTCGAGGGATCGGGACGGGTCCCGGACTTCGCAGGTCGGCGGGGCGGCAGGGCTGGAGAACGAACGAAACGCACAGGAGGGGGGCGTGGCGGGGATGATGAGTCGTCGCTCGCGTTCGCCGAAAGATCGAGGTACCGACATGAACCAGCCACCCCTGAGCAGCGTGAGCGACCAGGCCCTTCCCGGCATCGGTCACCGCTACGAGCTCCGCTCCGTCGACGGCGGGCGGGTCGTGGTGGTGATCCACCACTCCGGCCGCCGCGACCTCTACGCCTTCACCCCCACCGGTGAGGAGCCCGACGCCGTCGTCACCTTCACCGACTCCCAGGCCCGCACCCTGGGCGCCATCCTGGGCGGCGCGTACTTCAAGCCCGCGGTCGTCGAGGAGATCGAGGCCGTGATCGGCGGCCTGCTGATCGACTGGATCAAGCTCGAGCCCCAGGCGCGAGGCGTCGGCAAGACGATCGCCGAGCTGGAGATCCGCCAGACGACCGGCATCACCGTGGTGGCGATCCTGCGCGACCACACGCCGGTGATCTCCCCGCAGCCCGAGGAGCGCTTCCAGGCCGGCGACCAGCTGGTGGTCATCGGCCGGCAGGAGGACCTGCCCCGCTTCGAGCGGCACGTCGCCCGGGCCGACCAGGGCGTGTCCGATGGGTAGCGCTCTCGCCGCCACCAGCGGCATCACCTTCCCGGCGGCGGAGTCGCGCCCCGTCGTGACCCCGACCCCGACCGACCGGGACGGATCCGATGGGTGACGCGCTGGTAGCGATCGGTGGGGCGTTCCTGGCCGCGGGGATCTTCGGGCGGTTCGGGCGACGGGTGGGGTTGCCGACGATCCCGTTCTTCATGGCCGCCGGCATCCTGTTCGGCCCCAACACCCCCGGCCTCACCGTCATCGAGCATCCCGAGGACCTGGAGCTGCTGGCCACGCTCGGCCTCATCCTCCTCCTGTTCCACCTCGGCCTCGAGTTCTCACTGGGCGATCTCGTGGATGGCGGCAGCAAGCTGCTCCTCACCGGTGTCACCTGCCTGGCGCTGACCGTCGGCGGCGGCCTCCTGTTCGGCTTCGGCCTGGGCTGGGGCACGCCCGAAGCGCTGGTGATCGCCGGCGCCGTCGGGATCTCGTCGTCGGCGATCGTCACCAAGCTGCTGGTGGAGCTGAAACGGCTGGCCAACCCGGAGAGCCGCCTCATCCTCGGCATCGTTGTGGTGGAGGACATCTTCCTCGCCCTCTACCTGGCCCTTCTCCAGCCGGTGCTGGGCGACGCCGAGGGGCTGGGCGACTCGGTGCTCCAGTTCTCCAAGGCCTTCGGGTTCCTGCTGGCGCTGGCGGCCACGGCCCGGTGGGGCGCCCGGTTCGTCGGGAAGATGATCGACACCCCCGACGACGAGCTGCTCACGGTGTGCTTCGTGGGCCTGGCGGTGCTGGGGGCGGGGGCCGCCGAGGAGCTGGGCGTGTCCGAGGCCATCGGTGCGTTCGGCGTGGGCCTGGTCCTGGCCGAGAGCCCCGCCGCCGAACGTATCGAGCACCTGGTGCTGCCGCTGCGCGACGCCTTCGCCGCCGCGTTCTTCTTCGCCTTCGGCCTGACCATCGACCCCGGCGACGTCGGCCACGTCGCCGTCCCGGTGGCGGTCGCCGTGGCGCTCACCCTGGTGCTGAACCTGCTCAAGGGTGTGGTGGCCGCCCGGCTCAACGGCTTCCGGCGCAACGCCGCGGCCAACATCGCGTTCACCACGGTGGGCCGGGGCGAGTTCTCGTTGGTGCTGGCCACGCTGGCGGCGACAGCGGGGCTCGACGCGCGGGTCGGCCCGTTCATCGCCCTCTACGTGCTGGTACTGGCGGTCGCCGGGCCCATCCTCACCACCCAGTCGCGCCGGCTGGGCCGGTGGGTCATGCCCGAGCGCCTGTTCCCGCCGCCGGCCAACGGCCAGACCCCGGAGGTGGCTACGACGCCAGCGTGAACGTGCCGCGGTCGAGGACGGTGTCGCCGTGCTGGTTCTCGGTACGGAACAACACGGTGCCGTCCTCGAGCCGCCACATGCGCACGGTCAGGTCGTCGCCCGGGAACACGGGGCGGCTGAACCGGCCGGCCATCGACCCGAAGCGGGCGACGTCGCCGCCGCACAGCGCCGCCAGGAGGGCCCGCCCGGTGAACCCGTAGGTGCACAGGCCGTGGAGGATCGGCTTGTCGAAGCCGGCCCGGGCCGCGAACGTCGGGTCGGAGTGGAGCGGGTTGCGGTCGCCGGACAGCCGGTAGAGCAGGGCCTGGTCGGTGCGGGTCGGGTACACGACGACCTCGTCGGCGGGCCGCTCGGGGATCGGCACCTCGTCGGCGCCCGACGGGCCCCGGTCGCCGCCGAAACCGCCCTCGCCCCGGATGAACACCGACTGCGTGGTGGTGAACAGCGTCTCGCCGGACTCGACGTCGACGCCGTCGCCCTCGCTGGCCACGACGGCACCCTTGCCCTTGTCGAAGATGCCGGTGATGCGGCGCACGCAGCGCACCGTGCCCTTGGTGGGCAGCGGCCCGTGCAGCGCCACCGACTGCTCACCGTGGACGAGCATCGCCGGGTTGAAGGGGCCGATGTCGATCCACCCGCCGCCCAGCAGCACGGGGAACGTGGGCAGGACCGCCAGCGCGATGCCGTCGGAGTTCTCCGTGGTGTACGGCAGGTCCGGTCCGATAGGGTCCTCCGCCCCTGCGCCGACGCCGAGGGCGTAGAGGAGCACGTCCCTCTCGGTCCACGATCGCTCGACCGGCTCGGATTCCTTGCCGACCGCGTCCAGGTTGAGTGCCACTCCACCATCCCCCTTGGTCGTCGCCGCCCGCCGTCGCGAGCGGGCGCCGGCCCGAGGCTACGCGCGGAGGTCGCGAAGTGCCCCATCCCGATGTGCCTCACGAGCAGGCCTATGTCGACGAGGCGTACCGATGTCTGGAGGCGATGCGGGAGCGCACCGCCCGCGTCGCCGAGCTCTCCGACTCGGCCGCCCAGGCCGTCGACTCCGCCGTCGTCCAGGCCCACCTCCACCACCGGCTGACCACCCTCGACACCGACGTCCCGGGCCTCGCCTTCGGCCGCCTCGACGAGGACCCGGTCCTCGCCCCGGGTCCCGAACCCGAGAGCTGGTACGTGGGGCGTCGGCACGTGGAGGACGTCCACGGCGATCCCGTGGTGGTCGACTGGCGGGCCGACGTGTCGATCCCGTTCTACCGGGCCACCGCGGTCGACCCCCTGGGGCTCCAGCGCCGGCGCCGGTTCATGATGACCGACCGGCGCATCGACGACCTGTTCGACGAGGTCTTCGACGACCCCGACTCGGTCGACGCCGCCCACCACGGCGGCATCCCCGACCCCCTGCTGGCCGAGCTGGAGCGGTCCCGCACCGGCGAGATGCGCGACATCGTCGCCACCATCGCCGCCGAGCAGGACCAGGTGATCCGGGCGCCGCTCGACTCGTGCCTGGTCGTGCAGGGCGGTCCCGGCACCGGGAAGACGGCGGTGGGCCTGCACCGGGCGGCGTTCCTGCTGTTCGAGCACCGCCAGAAGCTCGACCAGGAGGGCGTGCTGGTCATCGGCCCCAACCCCCTGTTCCTTCGCTACATCGCCCAGGTGCTGCCGTCGCTGGGCGAGACCGCCGTGCGCCAGACCACCCTCGACCGCCTGCTGGCCGGCACGGCCTACCGGATGCGGGCCCACGACGACGACACCGTCGCCCGCCTCAAGGGCGACGCCCGGCTGGCGATCGTCCTGGCGCAAGCAGTCTCGGCGGTGCGGCGCCCGGTCGACGAGCCGCTGGCGGCGACCACGGGCTGGGGCACGGTGCGCCTGGCCCCCGAGGTGGTGGAGGCCGCGATCAAGGAGGTCGTGGCCCGGGGCGTGCCCCACAACGTCGGCCGCAGCGCCCTGCGCACCCAGCTCACCAGGCTGGTCCGCCAGGAGCTGGGCGAGCGCCGGGGCGAGGAGTTCGCCCGCAGCCTCGACCTGGAGGCGCGCCTGCGCACCGACAAGGACTGGAACCGAGCCCTCGACCGCCTGTGGCCGGGCCTGGCCGCCGGCGCCCTGGTCCGCCGGGTGCTCACCAGCCGCACGGCGCTGCGGGCCGCGGCGGCCGGCATCCTCGACGCCGGCGAGCAGCAGGCGCTGCTGCGCCCGACCACCAAGCGGATCGACGACGAACCCTGGACCGAAGCCGACCTGCCGCTGCTCGACGAGGCCCAGTGGCTGGTGGCCGGCCCGCCGCCCGCCTACGGGCACGTGGTGGTGGACGAGGCCCAGGACCTGTCGGCCATGGGGCTGCGGGCCCTGGCCCGCCGCTGCCCGACCCGGTCGATGACCGTGCTCGGCGACCTGGCCCAGGCCACGGCGCCGGCGGCCCAGTCGTCGTGGGAGATCGTGGTCGGCCACCTGGGTTCGCCCGGGACGGCCCGCCGGGTCGACCTCGACCTCGGCTACCGGGTCCCGGCCGCGCTCATGGACTACGCCAACCGGCTGCTCCCTGTGGCCGCCCCCGACGTGGTGCCCACCCGCTCGGTGCGGCTCGACGGCCGCCCGCCCCGCCTGGTCGCCGTCGACGGCCAGGACGGCCCAGGCGGCACCGACGCCCTCGTCGCCGCCACCACGGCCACCGTCGGAGAGCTGGCGGCCGTGTGGGGGACGGTGGGTGTCGTCGCCCCCGACGCAGTGCGCCGGGGCCTGGCCGCCGACCTCCCCGCCACCGTGGTGGCGCCCGACGAGGCCAAGGGCCTGGAGTTCGACGCCGTCGTGGTGGTCGAACCGGTCGCCATCGGGTCGTCCCCCGACGAGGCCCGCAACCTCCGCCTGCTCTACGTGGTCCTCACCCGGGCCGTGCAGGAGCTGGTCGTGCTGCACACCGGCACCCTCCCCGACGCCCTCGGAACCGGAATCGGTTAAGTCGTCGCTAAGAGGGTGTTGACATGCGCCGCTCGGTGACGCAGGGTCATGCGACGACAGCGCGGGGTGAGGCAAGCGGTGTGCGGGAGATGAACGTGGGTGACTTGGGAGTGATGCTGAGCGGTGCGGCGCTGGTCGTGCTGATCGGGGTGCTGCTGTTCGAGCTGCGGTGCTGGCGCATCCGCAGCGCGACCGGCCGCTTCGGCCGCCGCCTCGACGAGATCACGGCGCTGGTGGAGGACGCCCACCGCCGGCACGGCGCGCAGATGCGCGGCCTGGAACGGCGGCTGGAGCTCGCCGAGCGGGCCGTCGGCCGCGCCGGGGAGATCGCCTACGGGTCGATCTCGGGCATGCGGACGATGCGCGACGAGGTCGGCCCCCGCCTGCTGGCGGCCGAGAAGGCGGTCGGGCTCGACCACGTGGTGGTCGACCTCGATGCGAAGGCCGCCGGGAACGGGAAAGACGGTGACGGGGGCGACAGCGACGACGAGGGGGCGGAGCGGGAGCCCCAGCCCGCCGGTCAGGCCGGCTCGTCGTAGTCGAAGCCCAGCTGGGGTGCGGTGACCAGGGCATGGAAGGCCACGCCGGCCGCCGCAGCCCGGGCGGCGCAGGAGCCACCCCGGTCGACCACCGGCACCAGCAGCACCGGCTCGGCCCCCGCCTCGCGCACGGCGTCGGCGGCCTCCAGCATCGAGACCCCGCGGGTGACCGCGTCCTCGGTGATGACCACCCGGTCGCCCGGTTCGAGGGCGCCGGCGATGCGGCCGCCGCCCCCGTGGTCCTTCGCCTCCTTGCGGACGCTGAAGCTGCGCAGCTCTCGACCCCGGGTGGCGGCCACGCCGGCGGTGCCGAAGGCCACGGCGTCGGCGCCCATGGTGAGGCCGCCGATGGCGGTGACGTCGTCGGGCAGCACCGCCAGCAGCGCCTCGGCCACCAGCAGCATCCCGTCGGCCCGGCAGGTGGTCTGCTTGGCGTCGATGAACCAGGTGCTCCGCCGGCCCGACTTCAGCACGAAGTCGCCGGTGCGCACCGCGTGCTTCAGCAGGTGCGCGATCAGCTCGTCGTTGGTCCCGTTCGCCCCGGTCACGAGAACCGCACCTGTTGCCCGCCCGGCTCGAGGCGGCCGATCTCGGTGGCGCGGTGGCCGGCGTCGGCCAGCAGGCGCAGGGCCCGGGACACCTGGTCGGCGGGCACGGCGACCACCATGCCGATGCCGAGGTTGAACACCCGGGCCATCTCCTCGTCGTCGATCCGGCCGAGGCGCTGGATCTCGGTGAAGACCCTCGGCACCTCCCAGGTGGACCGGTCGACCACGGCGTCGAGCCCGTCGGGCAGCACGCGGGGCAGGTTGCCGACCAGGCCGCCCCCGGTCACGTGGGCGACGGCGCGCACGTCGACGTCGCTCTCGGCGTCGAGCAGGCGCCGCACCGCCGGCGAGTAGACGACCGACGGCACCAGCAGCTCGTCGCCCACCGTGTGCCCGGGGAACAGCTCGTCGTGCACGTCGAGCCCGGCCACGTCGAACAGCACCCGGCGGGCCAGCGAGTAGCCGTTGGAGCGCAGGCCGGGCGAGGGCAGGCCCACCAGCACGTCGCCGGCCTCGGCGGTCGAGCCCCGCAGGATCCGGTGGCGCTCGACCACT
>Ga0272482_10000391_pt1 | contig 13530 bp, 13 predicted proteins | sample RVTome_8_FD_192427 | JGI IMG/M metagenome (GOLD analysis project Ga0272482, IMG submission 192427) | Soil microbial communities from uranium-contaminated site in the Upper Colorado River Basin, Wyoming, United States - RVT160D0 (version 2) ...
GGCACGGTCCAGTGGAGCGACGAGCTGCACCGCATCCACGGCGTCGAGCCGCTCGACTTCGAGGGCACCCTCGACGCCCACCTCCGCCTGGTCCACCCCGACGACCGGCGGCGGGTCCGCGCCGCCCTCCACGAGGCCGTGGCCCCGGGCAGCACCGGCCCCCTGGAGCTGCGCTACCGGGTGCGGCGCCCGGGCGGCGAGGAGCGGGAGCTCCACGTGCGGGCGCACCCGGCCCTCGACTCGACCGGCGCCGCGCTGGGCCTGCGGGGCATCGGCCAGGACATCACCGACCGCCGCTGACCGCCCTGACCGCCGTGACCGGCTGGTCAGGGCGCCAGCTCGCCCTCCATGTGCAGGTGGACCCGGACGTCGGGGTAGATGCGCAGCATGGCGACGGCGGGGAAGTGGACGTCGTGGTCGCGGATGTCGAGCACCTGCTCGGCGGTCACCCGCACGCGATCGCCTGGCAGCACCGTGAGGTCGGCCAGCGCCCGGATCGGCCGCTGCACCCCGTGGAGGTCGAGCGTGCCGAAGATGCGGTGCCGGTCGCTGACCCCGACTCGGTGGGCGTCGTTCACGTCGAGGCGGGCGATCGGGAAGTGGCGGACGTCGAGGCGGCGCAGCAGCTCGGCGTCGTACACGGCGTTGCCGGAGCGGAGGCCGTCGACCGCCACCTCCACCTGGGCGTGCGGCGGGCCGCCGGTGTCGATCCATCCCGACAGGCCCACGGTCCCGAAGCTGATCGGCCCGAGGCTGGAGCGGGTCTCGATCAGCACCACCGACCGGGCCGGCACCAGGGGGTAGCGGCCCGGGCCCGGGACTCCCGGCCCGCCCGGCACGGCCCTGGTCGTCCCGGCGGTCCCGGCCTCGTCCTCGTCCTCGTCGGCGACCCCGCCCGGCAGGGCCGGCCGGCGCCGGCGGGTGGGGGCGGTCGGGGACACCGGCGACAGCGTGGACCGCATGCCGGTGGCCCAGGCGCCGCCCACCTCGGCCAGCACGGCGTCGAGGGGGCCGGTGGCGCGGTAGCGGCGCAGCACCCGGTCGAGGGCGTCGCGGTGCTCCTTGACCACGGCCATCCACGACCGCAGCGCCCGGGCCCCGGCCGGCGTGATGCCGTAGACCCGACGGGCCTGCCGGGCGCTGGGCGACTCCTCCCACGACTCCACCAGCCCGTCGGTCTCGAGCTGGCTCAACGCCCGGTACACGCTCGACCGGTCGATCCGCCCGACGCCCAGGTCGTCGAGGGCCTTCACCAGCCGGTAGCCGTAGCCGGCCTCCTCGGTCAGCAGCAACAGGACCGCGGGCAGCACGAAGCCCCGTGGCGCGGCGAGCTCCAGTCGCGAGATCCTGTCGGTGGCGGTGGTGGGTGACGAGCGGTCGTCCACGAAGGGGCCCTCCTGGCGTCGTTGCGTAGTGGCGCCAGCCGCTGGTGTCAACGCGATAGGCCCGAAAAAGCACTGATACGGCTCTTCTCACGCCGGTTCGTGCGCGTACTCACGGAAGCGGGCCCGGGAATAGGTGGGAAACACACCGATTTACATGTGCCGGCCGGACCCGTACAACGAACAAGTGGCGACGTGTGTCGCCATTGCGGTCGCTATTCGGGAGGGCAGGCTCCGTGACATCCATCGACGCGCCGTCGGACGAGTCCGACCGCTTCGCCGCGGCGGCGGAGGTCGCCGACGCCGCGCTCCCGGACGGGGCCCGGGGCGAGCGTGGCGTGCTCGTACCGCCGGCCTCCGAGGCCGCGCACCCGACCGAGCGGTCGTCGCTGCGCACCGAGTGCCTGGTGCTGCCCGACTCGTTCGACCGGTCGCTGGTGCTCACCGCCCGCGTGCGGTGCGTCCACCTGCGGCGCCGGTCGGTCGAGGCGCTGGGCGGCGAGCCCGGCATCGACCCCCTCGACCAGCTCGACTCGCTCGACGAGCCGCTGATCCCCTGGGACGAGGCCGTCGACCAGGTGATCGACGTGCCGGCCCTGGTCCTGACCCCGGCCGCCACCAGCTCCCGGGTGGTCCCGTTCCGCCTGTCGCCCACCGAGGAGCCCGAGATCGTGCGGTCGCCCGAGGGCGAGGCGGTGGCCAAGCGGACCGGACGGCGCGAGTCGGTCGACGGGAGGGTGGTGGTCCGGGTCGCGCCCGTGCCGGCGGCCGGCGTCCCGGGTGGGCTGCTGCGGGTCAGCGTGGCCGTCGAGAACCTGACCGGGTGGTCGCCGACCGACGCCGCCACCGCCCCCCGCCAGGCCATGCTGCGGCGGTCGCTGCTGGGGGTGCACACGCTGCTGGCCCTCGACGGCGGTCGGTTCGTGTCGCAGCAGACGCCCCCCGATCCCCTGGCCGAAGCGGTGGCCGACTGCAGCAACGACGGCACGTTCCCGGTGCTGGTGGGCTCGGCCGACGACGTGGTGCTGTCGTCGCCGCTGCCGCTCGACGACCACCCCGACCCGGCGGCGCTGCGCCTGTTCCCCCCAAGGGACCCGGCGCCGGTGGCCGCCCTCGAGGGCCCGGCCGCCGGCGCCAGCACCGGCGACGTCCGGGGCCGCGGGCAGGCACCGGCCGACGAGCGCTCGATCCTCCCCGTGCAGGCCATGTCCGACATCCCGTGGCTGTGCCGGCCCGACACCGCGGCCCTCGCGGTCGCGCCCGGGGTTGCCGATGCGCCCGGTCCCGGTCCCGGTCACGGGTCCGAGCCCGACGTGCTCGACGCCCGGTCGGGCGACGGAGCCGGCGAGCGGCGGGTCCTCGTGGCCGGCATCGGGCACCGCCGGCAGGGCGACGACGGCTTCGGCCCGGTGGTGGCCCAGCGGCTCGCCGCCCGGGTGCTGCCGCCCGGCGTACAGGCCGTCGACTACGGCGTCCGCGGCGTCCAGCTGGCCCACGACCTGACCGCCGGCTACGACGCGCTCATCCTCGTCGACGCCATGGCCCTGGGCGAGCCCCCGGGCACGCTGGCCGTGGTCGAACCCGGCGACGTCACCCGGGCGCCGGCCTCCGGGCCCGGCAACCCACTGGTGCTCGACACTCAGGCCATGAGCCCCGGCGTGGTCCTGCACCTGATCGACACGTTCGAGGCCCGCGTGCAGCGGATCGTGATCATCGGCTGCCAGCCCGCGCTCCTGGAGGGCACCGGCCTGTCGGCCCCGGTGGCCGAGGCGGTCGACCTGGCGGTTGACCTGCTGGAGGAGGTCCTCACCGACGTCTGCACCCCCACCGACGCCCACTCGGGCTGAGCCTCTCCCCAAACCTTGACCCTGGTGGTCGTAGAGCGCCACCAGGGTCAAAGTTTCGACGGCCAGGGGTGGGTGTGGACCGAGGTGGTGTGGCCCAGGTGGTGCCACAGCTCCTCGGCCACGTGGGGTGCGAAGGGGGCGGCCAGCGACACCAGGGTGGCGCGGACCTCCGGGGTGGGGGCGCCGTCGGCCCGCAGGCGGCCGACCAGCGCCATCAGGGCGGCGATCGACGTGTTGCACGCCATCCGCTCGATGCCGGCGGTCACCTGGCGGATCGTGGGCCCGACATCCGCGTGGCCGTCGCCGGGCGGGGCGGTGACCAGGCGCCACAGGCGGGCGACGAACCGCTCGGCCCCGGTGACCGCCGCCGGGCTCCAGTCGCCGTCGGCGTCCCAGGGGCGGGTGAACAGCAGCGCAAGGCGGGTGACGTCGGCGCCGTGGGCGGCCACCAGCCCGTCGGGGTTCACCACGTTGCCCCGGCTCTTCGACATCTTGGCGCCGTCACGCGTGACCGTGCCGTGCAGCCGCAGCCGGGGGAACGGCTCGGCGAACGGGACCAGGCCCCGGTCGTGCAGCGCCATGGTGACGAACCGGGCGTACAGGTGGTGGCGGGCCACGTGCTCGGGCCCGCCGGCGTAGCTGGCGACCGGCAGCCACCTCGCCGTCCGGTCGTCGTCCCACGGCTGCCCGCCCTCCCGGTCGGGCGACGGGTAGCGCAGGAAGTACCAGGCCGAGTCCAGGAAGGTGTCGGACACGTCGGTCTCCCGCTCGGCGTCGCGGCCGCAGCGGGGGCAGGCGACGTGCACCCAGTCGGGGAACGACGCCAGCGGTGAGCGGCCGTCGCCGCCGGGCCGGATCGCGGCCGGGTCGTCGGTGGCGGGCAGCTCGACCGGCAGCTGGTCGTCGGGCACCGGCACGATCCCGCAGCGCCGGCAGTGGACCACCGGGATCGGCGGCCCCCAGTAGCGCTGGCGGGAGATCAGCCAGTCGTGCAGCCCGGCGATCCAGCGCCGCTGGCGGTTCTTGGCCTTGGTCGGCCAGTCCAGGTCGTCCAGCCCGGCGGCCAGGCGGTCGGCGTAGGCGGTGGTCCGCAGGAACCACTGCGTCATCGTCCGCTCGGTGACCGGGGTGGCGCACCGCTCGCACCGGCCGTCGTCCTCGACCTGCTCGTGGGCCAGCACCGTGCGGCACGACGGGCACCACCGCACCGGTGCCTGGGCGCGGTAGGCCAGGCCGGCCTCCAGCAGCCGCAGGAACACCCACTGGGTGCCCCGGTAGTAGGCGGGGTCGGAGGTGGTCAGGGTGGCGTCCCAGCTCCAGGCGCCGCCCAGCGCCGTCAGCTGCCGGCGGTAGTTGGCGGTGGTGCGGGCGATCACCGTGGCCGGGTGCTCACCGACCCGCAGGGCGTAGTTCTCGGCGTTGATCCCGAACGAGTCGAACCCGATGGGCTGGAACACGGTGCGGCCGCGGCGCCGCTGGTAGCGGCCCAGCACGTCGGCACCCGTGTAGGACAGGGCGTGGCCGACGTGCAGCCCCTCGGCCGACGGGTAGGGGAACTCGACCAGGTTGGTGAAGGCCCGGTCGGGCGGGGTGGCGTCGAGGTCTACCTCGTGGGACCGGTCGGCCGCCCAGCGCGCCTGCCAGCGCTGCTCGACCGCGGCCACGTCGTAGGGGGTGCCCACCGGAGTGGCCCCGTGCGAGCGGTGCGGGTCGTCATGGGAGCGACCGTAGCCAGGCCCCTCGCCCCGAACCCACCGAAATTTTGACGGGGGTGGTCGTCTGGTGCCCCCAGGGTCAAAATTTCGGTGGTTCGTCGGGGTCGTCGTCGAGGAAGTCGTCGTCGACGACGATGCCCAGGGTGGCGAGGATCGGGGCGGCCAGGGCGATGAGCTGGTCGCTGCCGATCACCAGGCGGCGCAGGGCCTCGACACCGCGGAGGCCGTCGAGCGACGAGCCGTGCAGCGCCAGGCCCCGGATCTCCGCCGTCGACCACTCGCTGCCGTCGAGCTGCGAGTGCAGGAACCGGCAGTCGGTCAACCGGGCGCCGTACAGGTCGCCCTCCCGCAGGTCGCAGCCGGACAGCTCGCACCGCTCGAAGGCGCTGCCCCGCAGCCAGGCCCCGGTCAGCTGGCAGTCGACCAGCTCGACGTCGGTGGCCCGCAGGTCGGTGCCGACCAGGCCGGCCATGCGGCACCGCTCGAACCGCACCCGCTCCAGGATCGCCGACGGCAGCGACGCCCCCGACAGCTCGGCGTCGCTCACCACCACGTCGCGCAGGAGCAGGTTCTCGAGCGTCGCCCCGGTCAGCTGGACGTTCTGCAGCCGGGCGCCGACCACCTCGACGCCGTCGAACTGCTCCTCCGGCCACGAACCGCCGACGGTCACGCCCTCGATGCGGACGTCGTCGTCGAGCTCGCCGCCGTAGGTGGGCAGGCCGTCGGCCACCCGGGGCGGCTTGCGGCGCGGTCGGGCGGGCGGGGTGGGGGAGCGGCGGGCCACGCCGCATCTTCGCGTGCGCTCAGAGGCCGAGCGGATAGGGCGTTCGTGCAGCCCAAGAGTCCGCGATTTGGCGGCCGGGCACCAGCTCCACAGCGAGGCCTCCCCGGCAGCACAGCACCGCAACCCGGGATCGGCGAACCTATCCGCGCACGCTCTCAGCGGACGGCGTCGGGGTGGAAGCCGTAGGGGAGCTCGAGGCGGTGGGCGGCCAGCAGGTCGGCGTCGGCCAGGATGTCGGCGGTCGGCCCGTCGGCCACCACCTCGCCGTCGTCGAGCACGACGGTGCGGGGGCACAGCTCCAGGGCGTAGGGCAGGTCGTGGGTGGCGATCACCGCCGCCACCGGCAGGGCCAGCAGGATGTCGGCCAGGTCGCGGCGGGCGGCCGGGTCGAGGTTGGAGGTGGGCTCGTCGAGCACCAGCACCTGGGGATCCATCGCCAGCACGGTGGCCAGCGCCACCCGACGCCGCTGGCCGAAGCTGAGGTGGTGGGGCGGGCGGTCGGCGGCGTCGGCCATGCCCACCGCGGCCAGCGCCTCGTCGACCTGCCGGTCGAGCTCGGCGCCCCGGGCGCCCAGGTTGGCGGGCCCGAAGGCGACGTCGTCGCGGACGGTGGGCATGAACAGCTGGTCGTCGGGGTCCTGGAACACCACCCCGACCCGGCGCCGCACCTCCTTGAGGTTGGGCTTGGTGACCGGCAGGCCCCCGACCCGCACCTCGCCGGCCGCCGGCAGCAGGATGCCGTTGAGGTGGAGGATCAGCGTGGTCTTGCCGGCGCCGTTGGGCCCGAGCAGCGCCACCCGCTCGCCGGGGGCGATGGTGAGGTCGACGTGGCGCAGGGCGGTGTGGCCGTCGGGGTAGGCGTAGGCGACGCCCCGCACGTCGAGGGCGGGCGGGGCGGCGACGGGCTCGGAGGTCTCGGCGGCGGTCACGGTCCGACCCCCGCCAGCGCGGCCGCGGCGACGAGCGCGGCGACGGTGGGCACCACGGCCGCCACCAGCCACGGCGGGCGTTCCGCCGGGGAGGTGACCGTCGATGACGACGGTGGCCGTTCCCCGGTGAAGCCCCGGGACAGCATCGCCACGTGGATGCGCTCGCCCCGCTCGTAGGACCGGATGAACAGGGTGCCGGCCGTCGACGCCACCGCCCGGGCCTGCCAGATCCAGCGGGGGTCGTGGCCCCGGGACAGGCGGGCGATCCGCATCCGCCGGGCCTCGCCGGTGATCACCTCGCCATAGCGGACCATGAACCCGGCGATCGTGGTGAACGCCCGCGGCACCCGCAGGCGGTCGAGGCCGTAGAGCAGCTCGGCCACCGAGGTGGTCGACGCCAGCACGACCGTGGCCGCCACGCCCAGCGTGCCCTTGACCAGGATGTTCCAGGCCGCCCACAGGCCCGGCTCCGACAGCGACAGGCCCAGGCCCGGTACGTCGGTGCGGGGCGCCTCACCGACCAGCGGTAGGAACAGGGCGAAGGCCACGAACGGCAGCTCCACGACCAGGCGCCGGGCCAGCGTCGGCAGCGGCAGGTGCGCGGCCCGGGCCACGACCGCCACCAGCCCGGCGTCGACGGCGAACGCCCAGCCGGCGTGGCGGGGCGTGGCGACGACGGCCAGCACGAACGCCAGCGTCGCCGCCACCTTCACCTCCGGCGGCAGCCGGTGCACGGGCGAGCGGCCCGGTCGGTAGAGGCCGTGGGCGTGGCCGTGCCCGCCGCTCACGTCAACCCGCCCCGGGCTCGGGCTCGGGGCCGCCGGGCGACCGCCGGCCGTTGGCCACCCGGACCAGCAGCAGGAGGCCGCCCATCACCACGAACGTGACCGCCACACCCAGGACGCCGGCCAGGCCGGTGCTCAGGCGCTCGTCGTCGACGCCCTCCACCCCGTAGTCGGCCAGGGGGCTGTCGGCCAGGTCGTGATCCCGGGCCTCGTCGATGAACCCCTCGTCGGTGGCCACCTTCTCCAGGCCGTCGGGGGAGCTGCTGGCCTCGGGGCTCACGAGGAAGGCCAGGGCGAGGGCGACCAGCAGGCCGGCCCCGACGAAGATCGCCAGCTTCCGGTTCACGCCACACCCCCGACCTGCACGTCGGCCCGGTCGGCCCGGTCGGCCCGGTCGATCACCGGGGCCGGCACCAGGTCGGCCGCCCCGTGGACCAGGTCGGGCCGCACAGCGACCACCGCGCTCACGGTCATGGCGGTGATCAGCGCCTCACCGATGCCGATCAGCACGTGGACGCCGCCCATGGCCGCGAACACCCGGCCGGTCGAGGCGCCGCCCGACCCGTCGATCGCGTACTCGAGGGCGAAGGCCAGCGACGCCAGCACCACCGACCCCAGGGCGGCGACGCCCGCCGCCCCGGTCACGCCGGCCCGGGTGGCGGGAAGCACCCGCCGGGCCAGCAGGAACAGGCCGTAGCCGGCGAACACGCCGACGATCGCCATGTTGAACACGTTCAGGCCCAGCGCCGAGATCCCGCCGTCGGCGAACAGCAGCGCCTGCACGGCCAGCACCACGGCGATGCACAACGAGCCGACCCACGGCCCGACCAGCACCGCGGCCAGCGCCCCGCCCAGCAGGTGGCCGCTGGTGCCGCCGGCCACCGGGAAGTTCAGCATCTGCACGGCGAACACGTAGGCCGCCACCAGGCCAGCCATGGGCGCCAGCTTGTCCTCCAGCACCTCGGCCGAGCGGCGCAGGCCGACGGCCAGGCCGCCCACCGATGCCGCCGCGGCGCCGATCGACGTCGGTGCGTCGATGAACCCGTCGGGTATGTGCACGGCCCCTCCCTCTCCCTGTGGTCGCCAGGCGACCCTAACGCAACTGGTTCGCTACAGCTTCGGAGCCGCAGCAGCTTCCGGATGGCGTTCTTGGTTACGATCGACGGGGTGGACGGGACCCGGATCGACACGGTGCTGCGGCACATGCGCGAGCGCGGCGGCCGCATCACCACGGCGCTGCGGGCCGTCGTCGAGGTGCTCGACGGCACCGACGACCACCTCACCGCCCAGGACATCGCCACCGCCGTGCAGGCGGCCCACCCCGCCATCCACGTGTCGACCATCTACCGGGCGCTCGACCGGCTGTCGGAGGCCGGCATGGTGTCCCACCTGCACGTGGGCCACGCCCCGGTCGTCTACCACCTGGGCCACGACCACCACGGCCACCTCGTGTGCGGCCGCTGCGGGGCCGTGGTCGACGTGCCCGCCACCGTGATGCGGCCGGTGGCCACGCAGGTCGCCCGTGACTACGGGTTCACCGTCGAGCCCAGCCACCTGGCGCTGGGCGGGCTGTGCTCGGTCTGCGCCGCGGGGTCGTCGGCCGACGCCCTGTCCCGCCACAGCCACGGCTGACCCGGGGCCGAAGCTCCGGCCCGGATCCGGTCCCCGGACCTAGGGGCGGCGGTGGGCGGCCGGGCGGGCCGAGGGGTGACGCCGCGCCCGCAGGCCGTTGCCGATCACGGCCGTCGTGACCAGGGCCGCCACCAGCACCGCGCCCGTGGGCGCGAGGACGCCGATCGCCGCGAACGGCATCGCCACCGCGGCCGGGGCCACCGCCACCACCACGTTCTCCCGGGCGATCCGGTCGGCCAGCCGGCGCAGGCGCAGGGTGTCGACCGCGGTCCACAGGTCGGAGCGGGCCGGGGCGGCGGCCGTGACCACCAGGTCGGCCGGCCCGTGGCCGGGGTCGGTCACCGCCACGGCGTGGCCGTCGCCCCGCAGCCGGCCCACCAGCGTGCCCGTCGCCTCGGGCAGCACGTGGGTGACCACGCCCGCGGCCCCCACGGCGTCGCCGGTGGCGGTGGCCGCCAACTTGGTCTCGCCGCTGGCCACCAGGGTGCGGACGTCGAGGGCGGCCAGCGCCTCCACCGCGGCGGCTGCCGTCGGCCGGGGCGGGTCGCCCAGCACCAGCACGCCCCGCACCTCTCCCTCCCAGCCCACCAGCAGCGCCGTCTGGCCCGCGGCCTCGGCCGCCGACCGGGCCACCACCAGCCGCTCCGGCATCCGCCGGGCCCAGCCGGCCACGAACCGCTCGCGGCCCGCCACCACGATCCGCCCCTCGACCACGCCCCGCACCCCGAGCCCGGGGCGCGCCGCCAGCACCTCGACCGGGAGCAGGGGGAGCTGCCGGTCGCGGGCGGCGTCGACCACGGCCCGGGCCACCGGGTGGTCGACGCCGCGGGCCAGCGAGCCGGCCACCCGCAGCACGTGGTCGGCGCTGTCGGCGCTGTCGGCGCCGTCGGGGCCGCTCCCGTCGACGGCCACGTCGATCAGCCACGGCTGGCCGGTGGTGAGCACACCCCGGCGGCGCACCACCACGGTGTCGACCCGGGCGGCCGCGTCGTCGTCGGGGCCGGGGAGCCGCACGCCCAGCTCGGCCGCCCGGCGCTGGGCCCACACGACCACCGGCACCGCCCGCACCAGCGCGGCCGGGACGGCCAGGACCAGCACGGCGAAGGCGGTGGCGAGCGCGAACGTCGGCCCGGTGCCGACCGCCAGCCAGAACCCCAGTGCCGTGGCCGCCACCGCACCGGTCGCCACCACCGCCAGGTCGGCGCCCCGCGGCCACTCCCACCCGAAGGCCCCCCAGCCCCAGCCCCAGTCCCAGCGCCGGGCCGGGTGGAACGTGGGGGCCGGCCCGGGGTCGAGCCGCAGGTCCTCGGAGGTGACGAGCCGGGGCCCGGGGACGGCGCCCTCGGCGGGCACGGCCTCGTCCCGGGGGTCGGCGCCCTCGGCGGGCGCGGTGTCCTGCCCGGGCGCGGCGCCGGCGTCCGGCGCACCCCGCACGTCGGGCGCCCGGAGGGCGGGTTCGGGTTCGGCCGCCGGGTCGGCGTCGAGGCCCTCGCCGGGCGTCGCGGTGGTGGGGTCGAGGGTCATGGCGCTGCCTCCGAGGCTGGGGGGACGTGGAGGGTGAACGCCGCGGTGTGGGTGGTACCGGCGTGGGCGAAGTCGAAGAACAGGCGGAAGTCGCCGGGAGAGGGGAGGTCGAGCACGAAGGCCACCGACGGGCCCGACCCCTCCGCCTCTACCGGGTGGACGTGGGCGTAGGCGAGGTCGCCGGCCCGCAGCGCCACCAGGTGGCCGAGGGCCCCCAGGTAGGGCTCGAGGTCGGTGACCGGGACGCCGTCACGGCTGACGGTGAGCGTGACCGTCGACGCCGCGCCCGGCACCGGCGGCCCCCCGCCGAGGGTGACCGTGTAACCGTCGACGAGGACGGTCGGGCCGGTGACCGGCAGCGGCGCGGCCCCCGCCAGGCCCGGGACCAACAGGCCCACGCTCAGCGTGAGGTCGGGCCCGTCGGCCGGGGCGAAGCTGGCGAAGGCGTGGTGGGCGCCGGGGGCGAGGGCCGGCAGCGCCACCGTCCAGGTGCCGTCGGGCGCCCGGTCGGGGTGCAGGTGGTGGTAGGTGGCGAGGTCGCGGGACACCACCACCAGGTGGAGCTCCCGCTCGTGGCGGGTCTCGTAGGTGGTGACGGCCCCGCCGTCGGGCCCCAGGATGCGGAACGAGAACGACTCGCCGGCCACGCCGGTCAGCACGGTGGTGGGGGCCGACAGCGTGTGGCCGGCGTCGGACACGAGCAGCCCGCCGGCCCCCGGTGTCGCCTCGGCGCCGGCCTCGGTCCCGGCCTCGCCGGCCGCGTCGTCCGGGTCGGTCGCGCCCCGGGGGTGGTGGCCGGCGTGGGGGTCCTCGGGGTCCTCGCCGGGGACGGATGCGGGTGGGGGCGCCGCCGGTGGGGTGCCGAGGAGGTGGGGCCCGAACACCCGACCCGCCGCCGCGCCACCGGTGAACCCGGTGGCCACGACCACCGCGCACGCGGCCAGGCGGGCGGCGGGGCTCATCCCCGCGGTAGCTCCCGGCTCGATGTCATGACCCTCCCGAAGTCGCCACGTGGCGCAGCGGGGCGAACACTGCCCGTGCGGGTCGATGCCTACACGCCGGTCGGTCACGTTCCGCAGAAATCCGGTCGACCCACCGAACCGGAGGTGCCGGTTCGCCTACGCTCCGCGATGTACGACCACGGCGTGGCGGGTCCGCCGACGGTCGGCGAGGAGGTCGACGATGATCAACGGGACCCCCGGGCGGCCCCACGCATCCATCGCGACCGCGGCGACCACGGCGCTGCTGGCGTTGGTGGCGGTGGTCGTCCTGGTCGGGGGCGTCGCCCTGCTGCTGGCGGCCGGCGGCGGTGACGACCCGGCGGCCAGCGTCCAGGGCGGGGCCGTGGTGCGCGACGCCTGGACCACGCCCGGCGACTCGGCGGTCGCCGTCTACCTCACGATCGAGAACCGGGGCGGCGACGACGAGCTGCTCGGCGCCAGCAGCGACGCGGCGTCCGGCGTCCGGCTCATGGGCGGCGACGTCGACATGGCCGGTGCCGGCGCGGTCGGTGTCGGCTCGCCGCGCCTCCTCCTGCCCACCGGCGAGATCGAGCTGGCGCCCGGTGGCAACCACCTGGTGCTGGTCGGGCTGGCCGGCCCGCTCACCGCCGGCAGCACCGTGCCGCTGCGGCTCGACCTCCGGGGAGCGGGGCCGGTGCGCACCGAGGTCGAGGTCGTGACGCCCGAAGAGGCCGCCGACCGCGGTGCCTGACGGCCGACCCGGACGGCCGACCCGGACGGCCGACCGGTCCCGCGGCCACAATGGGCCGGCCGGGGGACCACACGAGGGGGAAGCCGATGGCGCACGAGGCGCCGGTCAGCACGATCGACCGGTTCGAGGCCGACACGTTCGAGCACGCCGGCAAGGCGCGCCAGGTGTTCCGGCGGGGGACCGGCCCCGCGGTGCTGGTGATCGCCGAGATGCCGGGGATCACGCCCCGGGTGCTGGGCTTCGCCGAGCGGGTCGCCGACCTGGGCTGCACCGCGGTGCTGCCCCACCTGTTCGGGCAGCCCGGCCGCGACATCCGCTCCGGTGGCAAGGCCGCGGCCGCCGGCTACCTGCTGTCGTCGCTCGTGCCGGCGTGCGTGAGCCGCGAGTTCGTGATGCTGGCCACGGGCCGGACCTCGCCGGTGGTCGAGTGGCTCCGGGCCCTGGCCCGTCACGAGCACCGGCGTCTCGGCGGCCCGGGCGTGGGGGCGGTGGGCATGTGCTTCACCGGTGGCTACGCCCTGGCGCTGTCGACGATCCCCGAGGTGGTGGCGCCGGTCCTGGCCCAGCCGTCGATGCCGGTCACGATCGGCCGCCGGCGCCGGCACAACATCGACATCTCGCCCGACGACCTGGCCGTCGTGAAGGACCGCTGCGCGCACGGGCTGCGGGTGGTGGGCCTGCGGTTCGCGGGCGACCGGCTGGTGTCGGCCGACCGGTTCGCGTTCCTGCGCGAGCAGCTGGGTGACGCCTTCGTGTCGGTCGAGCTCCCCGACGACGCCGCCCACCCCGACACCCCGGGCCCACCGCACAGCACCCTCACCGAGCACCTGGTCGACGACCCCGGCACCCCCACCCGCGACGCCCTCGACCTGGTCCTCGCCCACTTCCGCGAGAACCTGCTGCCCACCGGGGGTTAACCCTCGGGGGACCAGGTGTTGATGGTGATCACGGCGCCGAGGGGGTCGGCGATGGTGGCGATGTGGGCGCCGCCGGCGGTGAACGGCGGGACGACGACGGTGGCGCCCAGGTCGACGGCCCGCGACGTGAGTGCCTCGGTGTCGGCCGCCGCGAAGGTGATCGTCCACTCCGGGGGCGTGCCCGGGGCCGCGGCCTCGAGCCAGGCGACGGCGTCGGCGAAGCCATCGGGGGCGCCCTCGTCGGACTGGCGCTCACGGATGCCGGGCTCGATCGTGTTCAGGAAGTCGCCGTAGCCGGCCAT
>Ga0272482_10000392_pt1 | contig 13520 bp, 9 predicted proteins | sample RVTome_8_FD_192427 | JGI IMG/M metagenome (GOLD analysis project Ga0272482, IMG submission 192427) | Soil microbial communities from uranium-contaminated site in the Upper Colorado River Basin, Wyoming, United States - RVT160D0 (version 2) ...
GATCGTGCGCCTGGCCACCGATCCGGGCCTGCGGTCCGAGCTGGGGGCCGAGGGTCGGCGCCGGGCCCAGGAGGCCTTCTCGCCGGCCGTGGTCGGCGCCCGGTTCCGCGAGCTCTACCGCGTCGAGTCGTGACCGCCGGCGGTGACGTCGGCGAGGATGCTGCGGATCGCGGGACGGAACAGCACGTGGACGTCCCACTGCTCCCGCACCCGGTCCTCGGCCTGCTCGCCCAGCGTGCGGCGGGCGCTCTCGTCGTCGACCAGCCCGATCACCGCCTTGGCCATCAGGTCGACGTCCTCGGCCGCCACCAGCAGGCCGGCGTCACCCAGCTGCTCGCCGACGCCGCCCACGTCGAAGGCGACCACGGGGCGGGCCATCGCCATGGCCTCCAGGACCACCAGCGGGAACGGGTCGCTCCGCGAGGGCAGCGTGAACACGTCGAGCCGCGACACCAGCGGCGCCGGGTCGTTGACCTCGCCGGTGAAGTCGACCGTCCCGGTCAGGCCCAGCTCCTCGGTGAGCTCCTGCGACCAGGTGCCCTTCTGACGGCCGATCCACTGGAACCGCACGTCGAGGTCGGGGCGCTCGGTCCGCACCCTCTGGGCCACCTGCAGCCACAGGTCGGTGCCCTTGCGCTCCTCCACGGTGCCGCACGCGCCGACCAGAAGGCCGGCGTCGGTGGCGTTGGGTTGGGCCACGGGGCGGCGCCCGGCGCGGCGCTGGACGTCGGCCACGTCGACGGGGGCGTGCACCACCTCGATCGTCTCGACCTCGACGCCGATGACCCCGGCCAGCTCCTCGCGGCACGCGTTCGAGCAGGCCACCAGGTGCACCTGGTCCCAGCGGTCGCCGATCGGGTGGCGCCGCAGCACGTCCCAGGCCCAGTCACCGGTCTCGTGGATGTAGAGCACGGCCGGGATCCCCAGGCGCAGGGCCGGGTTCAGGTAGTTGGCCGACCGCACCGTGTTCAGGAACACGGCGGCGGGCTGGTTGCGGCGCAGGACCCGGGCGGCCACCCGCTCGTCCCAGCGGTTGAGCAGGCCGTGCAGCCAGGGCTTGCGGCGCAGCAACGCCCGTACGCGGGGGAAGGCCTCGACGACCGAGCGGTCGGCGTTGAGCGCGAACTCCTCGGCCATCGGCCCGCCGGCCCGGAGCACGCTCACCACCTCGGAGTCGGCGCTGCCGAGGCTGCGCAGGATCTCGACCGCAACACGGGGAGCCCCGGTGCGCGTGGCGTCGTGTGACACGACGAGGATGGTGGTGGTGCGAGGCATTACTCCGCCTGGTCCTATCGACGGGCCCGTCAGCCCGTCCCGCTGGCAAGTCAGCGTACCCGTCTCGCCCGGCCAGCCCGGCAAGTCCGGAAAGGCAGCCCGATGAAGGCCTTCCTCCTCAAGTCCTGGATCGTCGGCACCGACCGTGAGCAGCGCTACCGGATCGAGCTGCTGGCCGACAGCGGCGTCGAGCTGCGCTGGACCGACGCGGCCGACCGCAAGCCGTGGTCCCTGAAGCCGGTGCGGGCCGTCACCCGGCGCCTGGAGCGCCTGGGCGCCCCGTTCGTGCAGACCCTGGCGGCCGCCCCGCGCCTGGTGCGGTCCGACGCCGTGATCGCCGTGTTCGAGAGCCAGGGCAACTTCCTGGCCGGGCTGCGCGGCCTACGCCTGTGGCCCTTCACCCGGCCCCGGCTGGTGGTGGTGGCCTGCTGGCTGGCCATGGACGCCCCGAAGTTCTCGCCCGGCCGCCTGCGGGCCTACCGGTGGATGTACCGGGGCGTCGACCGGTTGGTGTACTTCTCGCCCAACCAGACCGAGGTGTACCGCGACGTGCTGGGCATCCCCGAGGAGCGGCTGAGCTTCGTGCCCTTCGGGATCGACCACGAGTACTTCACGCCCCAGGACGTCGACGAGGAGGGCTACGTGCTGGCCGTGGGCCGCGACAAGGGCCGCGACTGGGCGACGCTGTTCGACGCCGTCCGCGGCACCGACCTCGACCTGCGGGTGGTGTGCCGCCCCGAGGACGTGGCCGGCCACGACGTGCCCGCCAACGTGACCGTGCTGGGCGTGGTCGACCGGTCGACCTACCGCGAGCTCACCGCCAAGGCCCGGGCCGTGGTGGTGGCCACCCGGCCGCTGGCCTACCCGACCGGCCAGAGCGTGACGCTGGAGTCGATGGCGATGGGCAAGGCCTGCGTGGTCAGCGACACGCCGGCCATGGCCCCCTACCTGCGGGACGGCATCGACGCCGTGCTGGTCCCGCCGCACGACCCCGAGGCGCTGCGCGCCGCGCTCCACCAGGTGGTCGACGACCCCGACCTGCGCAAGCGGGTGGGGGCGGCGGCGCGCGACGCGGTCGACCACCGGTTCAACGCCCCGGCCATGTGGCGGGAGGTCGCCGGGCTCCTCCACGGCCACGACCAGGACGGTCCCGGGCCCGATTCCGGCCCGGGCACCGGCCCCGACGCCGGGCATGACCTTGGTCACGGGGCGTAATGAGACGGGTCGGAGCGTTGCGCCTGGGTGAACGGTCAACGAGAATTGCGGTCCGAGGGCGACGCCACGGGGTCGCCCGGGCGGAGCCGGCGGCGTGAAGGGAATCGATGGACGTCTTGGCGGACGGATGGCAGGCAGCGTCGTTGGAGCAGTTCCTCGGACACGGGCCTGATGGCCACGAAGAGGTGGAGCTGTTCAGTGGCGCGCCCGGGGGCGGCCTGATCTTCGGCTGCCGCCACATGCCCGCCGCCGGCAGCTCGACGGCCGGCGTGGTGATCTGCGCACCCACCCACAGCGACGCCGGCATCAACTACCACCGCGAGGCCCGCCTGGGCCGCTGGCTGGCCCGCGCCGGGGTGGCGACGCAGCGCTTCCACTACCGGGGCACGGGCGACAGCGATCGCCTGCCGTCGCCCGGCATCACCTTCCAGACCCTGGTCGACGACGCCCGCCAGGCCGCCGACCTGCTGCGCGAGCGTTGCGGCGTCGAGCGGGTCGGGTTCCTGGGCACCCGGGTCGGGGCGCTGGTGGCGGCCAAGGCGGCCGCCGAGGTCGAGGGCGCCCCGCTGGCCCTGTGGCAGCCGGTCATCGACCCGCGGCGCTACGTGAACGACAGCGTGGCGGTCGACTTCGGCCGCGGCGCGCTGGGGCCGGCCACGCTGCCCACCGGGTTCGACGGCCCGGACAGCGACCTCGGGCCCCACGGTCCCGGGGCGCCGCCGATCGGGGGCGTGCCCCTGTCGACGCCGGGCGCCCGGTCCACGCTGGTCGACTCGCCACTGGGGCGCGACCTGTTCGACCCCAGCGTGATCGACAACCTGGTCGACGCCATCGGCCGCCGGCCCCGGCCCGTCCTGGTCGTGCAGCTGCACCGTCGGGTGGGCCTGGCCCCCGACTACCGGGCGGCGGTGGGTCGCTGGCAGGCCCGGGGGTTCCCGGTCGACGTGGCCTACGATCCGACCGAGGACGAGTGGTGGCAGGTCCACCAGGGCTGGGAGCCGTCCGACGAGGTGCTGTCGGCCACGTCGTCGTGGCTGTCGGCCCGGCTGGCCCCCCGCCCCGGCGATCCGTGGCCGGGTGCGGCCGGCATGCCGGGCGCTCCCGGGACGCCGGGGATGCCCGGGGCCGACGGGACCGCCGGCACGTGAGGCGCCGAGACCGAGATGGGGAGCGGAGCGGAATCCTGAGCGAGCGTCCGTTCGCAGGGAGCGCCAGCGAGCGAGACCCGGCGAAGAGCGAGCGAGGCCCGAGCGGCCCGCTGCGGAGCAGCAAGAGCGGGGAACGATGACCGAAGAGCGGAAGCTGCGGGTGGTCCACGTGATCGACTCGCTGGCCGGGTCGGGCGGGGCGGAGAACCGGCTGGTCGACGAGGTGCAGGCGCTCGACGAGCGCTTCGAGCAGGTGGTCGTGCGGCTCTACCAGCGCGACTTCCTCGACGACCGGCTGACCGACATGGGCATCCCCGTGATCGCCCTGGGGTTCGATTCGGGCCGGGCCGGCTGGTCGTGGCCCCTGGCCGCCGTCCACCTGCGGCGGGTGCTGCGCCGGTGGCGGCCCGACGTGGTCCACACGTCGCTGTTCAGCGGCAACCTGGTGGGCCAGCTGGCCGGCAACGCCCTGGACATCCCGGTGGTGTCCACGTTCAACCGCACCGGCGAGGTCGACCTGCAGCGCCGCCTCCAGGCCGGCGTGGCCAGCTGGAAGGGCCGGTTCATGCAGGGCGTCGGCCGCTGGTCGGCGCGCCGGGGCGACGTCCACTACCGGGCCGTGGGCGACTACGCCCGGGCCACCAACTGCGCGTCGATGGGCCTCCACCCGGCGATGTCGACGGCGGTGCCGAGGGGCATCCGGCTGTCGCCCGCCGACGTCGACGGCTCCCGGGCCGACTTCGGCATCCCCGACGACGTGCCCCTGTTCGCCAACGTGGCCCGCCGGGTGCCGGAGAAGGCCCAGCACCTGCTGGTCGAGGCGTTCGCCACCGTGCGCGAGAAGCTGCCCGACGCCCACCTGGCCATCGCCGGGGCCCCCGGCCCGGCCGACGAGGCCGTGCGGGGCGCCATCTCGGCGCACGGGCTCGACGGCGCGGTGCACCTGCTGGGCTTCCGGCCCGACGCCCGGGCACTCGTGTCGGTGGCCGACGTGTTCGGCTTCAGCTCGCTGTCGGAGGGGTCGCCCGGCGTGATCGTCGAGGCCCTGACCCTGGGGGCGCCGGTGGCGTCGTTCGACATCCCTCCCGTGGTCGAGCTGACCGACGGTGGCCGCCACGGCTGGCTGGCCCCTGTCGGCTCGGTCGACGGCCTGGCCGACGCCCTGCTGGAGGCCTACGGCGCCGCCGACCGCGACGAGCGGGTGCAGGCGGCCCGCCAGTGGGCCGAGCGATACCAGCTGGCCGCGGTCGCCGACCAGCTCGGCGACCTGCTGGAGCGCCGGGTCACCCGGGCCCGGGCCGACGTCACTGGCGCCGGCGCCGGCGTGGATGCCGAGGTGAAGGCGTGACCGCCCCGACCCCGGCCGCCCTCGACAAGGGCGCCTTCGTCATCTCGATCGACACCGAGATGGTGTGGGGCGAGGCCCACAAGCGCGACGGCGAGGTCGCCGGTCACCGCTTCGACCGCGAGCGCGACGTCGTCGAGCAACTGCTCGAGGTCTTCGCCCGCTACGAGCTGCCCGCCACCTGGGCGGTCGTGGGGCACCTGTTCCTCGACCGCTGCGAACGGGGCGCCGACGGCCGGCCCCACCCGGACCTGCCCCGCCCCGACTACGACTGGCTCGACGGCGACTGGCTCGACATCGACCCGTGCACCGACGTCGACGACGCGCCCTTCCACTACGGCCGTGACATCCTCGACGCCATCGTCGCCTGCCCGTTTCCCCAGGAGATCGGCAGCCACTCGTTCTCCCACGTGATCGTCGACGACCCGGGCTGCAGCTCCGAGGTGTTCGCCGCGGAGCTGGCCGCCGCCCAGGCCGTGGCCACGCCCTTCGGGGTGGAGCTGCGGTCGTTCGTCTACCCCCGCAACGCCATCGCCCACCTGGGCACCCTGGCCGGCGCCGGCTTCACCAGCTACCGGGGCGGGCGTCCCGGCCGGGCCTTCGCCGGGATGCCGGGCTGGCAGCGCAGGGCGGCCCAGCTGGTCGACCGGGTGGTGCCGCTGGCCGGCTCGGCCGTGCACCCGGCCCGCGACGGCAGCGGCGTGTGGAACGTGCCCCAGACCTACCTGTTCGCCCCGGTCACGGCCCGGCGGCACCTGCCCCCGGCGCTGTGGGCCCGCCGGCCGATCGGTCGGCTGCGCCAGGCGGCCCGGCAGCGGTCCCTGTTCCACCTCTGGTTCCACCCCTACAACATCACGGCCGACCCGGAGCGCTCGATCGCCGCCCTCGACCACATCGCCAAGGCCGCGGCCCGCCTGCGCGACGAGGGCCGCCTCGACACCCTCACGATGACCGAGGTCGCCGAACGCCTGGAGAAGGCCGAAACTTCGACCCAGCTGGCCTCATAGCGACCACTGGCCACCCGGGGTTGTGGGTTGTCGTGGGCAAGAACCCACGGTTTTGGGTCGATAGCGATGTCCCCTTCCTGGGGGGTGCCCCCACAGTTCCCAAGTGGGGATGTCTGTGTCTGGGTCGCACGATCGCAGGTTGTCGCCTGCTGCGTCTCGTCTCTTGGAGGCGGTCTTGAGCGCGGTGGAGACGATGGGGGCACCGCTGGGGCCGGGCGGGCTGGTGCCGGCTGGGTCGCCGGTGGCGTCGGGTCGGGTGCATCTCGGGCGGATGCGGTCGCGGTTGCCGGTCGAGGGGCCGGTGGCGGTGCTGGCGGGTTTCGGGTCGCTGGTATGGCTGGGTGACCTGGAGGAGTCGGCGCCGCCGGAGTTGGGCGGGATGGTCTACCGCGGCGAGGTGGTGGTGGATCGGCGGGGCCGGGTGGTGTTGGACCGCCAGGCCCGGGCGTGGCTGGCGGTTGTCGACCCCGGGTTGTTCGAGGCGTTGGTGATGCCAGCGCCGGCTGGTGGCGTGTTGGTGGTACCGGTCGAGGACTTCGCCGGCCGAGTCGGGGCGGTGACGTCATGACGTCGACTATGAACCTTGCCGCTGGCGGCCTGGCTGAGCTGTGTGGCCGGGCACGCCCGGAGCTGGCGTGCTTGGGCGAGCTGGCCGCGCCGTTGGTGTCCATGTTGGGGGTGGTGGAGCAGGTCGGCACAGGCCGCGGGGTCGAGGCCCTGGGTGAGCCGACCTTTGCCCTGGACGTCCTCGCCGCCGCTGGCCACGGTGTCGACCCGGCGGTGGTGGGCCGGGTGCTGGATTTCCTGCGGGCCAAGCTCACCGGCCCGACGTCTGGGCCGGGGGTGGTGGCGGTGGCCGCCGCGGCGCGGCGGCCGGTCACTGTGGCCGAGGCTGTCGAGCGCTACGAGACAACTGCGCTCATGTTGCTGGCCAGGAACACCCAGCTGATGTACCGCCCGTGGTTGCATCGACTCGCCAAGGCCCACGGAAGGGAAGACCCGGCGGTGGTCACTGCCGGGGACTTGAAGGAGCTGATCGCCGCCCATGTGGTCGGTGTCCGGGAGCGGGGCCACCCGGGTGTGATCACCGAGGAGCAGGGCGTCACGGCGTTCCGGGCGTTGTGGACCTACCTGGGCGACAAGCGGTGGGCGGCCGAGAACGTCGCCATGCGGTTGCGTAAGCCGGCCCGCCAGGAGACAGCGCGGCGGGGCTGGCGCCCCCACGAGGCGGCGCTGGCCCGGCACCTGGCCCGAGGCTTGAAGCGTACTGATCCGCTGCTCAACGAGGTCACTTTGTGCCTGTCGGAGCGGATGGCGCTGCGCAAGGAAGAGGGCGACAAGGTCCGCATGTGTGACATCAACTGGGACCGGGCCGAGGCCAAGGTGCACGGCAAGGGCGGCAAGATTCGCACGGTGCCGATTCCGCCGGTGTTCCTCGGGGTGCTGGGCACCTACGTGGAACAGCGCCGCCCAGCCCACATCCCGGCCGAGGTCTGGCAGCGCAGCGAGCAGCGACTGCTACGCCACCGGCCCAGCGAACGGTTCCCGGAAGGCCGGCCCACCAGCAGCAAGCGGGTGTACCGGCTCATGACCTCGTTGCGGCAGGCGGCACCGGACATGTTCCCCGCCGACGAACTGTTCCTGCACACGTACCGTCACGCGCTGGCGAACTGGTGCGAGGCCAACTACAGCCGGACGATGGCCCGCCGGGCACTCGGGCACACCTCCAAGCAGGACCCCACCGACAGTTACCTGTCGGTCACCCTCGACCAGCTCGCCGAGGCGCTCGCCTGCCACGAGCAGCACCTTCTCGCCGCCGACCCCCACCACCAGCCCGACCCACCCCAGAACAACGACAGCGAGGAGGTGGCGGCATGACACCATGCCGAGCCTCCACCGGTTCCTTCGCGGGCGACTAGTCGTTTCGGGCCGGCCGCGGCTCGTGATCCCAGGTCTGGTGCGGGCCGGCTCTCGTGTCGGCTCGTACCAGGCCACCCCGTGTGGGAGGGGACCGGGACAGGCTCCTGTTGCCCATGAGGTCGGTGGCCATCAGCATTTGTCCGGTTGGCGGCCACGATGGTTCCCAGTGGCGGCCGGGAAGATTGCCCTGCGGCGGGCAGCTCGCCACTCGGCGTAGTCGATGAGCGGGCCGCAGATGCTCAGAACAGGGCTTTATGGAGCGCCTTGCCCATCCCTTGCAGAGCCAAGCTGTGCTTCGCTCGTCGCCGTACGCAAGGGCGTGGCGATCGTGACTCTGGTTAACCGGGTGGAGGGGACGGAATTACATGTCATCTTCCGATACCGGCAGCGCCTGCGCAACCATGACGAGAGGGCGGAATGCTTTGAACACGGGTTCAGTAAGGAGAGCCCGAGCGGAGTACACCAGTTGCCGGAAGTCTTTTAACGCGCGTTCGCGTGTCTCGTTGGATCGGATACGTCCGCTCTGTGCAGCGTCGTCTAGCGTTCCATGAAACGCTACTAGGCTCTCCACGATGGGCATCCAGTACTCTTGGGCGACTGCTGGGCTGACTTGATCGCCGAATGAGAGAGCGAACGGACTCGGAACGGCGGCGTCGAGGATCATCTCCTGGCATCGCCCGATTGCTGCGGTGAGTAGGAAGGCAGCACCTCTCTGGGAGAGGAAGTCGAGCACGTCTTGCTCGACGTCCTGGCGGTCGGCCATGTCGCGTAACCGTCGCTTGAGATCCTGGATAGCTCGTACGAGGGATGTGGCATACACAACGTGCGATGCTGATGCGTGTGCGAAGAAGCGATCGTAGAGTGGCTCGTCTTCCCAGATCTTGCTCTTGCCGTGGTATGCCCGCTGGGGCTCGCCGTGTAGCGCTGCTAGCGCCTGTGCAGCGAGGTCGGCGCTGATATGTACGTCGTTTGCACCGGCGTCGGCTTCTGTGACCTCGCCCCGTCTGGCACCCGTGTAGTGAGCGAAGGGGATCGCACGGAACTCCTCGCGGAGCCTCACTTGGTGGCGGTCGTTGCTCCGGAAGTCCGAGGTCTGGATTGCATTCTGCGTGTTGTTTGCCCGGATGAGGTCCTGGACGACCGCTCGGTCTGTGCACTTCACGAATCGGGTCAGGACCTTGACATCAGCACTGGCGTCACCGGAATGAAGCGCGCCGGTCGTCTGCGCACCGTTCACAATAGTGATCCCACGTACTGAGAGAGAGCGATCCTCTGAAATCAAGATGTCGGATACGAGTGCGGTCACGCCATTGTTGAAGGCCCAGAAGTCGTGAGGGCGCTCTTTGGCCGTGACGGAGATGTTGTGGTTGATGTTGGCCTTTGATCGCCGGACGCCGAGGAAGTCGCGCACATTGCCGGTGAACAACTGATCTGACCCATAGTTGGTATACAGCTCGCGTAGCCAAGAGCCAGGCACGGAAGTGTAGACGGCCGACCAAGCATCGCCTGATTGCTCGAGCCAGCCCTCGGTCGGAACGTCCAGTGTGTCTTCGATCAGAATCTGTTGTGATTGTTGGGCGTAAAGGTTGTCGAGCCGATTTCGTCCGACCTGCAGTCCGTGAACCCCCACCCCGGCAGCAAGTTCGCCATAGACTTGGTCCAACAGGGCCTTCGCCGTCACCTCAACCTGCTTGAGTTCTTTGTCAACGTCGACGTTGTCGGGGCAGTTGTGCGAGAACCAGATCTCGATCGAGGTGATGAGTCCGTCCTCCAAGGCGGCCGACAACTGTGCCGCGGCTGACACGATCTCCGGGCGGAGCCCATCCGTCGCCGAGGGATTGATCAGCCAGGTCACCGCCGTATTGAGGTCAGTCACCTTGTTAAGTGGCGGGTTTGCCTTGTCCGGATCTTCTGCCTCGTAGCCTTGAACGATCGTCGCGACGCCGTACTCTTCGTCGATGTAGAAGATGTCGACCTTTTTGTCACCCGTTCCGTCCGTAATCGAGTCGGCGAACTCGTCGGGATCGTCGATGCCGAAACGAAGCTGCAAGGCGAATACCGCCAGGCTGTTCGGCGCGAACCTCTCCAGGTCCGTTCGCTTCGCGAACGCTTCAAGCGCCGTGCTCTGCGTCATCTTGGTCTCCAGTCCCGCATCCCGGCGAGCAATCGAGGACGAGACGATACTCGCTGTCAGGAGGGCTCTCGATCTGTCCTGGGGAACAACCGACCAGCGTGACTAGCGGCGTCCGGGAATGTGATCCAGCGCACCGCGAGGCTCGGGGCCTTTAGCGCGCACGTTGAGTGCTGGTCGCCTGCGGGCACCATCCTGACCGAAGCTGGTCAGAAACAGCTGGCCGCCGACACTCGTGACCACCTGCGGCGGACGTGGCCTCGCACGCTGCCGGCTTGGCTACGTACTCGGGCGCATGATCTCGTGGTGGGTCTCTGTGGTTTCGGGTTCGGGTTCGAGTTCGTCGCGGGCGAGGTGTTGGGTGAGGGCGATGTAGCGGTTGTGGGCTGTGTCTCGGTGGCCGGTGAGGGCGTCGAGTTGCATGGCGGTGCGGGTGAGGGCTTCGTTGTCGGGGCAGGCTTTGAGGGCTTGTTCTATGGCCCAGAGGGCGGGGGCTCGTCCTTCGGGACCCTGGGCGGTGTACAGGTCTGCGGCGAGCAGGGCGGCTTCTATGACGGGTTGTTGCACTCGGTCGGTGACCCGTTTGGCGTGTGCCCAGTCGGCGAGGCCGGTGGCGGCTGAGGTTCGGTCGAAGGCGGGCAGTTCGATGGTGGCGAGTTGTTGACGGAGCAGTTCGGCCGCGTCGTGGGGTCGTTCGTTGGCGGTGGCTTGTGCGTGGGCGAGGTCGTGTTCGAGGAGGTCGAGGTCGGTGATGACGGTGGGTTGCAGGCGGTAGCGCTTGCGGCCTGGTTCGCCTTCGGCGTGGCTGATGTAGTCGCCGCCGCCGAGGAGTTGGCGGGTGCCGCTGACGAGGGTGTCGGCGGTGCGGGGGCTTATGGGTTTGCCCCACCAGAGGTGGTCGCGTATCTCGTCGAGGCTGGCGGAGCGGTCGGGGCTCAGGGCGAGGTAGGTCAGCAGTTCGGCGCCGCGGTTGGTGTTGCGGTTGGGGACGCCGGGTTCGCCGTAGCGGAAGGCGAGGGTGGTGTCGTCGGGTCCTTCGACGCGGTGGCCGGCGAAGAGCCGGAGCTGGTACGTCCAGTTCGGCAGGGTGGGCAGGGGCGCCGGCGCCTGGTCGGGGGCGGGGGGTGGTGTGGGGGTGGCGGTGTCGGGCTCGCGTTGGATGAGGGCGTCGAGCTGGTGTAGGTCGTCGGCGTCGAGGCCGGCGGCGGTGGCGGTGAGGGCGAGGTGTGGGAGCTGCAGGGTGCCGTCGTGGTCGACGATGAGCTGGGTGGCGGGCTCGTTGAGGGGGTCGAGGGCGACGACGGCGAGGCCGCGGCCTCCGGGCATGGCGGCGTCGGCCAGGCGGTCGATCAGAACGGGGTCGGCGTCGTGGTTGACGAGGACGGCGGTGACGATGAGGCCGTCTCGGGGGAGGTCGCGGGCGCGGCCGGTTGAGCTGGTGGTGACGCCTTCGGTGGTGAGGTAGGTGGCGATCTCGCCAGCCGTTTGGTGGAGACGGCGGACGAGGGGTTCGTCGAGGCGGTCGACGACCTGGACGCCTTGGTGCTCGGTGGTGGTCGGGGGTTCGAGGCCGCCGGTCACGATGATGTCCACGTAGTGGCGGGCTGGTTGCAGGGCCAGCTCGGCGGCGATGGACCGGGCGAGGCGGGCGGCCTGGGCGGGGTCGCCGTCGATGGTGATCGCTCCGAGGCTTTCGAGGTCGAGGAACACCCAGGACCCGTCGCTGGTGCGGCCGACGGCGACGACTGTCTCGAGGAGCGGCGTAGCGGCCTCCAGGTCTGGAGGTGGCTCGGTGTCCGCCGGCAGGCTCCACGATTCGGGTGAGGTGGAGCTGTCGGTGAAGGGCGGGGGTGGCGGTATCGGGTTGCGGAGGTGCACGGTGACTTCGCCGGCCGGGGTCACGACGATGCCGGTGACGGTGGGCAGCTCGGTGTCGGGGAACGCGAACCGCAGCTGCTGGGCGGCCTGCCATGCCCGGTCGAGGGCGCCGTCAGCGAGGCCGGAGAGGGCGAGTTCGGCGGCGAAGTCGTCGTCGGTCCGCTCGGGTGTGACGGTGCCGGGTCGGGCGGTGCGGTGCCGGGCTCGCCGTCGTCGGGCGAGGGCTTGCAGGGTGAGGCCAGCGAGCGCGGTCGTGACGCCGGCAATGGTGAGTACGCCGGGTCGGCTGAGCGGTGGGTCGTGGTGCTCCTCGCTTTCGGCCTCGGTGGCGGGCGCGGTGGTTGGAGCTCCGGTTGTGTTCGGGGCTGGGGTGGTGCCCGGCGTCGTCGTGGCCGCGGTGCCGGCGGGGTCGGTGGTGGTCGGGCTCGTGGTGCTTGGCGTGGTCGCGGGCGGTGGCGCCTCGGGCGTCGCCGCCGGCTCTGGTGACGTGGTCTCCGGTGCCTGGTCGCCGTTGGGTGGCGGGGCCGGCCGGGGTCCGGTGGGCGTGGTGCCGGCGGGCAGGCCCGGCAGGGTGAGGGCTTCGCCGGGGTAGATCAGGTTGGGGTCGCCCGAGGCGATGGTGGCCTGGTTGGCGTCGATGGTCTCGTGCCAGTACGGGGCGATCTCCGCGTTGTCGGGTGGGCGTTGGAGGTGGTCGGCCACCCTGGTTTCGGAGATGTCCCAGAGGTTGTCGCCGGGCTCGACGACATACGGGACATCGGCGCCAGCTGGTGGTGGTTCGGGGGCTGGCTGTGTGTCGGGTATGAGCAGGGTCCAGCCGATCTGGGGGCGGGTGTCGAGGGGGTGGCCGGCGGCCTGGATGCGATCGGCGTTGGCGGCCCAGATGTCGGTCCAGCGGGCTTCGTCGCCGAGGTGGTGGGCGGCGATGTCGAGGAGGGATTCACCGCCCAGGACGTGATGGGTCCGAGCTTCGGGCGGCGGTGCTGGGAGGGGGGTCGACTGCGGGTAGATCGCGACCTTCGACGCGATGGCCTCTGGTGCCGCTGCCTGGGCGGCCTGGTGGGGCTCGGCCGGCTGGGCCGCGGTGACCGCGCCGGCCGACGCGACCGGCAGCGCGGACGTGAGCGTGCCCCCGGTCAGGGAGACGGCGAGCAGGCCGTCCAGCACCCGACGGGCGCCGGGCAGCATCACCAATGACGCCGACCGCACCAGCCCCGGGCGCCCCGCGAGCAGGCTGACGGCGTAGAGGACGGTCGAGGCCAGCACCCAATAGCCGAGGACCAGGCCGAGGACCCGGATCGTGGCGGCCAGCACGTCCTCCGCGGGTGCATCGCTGAGCCACCGATCGAGAGCACCCCACGGCACCTGTAGGAACTCGTAGCGGCCCGCCCAGTGCAGCACGACGACGGCGAGTACCTCGATGGCCAGGACGCCGACGACCTTGGCGACAAGGACCGGACCGTTCTGTGCTCGGGGTCTGAGTGCCATCGGTCAGGCCGCCGGCTCGTCGACGACGCCGCGGACCTCGATCACCGGGTAGTCGACCCCCGATGTCCCCGTCGTGGTCAGGCCGGCGACGGTGTAGCTCGCACCGAACCCTG
>Ga0272482_10000393_pt1 | contig 13519 bp, 18 predicted proteins | sample RVTome_8_FD_192427 | JGI IMG/M metagenome (GOLD analysis project Ga0272482, IMG submission 192427) | Soil microbial communities from uranium-contaminated site in the Upper Colorado River Basin, Wyoming, United States - RVT160D0 (version 2) ...
TCGGCGCGCTGTGCGTCGGCATCGTGCTCGTCGTGCAGGCACTCGTCTTCGCCGACGGCGGGCTCACCGCACTCGGCGCGAACATCACCAACATGGCGCTCATCGGTACCGTCGCCGGCTACCTGATCGCGGTCGCGCTGCGCCCGCTCGCCACCAGGAGCCGGGGCGGGCTCGCCGCGACGGCCTTCCTCGCCGCCTTCTTCAACACCGTGATCGCCTCGCTCGGCTTCGTGCTGGAGTTCGCGATCGGCGGTGACGCCGCGTTCTCGCTGGCCGGCGTGACCGGCACCGTGGTCGGGCTGCACGCGCTCATCGGCATCGGCGAGGGCATCATCACGGCGCTGACCGTCACCGCGGTCGCCGCCTCCCGGCCCGACCTCGTGCACCTGCTGCGTGGGACGGCGAAGCCACTCGAGGTGCGGAGCGCGGCATGACCGAGACCACCACTCGCAAGAAGACCTGGGTGTTCTTCGCTGCCTTCGCCATGGTCGCGCTCGTGTTCGCCGGCGTGTTCTCCTACTTCGCCGACTCCGACCCGGACGGTCTGGACTCCGCGACCCTCAAGGGCTGCGAGGTCGTCGAGACCGACGCGGGCGAGGAGCTGACCGGCGACTGCATCGCCAAGAACGCCAGGGACCACCACCTTGCCGACGGCCCGCTGGCCGACTACGCGGTCGGCGGCGACGACCGGTTCACCGGCGTCGCGGGCGTGGTTGGCGTGCTCGCGACGGCGGTCGTGGCGGGCGGCCTGTTCTGGGTGCTCCGCAGGCGTTCCCCGAGAGCGCCGGGAGACTGACGGTGGGCGCCGGCCACCACCTGCTCTACCACCCCGGTGACTCCCCGGTGCACCGGCTACCGGCGCAGGTGAAGATCGTCGCGGCACTGCTGACGGTCATCGGTGTGGTCGCGACACCCCGCGAGGAGTTCTGGGCGTTCGGCCTGTACCTGCTGGTGGTCGTCAGCCTGTGGGTGGTCGCGCGGGTGCCCGTCGGCCACTTCGCGAAAAGGGTGGTCATCGAGGTGCCGTTCGTGGTGATCGCCCTGCTCATGCCGATCTTCGGTGGCACGGCGGGCGCGCTGGCCGGCTGGAACATCCTCGCAAAGGGCACCCTCGGCGTGCTGACCTCGCTGACGCTGGCCGCGACCACCACGCCCCGCGACCTGATCATCGGTCTGCAGCGGCTGCGGGCGCCCGCGGTGCTGACGACGATCGCCACGCTCATGCTGCGGTACCTGGAGGTCATCGCCGCCGAGGCCCGCAGGATGCGGATCGCCCGCATCTCCCGGGGCCACGACCCGAGGTTCCTGTGGCAGGTCGGCGCGACCGCGCGGGGCGTCGGCGCGTTGTTCATCCGCAGCTACGAACGCGGCGAGCGGGTGCACCTCGCGATGGTGTCCCGCGGCTGGCGCGGCGCGCTGCCCGACCGCGGCGTCGCGGCGGGCCCGGCCACCTGGTTGACCGGGCTCACCCCGGTGCTGGCCACCGCTGCCGTGCTCGGCGCGGCACTATTGCTCCCGTGACCCCCGCGCTGCTCGTCGACGGTCTCGCGTTCGCCTACCCGGACGGGCACCAGGCCCTGTACGGCATCGACCTGCGCGTCGAGCCGGGGGAGCGGGTCGCGGTGCTCGGGCCCAACGGCGCGGGCAAGACCACGCTGGTCCTGCACCTCAACGGCGTGCTGACCGCGGGCGCCGGGCAGATCGAGGTCGCCGGGCTGCCGGTGGTCAAGGCCAACCTGCACGAGATCCGCCGCCGCGTCGGCATCGTGTTCCAGGACCCGGACGACCAGCTGTTCATGCAGACCGTCGGCGAGGACGTCGCGTTCGGGCCGGCCAACTTCGGGCTGACCGGCGCCGAGCTGGACGCACGCGTGCACCAGGCGCTCGACGCGGTCGGCATGACCGGGCACATCGAGCGGTCGCCGCTGCACCTGTCCGGCGGGCAGCGCCGCCGGGTCGCGCTCGCGACCGTGCTGGCCTGCGACCCGGAGATCCTGGTGCTCGACGAGCCGTCGGCCAACCTGGAGCCGGTCGCCCGCCGTGAGCTGGCCGAGGTGCTGCTCGGGCTGGGGCGCACCATGCTCATGGTCACCCACGACCTGCCCTACGCGCTGCAGCTGTGCCCGCGCAGCGTGCTCGTCGACGACGGCGTCGTGGTGGCCGACGGCCCGACGCGGGAACTGCTCGCCGACGCGGAGCTGCTCGCGGCGCACCGGCTGGAACTGCCATACGGATTTTCGTTCGACCGGGCAACCTGACCGTCACCGGGCCGCGTTGGTGCTTGTAGAGGCACAGGAGGTCCAAGGGTGAGACGGTCCGAGGAGAACACGTACCGCGAGTACGTGCTGGCGCGGATGGAGACCATGCGGCGCACCGCGTATCTCCTCTGCCGGGACTGGCACACCGCCGACGATCTCGTCTCCATCACCATCGGGAAGCTCTACCGGCACTGGCCGAGGATCGGTGGCGCACCCGGCATCGACGCCTACGTCCGCAAGGCGCTGCTGCGCACCTGGCTGGACGAGAAGCGCAGGCCGTGGCGGCGCGAGGAGCCGACCGAGGAACTGCCGGAACTGCCATCGGTCGAGGAGTTCGCGGTCGTCGGCAGGGCCGAGCTGCTCGACCTGCTCGACGGACTGCCGCCAAAGCGCAGGGCGGCGGTGGTGCTGCGTCTCTACTGCGATCTCTCGGTGGAGGAGACCGCGGAGATTCTCGACTGCTCAGTGGGCACCGTGAAGAGCCAGACCGCGCGGGGGCTCGACACGTTGCGCACGCGGGCGGCCGAGTCCGACTAGCGAGAGGTACCCATGGACAAGCAAGTGTTCGACGATGCGATCGGGGAGGTGCCGCGGTCCACGGTCGACGTGGACGCGGTCATCCGCCGCGGCCGCCGCGCGGTCCTGGTTCGCCGGGTGGCGAACCCGGTGGTCGCGGCCGGGGTAGCGGTGGTGCTGCTGGTCGGCGTCGTCGCCTACTCCCTGACCAGTGACGACGACACCCCGCGGATCGGCACGCCGCCGACCGCGTCGGAGAGACCGTCGGTGACGACCACCAAGTCGCAGCCGCCGGGGACCCCGGACGTGCCGATCCCGCCGAAACCGGCCGTGTGCGACGACCCGAGCAGGGTCGAGGAGACGCAGGTGGCCATCGACCGGCTCAACGCGGTCGTCGGACCGCTGGTAGTCGCGCACGCGCAGCCGCTCGACCTCACCGCGAGCCCTGGCGCGTTCATCGATGGCGTGCAGTACGGGCCACTCGAGTTCTTCCAGGTCACCGGCCACTCCTCGGACCTGGTGCCGATCTGTCAGGGTGACTACTTGCTGGCCAGGGCGACGACGCGAACGCCGGACGGCGACGGCAACATCATGGTGCTGATCGCGCCCAGTCAGTACGAGGGCGGGGTCGCGGGCGGGGGCTGCGGGCCGCCCGAGGTCACCCCGAGCCAGACGGAGTGCACGGAGCTGACCCCCGGGCCAGGGCTGTCCGCCATGACCTCGACCACCGTGTCCGACAACGGCGTGACCAAGTACCGCGTCGACGTGACCAAGGCGGACGGCACCGAGCTGATCATCGAGGTCGAGAACTCGGCGACCAGCAGCAAGATCGCCGACGGGCCGACCGCGAGCCTGCCGGCGCTGACGAAGGACGAGATCCTCCTGTTGGCGTTGGAGCCCCAGCTGGTGTTGTTCCCGAACGCCTAGCGGGCGAGGAAGTGCCACCCGAGCCAGCCCCAGACCAGCACCGCGAGCAGGCGGCCGGTTCGGGTGGCCACGACCATGGCGAACAGCTCGGTCGCAGTCCCGGGGTGAGTTAGTCGCACAATGAGACCGACAAGGCCGATCAGGACGAACCCGAGGCCGAACACGGTGCTCATCGGCGCACCAGCTGCCAGCCCACCCACAGCCACAGGACCCAGCCAGCGACCCGGAGTGGGTAGATCGCCAGCACCGGGTCCAGCAGCAGGCTGATCGTGAGGTCGCCCGTCAGCAGCGGGACCAGCTCCCAGACCCCGAAGACCAGCAGCACCGCGAGCCAGGGCAGGTGCGGGCGACCTGGCCGTGCCGGGGCTGTTCTCGGGCGTGTCGTCGGGCGTGTCGTCGCCAGGGCGAGGACCAGCGCGGTTGGCGCCAACACCGCGACGAGCGCACCGGTGCTGTGGCTCACGAAGGTCGCGCCGAAGGCGGCGTAGGCGAGGACGGCGAGCCAGATACCCCCGTTGTTCCGGGTGGTTGTCCCAACAGGCAGGATCGGGGTCATGAGCACACTTTCGCCGCTGCATGACGTGCACACCAGGCTCGGTGCGTCGTTCACCGACTTCGCGGGCTGGTCCATGCCGCTCCGGTACGGGAGTGAGCTGGCCGAGCACAAGGCGGTGCGGGAGGCCGCCGGGCTGTTCGACCTCTCGCACATGGGGGAGATCGAGCTGACCGGCCCGGAGGCGGCCAGGGCGCTCGACTACGCGCTGGTTGGCAAGCTGTCAGCGGTGAAGGTCGGCCGTGCTCGGTACACGATGATCTGCGACGCCGACGGTGGTGTGCTCGACGACCTCGTCGTCTATCGCATCGGCGAGGACCACTTCATGGTGGTCGCCAACGCGTCCAACGCCGCTGTGGTCTTCGCGGCCCTGCGCGACCGGGCCGAAGGGTTCACGGTCGAGGTCGCCGACCGGTCCACCGACTGCGCGCTCATCGCGGTGCAGGGGCCCGCCGCTGTGTCGATCGTGGGTGCGGTGTGTGCTGCCGACCTGTCCGCGCTGCCTTACTACGGCAGCACGCCGACGGTCATCGGTGGGCACGACGTGCTGCTCGCCCGTACCGGGTACACGGGTGAGGACGGGTTCGAGGTGTACGCGGAGGCGGCCCACGCACCGGATGTGTGGTCGACGTTGTCTTCGGCCGGGGCCACGCACGGGTTGCTGCCGGCCGGGCTCGCGTGCCGCGACACGTTGCGGCTCGAGGCCGGGATGCCGTTGTACGGCAACGAGCTGACTGCCGACATGACGCCGTTCGATGCTGGGCTCGGCCGGGTCGTGAAGTTCGACAAGCCCGCGGATTTCGTTGGTCGGGCCGCGCTGGAGGCTCGTCGCGACGCGACCGCCGCGGTGGAGAAGGTGTTGGTCGGTCTTGTCGGCGATGGTCGTCGTGCTGCTCGGCATGGGTACCCGGTTGTGGACGGGGATGTCGAGGTTGGTGTGGTGACCTCGGGTGCTCTGTCGCCTACTTTGGGGCATCCCATTGCCATGGCCTATGTGCCGCCTGCGTTGACCGAGCCGGGCACCAAGCTTTCGGTCGACATTCGCGGTAAGGCCATGCCGGTTTCGGTGGTCGCTTTGCCGTTCTACAAGCGGGGATAGTGCGGTTGGGTCGTGGTGGGGCCGGCGGTTGCACGGTCGGCCCCACGATCCTTATGAAGCCGCCGCCGTGCTTTGGGCGTCTGCCACCGCCTTGGCCAGGTCGTCGCGGTTCATCTTCGAGCGGCCCTTGATGTCCAGTTCCTTCGCGAGCTTGTCCAGGTCCGCCTTGCTCAACTCGTCCAGGTCCGACTGGGCAGGCGTGGACGACGACCGCCCCTTCTTCCGGCCTTCGACGCTCCGGGACAGTGCCTCGAACAGGTCGACCACCTTCGTGGGCTCCGACGGCTCGGCTTCGGCGACGATCTCCTGGCCTTCGCGCTTCGTCTCGATCAGCTTCTCGACCTGCTCGGTGTAGGTGTCCTTGAACTCCTCCGGACGCCAGTCGTCCGTCATGGACTCGATCAGGTTCACCGCCATGTCCAGTTCCTTGCCTCTGGCGGTGGTGATCTCCGGGAGGGACTTCAGCTCCTTCGCCGGGTCACGGATGTCGTCGAGGAAGAGCAGGGTGTTCAGGATCAGGAGGTCGTCACCAGCGCGAACGGCGGTCAGGTACTCCTTGCCGCGCATGACGAAGGAGGCGATGCCAGCACGGTTGGTCTTGCGCATGGCCTGGAGCAACAACGAGTACGAGCGGCCGTACTCCTCCTTGGCGGGCGCCAGCCAGTAGGTCTTCTGGAAGTGGATCGGATCGATGTCGTCCAGTTCGACGAACGTGTTGATGTCGATCGTGCGGGAGCGGCCCGGGGCGATCTGGTCAAGCTCTTCCGGCTCGATGATCACGTACTCGCCACCGCCGACGTCGGCCCCCTTGACGATGTCGGAGAAGGCGACCTCCTTGCCGGTTCGCTCGTTGATCCGCTTGTACCGGATCCGATCAGAGGTGCCCCGTTCGAACTGACGGAAGCTGATCGTGTGGTCCTCGGTCGCGCTGTACAGCTCGACGGGAATCGTCACCAACCCGAAGTTGATGGCTCCGCTCCAGATCGGTCGCGCCACTGCTACTGCCCTCCACCTGGCCGCATCTTCGTCCCAAGGGCCATCATGGCCCCTTCCAGCGATGATCCACCAGTCCGCCACTTCACACGTGCGGAAAGTTTGCCTCGCGAAATCCCCGGGTACCACCACCGCGAACAGGCAAAGCGCGAACGCAAGTGGAGGAGCCAGCCATGGTGGACGTTTCCCGGCTGCCCGGTCCGATCTCGGAGACCTGGGACTGGCAGCGCCTGGCTGCCTGCCGAGGCCAGAACAGCGACATGTTCTTCCACCCGCGCGCCGAGCGCGGCCAGGCCCGTGAGGAACGGGTCGAACGCGCCAAGGAGATCTGCCGCGCCTGCCCGGTCATCGTGCAGTGCCGCCACCACGCGCTCACCGTGTACGAGCCCTACGGCATCTGGGGTGGCCTCGACGAGGGCGAGCGTCGCGCCGCCTACGCGCACCGCAAGAAGCTGCAGGTCAGCGAGGCTGGCTGACCAGTCCGACAACGGCGTCGACCAGTCGCGGCCCGGTGAGCAACACCGGGTCGTTGTGGTCGGCGCCCGCGATCTCGACGGTCGTCACCTGGCCGGCGGCGGCCGCGGCGACGGCTCGGCTCTGGTCCGGCGACACGATCGAGTCGGCCGACCCGTACACGACGGTGGTGGGCACCCGGACGCGGCGAACGTGCTCGACCACCGGGAACCGGTCCTTCAGCAGCAGCCGTACCGGCAGGAACGGGTAGTGCTCGGCCGCCGTGTCGGCCAGCTCCGTGAACGGGGACCGCAGCAGCAGGCCGGCGGGCGGGTGCGCCACCGCCAGCTCGCTGACCACGCCGCCGCCGAGGCTCTCGCCGTAGTAGATGAGCCGGTCCTGGCGAAACCCCAGGTCATCGACCAGATACGCGCGGGCGGCACGCACGTCGAGGGCCAGCCCCTCGGCTGACGGGTCGCCCGGGTTGCCGCCGTACCCCCGGTAGTCGAACAGCAGCACCGCGAGGCCGCGGTCGCTCAGCTCGGCGGCGAGCCCGGCACGCATCGACCGGTCGCCGCCGTTGCCGTTCGCCACCAGCACGGCATGACCCAGGTCACGGCCGGTCGGCGGGACGAACCACGCGCCGAGTGCCAGCCCGTCCGACGTGGTCAATCGCACGTCGCGGGCGCCAGGCAGCACGTCGCCGGCCTTCGGCAGTTGGCCGTTCGACGGCAGGTAGATCAGCTGCCGCTGGAACACGTACGCGAGCGTCAGCACGAGCAGTACGAGCGCGACCGCGCCGCCCGCTCCCCAGACCAGCCATCGTGGCACCCGCCCAGTCTTCCCGAAGCGCCGGTCATTAGAGTTTATGGGTGCTGACCATGCAGGACGCGTTGATCGCCTTGACCAAGTACTGGACCGACCGGGGTTGCATGATCGTGCAACCGTTCAACACGGAGGTCGGCGCCGGCACCCTCAACCCGGCGACCATTCTGCGGGTCCTGGGTCCGGAGCCGTGGCGCGTCGCCTACGTCGAGCCCAGCGTGCGGCCCGACGACGCCCGGTACGGCGAGAACCCGAACCGGCTGCAGACGCACACCCAGTTCCAGGTCATTCTCAAGCCCGACCCGGGCGACCCGCAGGAGCAGTACCTCGCGAGCCTCGCCGCGCTCGGCATCGACATCGACGCGCACGACATCCGCTTCGTCGAGGACAACTGGGCCAACCCCGCCACCGGCTCGTGGGGCCTTGGCTGGGAGGTGTGGCTGGACGGGTTGGAGATCACCCAGTTCACCTACTTCCAGCAGGCAGGCGGGATGAGCCTCGACCCGGTGTCGGTCGAGGTCACCTACGGCGTCGAGCGCATCATCATGGCGCTGCAGGGCGTGAGCCACTTCAAGGACATCCAGTACGCGCCGGGCATCACCTACGGCGAGGCGTTCGGCCAGGCCGAGTACGAGATGAGCCGGTTCTACCTCGACGACGCCGACGTCGAGACGCAGAAGCGGCTGTTCGAGGACTACGCGGACGAGGCACGCAGGATGCTCGACGCCCGGCTGCCGGTGCCGGCGCACCTGCACGTGCTCAAGTGCTCGCACACGTTCAACGTGCTGGACTCGCGCGGCGCGGTGTCCACGACCGAGCGGGCCAAGGCGTTCGCCAGGATGCGTGGGCTCGCCCGCGAGGTGTCCGCGCTGTGGGCCGAGCGCCGCGAGGAGCTGGACCACCCGCTCGGGCTGTCCGAGCTGCCGCCCGCCGCGCCGGCGCCGACGGAGTTCGCCGAGGTCACGGCCCCGGCGCCGCTGCTGTTCGAGATCGGCACCGAGGAGCTGCCGCCCGGTGAGGTGACCCGCAGCTCGGCCGCCGTGCGGGACGCGGTGGCGACGAAGCTCGGCGGCACCCGCCTCGCGCACGGCGACGTGACCGTGCACGCGACCCCGCGCCGCATCGTGGTGCTGGTCGACGAGGTGGCGCCGAGGGAGCCGGACGCGGAGCGGTTCGTCCGCGGCCCGAAGGCGGCGGCCGCGTTCGACGCCGACGGCAACCCGACCAAGGCGGCCGCGGGCTTCGCGCGTGGCCAGAAGATCGACCCGGCGGCGCTGGAGCGGGTGGACATCGACGGTGTCGCCTACGTCGGCGTGACCAAGACCGACGTCGGCCGGGGCGCCGTCGAGGTGCTGAGCGATCTGCTCGGCGAGGTCGTCGCGGAGCTGCGGGCCGACAAGAACATGCGGTGGAACGACAGGAAGCTGTCGTTCACCCGGCCGGTGCGCTGGCTGGTCGCGCTGCTGGGCGCCGACGTGGTGCCGGTGGCCGTGTCGTCGCTGGTGGCCGGCCGCACCACGCGGGTGCACCGGACCGCGGCCGAGCCGGTGGTCGACGTGCCGTCGGCGGCCGGGTACCTGGAGTTCCTCGCCGGGCACGGGATCACGGCGTCGATGGCGGCGCGGCGGACCGCGATCGTGGCGGCGGCGAAGGAGCTGGCGGCGTCGGTCGGCGGCACCATCGACGAGCTGGGCGAGAGCGCGCTGATCGACGAGATCACGAACCTCGTCGAGGAGCCGAACGCGATGCTCGGCGGCTTCTCCGAGACCTATCTCGAGCTGCCGCAGGAGATCCTGACCACGGTCATGCGCAAGCACCAGCGCTACCTGCCGGTGCGCACGGCCGACGGCGCGCTGCTGCCGCACTTCGTCGCGGTGGCCAACGGCGACTGCGACCACGACGCGGTGCGCGCCGGCAACGAGGCGGTGCTGCGGGCCAGGTACGAGGACGCGAGCTTCTTCTGGCGGGCCGACCTGAAGGTGGCGCCGGAGACCATGAAGGCGGGCCTGTCCCGGCTCGCGTTCGAGGAGAGGCTCGGCTCGATGGCCGACCGCGCCGGCCGGATCGCCGCCGTGGCCGGGACTCTCGGCGCCGAACTGTCCACAGCGGACCGGTCGACGCTGTCGCGGGCGGCCGCGCTCGCGAAGTTCGACCTGGCGTCGCAGATGGTGATCGAGCTGACCAGCCTCGCTGGTGTGATGGCCCGCGAGTACGCGGCCCGCTCCGGTGAGCCGCGGGCGGTGGCCGAGGCGCTGTTCGACATGGAGCGCCCGCGTTCGTCCGGCGACACCCCGCCGGCGACGGTGCCGGGCGCGGTGCTCGCGCTGGCCGACCGCTTCGACATGCTCGTCGGCCTGTTCGCCGTCGGCGCGGCCCCGACCGGCAGCTCCGACCCGTTCGGCCTGCGCCGCGCGGCCGCCGGGGTGATCAGCATCCTGCGTGCCCACCCCACGCTGTCGGCGATCACGCTGCCCCGAGGCCTCGAAGCGGCGGCGGAACACGTACGGGCGCAAGGCATCGAGGTCCCGGCGAAGATCCTCGGCGAGGTGGCGGAGTTCATGGTGCGCCGGTACGAGCAGCAACTGCTCGACGCCGGTCACGACCACCGCCACGTGGCCGCGGTCCTGCCGCTGGCCACCGCGCCGGCGGCCGCGGAGGCCACCCTGCGGGAGATCGAACAGCGAGTCGGCGACCGCGAGTTCGGCGACCTGGTGGCCGCACTGCAGCGGGTGCGCCGAATCGTCCCGGCCGACGCCCCTGCTTCCTATGACGAGAAGCTGCTGACGGAGCCGGCGGAGGTCGCACTGCACGAGGCGCTGACGAAGACCAGCGCCGCACTGACGACCACCACGCTGGCGGCCTTCGTACTGGCGGCGAGCGAGCTGACGGCCCCGATCAACACCTTCTTCGACGACATCCTGGTGATGGCGGAGGATCCGGCTGTTCGCGCCGCGCGCCTCGGCCTACTGGCGACCATTCGGGACCTGGCCGCGCCGGTGCTCGACTGGCAGGCACTGGGCACCAGCTTCACGACGGAGTAGCGAAGCTCTGGACCACGGTCAGGTCATCGTGCTCGCGCGGGACAGTGCCCACACGTAGTACCAGGTCCCGTCGCGCAGGTCGCGGGAGCTGTGCTCCGCGGCGGCGTGGACGACACCCCACACGCCACCGGTGGCGCCGAGCGCCGCGATCGCTGCTTCCAGGGCGGGCCCGTACACGGCGACGAGCAGCGCGCTCACCGACCCGAGCGCGGCGCCGGTCACGGCCACCGCGCGTTTCCGTCGCACGGTCCGCATCTGGGTCGCCACCCCGCGGATCTCGTCCTTGATGCGGAGTGCCAGTCGCAGCATCTCGCGTTCCGACTGGTCCGCGTGCAGCGAGTCGTCCAGCTCGAGGAGGCTCAGCCGCAGGACGTCGCGGAACGCCGTGTACGACGCGAACTCCTGGACGGTCAGCTCGCTGAACGTCTTCAGGTCGACGCCGTCGACGAACGGCAGGTCGATGCTCATGACCGGCCGCACGAGGCGGCTCTTCAGCGGCTGGGTCCCGGACATCTCCACCGCGCGGCCGTCCCGGATCAGGAAGTCGGCGCTGCGGTAGGGCTGGATGCCGCGGATCGGGTCCGTGCTGGTGAAGTTCTCCAGCTCGGTGCGCTTCCCGGACGCGAAGGTGGGGAGGTACCAGGCGAGGCCCGAGGTCAGCAGCCCCTCGGCGTCGAGCAGCCAGCTGCCGAGGCCCGCGAGGTCGGGGCACAGCATGCCGTACCACTCCTGGTGCACCTTGCGGTCGAAGTCGCTCGGCGCTGGCGGGTCCGCCCAACCCGCGATGTTGTCCGACATCGCGAGCAGCTCGTTGGCGCGGTCGCCTCTGCTGCGGCCCGGTTCCCAGGTCTCCTTACGCAGTCCGATGCTGTGGAAGTCGCCCGTGCCGTCGTGCGACAGGAGCAGCGTGTCCGAGACGAGGGTGGCGCGCTTGGTGATCCGCCGGAACTCCTCGATGTCGTCGCCGGTGGTCAGCGCGACCGTGAACCTGGCGCGCGCCAACTGTTTGTGGTCGGCGAGCGCCTCGGCACGCGACCGCCACAGCGCACGACCGTAGGCGAGCGCGACCTGTTCCGGGTCCCTGCTCGTGAGCGCGGCGAAGTACCTGCGCATCCGGCGGGCGACGACCTCGCTCTGCGTCGCCTTCCTCCTGCGGAACATCCTCAGAGCAGGACCACCTCGCGGGTGCCCTCGGCGCCCTTCACGATCAGCTGCTCGCGTTCCTCGCGCACGGCGCGGTACACGAAGTCGCCGTAGCCGACCAACCTGCGCAGCGCCTCGGTGAGCGTGACGCCCTCGCGCTCGATGACGTTCTCGAGTGCACGCACGGTATCGGGGGACACGGCGACGTTGATCCGCTTCGGTTCCGCCTTCGCGGAGGACCGCTGCCCGGTGGACTCGGTCCGTGCGCCCTTAGCCGACATGGTCACATCCAGTTGCGTGAGGTTCGGGCATTCGGGTTAAGTGTAGGTGCGCTGCTGGCGCATATGCAACACGAGAACTACACGTAATCGACACTTACGGAGTGTTGTCACCCTGTCTCGATCCGGTTATCCTCAAGGCTTGGGTCGACCCCGCTGACCTGCGTGGACGACCGCTGCGGCACCCGCCGGGCGAGGGAGCGACGGGCGCCGGGGAGGGGCGAGACACATGCCTGACACCAGCTCCGCCGCGTACCGGCCGGACGCGGACCGGACCGTGCGTGCCCTGCTCGTGAGCGGTGTCGAGCCCGTGGACGGCACCTGGTTCGAGACCGGCGACGAGCCACCGGCCGACGTGCCGCTGGTCCTGCTCGTGCCGGTCACCGATCGTCGCGGTTGCGGAACGGGTTGAGCCCGACGCCGAAGTAGGCGCCGACGATGGTCGCCGCCGCCCCGAGGAGGATCGGCAGCGTGGTCCGCGCCAGCTCGGTCGCGAACTCCGGCGGGATCGCCCCGACCCACAGCCCCACCACCAGCGCGACGATCGTGAGCAGGATCAGCGCACCCACCCCGACCAGCACCCACGTCTGCATCCGCAGGTAGTGCCGGCGCGCGGCCGCCCGCGCCTCCAGCTCCGCCTGCCTGACCCGCAGCTCCAGCTCCCGGCCACGCGCGATCAGCTCCCGGTTGCCTGGCGGGGACCGGTCGACCCACGTGCCGTCCTCGTCGACCGCGGCGCGCCGCCACCACGGCCGGCGCGTCATGGCAGGTCCGGCACGGGGATCTCGGCGATCAGCGGCTCGTCGGGTGGTGGTTCCTGGCAGGCGTCGAACCACGTGGCCTCGCGATTCTCGGCCGGTTCTTCGCGTGGCTGGCTCGCCGCTGGGCTCGTGTCCTGCATGACGCCGTTCCTTCGTGGGTGTTCGCATTGCGAACATCACTCTCCAGAGCAGCGTAACTCCAGATTGCCACATTAACAACGGTGATCATGTGGTATAGACATGTTGCTTCCGTGTATGGAGCGTGCCAAACTTGCGGGAAGCGCTCTACAGCTCTCGACCCACCCCGCAGGGTCTCGCACAGATCAGGATGTGGTCATGTCGGGTAACCGCCCGGACGTCGAGGACGCTCCCCACCGAGTCGGCACCGAACCGAGACGCATCAACGTCGCCATCTCACCGGACACGGTCCGCGCACTGGAACGCGTCATCGACCAGGAGGGCGTGACCCTCACCGAAGCGCTGCGCAGACTCGTCGGCTACGGCGACTTCGTGTACCGAGCGGTCCGCGAGCGCGACGAGCAGCTCACCGTCACGGGCGCGGACGGCGCCAGGGAAGTGGTGCTGCTCTAGTGTCCTGAGTTGGAGGTTGGTGCGTTTATCGGCGGATCCAGGTTTCCGCTGGCAAGGCGCCGGAAGGTCCTCGTACCGGGT
>Ga0272482_10000394_pt1 | contig 13491 bp, 12 predicted proteins | sample RVTome_8_FD_192427 | JGI IMG/M metagenome (GOLD analysis project Ga0272482, IMG submission 192427) | Soil microbial communities from uranium-contaminated site in the Upper Colorado River Basin, Wyoming, United States - RVT160D0 (version 2) ...
GCCGAGGATCTCCGTGGCGAAGCCGATCAGCGCGGCAACCGCGAGCACCCTGGTGCCGCCGAGGTTGATCACCGTGGCGAGCACGATCATCACCAGCGCGCACCCGATCGTGGTGTTCGTCGACGCCGCGAGGTCGAGCAGCCACGCGAGGTACGGGCCGGCGCCGTACACCACGGACGCGATCGTGACCAGCAATGCGATCGCGTACACCCACCCGGTCAGCCACGCCCACCGCTGGCCCCACAACCGCCGCGCCCACGGGTAGATCCCACCCGCGATCGGGTACTGGGACACGATCTCGCCGAACACGAGCGCGACCAGCAGCTGGCCGATGCCCACGATGACGAGGCTCCAGATCATCGGCGGCCCGGCCTGCGCGAGCGACACGGCGAACAGCGTGTAGACACCGACGACCGGCGACAGGTAGGTGAACCCGAGCGAGAAGTTCGCCCACAGGCTCATGTCCCGCCGGAACTCGGAGGTGTAGCCGAGGTCGGCGAGCCGCTGGGCGTCGGCGTCAGCGGTCACGGAGACTCCCGCTCGATCTCGTCCAGCAGCTCCTGTCCGGAAAGGACGGTGCCGGCCCAGTGCCGGTGCATCCACTCGAGGTGGTCGCCGCGCGCGGCGGCGATGCGCAGCGTGTCCCAGTTGGGGAACAGCTGCTGTGCCACGTGGACGGTCATGAGCTTCGGGTCGACCTCGAAGATGTGCTCGAACCGCTCCACCGCGACGTCGGAGGCCTGCCGGGCGGGCGGCGGCGTGTGCTGCTCGTCGTACCGATACATGTCCGCCTCTCCGGAATTTCAAAGTGTTGGTTACGTGGCAGAAGAATGGTTCTGCTTGGTCACGTGCTTGTGGCTGGCTTCCGTCACGTTCCCCTGAGGTGCGGTTGGGGGCCACGCGGCTGATAACGAAACTCTCATGACTCCCCCTCGTAGGCACGCTGCAGGCCGTACTTGCCGGGGTTCATGATGTTGTTGGGGTCCAAGGACTTCTTGACCGCGAGCATCACGTCGTAGCCACCGCCCAGCTCCTCCGGCACGAGGTCGACCTCACCCTCGCGGCACGAGCCGTGGCAGGCGCTGATCGACCCGCCGTGCCGCAGTGCGACGGCGGCGATCTCCCGCTTCGCGTCGACCCACGCCGCCCACGCCGCGTCGTCCAGCTCCTGCTCCCAGATGCCGACGTCGATCTCCGTAAGGTAGTCGACGCCGGTGTCCGCGCTGGTGTAGAAGAACATCCCCCAGTCGTCGAAGATCGGGTGCTTGTCCCTGAGCCGGGCGACGATGTCGTGCCAGGCGATGCGGACCGCGGCGAGGTCGGTGTAGGAGATGGCCGCGTCCTCGCAGTGCCAGGACATCGGCGCGACCTGGCCCTCCTTCGTCCGGCCGTGCAACGGGGTCGCGTACCGGTCGTGCCTGGCCGCCCAGTCCCCCTGGGAGATCTCGTCGCCGAGGTAGCGGGCGCCCATGTCACGGGCGATCCGCATGAGCCGCTTGCCGCCGGCCCGCACCTCGTCGTCGTTGCCGTAGCAGACCGCGCACACGAGCGCGCGGACGTCGGCGGGCTGCGGGATGTAGGCCTCGTCGTCGCGGCGCAGGTAGTCCACCTTCCACTCGTCGAACAGGACCGCGCCGGCGAACGTGGCCACCCCGGCCCGCGCCAGCTGACCGAGACACGCGTAGGCGCTTTCGAAGTCGGCGAACGCCCAGAACGGCGAGAACTCCGTCTCCGGCTTGGGGTACAGCTTCAGCGTCGCCTCGGTGGCGATGCCGAGCGTGCCCTGGTGACCCATGAACAGGTGTTTGAGCTGGTAGCCGCTGGAGCTCTTCGACACCTTGAGCCCGCCGCCGTCGCCGACCCTGATCACCCGGCCGGTCGGCAGCACCATCTCGAAGCTCAGCACCAGGTCGCGGGTGTGCCCGTACCGGGAGCCGACGAGCGACCAGCCGCTGGTGCCGATCCGGCCGCCGACCAGCGAGCACGGGTAGGACGCCGGGTTGTCCGGGTAGATCAGCCCGTGCTTCGCGAGTACCTCGTTGAGCTTCAGCATGTTGATGCCGGGCCCGACCGTGCAGGTCCGGTTCTCGAGGTCGATCTCCGTGATCTCGTTCATCCGCTTGACGTCCACGACGATGCCGCGCCGCTCCGGCACGGCGCCGTCGGTGAGCCCGGTGCCGCCGTCGCGGGGCACGATCGGGATCCGGTGCGTGTTCGCGATCCGCACGACCTCGGCGACCTCGGCGGTGGTCCCGGGCATGACGACGAGGTCCGGCACCCGGTCCCGCCAGCGGTGCACGGGGAACGGCGCCGGCACGCGCGCCCGGTTCATCCGCGCGGTCTTCGACGTGAGCACGTAGTCCTTGCCGAGGACGGCGACCAGCTCGTCGAGCACCTGGTCCGTGAGCTGCGCGGTCATGACCCGGTGCTCCCGCCGACCTCGATGCCGCAGGACTCGGCGAGCAGCTCGTGGATGTCCACGACGTCGATCGACTGTGCCGCACCGGCTTCGGCCAGCGGCCGCTCCGACCACGGGCACGCGGAGACGAGCGTGTCGACCTCCAGCTCGGCCGCCTTCTCGATGCGGGCGGCGCTGATCTTCTTCGTCAGCTCGGGTTTCTCGACCGGCAGGCCACCGCCGCCGCCGGAGCAGTAGGACCACTGGGTGACCCGGTCGACGTCGTGGAACGTCAGGCCGGGGATGGCACGCAGCACCTGCCGGGGCTCCTGCCAGATCCCCTTGCGTTTGTTGAGCCGGCACGGGTCGTGGTAGGTGATCGTCCGTTCCACCGGGACGGTCGGCGTCAGCTTCCCGTCCGCGATGAGCTGGGCCAGCAGCTCGACGACGAGCACGATCTCGATGTCGAAGTCGGCGCCGAAGTAGCCCGGGTAGTCCTCGGTGAAGGTGATGTAGTCGTGCGGGTCGAGCACGAGCACCCGCTTGACCCCGCTCGCCCGCCAGTCGGCGAGGTTGTGCTCGGCGAAGCGGCGGGACTGGTCGCGGTAGCCCATCTCGGCGGCCGGTCCGCCACAGCACCACTGCTCACGCATGAGACCGAACTCGTACCCCGCCTTGCGCAGCAGCTGGGCGACCGCACGCGGGACCGAGGTCCGGTAGAACGCGGCCTCGCAGTCGACGAACAGGATCGTCTCGCCGCCGGTGGGGAGGTCGAGCCCGTCGGCCCAGTCGCGGACGTGCTGCTGGCTGACCGGGACTGGGTTGTCGTAGGAGCCGAGCACCGGTTCGTGGGTGCGCTCGTCGGTGAGCGAGTTCCAGCGCTGATAGCCGGGCTGGTGGATGCCGTTGTCCACCGCGAGCGCGCGCATCTGCTTGACCAGGTCGACCGTCCTGGTGCGGAAGCGGTAGAAGTCGCCGGTGAACAGGGTGTTCGGGCAGCGCAGCTCGCAGGCGCCGCACTGGGTGCAGTTGACGTAGTCCTCCGCGACGTCCTCGACGGTCAGCTCGCCCTGCTCCATCGCGACGACGTTGGCGTGGAAGGCGGTCGGGGTCCACGACTCGTTGCGGGTCACCTGCATCACCGGGCACACCTCGCGGCAGAACTTGTGCCCGGAGGAGAAGCAGTTGTAGGCGGCGTTGCGCCAGTTCCCGAGGAACTCGACGGTCACCGGCGCGTGCCCGTCGCCGTCGGTGGTGGGGTGGGTGTCAGTCATCGGGCCTCCATCATGTGACGGCGGTCACGCTACGCTAAACATATGAGTTCATATTTCAAATCGCAAGGCTCGATCCGGATAGTCTCGGCACCATGAGCGACGTCGGCGTCTCCGGCCGCGCCCGGCACGTCGTGTTCGCCCCGCTCCAGGACGGCGGGCGCGTCGACGTCGTCGCGCGGCGGATCAGCGAGGCCATCGGCCTCGGCCTGATCGCCGACGGCGAGCAGCTGCCGAGTGAGCTGGAGCTGGCCGGCGCGCTGAACGTGTCGACGATGACCCTGCGTGAGGCGCTCGCCCTGCTGCGCCAGCGCGGCCTGGTGGAGACGCGGCGTGGCCGTGGCGGCGGCTCGTTCGTGCGCGCGCCGGTGGACGCGTCGGTCGAACGGCTGCGCACGGTGCTGCGCGAGACCGGGGTGCACGAACTGCGGGAGATCGGCGACCACCTGCTCGCCGTCACCGCCACCGCGGCCTGGCTGGCCGCCTCCCGCGCGTCGGCGGACCAGGTCGAGCGGCTCACGTCGCTGGTCGACCAGCTGGCGGCCGCCACGACGGTCGGCGAACGCCGTCGCGCCGACGGCCGGTTCCACATCGAGATCGCGGCCGCCGCCCAGTCCACCCGCCTGACCAGACAGGAGATCGACCTCCAGGGCGAGATCGGCGAGCTGCTGTGGATCCCCTTCGGCGAGGCCATCGACCGGGACGAGCGGGTGAGCAGGCACCGAGCGGTGCTGGCGGCCATCGCCGAGGGCGACGCCGACCGTGCGCGCAGGCTCACCGAGGAGCATGTGGAGCTGGCCATCTCCCGGCTGATCGAGTTCCACCTACAACTCAGTCAGCGCGAGCCCTAGAGTGGGGACAGCCGACTACCCGGGAGCCGCCGTGAGTCCGTACGCCGGGGCCGCCACCAGGGTCGAGACCCTGCTCCGGGACACCTTCGCGGGCATTTCGACGTTGTGCGCCCACGCGGCCGACCTGCATCGCGCCGCTCTTGCCGAGGGTCGCTCGTTCACCACTGCCGATCTGTCGTCGCTTCGGCCCACGGTGTTGGCCCAGTTGTCGCCTGGTCTGGCCGGCACCGGGGTGATCGTTGCTCCCGGCGTGCTCGCTGACCAGCCGCGGTGGTTGGAGTGGTGGCGTCGGCCGGCTGTCGCCGGGGATCCGTTTCCGCTGACCGTGGACCTCGACACCGGCAACATCGGCAGCTACGACTACCCGCTCGCGCCGTGGTTCGACGTGCCTCGTCGGACCGGGCGGCGCGTCGTGGTCGGCCCGTACGTCGACTACGCCGGCACCGACGAGTACATCCTGACCTTCGCGATCCCGATCACCTCGGAGGCCGGGTTCCTCGGTGTCGCCGCTGCCGACATCCGCGCGTCCGACTTCGAGCGCGCGCTGCTGCCCACCCTCAACTCGGCAGGCCCCGCCACCGCGCTGGTGAACGCGACCGGCCGGGTGCTCGCCTCGAACAACCCGGCGACGATCGTCGGCTCGATGGTCCACGCCGAGCGCGGCGACCGGCAGGAGCTGCCACCCGGTGAGGACTGGGGCGACTGCGTTGGCCTGCCGTGGTTCCTCGTGCGGGGCTAGCGGTCGGACAGGAAGTTCGCGTACAGCGCGCTCAGGTCCAGTGAGTCGGCCGGTCCAGGAGGTGTCGGCCCGGCGCGGTCCACGAGGCGGTGGAGGCCTTCCATCTTCTCGTCGAGCTGAGCCGCCGCGTCGGCGGCCTCGGCCAGCTCGTCACGCAGGTTCGCGGGGACCTCGCCCTCGTACTTGTAGTAGATCTTGTGCTCGAGGCTGGCCCAGAAGTCCATGGCGATGGTGCGGATCTGGATCTCGACCGGCATCCGGTCGGTCCGGTCGGCGCGGAACACCGGGATCGACACGATCAGGTGCAGGCTCTGGTAGCCGTTCGGCTTGCGGTTGGTGATGTAGTCCCGCTCGTCGAGCAGGGTGATGTCCTCCTGGCCGACCAGCATGTCCCGGATCTTCGCGATGTCCGAGATGAAGCTGCAGACCACCCGGACGCCCGCGATGTCGAGCACGTTCTTCCGGATGCTCGCGAGGTTCATGGCGTAGTTCTTGCGCTGGACCTTCTCCAGCACGCTCTCCGGCGACTTCAACCGCGAGGTGATGTGCTCGATCGGGTTGTACGCGTTCGCGGCGTTGAAGTCCTCACGCAGAATATTGATCTTCGTGACGACCTCGTCGATCGCGAACTTGTAGCCCAGCATGAAGTCCGTGAACTGCCCGCGCAGGAAGCGGACGTCCTCGAGGCTGACCGTGGACACGGTGGCGGTCAGGTCGCCGTCGAAACCGGAGATGGGTTGCCATGATCTCATCACCTCCATAGTGACATGGACCGATTCAGGCCGGCACGCGGTCGTACTGGCCCTACGATGACGAGCCGTGAAGGAGCAGCTCCTCGCCGATCTCGACGCCCGGATCGCGCGGCACGCGGGCGGCGACTCCACTGGCGTGCTCGACGAGCAGGCCCTCGTCCTGGTCGGCAGGCTCACGGAGCTGGGCGCGCCCGACGCCGGCAGCCTCGCGCGGGTTGCCGCCTTGCACCTCTGCCGGTATCAGGCCCTGCCGCCCGTGGACGCCGTCACCGATCTCAACCTGGCCCGCGCCCTCTACACGAAGCTCCACAAGGTCGACCCGCGGCTGGTGTCGCCCAGGGTGCGGGACCTCTTCGGCTTCGCGTCCCCGCACGACAGTGGGGTCGCGCGGCTGCGGGAGTACGAGCAGACCGGGCGGCTCGAGCACCTGGACCGCGCGATCTCCCTCTTTCGCCAGGAGGTGCTGGAGCAGGGCACCGGCCAGGAACACCTGGCGGCGGCCCTCCGGCGCACCGGCCGGCAGGCCGACCTCGACGAGGCGAACGACCTGGACATCCCAGACGGCGGGTAGGTGGTTCGGCGCGGTGTGCCCAGCGCCACCTGTGGCTCCATCCGCGCCAGCAGTTCCAGTACCTGGTGCCGCCTTCGCATGCACCGCGTCGGGGTCGAAGCCCAGGTCGCTCGGGAGGCGCGTGTGCATTCCTTCCTGTAGAGGGTTTTCCCCACCATGTGGCAACTGTTGTCCTCGAACGGCCGATTTCGGAGGCGTGCGCTCCACACCTACCGTCTGCGTATGACCTTCCGCGTGCGGTGGCTGGCGGCGATCCTGCTGGCACTGGGCCTGACACTGACGACCGTCCAACCGGCCTCTTCCGCTCCCCTGGCGTGGAATCTCATCAGCGGCCAGCAGATCTACAGCGGCAGCACCAGGTGTGTGCTGGGCTTCAACGCCACCGCGGGCGCCACCCGGTACGTGGTGACGGCAGGCCACTGCACGAGTGTGGCGAGCAGTTGGTACGGCGCGGGTGGCTACATCGGCACGAGCGCGGGTTCGTCCTTTCCTGGCAACGACTACGGCCTGATCCGCGTCGCGTCGGCCGCCGCGCTGTCGACCCCGCTGGTGGACCGCTACAGTGCGGGCGCCGACGTCACCATCACGGCGGTGGCCACTCCCCCGATCGGGTCAAGCGTGTGCTACTCCAGCCCCATTGCCGGCTGGCGTTGTGGGTCGGTCCTGGGCCTCAACCAGACCGTGTGTTACCCGGAAGGGTGCGTCAGCGGCCTGATCCGCACCTCCATCTGCCCGGAACCGGGTGCGTCGGGCGCTCCTGTGGTCACCAACCCGGGCGCCGGCACCACCGTCCGCGCGATCGGCCTGGTGATCGGCGGCTCCGGCAACTGCACATCGGGTGGCACCACGTGGGTCCAACCCATCGGTGAAGCATTGTCCGCCTACGGCCTGACACTCGTCACCGGCTGAAATCCACCATAATTCGACGACACGCACGCACAATCACATCCAGAAACACCGGCATCTGTGACGATGTGTCACGGAACGGGATCACCCGTTACGCAGCTGGTGGTTCCACCGATGCCATCCGTGTCCGTACAATTGACGTTTCCCTGCCGAACGGTGTGAGGCGAATGACCACGACACGTTCCGAGGAAGACGACTACCACTACCACCCTGTCCCGTCAGAAGAGACAGGTGGCACGGTGCGCGTGCGGAGCCAGGAACACCGCGGCGTGAAGGTGTACAAGGTCGATACCCCCCGCGTCGGCACCGACGGTCTCCGGGAAGCACTCGAAGCCAGGTACGGGGTCAGGAAGAGCTGACCGGCCGCAGGAAATTCTGCCCGATTCCCTTCATCCGCACCGCGAGATCACGCATGTGCTCATGGTGGGCATCACCGAAATACTTGTCCTCCTCGACACCCGGCGCGTGCAACAACAAGATCATCACACCCACCGGCAGCTCGAAATACGGCTTCTCCGGCAGGATGAGGGGCACCGCGAGGCAATGGGTCCACCGATTGTCGTTGCGGTAGTCGACCCGCCGCTCGGTCGCGCTGCGTGCCGCGAGCGCGGACACCGCCGCATAGCGCGACAGGTGTTCGATCTTCGTCGAGTGGGGCCAGTAGCCCTCGCCCGGCAACACCACCGTCTGCGACGTCGAGTAGAGCTGTAACTGACGGACGTCGGGGTTCGCCCGGACCCATATCTCGGCCTTGACGTGCTCGACGTTCGCCAGCTGCGCGTGCTCGCGCCGACAGAAGTCGCGCAGCGACTCACACCGCTCCACGAGAAGGTTCGTCCCGTAGGGCTGGTCGCCCTGCCACGACTGCCACCAGCTCCGCAACCGATCCGAATAGTTCGCCGCGTCCAGGTCGGTGGGGATCGCCGCCTCGTTGAGGAACTGGCAGACCTGACCGTAGAAGTCAGGGCGGAGCACCTCGACACCCAGGTGCTGGCCGCGGAGTGAGGCGTACCGCTCCGTGATGCGCGGCAGCTTCTCCTTGTTCTTCACCGAGTACGCGCCGACCTCGTCCTCCACCGGCAGGAGGGCGTAGACATCGCTCCTGCTGAACCGCCGGATCATCGCCGCGATGTTGTAGTCCCGCAGCGAAGCACCGACGAACAGGGTCACGCCGCCGCCGGCCACCCGCCGCGCGAGATAGTCCCGCCACCGGCTCTCCCGGTCCCAGCGGATGTACTCCCGCTCGGAGAACACGACCTCGCGCCCGTTCTCGGCGCGCGGGATCAGGCCGTGCAGGTGGGAGACCGGCACCCCGGGACGCTTCCCGTCGTCCTCGGCGTCGTCGTTGCTGAACACCGCGACGCCGTCACTGCCCAGATCGCTGAGCGCGTCGGTGTTGTTGTCCGCGATCCATTCGAGGGAATCGTCGTAGTTGGTGGTGACGATATGGACGTCGCAGCCGGCCAGCCGCTTCGCTCGCGCCAGCCGCAACACGTAGATGGCCAGCGCGTCCGGCGGCACGTGCGCCTTGGCCGGCTGCCCGTTTCGGGGATAGAGAATGGCGGCGATGTCCTCGTTTCGCCGCCGGACCGCCTGGTCGCCGTACTCGTCGGCGTATAGCGCGTCCACAATGGACGCGGTGGGCATCAGGTGAAAGAAGTCGATCGCGAACCGCACCGCCTTTCGGCAGGCAGCGTCGTCCTCGTGCTTTCGGCGCTCCATCCGCTCCAGCAGCCTGGCCACGAGCCCCGACCAGTTGGGTATCTCCAGATCCGCCGCGATACCGGCACCCACGAATATCGTGAGTCGCTCCGCCTTGGCAATCTCCTGAATGATGCGTTTGGTGTCATCCTCGTCGAAGAAGCCGACCTCGGGGTTGCGCGCTGGCGGCTTGTCCGGGTAGACCAACGTTCACCTCGCCGGTGGGGGTTCACAATTGTAGCCAAACCCTCGCTCGACGCCGTGCAAAGATTTGGTCACGCCGGTGGTGTCCAGAATATGACCAGTTTTCCCACACGAGCCAGCCGGCTTCACCCGGCCGAATGAAGCCGATCCACAATGCCGGCCAGCAACTCATAGGACCGCCGGCGATCCTCGTGGTAGTACAACGGAGTTGTCACCATCAGCTCAGTCGCGGCGGTCTCGTCCAGCACCGTCCGCAGAAGCTTCGCCACCGTCGTCGGACCGCCCACCAGCACTCCCCCGGCCCGGCCAGCGATCTCCGCTCGATCGTCAGCCGTATACCGGTACGCCGCCGCCTCAGGACTGGGCAGCTGAATCCGCGTCCCCCGCACCCGGCTCAGCACCTTCAACCTCGTCGAGCCGGCAAGCCATTCCGCCCGCTCGTCGTCCGCCGCGACAATCACCGAAATGCTCACCAGCAGCGCCGGCCCGCGATAGCCCCGAGCTGCTTCCACCGCGCCCCCAGGGTTCAGATGCCCTGCGAACGCATACGGCAGGCCCAACTCCGTTGCCAGTTCTGCACTGGAACTCGACGAACCCAGCAACCACAGCTGCGGCACATTCCCGCCCCGCACCGGGATCGCACCCTCCGTCGGGGACAGATATCCCCGCAGTTCCGACAACTGCTCCCGAAATGACGAAGACCGGGAACCCCGCACCGCCGCCACCGCCGCCGGTGGGCCGCCCGGCGCACGACCCAAACCGAGATCGATCCGCCCAGGATGGAGCGCCTCCAACGTCCCGAACTGTTCCGCCACCACGATCGGCGCGTGATTCGGCAGCAGCACCCCGCCCGCACCGACGCGAAGACGCCGCGTCGACGCGGCCAACTGTCCTACCAGGACCGCGGGCGCACAGCTCGCCACCCCGCGCATTCCATGGTGCTCCGGCACCCAGTAACGGTGGTACCCCAGGGAATCAGCCAGCACCGCCAAGTCAACCGTGTTGTGCAGTGCCTGCCGCGGCGTGGAACCCGCCACGATCGGCGAGGTGTCCAAAACAGACAGACGTACCATTCCGCCCCCGCGTGTCACACGTAGCGGTTACGGCCCGCCACCCCACCGACCACCGACTGCAGCACGACCACGACCGCCACCATGATCAGCGGCACCGTCCATGCGGCGGTCCAATCATGCAGCATGCCGAACAGCAGCGGACCCGGCGCGGCGATCAGGTACCCGTACCCCTGCGCCATCCCCGACAGCGACGTCGTGTCCTGGCCGCTGCGGGCGCGCAGCGCGATCGTGGTGAGCGCCAGCGAGAACACGCTCATCCCGATGCCGACGAGCACCGCCCACACCACCGGCGCCGCCGACGGCGCGACGATCAGGCCGATGGTGCCCACCAGGCCGATCGCGCCGAGGCCGACGATCCACCACGTCTGGCTACCCTGCCGGGCGGCGATCGCCGGGACCACCAGGCTGATCGGCACGGCCAGCAACGACATCAGTCCCTGGAGCAGGCCCGCGTCACCCCTGCTGACGCCCGCGTCCATCAGGACCTGCGGGAACCAGCCCATGATGATGTACGCGATGAACGCCTGCAGCCCGAAGAAGACGGTCACGGTCCACGCCAGCGGGCTGCGCAGCAGCGACCGACCGCGTTCGTGCCGGCCGGTGTCCGTGCCGCCGCCCGTCAGGCCGCCGCGGATCGCCAGCAGCCACGCCGCCAGCGCGACCAGCGCGATCGCCGCCCAGCCCGCCCACGCCCCGCGCCAGCCGCCGAGCAGGTCGTCCATCGGTGGGGTCGCCGCCGAGCCCAGTGCGCCGCCACCCTGAAGGGCCGCGGTGTAGACGCCGGTCATCATGCCGATGCGTGCCGGGAACGAGTCCTTCACGACCACCGGGATGAGCACGTTGCCCAGCGCGATCCCGGCGCCGGCGATGAGGGTGCCGCCGAGCACCACCAGTGGGCCGTCGAGCACCCGGATCACCAGGCCGGCCGTGAGCACGCCGAGCGCGAGCGCCACCGCGGCGCCGATGCCGACGCGCCGGGCCAGCGCGGGCGCGGCCAGCCCGGCGAAGGCGAAGCACAGGCTGGGCATCGTCGTGAGCAGACCGGCCCAGGTCGAGGACGCGCCGAGGTCGGCCTGCGCCTTGTCGAGCAGCGGGCCGACGCTGGTCACGGCCGGGCGGAGGTTCAGCGCGGTGAGGATGACGGCCAACGCGAGCAGTGTCCCGCCGGCCACGGCGAACGTCCTGGCGCGTGGTAGCTCAGACTTGACGGACACGCCGAGTAGTATGTCAAACATAGGATGATTGGGTGAAAGGACGTTCCTGTGCCGTTGGCCACTACGCAGCGCACCGGGTTGGTCGACCAGGTCATCGCGCAGTTGCGCGCGACCGTCCAGCAGGGTGAATGGCCCATCGGCACGCGCATTCCGACCGAACCGGAGCTGGCCGCGACCCTGGGCGTCGGCCGCAACACCATCCGTGAGGCGGTGCGCGCGCTGTCACACAGCGGGCTGCTGGAGGTGCGGCAGGGCGACGGCACCTACGTGCGCGCGACCAGTGAGGTGTCCGGCGCGATCCGCCGGCTGTGTGGCGCTGAGCTGCGCGAAGTTCTGCAGGTCAGGCGCATGTTGGAGGTCGAGGGCGCCCGGCTGGCGGCGACCGGGCGCACCGACGTGGAGCTGGCCAGGCTCCGCGAGCTGCACGACGAACGCGACGCCGCCCAGCGGGAAGCGCGGTTCGACGACTTCGTGCGTGTCGACGCCGAGTTCCACCTGACGGTCGTCGCGTGTGCCCACAACACGCTGCTGACCGAGCTGTATCGCGGGCTGACCGAGGCGGTCACCGCGTCCGTCGCGGCGACGACGCACGCCGAGCTGGGGCCGGCCGAGCACATCCAGCACCGCGGCATCCTGTCCGCCATCGCCGACCGCGACCCGGTTCGCGCCGCCGCCGAGGCCGCCGAGTTCCTCGACGAACTGCTCGCCGGGCTCGAAGGTTAGACCTTCTGGACGGCGGTGTCGGCGTCGAGCAGAGCGCGGAACGCGCGTTCGGTGGCGAGTAGCGCGGCCGCGTGGACGCTCCAGTCCTGCGGTGGGTCGAGGCAGGCCAGGTCGGCGCGCCGGGCGCGGGCCTTGTCGAGTGCTTCGCCGAGGACGGCGCGGTCCGGGTACCGGTCGGGCGGCGCCTCGCGGTAGACGCGGACGGCGTCGGCCAGCACGGTGAGCAGGTCGGCGAGTGACTCGTTGAAGTCCGGGCCGGTGCCGGGGGCGCCGTTGCCGGGTTCCTCGGCGGTGACGAGGGTTTCGGTGAGTTGTTTGAGCTGTTCGGTGACCTCGTAGAGGGTGTGGAAGGCGCGGTCCTCGACGATCGGGTGGGTTTGCCGGGACCAGACGCGGCGCACGTTGAGCAGCGTGCTCTCGTGACTCGCGCCGACCGCGTCCTCCGCGTGGCGCACCGCCGCCTCGAGCTGCCTGGCGACGCGCCGCCAGCGTCGGGCGTCGTGCTCGTCCCAGCCGTCGCGGAGGCCGCCGGCGATGGCGTCGAGCAGCTCGGCGGCCTCGACGCTCAGTGCCGCGACGGCGCTCTTGGCCTGGCGCAGGTAGAGCGGGGGCACGACGAGGGCGTTCACCGCGATGCCGACCAGCGCGCCGAAGAGCGCCTCGCCGACGCGGAGGATGAGGTAGGCGCTGTCGCCCGCCGCACCATAGGTGACCATGAGCAGCGCGACGACGCCGACCCAGATGCCGTCCTTGCCGAGCCGATGCCACCGCCCGACGACCATCCCGACGAACACCGCGACCGCGAGCTCCGCGGGCGGCCACGGGAGGACGAGCACCGCCCCGAACGCGATCAGCACACCGAGCACCACGGTGATGACCTGCCGCGCGGCGTCCAGGACGGACCGGAACACCGTGCCGGTCATCATGAAGACGGCCGTGTAGGCGGCGATGAACGGTTGCGTCTCGTCGAAGAGGCGGGCCACCCACCAGGCGAGTACCGCTGCCACGGCCATCTTCGCCGCCTGCACCACGCCTTCCCGGCCTCGACCGGAGAGGGTGAGCGCTGCCATGAGACGGCGGCGGGGTTC
>Ga0272482_10000395_pt1 | contig 13486 bp, 14 predicted proteins | sample RVTome_8_FD_192427 | JGI IMG/M metagenome (GOLD analysis project Ga0272482, IMG submission 192427) | Soil microbial communities from uranium-contaminated site in the Upper Colorado River Basin, Wyoming, United States - RVT160D0 (version 2) ...
CCTCCTCGTCCGGCTCCTCCCACAGCTCCTCGACGGCTTCCTCGTCCGCGGTCGCGAACGCGCGGAGCCACTTCGCCGCCGTCGGTGACAGGTCGGGGACCGGGGTGCCGGCAGGCGGGAGGTACTCGGCGGCCTCCGTCAGCGCGTCGAGACAGCCCTCGAGGACGTCCGCGGGCTGGGGTGTCGTGCGCAGGATCCGGACGAGGAGGGCGAACGCGTCCGGGCTCGCCGGCCAGACGGTCGACTGGTGCACGATCGCGGAGCGGAAGTGGTACGCGGCCGTCGCGCGGGCCTTGTCGTCGCCGTCGATCAGCGCGACGAGGTGGGTGGGGGTGTCCTCGGCGCGACCGTAGGCGTGCGGCCAGGCCGTCCACTCGGCATCACGCAGCTTCGCGAGCAGTTCTTCCGTCGTCACGCGCGGAAACCTACGCAGGCACGGCCTCCGTGGCGGCGACGGTCCCCCGGACGAACTCGCCGACGTAGCGGATCGCGGCCCTGCCTTCCGGGATCAGGTGGTAGAACGCCGGGAAGACGTGGACCTGGCCGGGCCACACCTGTAGCTCGCAGTGGCCGCCTGCCGCGCGGATGCTCTCCGCCATGCGTTCGGAGTCGCCGAGCAGGCATTCCGTGTCGCCGACCTGGATCAGTACGGGAGGCCAGCGGCGCTTGGTCGCGCTCAGCACGTCCAGCCTGCGATGGGTCAGTGCGTAGTTGCCCGCGTAGGCCAGGCCGCAGTCCTTCGCGCGCTGCGGTGGGACGAACGGGTCGCGCCTCGCCGCGTCGCGGTCGGCCAGCTCGTCGCCGGTCAGATCGAGGAACGGGGAGAACATGACTGCCGCCGCCGGCATGGGCAAACGTTTGCGTGCGATGTCGGCCAGCAGGCCGGAGGTCAGGTGGCCGCCTGCGGAGTCGCCCATCACCGTGATCGCCGCTGGTGGGTAGCCCTGGGCGAGCAGCCAGCGGTACGCGGCGAGTGCGTCGTCCGCGGCTGCTGGGAACGGGTGCTCGGGGGCTCGGCGGTAGTCGACCAGGAACGCCGGCCTGCCGGTGGCCGAGGAGATCGCGGCGACCAGGTGGCGGTGGGTGCGGCGGGAGCCGAAGACGAAGCCGCCGCCGTGGAGGTACAGGAGCACGCCGTTCGCGCGGTGGGCGCCCCGGCCGGCGATCCACACGCCCTGGAGGTCACCGTCCGTGACCGGCTTCAGGCGGGTGCCTCGGGGCAGCGGGGTGAGTCCGACGGTGTCGAACGCCTCGCGGACCAGGCGGAGGTGTGGCCAGGTCGTGATCCGCAGGCGGTCGCCCAGTGGGCGGAGGCCGTTCATGAGCAGTTGCGCGAGAGCCCGGCTCTGGACACTCGGGCTCGTGGGCACCGTTGGTTGCGTCATCGCCCCCAGCCCTCCTGCTCAGCGTCGTCATTGACGTATCAACCACTGTAAATGACAGACGGGGAAGATCGAACCTGCGAAAGTCGCACACCTTGATCTCGGTTCGGTGACCTCGAGTGTGAGTCGAGGGGCTCGAATTCGCCTCGAACCCGGATACGGTGGCGGTGTGAGCACTCTCCTTGACGACCTCCGCGCGGCCGTCGGCGACAGCGCGGTGCTCGTCGACCCGGATGTCACGGACAGCTACCGGCGCGACATGATGCCGCTCGCCCCGGCCGGTTCGCCGGTGGCGGTGGTGTTGCCAGCCGACACGGCGCAGGTGCAGGCCGTGGTGCGGGCATGCGCCGCCGCCGGCACGCCGATCGTGCCGAGAGGCGCCGGCAGCGGGTTGTCCGGCGCCGCCAACGCCATCGACGGCTGCGTCGTCCTGTCGTTGACGCGGATGAACGCCATCGTCGAGATCGACCCGGACAACCGGCTGGTCGTCGTGCAGCCCGGGGTGGTCAACCTCGACCTGCGTGGCGCCGTCGAGAAGCACGGGCTGTTCTATCCGCCGGACCCGTCCAGCTACGACTGGTGCACGATCGGCGGGAACCTCTCCACCAACGCCGGCGGGCTGTGCTGCGTGAAGTACGGCGTGACGACGGACTCGGTGCTGGGCCTGGACATCGTGCTCGCCGACGGGGAGCTGCTGCGTACCGGACGGCGGACCGTCAAGGGTGTCGCCGGGTACGACCTGACGAAGTTGTTCGTCGGCAGTGAGGGCACGCTCGGCGTGATCACGCAGGCGACGCTGGCGCTGCGGCCGTTGCCGCAGGCGCCGGGGACGATGGTCGCCGCGTTCTCCTCCGTCGCCACCGCTGGCGAGGCGGTCAGCCGGATCGTGCGGGAGGGCATCGTCCCGTCGCTCATGGAGATCATGGACGCGACGTCGATCGCCGCCGTCGAGGCGCACCTCAAGACCGAGCTTGGCGCCGGCGCCGGGTGCGCTGCTCTGCTGCTGTGCCAGTCGGATTCGGGTGGGGAGGCGGCCCGGCAGGAGCTGCGGGCGATCGAGCAGGTCTGCGAGGACGTCGGCGCCGACCTCGTGCACTCGACGTTCGATCCCGCTGAGGGTGGGCTGTTGCTGGCCGCCCGCCGTGCGGTGCTGACCGCGCTGGAGGTGTACGGGGCCTGGATGACCGACGACGTGTGTGTGCCGAGGACCCGGATCGCCGAGCTGATCGCCGCCTGCGAGCGGATCAGCGCCGAGGTGAACCTGCGGATCGCCGTGGTCGGGCACGCGGGCGACGGCAACATGCACCCGACGATCGTCTACGACCCCACGTCCGAGGACGAGTTCGCGCGGGCCAACGTGGCGTTCAACGACATCCTCGACGCGGGACTGTCCCTTGGCGGCACCGTGACCGGCGAACACGGCATCGGCAAGATCAAACGGGACTGGCTGGAGAAGGAGGTCGGGCCGATCGCCATGCGCACCCACCGCGCCATCAAGGCCGCACTGGACCCCAACAACGTCTTCAATCCCGGCTCGATGTTCTCGATGACCTAGGCCTACCAACGAGAACAGCCCTCGACCGGACTCGGTCGAGGGCTGTTTCCGTTGTCAGGTCAGGACAGCTTCTCGATGATCTGCGTCGAGTCGTCCGCGATCTCGGCCGCCAGGGTCTTCTTCTCCCTGCGGGCCTTGACGACCTCGATGATGATCGGGACCACCGAGAGGAGCACGATCAGCACGAGCATCAGCTCGATGTTCTTCTCCACGAACGGGATCTCGCCGAGGAAGTAGCCGAGCACCGTCACGCCGGTGGCCCACGCGATGCCGCCGATCGCGGAGTACACGAAGTACTTCCGCGTGTCCATGCGGCCGACACCGGCCATGGCCGTGATGAAGGTACGCACGATCGGCACGAAGCGCGCCATCACGATGGCCCGCGCGCCGTACTTGTCGAAGAACTCGTGGGTCTTGTCGACGTACTCCTGCTTGAACAGCTTGGAGTTCGGCTTGCTGAACAACGCGGGCCCGGCCTTGGCGCCGATCCAGTACCCACAGACGTTGCCGACGAAGGCGCACACCGTCACCAGCACGCACACCACCCACAACGGGGACGCGATCGCGCCGGTGGCGACGAACAGGCCGGCGACGAAGAGCAGCGAGTCGCCCGGCAGGAAGAAGCCGACCAGCAGGCCGCACTCCGCGAAGATGATCAGGCACAGGACGGCCAGCGCCCAACCGCCCATCCCGCGCAGGATGACCTCCGGGTCCAGCCAGGAGGGCAAAAAGGACATAGTGTGCACGGTGGCGGAAGCTATCGTCACGCCAACAGAGGTTACGCGAGCCCTAGAGCAGCGTGAGCAGCCCCACGACAGCGCCGGCCGCCAGGCCCAGGAGCAGCGCCAACAGCATGATGAGCCCTGCCGGCGCCTGACGCGGCGGTTCCTCGATCCGCGTGGTGGTCTCCACCGGCGGCGGCACCTTCGGCAGCGGCACCTTCACGTCGCTGCCCGACAGGAGCCCATAACCGACCGGCGTGGTGTCCGCGGGCGCACGCGTCGCCTGCGCGCGCAGCGCCTCGGACAGCAGTCGCTCCGGGTCCTCGTCGGTCACGAAGCAGACGGTACCCACTCGCCGCGCCGCATGACCGACACCGGGTGCAGCGCGTCGTCCAGCAACACCACGTCAGCACGCAGGCCGGGAGCCAGCCTGCCGGTCACGTCCGCGAGGCCCAACAACGCCGCCGGCCGCGTCGACGCGGCGGCCACCGCGTCCAGCACGCCGAGGCCGCAGCTCTGCACGAGGTTGCGGAACGCCATGTCCATGGTCAGTGTGCTGCCGGCCAGCGAGCCGCCGTCGGCGAGCGTCGGCACGCCGTTCGTGACGTCGACCTGCAGGCCGCCGATGTCGTAGACCCCGTCGCCGGCGGCGGCCGCCGCGATCGCGTCCGTGATCAGCACCGTGCGACCGGCGCCGGCGTGGCGTGCGGCCAGCCGGACGACCGTCGGGTGCAGGTGGACCAGGTCGCAGATCAGCTCGACCGTCACGCGCTCGTCGTCGAGGAGCACGCCGATCGGGCCCGGCTCGCGGTGGTGCAGCGGCCGCATCCCGTTGAACAGGTGGGTGGCCACGGTCGCGCCGGCGTCGACGGCGGGGACGACGTCCTCGGCCAGCGCGTCGGTGTGCCCGATGGCGGCGAGCACGTTCGCGTCCACCAGTCGCTTCACCGCCGGGACCGCGCCCTCCAGTTCCGGCGCCACCGTCACCATCCGGATGGTGCCCCGGCCCGCGGCGAGCAGCGCGTCGACCGACACCGGGTCCGGCGGGCGCAGCAGCGCGGGGTCGTGGGCGCCGCAGCGGGCGGCGGACAGGAACGGGCCCTCCAGGTGGAGGCCGGCGACCAGCCCCTCGGTGACCAGGTCGGCGAGCGCGGCGACCTGCTCGACCAGCTCCGGCACCGGCCTGGTGACGAGGCTCGCGAGCATGGTGGTGGTGCCGTGCGCTGTGTGTGCGTCGACGACCTGCCGCACGTGCGCTGGATCGGCGCTCGTGAACGCGGCGCCCCCGCCGCCGTGGCAGTGGATGTCGACGAAACCGGGGAGCACCCAGCTGCCGGACGCGTCGGTGACCGTCGCGTCCGGGCGGGCCGGCGGCTCGCCGGCGCCGAGCGCGCCGATGGAGCCGTCCTCGACCAGCACCCAGCCCGGGTCGAGCACGCCGTCCGGCGTCGCGACCCGTCCCCCGGTGATGAGCTGCGCAGCCATTCCTCACCCCTCGAACGCCCGACTCTATTGGTCTATACCATAGCGCCTCGGAACCGCTTGGGGATTATTCACAATGTATCAATGCAGTCGCGTTACTGTCTAACGTCCAGTAGGCGCGACTGGGTGAAAAATCGCTGCCGGGGGTGCGTTAGTTAGGGGTCCGCATGATCTTCTGCAGCGCGTCGAGCGCCCTGCTGGCCGTCGACTTGACCGTGCCCTTCGAGATCCCGGCCGCGTCGGCGATCTCCGCCTCGGTCAGGTCGCCGTAGTAACGCAGCACGAGCACCTCGCGCTGGCGGGGCGGGAGCTGGGACAACGCGCGCACAACGGACTGGTGCTCAGCCGTCAGCATCGCGAGACTCTCGGCCGAACGGGCGTTCACCTGGTGCGGCGGGGTGTACTCGCGGGCGGTCTTGCGCCTGCGGAGCACGCTGCGGGACCCGTTCACGACGGCGGTGCGCAGGTAGCCGACCGCGGCCGCGGCGTCACGAAGGTTGCCCCAGTTGCGGTGCAGCCCGGTGAACGCCTCCTGCACCACGTCCTCAGCGGTGGCCGGTTCGTCGACCAGCAGCAACGCGAGCCGGACGAGGCGCATGCGGTGGGTGCGGTAGAGGTCCTCGAGGGTCAGCGGCGCCTGCTGCGCCTGCGGGACCGGGAAGCTGCCGGTGTCGATGGCGCGCAAATGGGACAGGGTCCGTTCGACACTGCGTTCCGCGCTGAGATCCCCGGTCACAGAGGAACCCTACCGGTCCCCGCGCTTGGCCGTCAGTGGCCGGCACTCGGTAGCGTTCGTGGCATGGCCTGGTTCACGGTGGAGACCACGTACGTCGACGACGCCGACAAGCTGGCGGACAGTCGTCCCCGGCACCGCGCGTACCTCAAGGAGCTCGTCGAGCGGGGCAAGGTCGGCGCGGCCGGTCCGTGGGCGGACGACTCGGCTGGCTTCGCGATCTACCAGGTCGCCGACCGCGCCGAGCTGGACCAGCTGCTCGCCGACGATCCGTACACGGTCGACGGGATCGCCGCCGCGCGCACGGTCAACGAGTGGAAGCTCGTCCTCGGCTCAGTAGGTGCCGCCTAGCTTCCCGTGGTCCCAGCTGACGATCTTCGTCGGCCGGCACACCAGCCCGACCCGCTTCGGCGCCTGCAGCCGCACGAACTGGCTCGCCGACGTGGCGACCTCGGGGCTGTCGTTGTAGCGGTGCATGAGGTCCACGCCGATCTTCGCGATCTTCTCGGTGTCCTCGACCAGCTCGACATCGCACTCGATGGAGACGCCGCGCAGCTTCTCGTAGCTGTCCCCGGTCTCGACGAGGACCGTCGCCTGCGGGAGCCGCCGCAGGTTGACCGCCTTCTGCGACTTGGCGTAGGTCCACGTCTCCAGCACGTCGCCGTGTGGCACGTACCAGAGCGAGGTCAGGTGCGGCCGCCCGTTCGGGCCGATGGTCGCGATGTTCGCGACCTTGCCCTCCGCGAGAAAAGCGGTGATCTCCTCTGACGTCATCTGGATCTGGCCACGTCGCGACATGGCACGAGTTATAGCGCACCCTCGCGCTGGGCCGCAGCTTTCGCACCGGGCCCGACGAGACTCGCCTCGACGCTGCCACGCCGCTCGATGTCCTCGATGGCGGCCTTGTCCGCGGCCGGCATGAGCTTGCGGGTCTGCTGCTCGACGACGCGGGGGACGAGCGCGCGGAACAGCTTCACGATGCCGATCCAGCCCGGCACGTGCACGGCCCGCGCCCGCTTCGCGACGCCTGCACTGATCAGGTCGACGGCCACCGAGAGCGGGTAGGTCTTGCTGGCCAGGCCACCGCCCGCCGCCCGCATCTTGCCGAACACCGGGTGCTCGTCGGCGTTGCTGACCATGTCGGTCGCGATCCAGGTCGGGTGTACGACACCGACGTCCACGCCGAGGTGCCGGACCTCGGCACGCAGCGAGTTCGCGAACGCCTCGACGCCCGCCTTCGCCGCGGAGTACGCCGCGTTGCCGGGGATGTGGATGATCGCGGCCGCCGACGACACCAGCATCGCGTAGCCCTTGGCCTCGATGAGGTGCGGCAGCGTGACCCGGACGGTCCGCCACACGCCGAGCAGGTCGACGTTGATCACCCGCTCGAAGGCGGCCGGGTCGATGGACCTGGTGAACCCGGTGGCCGCGATGCCGGCGTTGGCCAGCACGACGTCGATGCGGCCGTACCGCTCGACGATCGCGGCGGTGGCCTGCTCGAGGTCGGACCAGCTGGTGACGTCGGCCTCCCAGGCGCCGGCGTCCGGGCCGCACTCGGCCGCGACCTTGTCCAGCTCGTCGACCTCGAGCCCGACCAGCGCCACCTTCGCGCCCTTGGTGGCCAGGTCCCGAGCCACTCCTGCGCCGATTCCCCGCGCCGCGCCGGTGATCAGCACAATTTTGCCGCGAACGCTTCGGTTGCCGGACAGCACGTCGAAGAGACCCATGCGAGCGAACTTACCACGAGTAACCTACTCGCGGTAAGTGGCAATTGGGGACGCAATTCACCATTCGTCGGTGTGGCTTTCACCAACCCAGGGCCACTATCGAATCTCATGGCCGACCAGACATACGACCGCAGATCCGTGCTTCGCGCCACCGGCGCGGCGACCGCGGGTGTGGTGCTCGCGACCACGGCGACCACTGTCGCCACCACGTCCACCGCCAGCGCGGCGGCACCCGTCTTCGCCCACGGCGTCGCGAGCGGCGACCCGCTGCCGGACGGGATCCTCCTGTGGACCCGCGTGACGCCGACCCCCGACGCGACCCCGGGTTCCGGCGTCGGACCGACCGTGAACGTGGTGTGGGAGATCGCCACGACACCGGACTTCGCGCGGGTGCGGGCCAGGGGCCGGGTCAGCACCGGGCCGGACCGCGACCACACCGTCAAGGTCGACGTGACCGGGCTGCTGCCCGCGACCACGTACTACTACCGCTTCTCACTCGACGGCGCGGTCTCCTCGGTCGGCGCCACCCGCACCGCACCGGCTGCCGACGCGGCCGTGTCCCGGCTGCGGTTCGGCGTCGTCTCGTGCTCGAACCTGCCGGACGGATTCTTCGCCGCCTACCGCTACCTCGCCGAGCGCGGCGACCTGGACGCCGTGCTGCACCTCGGCGACTACATCTACGAGGGCGGCGGCGGTGGGGTCCGCCCGCACGAGCCCGCGCACGAGATCCTCACGCTCGCCGACTACCGACAGCGGCATGCCCAGTACAAGACCGACGAGCACCTCCAGCGACTGCACGCGACCGTGCCGGTCATCGCGACCTGGGACGACCACGAGGTCGCGGACAACGCGTGGTCCGGCGGCGCCGCCAACCACCAGCCCGACACCGAGGGCGACTACGCGGCACGCAAGGCCGCCGCACACCAGGCGTACTTCGAGTGGATGCCGGTGCGCACCGAGGCCGACCGGATCTACCGGCGGCTGCGGTTCGGGCTGCTCGCCGAGCTGTCCATGCTGGACCTGCGCAGCTACCGGTCCGAGCAGGTCGGCCCGCTCGACCCAGGCCTCGGCGACCCGAGCCGGACCATCGTGGGCGCGGAACAGCTGGCGTGGCTGGAGAGCGGGCTCGTCGGCAGCGGCGCGCAGTGGAAGCTCGTCGGCAACTCGGTGATGATCGCGCCACTGCAGCTGCCGCCGCTGCCGGCCGCGCAGGAGGCCGCGCTCACGGAGATGGTCGGCCAGACGGAGGGTCCTTCGGTCAACCCGGACCAGTGGGACGGCTACCAGTCCGACCGGCGCAGGCTGCTGACCGCGTTGAAGGACAACGGCGTGCGGGACACGGTGTTCCTCACCGGCGACATCCACTCCTCGTGGGCGAGTGACGTGCCGATCAACGCCGGGCTGTACCCGCTGACCCCGTCGGTCGCGACCGAGTTCGTGTGCACGTCGGTCACCTCGGACAACTTCGACGAGATCCTCGGCGTGCCACCGCGGACCACCTCGCTGGTGCTGGAGGCCGGCATCCAGGCGCTGAACCGGCACATCAAGTACTGCGAGCTGGACTCCCACGGCGCATCGGTGCTCGAGGTGACCCCGGACGCGGTCCAGATGGACTGGTACTACCTGGCGAACAAGGCCGACGCGGCGAGCGCGCTCACCCACGGCCGCTCGTTCCGCACCAGGACCGGCACGCAGAAGGTGCAGTCCGTCGGCACACCCATCGGGACGACCTGATGTCGACCGCCATCAGCAGGCGGACGCTGCTCGGCGGCGCGGCGGGCGCCGCGGCACTCACCGCGTTCGCGCCGTCGGTCGCCATGGCGGCGACCGACCTGCGGGTCTACGTCGTGGTCGTGGACGGCTGCCGGCCGGACGAGGCGGCGGGTGCCTACCTGCCGACCGTGCGGTCACTCGCCGCGCAGGGCACGTCGTTCGCCGCGGCAAGGGCCGTTTCCATCGCGGAGACGATCCCCAACCACGTCGCGATGATGTCCGGCGTGCACCCGGCCCGCTCCGGCGTGCCGGCGAACTCGGTGTGGGACCCGATGCTCGGCGAGGTCCGCGATCTCGGCCTGCCGACGGACCTGCTGGCGCCGACGCTGCTCGACCGGCTGCCCGCGGAGCTGGGTCTCGCGACGGCCAGCGTGCTGTCCAAGGACTACCTGTTCGGCGTCTTCGGCGAGCGGGCCAGCCACCGGTGGGCGCCGGAGCCGATGCTGCCGATCACCGACCACGCGCCGGACGTGTTCACCATGCAGGCGCTGATCGACGTCATCGACGACCACGACCCGGCGCTGGTGTTCGCGAACCTCGGCGACGTCGACCGGTTCGGCCACGCGGACCTGACCGGCTCGTCGCTGCGGCTGCTCCGCACGCTCGCGCTGATCGACACCGACGCCCAGCTCAGCAGGCTGGTCGGCCACCTGCGGCGGACCGGCCGGTGGGACAGCTCGGTGGTGATCGTGCTCAGTGACCACTCGATGGACTGGTCGCTGCCGCTGTCGCTGGTGAATCTCGCGGGCCGGCTCGACGTCGATCCGCTGCTCGCCGGCAACGTCCGGATCGCGCAGAACGGTGGCGCGGACCTGCTGTACTGGGTCGGTCCCGCCGACCAGCGGCCCGCCGCCACCGACCGGATGCGTCAGCTCGCGCTGGCCACGCCCGGTGTGCTGTCGGTGGTCGACCCCGCGTCGCTCCAGCTGGGCGCCAACGCCGGTGACCTGGTGGTCTTCTGCAAGGCGGGTTGGCGGTTCAGCGATCCGGACGTCATCTCCAACCCCATCCCCGGCAACCACGGGCACCCGGCGACCGAGCCGATCCCGCTGGTCATCTCCGGTGGGCACCCGGCCGTGCGGCGTGGGCTCGTCTCGTCGGCGCCGGCACGGACGCTCGACGTGGCGCCGACGGTCGCCCACCTGTTCGGGTTGGGCGCGCCCGCGGGAGGCTGGGACGGGGTGGCCAGGACGGAGGCGTTCACGGGGGTGCCGGTCGGGAATTAACCGGCGACCGCCAGCATTGTCTTCGACAAGCATCGAAGACATGGAGGCGGCATGAAGCTGGGCAAGATCGGCGTGTGGGACAACTCGACCTGGGCGCCGTTGAGCGACGCGGACGCACTCGCCGAGCTGGAGCGGCTGGGCTACGGCACGGTCTGGCTCGGCGCGTCGCCCAACGCCGACCTGTCAGCGGCCGAGTCGATCCTCGCCGCCTCGACGACCATGCAGGTGGCGACCGGCATCGTCAACGTGTGGGAGGCCGAGCCCTCGGTCGCGGCGGCCGCCAACGCTCGGGTCGTCGCGGCGTACCCCGGCCGCTTCCTGCTGGGCATCGGCATCGGGCACCGCCCACTCGTCGGCGACCGCTACACCAAGCCGTACGACAAGCTCGTCAGCTACCTCGACGGGCTCGACGAGGGTGGCGTGCCGGTCGACCAGCGGGTGATCGCCGCGCTCGGCCCGAAGATGCTGGGCCTCGCGCGGGACCGGACCGCCGGCAGCCACCCGTACCTGACCACGCCGGAGCACACCGCGCAGGCACGCGACATCCTCGGCGAGGACAAGCTGCTCGTGCCGGAGCAGAAGGTCGTACTGGAGACCGACGGGGCGAAGGCACGGGCCATCGCGCGGGAGAAGATCGGGTTCTACTTCGGGCTGCCGAACTACACGAACAACTGGCTGCGCCTCGGCTTCACCGAGGCCGACCTGGCCGACAAGGGCAGCGACCGGCTCATCGACGCACTCGTCGTGTGGGGTGACGAGGACGCCGTCCGGGAGCGGGTACAGCAGCACCTCGACGCCGGCGCCGACCAGGTCGCGGTCCAGGTGCTCGACGCCGACAAGATGGCCACCCTGCGCGCATTGGCGCCGGTGCTCTTCTGAATCGGTCATCCTCCCGGCGCGCTGCGAGTCCGTGCTCGTAGGATCGGGCCGGCGGCCCTTTCAGCCGGCCCTGTCCAGCCATGAGGAGGACGTACCGATGCCCATCGCCACACCCGAGGTCTACGCCGAGATGCTGGACCGGGCGAAGGCGAACGAGTTCGCATTCCCCGCCATCAACGTGACCTCTTCCGAGACGCTCAACGCCGCGCTGCGCGGGTTCGCGGAGGCCGAGAGCGACGGCATCATCCAGGTCTCGACCGGCGGGTCCGAGTTCGCCTCCGGCACCAAGGTCAAGGACATGGTCACCGGTTCGGTGGCACTCGCGGAGTTCGCGCACGTCGTCGCCGCCAAGTACCCGGTGAACGTCGCGCTGCACACCGACCACTGCCCCAAGGACAAGCTCGACGGCTTCGTCCGGCCGCTGATCGCGCTGTCGCAGGAGCGGGTGTCGGCCGGCAAGGAGCCGCTGTTCCAGTCGCACATGTGGGACGGCTCGGCCATCGACCTCGACGAGAACCTGACCATCGCCACCGAGCTGCTCGACCAGGCGGCCAAGGCGAAGATCATCCTCGAGGTGGAGATCGGCGTCGTCGGCGGTGAGGAGGACGGCGTCGCCCACGAGATCAACGAGAAGCTGTACACCGCTGAAGGTGACTTCGTGAAGACGGTGGACGCACTCGGGTCCGGTGACCGAGGGCGGTACCTGCTCGCCGCCACGTTCGGCAACGTGCACGGCGTGTACAAGCCGGGCAACGTGAAGCTCCGCCCGGACGTGCTCAAGCGTGGTCAGGACGTCGTCGCCGCCAAGCTCGGCCTCGCCGCCGGGTCGAAGCCGTTCGAGCTGGTGTTCCACGGCGGTTCCGGCTCGCTGCTCGAGGAGATCCACGAGGCGCTGTCCTACGGCGTCGTGAAGATGAACATCGACACGGACACGCAGTACGCGTTCACCCGGCCGGTCGCCGCGCACATGTTCGCCAACTACGACGGTGTGCTGAAGATCGACGGTGAGGTCGGGAACAAGAAGGCCTACGACCCCCGGTCGTACCTGAAGGCGGCCGAGCAGGGCATGGCCGCGCGGATCACGGCGGCGTGCGAGCAGCTCAAGTCCGCCGGCCGGATGCTGGCGGGCTGAGGCATGACGTTGCAGGAGAACCTCTTCGGTGGGCCGCCGGCCACTCAGCTGCCGGACCGGCCTGAGCCGCAGGCCGCTCTCGAGGGTGGGACCGAGCCAGCCAAGGTCGTCACCCAGTGGCCGGACTTCTCGGAGGGCTGGGCCGCGTTGGCCGAGCTGGCTCTGACGGAGAACAACCCCGTCGCTGCCTACGCCTACGCGCGGACCGGCTACCACCGGGGGCTCGACCAGCTGCGCCGTGCCGGGTGGAAGGGCCACGGCCCGATCCCGTGGGCGCACCGGCCCAACCGCGGCTTCCTGCGTGCGCTGGCCGCGTTGGCCCGTGCCGCACAGGCCATCGGTGAGGTGGAGGAGTACGAGCGCTGCTCCCAGTTCGTGACCGACTCCGACCCGGAGGCGGCCGCACAACTCGGCCTGGCGTAAGGATTTCGTGGAACCGGCGATGCCGCCCCCTCGGTTCCGGGGGCGGCATCGCCGCGTTCTCAGCAGGTGCCGAGCATCTCCGAGAGCGCACCCTGTTCAGCGGAGCTCACCGTCAGGTCGTAGGTGAACTTCACGTGCGTGTATGCGCTCGCGTACCGGCACCACTCCGACTCCAGCGGCGGCTTCCACGTGTCCGGGGTCTGGTCGCCCTTGGACTGGTTCACGTTGTCCGTGACGGCCCACAGTTGTGGTGAGCCGAGGTCGTTGGCGAACGCCTCGCGTTGGGTCTCCGTCCACCCGGCCGCGCCGGAACGCCACGCCGCCGCGAGCGGCACCATGTGGTCGATGTCCACGTCGCCGGTCGCGGTCCAGGTCTCGCCGTCGTACGGGCTGGTCCAGCTGCCCGACGTCGGTGCGCAGTCGGAGCCGGTCTCGACACCGTCACCGTCGCG
>Ga0272482_10000397_pt1 | contig 13477 bp, 9 predicted proteins | sample RVTome_8_FD_192427 | JGI IMG/M metagenome (GOLD analysis project Ga0272482, IMG submission 192427) | Soil microbial communities from uranium-contaminated site in the Upper Colorado River Basin, Wyoming, United States - RVT160D0 (version 2) ...
TGTCCGGGAAGCGGTGCAGGAACGTGCCTAACTGGTCCATGGTGATCCTCGATGAGTCCGTGTGGTTCTGGGGTGGTGGGTCGGCCGGCGGCCTTCTCACGACGCCCCCTCGCAGGCTCGGTGCCGCCGCTCGCGGTCGCCCTGTGACACTGATTCGCTCGCAAGCTCGCTCATGCGGCGGCCTCCTCTAGCGGGCCCAACGGGACCAGGTCCGTGCGCCTGCTGACCTTCAGCTTGCGGAACGCCCTGGTCAGGTGTTGCTCCACCGTGCTGACCGTGACGAACAGCTTGTGCCCGATCTCGCGGTTGGTGTGGCCGCGGGCGGCGAGGTCGACGACCCGGCGCTCGGCGTCCGAGAGCGCGGCGAACCCGCCGGAGCGCGGCTCCTCGCTCTGGTCCGGCCGGTCGAAGGCCACATGCAGCCGCCTGCGCAACGGTTCCGCGTGGCAGCGCTTGGCGAGCTGGAGTGCCCTGCGCCCCATCATCTTCGCCCTGCCGAACTCGCCGAGCGCGTGCCCGGCCTCGCTCAGGTCGGCGAACGCGTGTGCCAGTTCGTGCCGGTCGCCGCTGGCGTGGAGCAGTTCGGTTGCCTCCCGCAGGATCGCGAGGCGCTGGCGGGGCGGCCGCGTGGCGGCGAGCACCCGCAACGCCATCCCCTTGCCGTGCGGGGTCGCGTCGCCGGGCAGCGCGAGGTGGTCGGCGATCAGTGCGCGCGCCTCGTCTGCCCTGCCGAGCCGCACGTGGAGCCGGGCCAGGTCCACCCGCCACGGCACGGCCGCGGTCGCGTCGGCGGGCCAGCGGGCGAGGTGCGTGCCGACCGCGGCGAAGTCGGTGAGCGCGGCGTGCGGGCGGTCCGCCGCCTCGTAGTAGGCGCCACGGGCACGCAGGTACCGCACCCAGAACAGGCTCCTGCGCATGGCAGGCGGGGTGGTCAGCCGGAGCGTCTCCTCGGCGCCCGCGAGGTCACCGGTGGCCGCGCCGGCAAGCACCAGGTGGGACAGCGGCGAGCCGACGGCGACACCCCAGCCCGGCGCGGGCAGTGCCGACAGCGCGGCCCGCGCGTGGTCCGCCGCGACGGCGAGATCGCCCTGCCGCAACGCGATCGCGGCCCGCACGTCGGACAGCACCGCGCGCCAGGTGTGCGCGTCGCGGTCCTGCGCGTCGGCGAAGAGCCGGGTGCACCAGTGGGTGGCCCGCTCCAGCCGGTCGGCGTCGATCAGCGTGCGCAGCGCGCACCACACGCCCGCGAGTGCGGAGTGGTCCACCCTGGCACGCTGCAGCAGTTGCTCCGCGTGGTTCAGGTCGGGCGCCACGTCGGGTGCCCCATCACTGCCCGGTGCGGCGGCCGGGTCGCACATCCGCAACCACGCCACGGTGGTGCGGTGGTCGTCCGCGAGGTGCGGGTCGACGGAACCGGCCGGGTCGCCCGCCAGCTCGAGCACCTCGCCGGCCTCGGTGGCGCGGCCGTGCCAGGCCAGTGCGCGGACGAGCAGCAGTGTGTCGGCCACCCCGAGATGACCATCGTGTGCCTCGGCAAGCAACGGGGTCAGGTGCCGCACGGCGCCTGCCGGGTTGTCCCGCCAGTGCGCGCGGACGAGCGCGGCGAGCACACCTGCCCGGCAGGCGCGGTCCGCCGGGCAGTCGAGCGCGAGTTCGAGGAAGTCCACCGCCCGAGCCGTGTCGCCGGTAGCCATGGCCTCCCCGGCGGCGGTGAGGAGCACCGGCGCCGCCCACGGCTCCGGCTCACCGGCCGCCACCAGGTGGGCGGCGATCTCGGTCGCGGGGGCGGCGGTCGCGTGCAGCTGTGCAGCCGCGCGCCGCTGAAGTCCGGTGTGGACGGCGGCGGGGCAGTCGGCGAGCACCGCGGCGCGCACCGCGGGGTGCGCGAACGAGCCGCCGTGGAGCAGGCCGGCCGTGGTCAGCGCGGCGAGCGCGCGTCCTGCGCTCGCGGTGTCGAGCCCGGTCAGTGCGGCGACGGTCTCGGTCTCGGTCGCGGAGTCCGTGTGCTGGCCGGACACCGCGAGCGCCCGCGCCACGTCGAGCAGCCGGGGGTCGCTGCGGTGCAGGCAGGACAGCGCCGCCTGGGTGAAGGAGACCCCCACCACCGGTTCGGCCGGCTCAGTGTCGGCTGCGAGCACGTCGTCGGCGAGCGCGTGCGCCAGCACCGGGCTGCCGCCGCTGAGAGCGTGCACCGGCGTCGCGAGCCGAGCGGCGACCCCGGGCGCGAGCCGGGTGCCCAGCAGAGCGGCGATCCCGTCCCTGGACAGCGGGAGCAGGCGCAGATAGGTGCAGTGCGGCTGCCTGATCAGCTCGGCGCGGAAGGCCGAGCCGGCGGCCCGCACGTCGACACAGCCGCTCAGCACCAGCAGCACCCTGGCAGCGCGGGTGCGCCGCTGGAGGTAGAGAAGTGCTTGCGTGGAAAGGAAGTCCGCGAACTGGACGTCGTCGATGACGAGCACCAGCGGGCGGTCGGCGGCCAGCGCGAGCAGCACCGCGCAGGTGTCGTCGAGCAGGCGGGCTTCTTCCGGCCCGAGCGTCGGCGCCTCCGGTGCGGCGTACGGCGGGGCCGGCAGCCGGACCTCGTCGTGGCCCTGTGTCCGTGCGCTGTGGCACAGCTGGCCGACGACGCCGAGGGGAATGCCGCTCTCCGCTACCGAACCCACCGCGGTGAGCACGAGCGCACCGGTCTCCTTGGCGTGCGTCGCGACGTCGTCCGCCAGCTCGGTCTTGCCGCTGGCCACGCCGCCGTCGATGAGCACGACCCGGCCCGCGCCGGCCACCACCTCGGCATAGCACGTGCGGAGCGTGGCCAGTTGCTCTTCCCGCTCGACCATCGGCCGGTGCTCACTGGACATCTCACCCTCGCAGTCGCCGGAAACTCACGTCGGTGGCGTGGCTCGGCTCCCACCGGCCGGTCACCACCGCTTTCGCGTGCGCCCGCAGTCGCCGCTGCACGTCGTGCGCGTGCTGGTTGAGGTAGAAGTGATCACCGGGGTAGGTGGCCAGTTCGAACTCAGGGGTGTGCTCCGCCCACGCGCCTGCCTCGGCGACGGTCACCTTGGGGTCGGCATCGCCGACGAGCGCGACGATCGGACAGCGCAGTCCTGGGCCTGGCCGGTAGCGGTAGGTCTCCGCGGCCACGTAGTCGTTGCGGATCGATGGCAGCACCATCGCGAGCACGTCCGGGTCGTCGAACAGCGCCGACTCGGTCCCGCCGAGCTTGCGCACCGCGGCAACGAGACCCGCGTCGTCCTCGAGGTGGGTGCGCCCGCCCCGGTTCAGGTGCGGCGCGCGCCGGCCGGAGGCGAACAGCCCCGTCGGCACCACGCCCTCCGCCTCAAGGCGCAGTGCCAGCTCGTGCCCGACGCTGGCGCCGAGGCTGTGCCCGAAGATCGCGATCGGCCGGTCGGCCAGCGGCAGTACCGCCGCGGCCAGCCGGTCCGCGAGATCGTGGACCGAGGGGACCCCCGGCTCGCGCAGCCGGTCCTGCCGGCCCGGGTACTGGGCGGCGAGTACGTCGATTTCCGGGGAGAGCGCTTTCGAGACACCGAAGAAATAGGTCGCCGCGCCACCGGCGTGCGGTAGGCACACCAGTCGCGTCGCGGCCTCCGGGGCTGGGTGGAACCGCCGCAGCCACAGATCGGTGTCAGTCAATGCGCTCATTCCCCGTGTTCGTGTACATCCCCCGGATCGACCCTCCGCAGGCAACGTAAGGCGCGCGGGCAGTGACCCACAACGGCGCGCGAGTGCGGCACTGGCGCACGCTTACCGCAGGGTGGATGAGGGGGTCCGTTAGCCTGGGGTGGTGATCCGTGTACTGGTCGCCGACGACGAGGAACTGATTCTGGCCGCGGTGTGCGCACTGCTCGGGCTGGAGGACGACCTCGAGATCGCCGCCCAGGTGCCCAACGGCCGCGCCGCCGTCGACGAGGCGGTCGCCCGCAGGCCGGACGTCGCGGTGCTGGACCTCGAGATGCCCCAGCTGGACGGGCTGGAGGTCACCAAGGAGCTGGCCAGGGCCCTGCCGTCGTGCGCGGTGGTGATCCTCACCGGCCACGCCCGCCCGACTCATCTGCAGCCCGCGCTCGCCGCCGGCGCCAAGGCGTACCTGCCGAAGGGCTCTCCCGGCGGCACGCTCGCGGACGTGATCCGCCGGGTGCACGCCGGCGAGCGGTATGTCGACCCGGCGCTGGCCGTCGACGCGCTGACCGCGCCGGCCTGCCCGCTCACCCCGCGCGAGATCGAGGTGCTGCGGCTGGCCGAGTACGACACGCCCGTCGCGACCATCGCCAAACGCACCCACCTCTCGGCCGGGACGGTGCGCAACTACCTCACGGCCGCGGTCGCCAAGCTCGGTGTCTCGACCCGGGTCGAGGCGTTCCGGGAGGCGCACGACAACGGCTGGCTCTGACCGCCGACGCCGCCGTCCGCGAGGACCGGCCAATGGGGAACGGGTGTCGCCGGCACTGCCCCGGGAATTGCCCATAAATTGCCCCGGAATTACTGGCAACCCCTACCCGTACCCCTAGTACCCGAGAATTCCGCTCGAGCCGCCCCGATTCGCTGGCCTCATTCCCGAATGCGCTGATAACAATGGTCCGCACATCCAGGCACAGCGCCCGGCCGCGTCGGCTACGAGAAGGAACCGATCGTGAAGAAGAGCACCTGGCAGATTCTGCGCAAGGGCGATCAGAGCGAACTCACGCTGACCGTCGACTTCACCAGCACCGGCCGCACACAGGCGTGCTTCCGCGACCTCGTGCCGATGGTCGAGACCACCGGCGACATCTGGGAGACGGTCGCGCCGCCGACGGGCGAGCACCGCAGCGGCGAGGACTACGTCGCGCGCTGGGTCCGTGGCGTCCAGAAGCGCGAGCGCGTGGTGAGCACCGTGATCGGCTACTGCGTCGGCGCCGTGTACGCCGCGCCGCTTGCCGAGCGGCTCGCCGAGCTGCAGGGGTCCGCTCCCCGGCTGATCGTGCTCGACCCGGAGCTGCCCAACATCGCGGGGCTGTACCGCGACTTCCACGGCGCGGGCGGCGCGCTCACCACGATCCTCACCCCGGAGGAGCTGACGAAGTTCCACGCCGACGGTGAGGCGGTGCGCGAGAAGTACGGGCTCACCGACATCACCCTGATCGGCCCGGCCCTGTCGGGGATCTTCCGCTCGGCGACCGAGGTCGCGGGCGTCCGGCTCGGGCTCGACGAGGACCTGCGGGCCGAGCTTGGCGACAGCTTCGCCTCGTTCGTCGCCTACCTGCGTGCCGCCACCGAGATCGACCCCCTGCCGGTCTGGCGGCAGGCGGCCGCGATCACGTCGGTGCACTCCACCCAGCGCGAGTTCGAGTTCGCCGAGAACGTGCGGCTCGAGGTCGACCACGACCAGATGCTGCGCCACCAGGACGTGGCGGCCGCGGTGTCCCGGCTGATGGCCGCGCCGGGCCCCGACCTGCGGCTGGCGGGGTAAGCGTGGCGCCGCGCACTCCCGTCCCGCTCCCCGGCCTGTTCGAGGCACAGGTCCGGCGCACCCCGGATGCCGTGGCACTGGCCTGGGGTGAGCACACGCTGACCTACGCCGGCCTGAACACCGCCGCGAACCGACTGGCACACCATCTGATCGGTCTCGGCGCCGGCCCGGAGCGGATCATCGCGGTCGGTGCTGGCGGCGCGGACGCGGTGGTCGCCGTGCTCGCGGTGCTGAAGGCGGGCGCGTCCTACTTGCCGCTCGACCTCGCCTACCCCGCGATGCGCATCGAGTACATGCTCGGCGACGCCGTACCCATGCTGGTGCTCACCACCGAGGCCGACCGGCACGCGCTGCCCGCGGTCACCCCGCCGGTGGTCATGGTGGACGCACCGGAGGCGTTCCGGACCGAGCCGACGCACGACCCGGCCGACGCCGACCGCGTGGAGCCGCTGCGTGCCGACCACCGCGCCTACGTGATCTACACGTCCGGCTCCACCGGCGCACCCAAGGGCGTCGAGATCGAGCACCGGCAGTTGTGGACCTATCTCGACCACGTGGTGCGCACCTACCCCGGCGTGCGTGGCCGAGCAGTGCTGCACTCCTCGTTCGCGTTCGACCTGACGGTGACCGCGTTGTACGGGCCGCTGGTCACCGGCGGCTGCGTGCACGTCGCGGCGCTGGCCGACCTCGGCACGCCGGCCGCCGGCCCGCTCGGCGCGGACCGGCCGACGTTCCTCAAGGTCACCCCGTCGCACCTGCCGCTGCTCACCACGCTGCCGGCACCGGCGTCGCCGTCCGGCGACCTGATGGCGGGCGGCGAATTACTGCTCGGCGAGACCGTCGATGCATGGCGGCGCACGCACCCCGGCGCGCGGGTGATCAACGAGTACGGCCCGACCGAGACGACGGTCGGGTGCAGCACGGTGGTCATCGAGCCGACCGAGCAGGTGCCGCCGGGACCGCTGCCGATCGGGCAGCCGATGCCCGGCGTCGAGTTCCACGTGCTCGACGAGGACGGGCAGCCGGTGCGGCCGGGCGAGATCGGCGAGCTGTACATCGCGGGCCCGCAGGTGGCCCGCGGCTACCTGAACCGCCCTGAGCTGACCGAGGCGAAGTTCCTCGACAACCCGTTCGGGGCGCCGGGCAGCCGGATGTACCGCTCCGGCGACCGGGTCCGGCCGACCGAGGACGGCGAGTTCCAGTTCATGGGCCGGGTGGACAACCAGGCCAAGATCCGCGGCTATCGCGTCGAGCTCGGCGAGATCGAGTCGGTGCTGACCCGCCACCCGGACGTTGCGCACGCCGCGGTCGTGGTGCACACGGCCGCGCCGGAGGCCAAACAACTCGTCGGCTACCTCGTGCCGGCGAACGCGGACGTCGACGAGACGGCGGTGCGCAAGCACCTCGCGGAGAGCCTGCCGGACTACATGGTGCCGGACGTGCTGGTGCCGCTGGCCGAACTGCCGCTCACGGTGAACGGCAAGGTCGACACCGCGGCACTGCTCGCGCTGCCGGTCACCGCGCCGGCGCAGGACGGTGGCGCCGGTCCAGAGGACGAACTGCAGGCGCTGCTGTGCGAGCTGTTCGCCAGGTTCACCGGCGCGGAGTCGATCGGCGTCGACGACGACTTCTTCACGCGGGGCGGCAACAGCGTCGCCGCGGCGCAGCTGGTCGGCGAGGCACGCGGGCACGGACTCGCGCTGTCGCTGCGTGACGTGCTCGAGAACCGCACCGTCGCACGCCTCGCCGAGGCGTACGCGGACCGAGGGGACGACGAATGACCAGCAGCAACATCCCGGCCACCCGCAAGGAGACAGCCATGTGGCTGCTCGAGCGGCTGGTGCCGGACACCGGGGTGAACAACGTGGCCACGACCTTCGCGGTCGACGGCAGGCTCGACGCGGACGTGCTGCGCGGGGCGCTGCTGGCGGTGCTCACCAGGTACGAGGTGCTGCGCACGGTGTTCGCCACGGGCGACGGCGACGCCGGGCTGACCAAACGGGTGCTGGCTCCGGAAGACGTCGCGATCGACCTGACCGACATCCCGGTGACCGCCGAGGGGCCGGCCGCCGACCTGACCGCGTTCGTCGGCGCGCCGTTCCCCGTCGACGGCTCGCTCCTGGTCCGTGCTGGACTGCGGGCCGGGCCGGACGGCGACGTGTGCTGCGTCGTCGTGCACCACCTGGTCTTCGACGCGATGTCGACCGCGATCCTGCAACGCGAGCTGATCGCCGCGTACGACGCGCTCGCGGCCGGCGGCACGCCGGTCGCCACCCCGGTCGCGGCGACCGGGGAACGCGCGCCGGACGAGAGCGGGCTCGCCTACTGGCGCAAGAACCTCGACGGGCTGCGCCAGGGCGGCTCCGGTCTGTGGTGCGCGAAACCGCAGGCCGCCACCGCGTCCCTGCGTGCGGAGACGCTGCACCACGAACTGTCGGCAGGCGCACGGGAGACGATTCGGCGGCTGCGCAAGGAACTGCGTGCGTCCGAGGCGGTCGTGCTGCTCGCCGCGTACTACGTGCTGCTCGCCCAGCACGGCGCGGGCGACGACGTGGTCATCGGCACGCCGGTGAACGTGCGCGACCCCGCGAGCGCGAACGCCATCGGCTACCACGCGAACCTCCTGCCGCTGCGGGTGCTGCTGGACGACGACCCGGACTTCGCGGCGGTCGTCAAGCGCACCAGGAACACCTTCCTGGAGGCGATCGGGCACGCGAACGTGCCACTGGAGCAGGTCTCCCCCGACGTGATCGCCGACGCCCCAGGCTCGTGGCGCGGCTCGTTCTTCCGGCACCTGTTCAACTACCTGCCCGGCTCGATGGCGGCGGAGCTGACCGTCGCTGGCAGCACCGCGCGACCGGTGCTGGCCGAGAACGGCTACAGCCGGTTCGACCTCGAGTTCTTCTTCACCGCCGGCGCCACCATGACGATCCGCGCGGCGTTCTGCACGGACGCGTTCGACGCGGCCGACGTCGCGTTGTTGCTGGCCAGGTACGACGAGCTGCTGGCAGGCATCGGCGACCGGCTGGACGTGCCGGTGTCGCGGCTGTCCGCGCAGTGCGCTGCGGACCGCGTCGCGACGGCGGCGCCCGAGCCCGTCGCCGCGCCGGACAGCGTGGTCGCCGCCGTGGCGGAGCGGGTGCGCACCGACGCGGCCGCGGTCGCCATCGTCGAGCCGGACCGGAGTGTGCGGTACGGGGAACTGTGGTCGGCGGCGCTCGCGGTCCGCGAGCTGGTCGGCGAGGCGCCGACGGTGGCGCTGGTCGCGCCGAGGGGCGCGGACCTGGCCGCCGGGTTGCTCGGCAGCTGGCTGGCCGGGGCCAAATGCGTCGTGCTCGACCCGGCACAACCGTTGCGGGACGCGGAGAACACGGTCGCCGAGTCCGGCGCCCGCCTGGTGCTCACCGGTGGCGAGGTGACCGTGACCGCACCACCCGTGGTGACGGTCGCGGCGGTGCCGAGGCCGGCAGGCGCCGCGACCGCGGCCGCTGTCGACATCGCCGGGGACGCGATCGCCGTCGCCGGGCAGTCGCACGGCGCGCTCGCCGCCTCGGCGGCCGCACTCGGCAGCCGGGTGGACCTGACCGGTGCGGTGCTGTGGCTGAACAGTGCCACGACCGAGGGACTCACCGTCGAGCTGCTGGCGCCGCTGTGTGCCGGTGGCCGGGTGGTGGTCGCGCCGGACGAGGCACGCACGGACGGCACGGTGCTCGCGAACTCGTTGTCCGCCAACGACATCGCGGTGCTGCACGCGTCGCCGACGGTGCTGCGCACGGTGCTGGAGGAGGTCCGCCCCGCGCTGGCGAACCGCACCATCCTCAGTGGACACGAGCGGCTTCCTGGCGGCCTCGCCCGCCAGCTCACCTCGGCGGGCGCCGTGGTGCGGCACGGTTTCCTGACCCAGGCCGGGTACGTGAGCCTCGGCGAGGCGGACGGCGACCGCACCTGGGCGACCGAGGGCACCCCGCTGTTCGAAGTCACGATCGGTGGCGGCGCCGGCATCGGGGTGCTCGGCGAGCTGTCCGTCGCCGGGGCCGGTACCGGCGAGTCAGCACGCTGGCTGTCCGACGGCGCCATCGCCGTACTCGGCGACGATCCGGAGCTCGCGGCCGTGGAGACGGCGTTCGCCGGGCTGGCGGACGTGGCAGCGGTGGCCGCGGTCGCGACGCCGGTGGCGGCCGGCCGTGCGGTGGTCGTGTTCGCCGAGTCGAGCAAACCCGGTGTCGCGGCCGCGTTGCGCGACCATGCCCGCACCGCGACGTTGGTGCCCGTCACACCGGTGGTGCTGGACGCGCTGCCGGTCACGCTCGGCGGTGTCGTGGACCGGGCCGCGCTGGTCCGGCTCGCGGCCGACGCCGTGGCCGAAACTCAGGGCACGCCGGCGGACGCGGAGTCCGACGAGCTGGTCGCCACGCTGGTACGCGTCTGGTGCGAGCTGCTCGATCGGCGGGACCTGGCCGGGGACTCGAACTTCTTCACCAGCGGCGGCAACTCACTGCTCGGCGCCCAGCTGGTCGGGCGGATCAAGGCGGTCACCGGGATGCCGGTGGCGCTCGCCGACCTGTTCACCGACCCGACGCCACGCGGTCTCGCGGAGCAGCTGCGCGACGCCATGTGGGACGAGGACGAGGACGACGACTAACCGAACCTGGCACATCGCACAACAGCACGACAAGGAGGTTCGGCATGTCAACGGACACCTCTCCGTTACACGACACCGACCTGATGATCGCACTGACGTACGCGGAGAAGGCTGAGGTCTACTCCATCGCGCGGTACCTGGCCGACCGCGCACCCCGGCTGCTCGACTCGCCGCATTGGCTCGCCGAGGCACGCGAGCTGTCCAGCAACCTGCCGGTCCGGCTGCGCAGGACGCTGCGCCGCTTCACCACCGACCCCGGCCCGGACGGCATGCTGCTGGTGCGCAACCTGCCGGTCGACCAGGACGACCTGCCCAACACGCCCAACGTGCCGGGTTCGTTCCAGCGCGAGGCGACCGTGCCGGCGGCGGCGGAGGTGCTCGTCGGACTGCAGCTCGGCGAGCTGATCTCCTTCCGTGAGGAGAAGAGCGGCTCACTCGTGCAGGACGTGGTGCCGGTGCCGGGGATGGAACGCTTCCAGGGCAACGCGGGTTCGGTGCCGCTGACCATGCACGTGGAGAACGCCTTCCACCCCTACCGCCCGGACTTCGTCGGCCTGCACTGCCTGCGCAACGACCACGACGACGTGGCCGGCCTGCGGGTCACGTCGATCCGCAACGCGCTGCCCCTGCTGCCCGACCAGGTGCGCCAGGTGCTCGCCCAGCCGAGGTTCATCACCGACCCGCCAGCCTCCTTCGGCGATCTCGCCAACGCACCGGCCCCGCACCCGATTCTCGTCGGCAGCGTGGACGACCCGAACATCAAGATCGACTTCGAGTCGACCTACCCGCTCGACGACGAGGCCAAGCAGGCCATGGCACTGCTGGACGAAGCGCTGACCACCGTCCGGCGCACGGTCATCCTCGCGCCGGGCGACCTCGCCTTCGTCGACAACCGCATCGCTCTCCACGGTCGCACCGAGTTCACCCCCCGCTACGACGGCCGCGACCGCTGGCTGCAACGCGTCTTCGTCCACCTGGACTTCCGCCGCTCCCGCGAACTGCGCCCGGACGGTGGCCAGGTCCTGCACAGCACCGTCTGACCGCTCGTGCGACGAGAAGGCCGGGCCGTTTCCTCGGAAACGGCCCGGCCTTCTCAGCTCACCCACAGCAGGGCGGCGACGGCGTTGCCCGGTGGCCCCACCGAGAACGGCACGACGAGCAGCGCGCGGACGCCGGCGAACACGTACACACGGCCGATCCAGCGGTGCGCGCGACAATGGTCAGCGAGTGTCGGCCAACGATTGTTCGGCCGCCAGTCGCTGGGCTATCGCGCCTCGGACGTGTGGCAGGTCGCGGATGGCGATGTCACCGGACTGGACGGTGTGCTGCCTCGGCCAGCGGCGGTAGGTCGCCGCGATCCGGTCGACCCAGACACCGGCCCACCGGGTGGCGAACGCGGCAAGCAACACGGCGTCGGTGGAGCGGGCGACCGCGGGCCAGCCGCCGTGTGCGATGAGGTGTTGGCGCCGGTACACGGTGATCGACGCGGGGAACGGGAAGTCGTCGGTGCGGAGGAAGGTCTCCGCGATGGCGCCGGGTTCGACCCGGCCCGGCGGGTACACGTCCGGTTTCACCCAGGTGCCGCCGTCCGGGTTCAGCCACCGCATCCGGGCGCACGACCACGCCACCTCGGCGTCGTCATCGCCATCGGTGAAGGGCTCGACGAGTGCCGCCAGCCCACCCGGCTCGTAGTAGTCGTCATGGTCCATGCCGGCGACGAGGTCACCGCGGGCACGGGCCACCGCCGTGTTGCGAGTCGTGGCGCCGCCGACCTGCACGCCGAGCGCGTCGTAGTGAACCCGAGGGTCGTCGGACAGCAGGTCCCGCACCGCCGGCTGCTGCCCGTCCTCCTGCACCAGCCACTCCCATTCCCAACCCGCCGGGAGCGCCTGGGTTTCCAGCGAGGACCACAACGCCCCGATGTGGTCGGCGTTGTGCGCCTGCGTCGGCGTGATGATCGAGACCAGTGGCACGGCGCCACTCTGTCATGCCCACGGCCGATTCGGACGACGAGTCGGCGGCTTGTTGGCAGGCGGCCGTGAGTCAGCGCCGGTTGGCTATCGTCGCCAGCTCTTTCGGGAAGCCGGCTTCGAGGACGCCGTCGTTCTTGAGTGCTCTCGTGATCCCGGTGCGGAACACCTTGCTGAACTCGGTGTAGTACGGCAGGAAGGGGCGTGGGCGGGCATCGACGACCGCGCCGCGCAGCACGTCGCTGTACGGCCGGGTCGCGTTGGCGTACGCCGAGTCGCGGGTGGGGGCGAAGCCACCCGCCTCGAAGAGGATCAGCTGGCTGGCGGCACTGGTGAGGAACTCGATGAACGCCTGTGCGGCGCGTGGCTTCTTGCTCGACGAGGCGATCGCGAGGTTCTGGCCGCCGAGCACGCTCTGGCCCGGCAACTTCGACACCTCGAACCCGATCGTGCTCTTGCCGCCGGACGTCGTCAGGGAGTCGTAGGCCACCGGCCAGTTGCGCATGAAGATGGCCTCCTCGTTCCGGAACGCGTCGGTGGCCTCCGTCTCGTCCAGCTGGTCTGCCTCGGGTAGCAGGGCGCCGGTGTCCCGGTACGCGGCGGCCAGGCCCCCCAGACCCTCCAGCGCGCCGGAGTCGAAGACGATCTCGTCCTGCCGGTCGTTGAACACCGGGCGGCCATCCGTGTTCACGACCTCGCCGCCCGCGGCCCACATCGTCTCGAAGGCGGTCACCGTGAGGACCTCCTCGTCAGCGAGCTGCGCCGCGTTCGTCGCCACCAGCTTGTCTGTGACGTGGTCGAACCCGGGGGTGTTCTTCGCGGCCGTGAGAATCGCCTTCGCGTCGGCGCCGTAGAGGTCGTCCCAGCTCGGCGTCCTCGGCACGGCCGGGACGCCGGTCCGGTAGTACAACAGCCCCGCGTCGGAGTTGAGCGGGAGCCCCCACAATCCGTCGCGTTGCCCGTACTGGTCCCTGACTGTGTCCAACACGTTCGGGAGGAAGTCGTCGGTCGACAACCTGGTCGTGTCGAGCCGCTCGATGTAGCCGCGCTCGATGAACTCGGTCATCCAGACGAGGTCGAGGAGGTAGACGTCCGCGGGGCGTCCTCGGTCCCCCTTGGCGTTCGCGACCATCGCGGCGTGCTGGGCGTCCGGCTCACCGGGCACGGTGTCGATCTCGACGGGATTCTCCGGGTACGCCTGGTTCCACTGCTGGATCAGCACGCGCCGCGGATCGCTCGGGCTCTCGTCGATGGCGGTCATCAGCACCAGTTCACCCGGCTCGAACGCGGGAGCGGCCGTCGGCACCGAGAAGACCGGCGGCGCCAGCGCGACGACCAGGAACCACACGACGGCGACAACGCCGATCACGACGATGCGTTTCGGTTTCGCCAGCGCGG
>Ga0272482_10000398_pt1 | contig 13426 bp, 13 predicted proteins | sample RVTome_8_FD_192427 | JGI IMG/M metagenome (GOLD analysis project Ga0272482, IMG submission 192427) | Soil microbial communities from uranium-contaminated site in the Upper Colorado River Basin, Wyoming, United States - RVT160D0 (version 2) ...
CCGCCGTCGAAGTACAGCTTCGCCCGCACGTACACGAGGTCGCCGTCCTCGGTGGCGCCGTGCTCGTAGTACATCAGCGCGGGGTGGCGGTGCACGTGCCCGAAGAACGACTCCTCGCGGTGGTACACCATCTTCACCGGCCTGCCGCAGCGCAGCGCCAGCATGCACGCGTGCACCTGCATCGACAGGTCCTCGCGGCCGCCGAACGCGCCACCGACGCCGGACAGCGTGAGCCGCACCTTCTCCAGCGGCAGCCCGAGTGCGTGCGCGGTCTGCTTCTGGTCCACGTGCAGCCACTGCGTCGCGAGGTAGAGGTCGACGCCGCCGTCCTCGGCTGGCACCGCGAGCCCGGCCTCCGGGCCGAGGAACGCCTGGTCCTGCATGCCGATCTCGTACACGCCGGTCACCACGACGGCGGCGGTCGCATCCGGGTCGCCCTTGACGATCCGCTGATGGCGGACGACGTTGCCACCCGGGTGCAGTGGCGGCAGCGTGTCGTCGTGGGCCGCGCGTTCCACGTCGATGATCGGGTCCAGGACGTCGTACTCGACGTGGATGGCCTTGAGCGCCCGGCGCGCGGTCTCCGGGTGGTCGGCCGCGACGAGCGCGACCGGCTCACCCTGGTACCGCACCAGGTTCTCGGCCAGCACCGGCGTGTCCTGGTGCTTGAGGCCGTACACGTTCGCGCCGGGCACGTCCTCGTGGGTCAGCACCGCGTACACGCCCGGCACGGCGAGCGCGGGTGCGGTGTCGAGGTGGGTGATCCGCGCGTGCGGGTGCGGGCTGCGCAGGGTCGCGCCCCACAGCATGTCCTCGTGCCACAGGTCCGACGCGAACGCGAACTCGCCACGCACCTTGAGGTTGCCGTCCGGCCGGAGTGGACTGTCGCCGATGCCGCCGGAGATCGTGTCGGCGAAGGTCTGCGGCGAGCGGGTCGGGGCGCTCACCTGGCCGCCCGCCTGCGCTGCGCGGCCAGCCGGACCGCGTCCAGGATCTTCTCGTACCCCGTGCAGCGGCACAGGTTCCCGGCGAGCGCCTCCCGGATCTCCGGGTCGCTCGGCTCGTCGTTCTTCGCGACGAGGTCGTGGGCGGCGACGACGAGGCCCGGGGTGCAGAAGCCGCACTGGACCGCGCCGCACTCGACGAACGCCTCCTGCACCGGGTCGAGCCGGTCGCCGTCGGCGAGGCCCTCGACCGTGCGGACCTCGCGGCCCTCGGTCTGCCCGGCCGCGACCAGGCACGAACACACCGGCACGTCGTCGAGGTAGACGGTGCAGGACCCGCATTCGCCTTGCTCGCAGGCGTTCTTGGCGCCCGGGAGACCGAGCCGCTCACGCAGCACGTACATCAGGCTCTCGCCCGGCCACACGTCGTCGGCCTCACGGGCCTCGCCGTTGACGGTCACGTTCACGCGCATGCCGCGCCTCCTCGCAGGTAGTCGCCCCACGCCCAGCCGAGGGTGCGGCGGGCCAGCACGGACAGCGCGTGCCTACGGTAGGCGGCGCTGCCACGGACGTCGTCGATCGGGGACGCGGCTTCGGCGACGAGCGCGCCGAAGTGGCGGAGCACCGAGTCGTCGAGTGCCCGCGGCGCGTCCCAGTTCAGCTCGCCGGCCAGGAACTCCTCCGCCGCGACGGCACGCCGAGGGGTCGGTGCGGCCGAGCCGAGCCCGGTGCCGACCGTGCGTCGCGCGGGGTGCAGTGCGAGGCCGAACGCGCAGACGGCGATCACCATCGCGTTGCGGGTGCCGATCTTGCTGAACTGCTGCGGGCCCTCGGCCGGCGCGAGGTGGATCGCGGTGATCAGCTCGTCCGGTTCGAGGACGTTCCGCTTCACGCCGGTGTAGAAGTCCTGCGCGGCAACGGTTCTGGTGCCCCGGGTGGACGCGATCTCGACGTCGGCGCCCGCGGCGAGCAGCGCCGGGTGGGAGTCGCCTGCTGGCGATGCCGCGCCGAGGTTGCCGCCGACGCTGCCCCGGTTGCGGATCTGCGGCGAGCCGACGGTCCTGGCGGCCATCGCGAGCCCCGGCAGCTCAGTGCCCAGCTCCTCGATGATCCGCGTGTACGGGACCGCCGCGCCGATCCGGACCCGGCCGTTCTCGCGGCCGTGCTCGTGCAGCTCGGCGACGCGGTTCAGGTCGAGCAGCGCAGGCGGCCTGCGGTGGTCGAAGTTCAGCTCCACCATCACGTCGGTGCCACCCGCGATCGGCACCGCGTCCGGGTGCGCCGCCTTGGCCTCGAGAGCCTCGGTCAACGAGCTGGGGCGCAGGAAGTCCACTGTGTACTCCTCAGTCCCACGCCGGGCCGGCGGGCGGGGCGTCGTCGCGCAGGACGGTGCCCTCGATCAGGCCGTAGGGGCGGTCGGCCGCGTAGTAGACCTCGCCGGGGTTGTCCAGACCGAACGGGCTGAGGTCGGACAGGAAGTGGTGCTTGTTCGGCAGGCTGAGTCGGACCTCGGCGACGCCGGGGTCGTTGGTGAGCACGCGCTCGCCCATGGCGTAGAGGGTCTGCTGGAGCGAGTAGCTGTAGGTGCCGGCGAACGCGTCGAGCAGGCTCTGCTTGGCCGCGTCGTAGCTCGTGTCCCAGTCGACGCCCTCAGTCGTGGTGTGCCGCCAGGTCGCGTTGACCGCGGTGGCGAGGATGCGGTCCTTGGTCTCCTGCAACGTCGTGTACTGGTCGCGCGGGAAGCCCCAGAACTCGGAGTCGGTCGAGTTCAGGACGGTCAGGTCGGTGAGGCCGGAGACGGCCCAGGACCGCTCGCCGTCGTAGGTCACGACCGCGGTGCGGGTGCCGCCGCCCGCGCCCGCGAAGGAGTGCCCGCCCAGCCGGGTCCACGTGAACTGCTCGATCCGCACCCGGGCCCGGTGGATGCTCGGCTGGGAGTCGACGAAGTGCCGTGCCAGCCGGAGACCGAAGTCCTCGATGGCGCCGATGCCGTCGCGGGCGAAGGCGAACACCGTGTTCTTCTGGGTGTCGGTGGCGAGGACCTTGTCGTTCGCCCCGGACTCGTGGGTGTCGGCCATGTCGCCGGACAGCGCGACGCTGACGTTGAGGTCGGTGATGCCGTGCTGGTCGGCGCCAGGGTCGATGTCACGGTCGACGCGCACCAGCCGCACCTCGGCCTTGCCGTACCGGTTGTCACCGAGAACGATCGCCATCTCGGGTTCTCCTCTCTCAGCTGCCGCGGTAGGTGGTGTACGCGAAAGGGCTCAGTAGCAACGGGACGTGGTGGTGGGCGGCCGGGTCGGCGATCCGGAACGTGACCGCGACCTCGGGGAAGAACGCGTGGTCGGGGAGGTCGAAGACCAGCCGGTGCACGCCAGCGCCAGGTGTCCAGCCGGTGATACGGCCGTCGGCGTTCGTGCGGTCGCTGGTGATCGCGGTGCCGTCGGCGTGCTCCAGCCGGACGGCGATGCCGGCGGCCGGCCGGCCGGTGGCCGCGTCGAGCACGTGGGTGGAGAGGCTCATGACAACCACTTCTCCAGTCGCACCGCGACGATGCCCCTGAGCTGCTCCCGCACCACCACGCGCTCGGTCTCCTCGTCGTTGGCGAGCCTCGTGCGCAGGTCGGCGAGGATCTCGCCGCTGGTCCGGCCGGTCGCGTTGACCAGGAACACGCGGCCGAAGACACGCTCGTACTCGGCGTTGGCGGCCGCGAGTGCCGCCGGGTCCGTGGTCGCGGCGGCCTGCTCCTGCCGTGACCAGGCCGCCTCCCGGCCCTGGCCGCCGGCGCGCTCGCCGATGCGGGGGTGGGCGGCGAGCGCCTTCTCGATCTCGGACCAGTCGAGCAGGGCGAGCGCGGCGTCGGCGGCCCGGTGGAGTGCGTCGGCGTCCGGGTACGACCCGGCGACCGCCGCGGCCCACACGGGTGACGCGCAGCAGGCGAGCAGCTCGTCCTCGCCGATGGCCAGTTGGTGCATGTGAGCCAGTACACAGCTCGGATGGCCACGCCCGACAGCGGCGGAACCGCCGAAAGACCAGGTCCACACCCGACCGCTTTTTGTGGTTTCCTACAAAGCCGGAAGGAGGTCACATGCGACTGAGCACCCTCTTGGCGGCTGAGCAGCTGGGACTGACGCTGCTCGTCGGCGAGGACAAGCTCGACCGCAGCTTCGAGCGCGTCTTCACCGCGACGCTCCGTGACCCCCGCCGGTACCTGACGGGTGGCGAGCTGGTGCTCAGCGGCATGGAGTGGTGGCCGACCGCGGCCGACTCCGAGGCGTTCGTGGCCGCACTGGCGGACGCCGACGTCGCGGCACTGGGCGCGGGCACGGCCGAGCGGGGCGGCGGCCCGGTGCCGGCGCACGTGGTCGAGGCGTGCCGGCGGCACGGGGTGCCGCTGATCGAAGTGCCGGTGAACGTCTCGTTCGCGACGGTCAGCGAGCAGGTGATCCTGTGGCTGGCGGCGGAACGGGCGGAGCGCACGCCGGGCGCCGGGCAGTTCCTGGACCGCTACCGCAGGCTGGTGGCGGCCGTCGCGGAGGGTGGCGGGCTGGGCCCGCTGGTGACGGCCGGTGCGAGTGAGCTGGGCGCGGCGTGTTGGGTGCTGGGCGCGACGGGCCGGGTGATCGCCGGTCCCACACTCGCGGACGGTGCGTTGCTGGCGGGTCAGTTCCTGAAGGCGGACCGGCTGCCGAAGGTGGTCGCGATCCCCGGTGGCCCGGTGACGTTGTTGTCGGCGGCGGCGCGGGCGAGTCACCGCATGGTGAGCTGGTTTGTGGTAATTAGGGGTGACCACGAGGACTGGTCGTCGCTGCATCGTGAGCTGGCAACGGAACTGGCGACGCTGGTCGGCTTGGAACGCGCCCGCCTCGACGACGAACGCCGGGTCACGAGCCGCACCGCCGGCCCGGCCCTCCGTTCCGCGCTGGCCGGCACGGTCCAACTGTCCGAACTGGACCTGACAGCGACCGATCCGGTGTGCGTGCTGTCGGCGAGCCTGCAGGGCGGCAGTCCCGGCCTGGCGTCCGTCCTGTTGACGGAGTTGGTGGCACCCATCACGGTGACCGAAGTGGACGGCGAGGTCTTCGGCGTCGCCCGGATCTCCCGGGAAGCGGGCCTGGGTGCGGTCAGTGAGCTGGTGGCCGCGATCCGCGCGGCGGTCACCACGGTGGAGCCTGCGTTGGGCGCGGCGCAGCTGGCGGTGGGCGCGAGCCGGGCGGTGGACGCGGCAGCACTGCGGTCCGCACTGCACGAGGCCAGGCACGCCAGGAAGTTGGCGGAACTGTCGGCCGGCCGAGCGACGGTCGTGGCAGGCGACGGCGTGGCTTCGCACCTGCTGCTGATGGCGGCGGTACCCGAGGAGCTCCGCCAGTCGTTCCGCACCCGGGTGCTGGGCCCGGTTCTGGACTACGACGCGGCGCACCGGTCCGAGTTGGTGCGCACGCTCCAGGCGTTCCTCCGCCATTCGGGTTCGTGGACCCAGACAGCCGCGGAACTACATCTCCACGTCAACACCCTTCGGTACCGCATCGGCCGGATCGCGGAACTCACCGGCCGAGACCTGTCCTCGTTCCCGGACCGCGTCGACCTGTACCTGGCCCTGGACCAGACCGACTCCGACTGAGCGACCGGCCGGGGTGGCCTGTGCCGCGGCACAGGCCACCCCTTTACAGTCAGGAGACGGTGCACGACGTGCCGTTGAGGGTGAAGGCCGTCGGCTTGGCCGTGTTGCCGGTGTGGTTGGCCTGGAAGCCGATGCTGACCGACCCGTTCGGTGGGATCGTGGCGTTGTGACCGGCGTCCCTGGCGGTGACCTGACCCGAAGTCGGCGAGTAGCCCGCGTTCCACCCCGACGTGATGGTCTGTCCACTGGGGAGGGTGAAGGTGAGCGACCAGCCGTTGATCGCGGTGGCGCCGGTGTTCCTGATGGTGAGGTTCTCCGTCATGCCGGAGTGCCACGCGTTCACGGACGCCGTGACGCCACACGTGCCGGTCCCGGGGTCGGGCGGGGGAGTTGAGCCGGTCAGGCCGAAGAACGCGACGGCGACGGCTGCCATGCCGCCGGACGGCAGGCTGTGCCCGGCGCCCTGGATGCTGTACGCCTCGACCTGGACCGTGCCGGCCGTGTCGGCGTAGCGCCTGCGGTTCCACCCGGACTGCGGGGTGTCGGTGGACGTCGGTGTCTGGCTCAGCCCGAACACGTTGGTCCACTGCTCGATCTCCTCCTGCAGCAACGAGTACGGCACGAGCGTGTCGGCTGTGCCGTGCCACAGCTGCATCCGAGGACGCGGGCCGGTGTAGCCGGGGTACGCCTGCCGCACCGCGTCACCCCACTGCTGCGGGGTCCTGTTCATGTTCCCGCCGGTGCACTGGCTGGCCCCGGGCGGGTAGTCGGCGGCGTTCGCGAAGCAGTTGAACGGCACGCCCATGAACGCCGCGCCTGCCTTGAACACGTCCGGGTAAACGGCGAGCATGTGGTTGGTCATCATGCCGCCGGACGACGACCCGGTGGCGTAGACCCGGTCCGGGTCGCCGCCGTAGCGCTGCTCGACGTAGTTCACCATCGACACGATCGACACCGGGTCACTGCCACCGCCTCGGCGCTTGGCCGCGTCCGACCACGTGTCGAAACACTTCCCGAACCCGGCCTGCTGCTGGGCACTCGGGTAGATGACGATGAACCCGTGCCGGTCGGCGAGCGAGGCGAACTCGCTGCCGGAGTAGAACCCGGGACCGGACCCACCGCAGCCGTGCATGGCCACCACGATCGCCGGGTTGGCCGGCCGGGTGTCCGGCACGTAGACGTGCATGCGCATCCCGCCAGGGTTGTCGCCGAAGCTGGTCACCTCCACCAGCGATGCGGCGGACGCCTGGGCCGGGAACAGGAACCCGGCGAGGAGCAGGGTGCTGAAGAATGCGACGAGCGCCGTTCTGATCATCATTGACCTCCGGGTCGGCGACCCCCTCTTTTCCCGAAGATAGGCATTAATCCGACGGCCGTCAACGATATGCCTAACTTTCTGGGAGCGCTCCATATATCGAAAGTTTCGTAATGGGGGATGCTCTTCGTGTTGTCCGAGTTCCGGAACTTTCGTCAGGACCGCTCGGCGGTGACCCGCTCGTGCACGTAGGCGAGCTTGGTGAGCACGGCCGTGGTGAGGACGAACGGGTAGAGGTCGTCCTTGCCCATGCTGCGGTTCATGGCGTTGAGCGCGGTCGACAACGGGAGCCACGCCTCGATCAGCGCGTCGAAGTCGGCGCCGTCGCGAGGTGGCTCGGCCGTCACGGGAGCCGAGATGGGCCCGTGCACGGTGATGCGCCACGCCGCCGCGGTTTCGAGGGAGTCGCGGATGTGGAGGTAGTGGGCGAAAGTCTCGGCCCAGTCCTCCCACGGGTGCGCGGCGGCATAGCGGCTGACGTGGTTCGCGGCCCAGCTGTGGTCGTCCGGCTTGTCGTAGTGGACGCGCAGCGAATCCGCGTAGTCGGCACGTTCGTCGCCGAACAGTGCGCGGAACTCCGCCAGCACGTCCCGGCCGTCGACGAGCACCAGCCAGTAGTAGTGCCCGACCTCGTGACGCAGGTGTCCGAGCACGGTCCGGTACGGCTCGGCGAGGCTGACCCGCAACCCCTCGCGGTGGGGGTCGGCGCCCTCGGCGAGATCGATGGTGACGACCCCGTCGGCGTGCCCGGTGGTGACCGGTCCGGCCGTGCTGGAGAGCAGGTCGAACACGAGCTCGGGACTACCCGTGTAGGGCAGGCCGAGCTGGTCGAGCTGGAAGACGAGCTGCCGTTTCGCCGCTTCGACACCGGCCCACGCGGCCAGGCCAGCGGCATCGGCATCGGCGGGTCGCGTCCTGGTGAGCGCGCACGACGGACACAGGCTCGCGTCCTCGGCCACGAGCCAGTTGCACCCGATCACGGCCGAGTTCGCGCACCGGAAGCCCGCACCGGCCTCGGCGAAGGCGGCGTCTCGCGAGCTGAAATCAAGCACCGCGCCACAGGTGACACAGGACGCACTGTCGAAGAACACCACGCTGGCACAGCGCGGACACGTAAAGGCGAGCACTGCCCCAGCATCACACCACGAGGTGAGGTAGGGGCGACCCGTCCCCTCGTCACGGCCCGGGGAAGCTCGCACCAGTGACAGGAATCGGTCGGCCTACTCGGGTGCTGGCATGGCCATCAGGCTGATCATGCGGCGGGTGCGGTCGCCGCCGGGGGCGCCGCCGAGGCGGGCGGTGACCGCGGCGCGGATCTCGGTGAGTAGTCCCGCCAGTTCGGTGTCGTTGAGCCACAGTGCTGCCTGCTGGTAGGTGACACCGTCGGCCGTGGGGTCGGTCGGCTCGTTCTCGAGGTAGCGGTCGAAGTCGGAGAGCAGGCCGCCGATGAAGGCGGTGAAGGCGCGGCGGTGGTCGTCCGGCGTCATGGTCGCCCGGTCGGTCGGGTCGATGGTCGCGCGGTCCCAGCGCACGCGGTAGGTGCGTTCGACCGTGCCGCGGACCCGTTTCTCGTCGAGCACCTCGAGCATGCCGGCGGTCGCCAGCGTCGCGACGTGCCGGTACATGGTCGCGGGCGGGATGTCGGGGAGTCGTTCGCGCAGCTGCGTCGTAGTCGCGGGGTGGCCGTCGAGCAGCGCTCGCATGATGCGCAGGCGGACGGGGTGCAGCAGCAGGTCGAGGGTCGCCATGGACACATCATTCCAACTACTGATACTTTTCTCAAAACTGATAACGATGGAGGGCGACATGATGACTCTGGACACCGACGCCGCGTACGAGGTCGAGCTGGCCGCCGACGACGGCACCGCGCTCGCGGGCACGCTCACGCTGCCCACCGGCCCCGGTCCGCACCCCGCGGTCCTGTGCCTGCCTGGCTCCGGGCGTGTCGACCGGGACTCCAACGCCGGCCGGGTGCGGATGGACCTCGGCGTTCCGCTCGCCACAACCCTTGCGCGGCACGGTGTCGCCTCGCTGCGGTACGACCGCCGGGGTGTCGGCGCCACGCCGGGGGACTGGCACGCCGTCGGGTTCCAGGACAACCGGATGGACGCCGCGGCCGCGCTGCGTGCACTGCGCGCCCGGCCCGAGATCCGGCCCGACGCCGTCGGCGTGCTGGGGCACAGCGAAGGCGCGGTGCACGCCATGTGGCTCGCCGCCAACCTCGACCCGGCCGCCGTGGTCCTGCTCGCCGGCTACGCCCGGCCCGGCGAGGACGCGGTTCGCTGGCAAGGTGCGCGGCTGGCCGCCAACCTGCCGCGTCCGGTTCGCCCGCTGCTGCCGCTCCTGCGTCGCGTCGCCGGCCGTCAGTTGGCACGACTTGCCGCCACCACAACGGATTCCGCGCGCATCGGCGGCATGCGGGTCAACGCGCGGTGGTGGCGTGAGCAGCTGGCGTACGACCCCCGGCAGGACCTCACCCGCATCACCGCGCCGGTGCTCGCGGTCACCGGCGCGAAGGACACCCAGGTCGACCCCGGCGACCTGCAGGTGATCGCGAACCTCGTCCCGGGTGGGGCGGACGCGCACCTGGTCCCCGACCTGACGCACGTGCTCCGGCGTACCGACGGCCCCGGATCCGTGTTCTCGTACCGGAAACTGCTCCGCGAGCAGGTCGACGCCGACCTGCTCAGCGACGTCGCGCGGTGGCTGGCCGGCCGGCTTCGTTGACGAACGCGGGAAAGCCGGTAGTGTCGGCCGGCGAACGACACGGCGAATCAGCGAAAGTTCCGGAATTCCTGGGGGAATGGTGCGACTTCTCGCGGCGGTGTTGGCGAGCCTCGTGGTGGTGACCGGTGCGGCGCCAGCGATGGCGACGGTGCCTACTGATCGCGTCGCGAGCTCCCCGAAGGAATGGTCACCTCGGCCGATCACCTGGCGGCCGTGCGCGGACGAGTTCCCCGACATCGGCTCCCCAGAGGGCGACTGCGGCACGCTGACGGTGCCGCTGGACTGGCGCAGGCCGTCGGGAGCGACGGTCGACCTGCGGGTGGCCAGGCACCGGGCCACCGACCCGGCCCGCCGAATCGGTGTTGTGCTGGTGAACCCGGGTGGCCCGGGCAGCTCCAACGCGGAGTTCGCGTTGGCCGAGAACTACTTCAGCCCCGAGATCCGCGCCAGGTTCGACGTCGTCGGACTGGACATGCGAGGCACCGAAGGCGGCCAGATCATCCGGTGCGACACGCCGCTCGACCCGCCGAGCACCGACCCGGCCGACGCGGCCCAGTTCGCCGCGCTCCGGCAGTACAACCAGCAGGTGTTCGCCGACTGCCGGGCGGCGAACGGCCCGCTGTTCGACCACGCCGACACCGGCATCGGTGCGCACGACATGGAGGCCCTCCGCCGCGCGCTCGGCGAACGGAAGATCAGCTATCAGGGAGTCTCCTACGGCACGCTGCTCGGCCAGCAGTACGCGGAGCGGTACGGCGACCGGGTCCGCGCGATGGTGCTGGACAGCAACATCGACCACAGCGTGGACCTTCGTCACTTCATGACCGACCGGGCCGAGGCGGCCGAGGAGTCGTTCCTGGCGTTCGTGCGGTGGTGCGACGAGACGCCGGCGTGCGTGCTGCACGGCAAGGACGTCCTGGCGACGTGGCAGCAGGCGCTCGCCATGGCCGATGAGATTCCGTTGTGGCCCAACTGGTTGCGGGACTGGGTGTTCAGCCTCCTGTACGGCCCGGACTACGCGGAGATCGCGCGGTTGATCGCCGACACCGCGGCGGGCGAATGGCCGGTGACCACCATGGCCGAGTACAACTACGCGTCGATCCGCCTGGCAACGGTGTGCCAGGACTTCGCGTTGCGCATCAAGGACTTCCGGCAGTACTCGGCGCTGCGGGCGGAGGAGCTGCGCCTGGCGCCGCTGATGCGGGGCGGCGCTCTGGGCCACGACGAGGCGGCCGCGTGCATCGGCATCCCGGGACCGCCGGCGAACCCACCGCACCGGCTGGACATTTCCGACGCGCCAACGGTTCTGCTGCTGAACTCGTTGTACGACCCCGCCACCCCGTACGAGTGGGCCCGCAACGTCCACCGCCAGGCTTCGACCAACTCGGTGCTCCTGACCTACGAAGGCGGCGGCCACGGCGTCTACGACCGCGGCGCCTGCACCCGCGCCGCGGTGGACAACTACCTGCTGACCCTGAAGACGCCGAAGCGCGGCGCCACCTGCCCGGCGGCGTGACGAGTCAGCCGACGACCCCGAACACCCACCGCCCACGCCGACAACGGGCGCGGTTGCGCACCGGCGCGATTCCACCCACCAGTGTCATGTGACATAGTACTGGCATGGATGTCCTGGTGATCGGTGCCGGGATGGTGGGTGCTGCCTGCGCCTACTACTGCGCCGAGGCCGGCCTGCGGGTCGGGGTCGTCGAGCGTGGGGCCGTCGCCAGTGGGACCACGAGCGCTGGTGAGGGCAACATTCTCGTCTCCGACAAGGAGCCGGGGCCCGAGTTGGCTCTCGCCCTGCTGTCCGTTCGGTTGTGGGCTGAGCTGGGTGAACGGTTCGGCGGCCGGATCGAGCTGCAGGCCAAGGGTGGAGTGGTCGTCGCGCGGAGTGGGGCTGCCGGGGACGCTCTCGCCGAGCTGTGTGGGCTGCAGCGTGCGGCCGGGGTCGACGCACAGGACGTCGGGCCTTCGGAGCTGGCCGAACTCGAACCGAACCTCACGCGCGATGTCGTCGGTGGCGCCTACTACCCCCAGGACATGCAGGTCCAGCCCATGCTCGCCGCCGCGGAGCTGGTGCGGCGGTCCGGTGCCACCGTCCACGCCGGGACCGAGGTGCTGGGTTTCCGGAAGAGCAGCGCCGGGGCGCTGGTCGGCGTCAGCACCACCGCCGGGGATCTCGACGCGCCGTGGGTGATCAACGCCGCCGGGACGTGGGGTGGCGAGGTCGCAGCCATGGCCGGTGCGCCGGTGCCCGTCCTTCCTCGGCGCGGGTTCGTCCTCGTCACCGAGCCGCTGCCGGTCGTGGTGCGGCACAAGGTCTACACCGCCGACTACGTCGCCAACGTCGCCAGTGACGACGCCGGGCTGGAGACGTCCGTGGTCGTCGAGGGAACTCGGGCTGGCACCGTTCTGATCGGAGCCAGCCGTGAGCGTGTCGGGTTCGACCGGACGATGTCGTTGCCGGTGGTACGCAGGCTGGCCGCCCAGGCCGTCGACCTGTTCCCCTTCCTCGCCGACGTGAACCTGCTGCGCACCTACCTCGGGTTCCGGCCCTACTGCCCGGACCACCTGCCGGTCATCGGGCCCGACCCACGCGTCCCCGGGCTCATCCACGCCTGCGGGCACGAAGGCGCCGGCATCGGGCTCTCCGCCGTGACGGGGCGCCTCATCGCCCAGACGATCATCGGCGCCACGCCATCGCTCGACCTCACGCCCTTCCGGCCCGACCGGTTCGCGGCCGTCGCATGAGCACCTTCTCCTTCGACGGCAGGGACATCGCCGCCGCGCCGGGGCAGAGCGTCGGCGCGGCGCTGATCGCGGCCGGCTACCGGTCATGGCGGACCACCCGGCACGACGGCGCGCCGCGCGGGGTGTTCTGCGGCATCGGGATCTGCTTCGACTGCCTCGTCGTCGTCAACGGGCGGCCCAACCAGCGGGCCTGCCTGACCTAGGTGCGTGCCGGTGACGTCCTCGAGCCGCAGGAAGGAGCCGGTCGTGACCACCTCGCCTGTTGACATTGCCGTACTCGGCGCCGGGCCTGCCGGTCTCGCCGCCGCGTCCGCCGCGCACGGGGCCGGGGCGCGGGTCGCCCTCGTCGACTCCGCACCCCGTGTCGGCGGCCAGTTCTGGCGGCACCGCGACGGCGACGACGTCAGCGCCGAGTTCCGGCGGTTGCGGGAGACTCCGGTCGACGTCCGCGCCGGACACGCGATCTGGCACGTCGAGCGCACCGCCGACGGGTTCACCACGCACACCGATGCCGGCGAGATCCGGTCCCGCCTGGTGATCGTCGCCACCGGCGCCTACGACCGCCAGCTTCCGTTCCCTGGCTGGACTTTGCCCGGCGTCTTCACCGCAGGTGGCGCCCAGGCGCTACTCAAAGGGCACGGCGTCGTGGTCGGCAAGCGGGTCGTCGTCGCCGGCACCGGACCGTTCCTGCTCCCGGTCGCCGCGGGGCTCGCCGAGGCCGGCGCGCGGGCGCTCGTCCTCGAGGCCAACTCGCCGCTCGGGTTCGCCCGGTACCCGGCCGCCGTGGTCCGCAATCCCGGCAAGCTCGTCGAAGGCGCCCAGTACCTGCGATCGTTGCGCCGGCACGTCCACACCAGGAAGACCGTTGTCGCCGCGCACGGGGACGACCGGGTGCGGGCCGTGACCGTCGCGACCCTCGACCGCGACTGGAATGTCCTGAAACAGCAGGAGATCGAGTGCGACGCGGTCGCCGTCGGCTACGGGTTCACGCCCCAGCTGGAGATCCCGCTCCAGCTTGGGTGCGACACCCACCTCGACCTCGACGGCAGCCTCGTCGCGACCGCCGAC
>Ga0272482_10000399_pt1 | contig 13425 bp, 17 predicted proteins | sample RVTome_8_FD_192427 | JGI IMG/M metagenome (GOLD analysis project Ga0272482, IMG submission 192427) | Soil microbial communities from uranium-contaminated site in the Upper Colorado River Basin, Wyoming, United States - RVT160D0 (version 2) ...
CACTAAGCCTTGTCCGTTTCCTTCAAGACCCCTACCCGGCGGTCTCCTAGCCTGGTGGCCATGGCACCTCGAGTAGACGCGATCGGCCTGGTCGTGGCCGACATGAGCCGGTCCCTGTCCTTCTACCACCGCCTCGGTATCGACTTTCCCGCCGGGGCGGAGTCCGAACCTCACGTGGAGGCCCCGTTGCCGGGTGGGCTTCGGCTACTTCTCGACACGGTGGAAACGGTCCATTCGTTCGATCCGGAGTGGCGCCCGCCGGCCGGCGGTGGCCCGCGCAGCGCGCTGGCGTTCGCCTGCGAGAGCCCGGCCGAGGTCGACAAGGTCTACGCGGACCTCGTGGCCGCCGGGTTCGAGGGGCACAAGGAGCCGTGGGACGCCTTCTGGGGCCAGCGGTACGCCTCGCTGCACGACCCGGACGGCAACGGCGTGGACCTCTTCGCGGCACTCGGGCTGAGCCCAGCGCTGGCCTGAGCCGAGCGCTTGTCGGTGGGCCCCGGTAGCCTCGCCATGTGTACGAGGAGCGGCCGTCGGGGCTGCCCGGCGCTTTCGTGTGGCGGCGCACCGCCGAGCGCGAGCCAGGCACCGGGCGGGTGCTGCCGGACGGCTGCATGGACCTGCTCTGGTGGCGCGGCGACCTGATCGTGGCCGGCCCGGACACGGTGGCCTACGAGTCGGCGCTGGCGGCCGGCGAGACGATCGTCGGCCTCCGCTTCCCACCCGGCGTGGCGCCGGCCGCGCTCGGCGTGCCGGCGGACGAGCTCCGCGACACGCGGGTGCGGCTGTCGGCGCTGTGGCCGGCCCGCGCGGCCCGCGAGGCCGCCGAGCGCGTCGCCGCCGCGCCGGAGCGCGTCCTGGAGGAGCTGGCGGCGGGCCGGCTGGCGGCGGCGGACGGCCCCGATCCGGCGGTCCCGGCCGTCGTCGCGCTGCTGCGGGCCGGCGCGCCCGTGGCCACCGTCGCGGACGAGGTGGGGATGAGCGAGCGGCAGCTGCGCCGCCGGTCGCTGGCCGCGTTCGGCTACGGGCCCAAGACGCTCGCCCGCATCCTGCGCCTGGGGCGGGCGCTCGACCTCGCCCGCGCCGGCCGGCCGCTCGCGGCGGTCGCGGCGGAGACCGGCTACGCCGACCAGGCGCACCTGTCCCGCGACACCCGCGCGCTGGCGGGCGTGCCGCTGGGCGCGCTCATCCGGCCCTGAGCGGCCCTCGGCGGCCGCCGGGCGTGCTCATCCGGCCTTGAGCGGGCCTCGGCTCCCGACCGGCGCCGCTGGGATGGTCATCCGGCCTTGAGCGGGCCCCGGCTCCCGACCGCCCAGACGCCGAGCGCGAAGCAGCTCAGGATCACGCCGGCGGTCGCGACCGCCGACCAGCCGCCGGCCGACCAGAGCACGGTCGCCGCCGCCGAGCCGGCCGCGCCGCCGGCGAAGTTGCCGGTGATGAACGCCGTGTTGAGCCGGCTGCGGGCCTCGTGCGAGACGGCGAAGAGCCGGGTCTGGTTGAGGATGCCCTGCGCCTGGATCGCCCCGTCGAGCACCACCACCACGACGATCACCAGCGCGGCCGAGCGGCCGGCGAAGAGCGCGAGCACGAACGAGAGCAGCGCCAGCCCCCACGCGGCGCCGGTGGCCGGCAGCGACCAGCCCCGGTCGTGCAGCCGCCCGGCCCGCTGGGCGGCGACCGCGCCGGCGAGCCCGGCCAGGCCGAAGAGCCCGATCACCGCGACGGGGTAACCGAACGGCGGGCCGCTGAGCAGGAACGTCAGCGCTGTCCAGAACATCGTCAGCGCGGCGAACCCGCTCGCGCCGAGCGCCATCGTCCACCGCACGGTCCGGTCCCGCAGCACCACCGTGCCGACGGAGGCGATCAGCAAGGCCCGCGGGGGTCAGCGTTGGCGGGCTACCTTGCCGTCTACCCGTAGGGCGAGGGTCGGGCAGGCGGCCACCGCGCGGCGGGCGTGGGCGACCAGGTGGGGTGGGAGGGGGTCGGTCTCGATGATCGGGTAGCCCCACTCGTCGAGCTTCACGCGTTCGGGCAGGAGCTCGAAGCAGGAGGCGTGACCCACGCACTTGATCATGTCGACCTGCAGGCGGAGGCCCTCGATGGTGGCGTTGGGGTTGGTCATTTCCAGCTCCGGTCGCGGTGTCGCCGGTCGGGCAGCGGGAGCATCGGGTCGCGGCTGACGCCCGTGCAGGTCCAGCCGTCCATGTGGGTCTCCAGGTCGGCGGCGAAGGTGGTCAGCGCGCTGGTCGCGAGCCTCGTGGCGCCGTCCGGGTGGCGGCAGGCGCCACGGCCGGTGACCTGGGAGATGCGGCGCATGAGGCGCTGGCGGGTGGCGGGGTCGCAGCGGCCGTACGCGACGGCGGCCAGGTCGGTGGCGATCGCCGGGAGGCCGAACATGCACGGCCCGCATTGCTGCGCGGACTCCTCGGCCAGGTAGCGGACCACGCGGGCGGTCTCGGCGAGGCCACACGACTCGGCGGGCAGGGCGACGATGCCGCCCGCGCCGAGGCTGGTGCCGAGCGGGCCGGTGCGGTCGTGGGTGAGCGGGAGGCCCCAGCCGTCGGGCATCGGCACCCACGTGCCGAAGTACCCGCCGACGAGCACCGCGCCGATCGGCTCCACCGCGCCGCCCGCCGCGTCGAGGACCTCGCCGATGCGCATGCCGGGCGAGATCTCGTACACGTTGGGGCGGGCGACCGCGCCCCCGATGGTGACCAATGTGGACCCCGGGTCCGAGCGGGTGCCGACCTCGCGGAACCAGTCTGGCCCGTACGCGGCGATCAGCGCCACGTGGGCCAGCGTCTCGACGTTGTCGACCAGCGTGGGGCGGCCGGCCACCCCCTTCTCGAACGGGCGGGGCGGCGCCGCCATCGGCCGGCCGTCGCCGTCGTTGATGAGGTGGACGAGGGCCGACTCCTCGCTGGAGACGTAGCGGCGCGGGACGCGCACCAGCTTGATCTTCACCGGGTCGTCGCGCTGGGCCAGCTCGCGCTCCAGGCGGTCGGCGATGCTGGTGCCCCGCTCGACGCACAGGTAGACGCGGTCGGCGCCGACGGCGTGGGCGGCGAGCACCGCGCCGTCCAGCACGAGGTGCGGCGAGCAGGCCATCAGCATCTTGTCTTTGCGGCTGGCCGGCTCGGACTCGCACCCGTTCGCGATCACGACCGGGCGCTTGGCACCGGCGGCGACGCTGGTCATCTTGCGGCCGGTCGGGAAGCCGGCGCCGCCGCGGCCGCGCAGCCCCGCGTCGGTGATCGCGCGGATCAGCGTGCGCCGCCCCTCCTCGCCGCCGAAGCGGCGCAGCGGGATCTGCCCGTAGGTGGCGCGGTGCTCGCCCAGCCGCCGCCCACCGGCCAGGAGGCGGGGCAGCGTGCCCGACCCGCCCTGCCGCGCGCCGCGTTCCAGCATGATCGTCATGAGAGCCTCGCCAGGATCTTCTTCCGGGCCGCGGCGACCCGCCAGCCGACGCCGGCCAGGACGGCCAGCGTGCAGAGCACCGACAGGCCGAGTGGCCAGCCGGAGAGGGCGTCGGTGCCGATCCCCAGTCCGTGCACCAACGCGAGCGGCCAGCACAGGTACGCCGACCAGTGCAGCACCCGCCACAGCCGCGGGTTGATCCGTGGCCGCAGCAGGCTGGTCACCAGCAGCGCCAGGATGATGTCGAACGAGACCGTCCCGAGCCCCATCCAGAGCGGGTGGTACGCGGAGACGAACGGTACGAACAGGTCCAGCCACGTGATCGGCACGTACGAGTCGACGGCGACCGCGACCATGTGCACGGCCAGCAGCACCATCGACAGCAGCGAGATGTTGCGGTGCAGGCCGGCGAGGGTGAACCGGGGCCAGCTCGGCGTGCCGATGCGCATCGGCCCGAGGATGCCCAGCAGCACCGTGGCGGTGAGCAGCAGCGTCGCCACGAAGCCGCTCGCCCGCGCCACGTGCCAGAGCGACACGTCAGGCATGAGACCTCCACCCCCCGACGGTCACGACCCGTCCGTCGTGACCCACCAGCCTGGCCGGCAGCCCGGCCCTGTCGAGCCACGTGTCCGCGCCGTCGCCGCGGACGATCGCCGCGGTGGCCGCCGCGTTGGCGTCCACACAGGACCGGGCGGCGACCGAGACGGTACGCCACACCGGCGCCGGCAGGTCGCCGGTACGCGGGTCGACGATGTGGTGCACGGCGCGCCCGCCGCGGCGCCAGGCGCGCTGGGTGACGCTGGAGGTGGCGAGCGCGCCGGAGCGGATCGTCACCACCGGGTCGCCGGGCGCCGCCGCGCGGTGGTCGTCGCCGACGCCGACCAGCCAACCGCCCTCGGGTGGCGGGCCGGCCGTGGCGAGGTCGCCGCCGAGCGAGACGAGCACCCCGCAGCCGAGGGCGGCGACGCGGGTGGCCGCGCGGTCCGCCGCGTACGCCTTGCCGGTGGAGCCGAGGTCGAGGCGGACGCCGCGGGGCACGACCACCTGGCGGGTGTCGGGGTCCAGCCGCACCCGCCACCATCCGGGCGCGGGTCGCGGAGCGGGGGCGGTGCCGCCGGCGGGCCCGAGCGCGAAGTCGCGGTCGTATCCGAGGTCGATCATGGCCTGGCCGACCGTGGGGTCGACCAGGCCATCGGTGGCCGCGGCGGCGCGCAGGGCCGCGCGGAGCGCCTCGGCGAGCAGTGGGCTGACCGGCGCGGCCCGCCCCTCGTAGGAGCCGAGCCGCACGATCTCCGAGTCGTCCCGAAACCGGCTGTACGCCGCGTCGACCTCGGCGAGGCCGGCGCGGAGCAGGCGCTCCCCCTCGGCGAGCACGGCACCGTCGGTGACGAGCAGCACCGCCGTGGTCCCGAGTGCGGGAAAGGCGGCCCGATGTGGCGCCGCCCGTAGCGATCTCATGATCCGCCCGACTGTGTGTCCGGCGGCGGTGCCGCCTCCTCCTCCTGGGGCGGCTCCTCGACCGGGGCCTGCTCGGGCGCCTTCAGGTCGGCGTCCTCGTCGGTGCCCGTGGCCGGCTTCTTGGTCGCGGGCTTCTTCGTCGCCGGCGGCTTCTTGACCGGGGCGGCCGGCTGCTCGGCGGCCGGTGCCGGGGCCGGCTGGGCGAACACCCAACCGAAGAGCAACGCGAGCGCGGTCGCCCCGCCCGCCGCCGCCTGGGTGACCAGGCGTTGCCGTCGCATGCCCTGGTCACGCCGGTCGACGTGCCTGGCCTGGTGGCGGTCGGTCGGCTCCCTCACGCACGGCTCCCTCACACAGGTGACGAGTACCTACTGGTACGGACGGTTCCGCCGCAGGGTTCATTCGCCGCGTGCGGTACGGTGCCTCCGGTGGAACGGGCAGCGACGGACACACCGCCGAAAAGGGTCGATCCGCTCCGGGGGCTCAAGCGGCGGCCGTGGTTAGTGGCGGTAGCGGCCGCGCCCGCCCTGTTCACGGCGTATCTCCTGATCTCCCGCCAGGTGGGTGTCAACACCGACGCCGCCGCGATCGCCGCGCAGGCCCGCGACATGCTCGACGGAAACGTGCTGCTCAGCGGCTGGACCGTCACCGACGTGTCGTTCTACACCAACGAGCTGCCGCTCTTCATGCTCGTCGAGCTCGTGTACGGCTTCCACGGCGACACCACCCACGCGCTCGCGGCGCTGGTGTTCACGCTGCTCGTGCTCGTGGTGGCCGCCGCGGCGAAGGGACGGGCCACGGGGCGGGAGGCGGCGCTGCGGGTCGTGGTGGCGGTCGCGATCGTGGGGGTGCCCGCGCTCGGCCACGCCGCGGTCACCCAGCTCAGCGGCCCCGACCACACCGGCACCGCGGTCCCGCTGCTGGTCACCTGGCTGGTGCTGGAGCGGGCCCGCCACCGCCAGGAGCTGCCGCTGGTGATCGCCGGCCTGCTCGCCTGGGCGCAGATCGCCGACCCGCTGGTCATGTACATCGGCGTGCTCCCGCTGATGCTGGTGTGCGCCGCGCGCACGCTGCGCGACCGGTCGTGGCGCGGGCTGGACGTGCGGCTCGCGCTCGCCGGCGTCGGCTCGGTCGTGCTGGCACAGGTGACGCTGATCCTCATCCGCGCGGCCGGCGGCTTCGGGGCACACGCCGCGGAGGCGAAGCTGGCCGAGTCCGAGCAGCTGCGCGAGAACCTGTCGCTGGGGATCAAGGTCGTGGCGGTCAACTACGGCGCGTACCCGGCCGACCGGCACGGCGCCGCCGACACGCTCATGAGCCTCGTGCACGTCGTCGGGCTCCTCGCCGCCGCGGCCGCGCTGCTCGTGGTGCTGGTCCAGGGGCTGCTCCGCCGCCGCGGCGAGCCGGGCGACCGGCTGGCCGAGGTGGCGGCCGTCGGCATCCTGGTCAACCTCGGCGCGTTCGTCGTCTCCGCGCTCCCCATCGACCTGTACTCGGCCCGCCAGGTCGTGGTCGTGCTCCCGCTCGGCGCGGTGCTCGCCGGCCGGGTGTGGGGGCCCCGGCTGGCGTCGCTGTCGCTGTCGCCCCGGGGCCGCGCGGTCATCCCGACCACCGCCGTCGTGCTGGCGCTGCTCGCCGCCGAGCTGGTGGGTCACGCCGCCGGCAAGCGGGAGCCCGCGCACGGCGAGGACGTGGCGGCCTGGCTGGAGGCGCGCGGCCTGCGCTACGGGATCGGCGAGTGGTGGAACTCCTCCAACATCACCCTCCTCACCGGCGGGCGGGTCGCGGTGCGGCCGGTGGTGGCCGGGGGGACGGTCGCCGCGTACCGGTGGCTGTCCAAGGAGGACTGGTACGACGCGGACAAGTACGACGCCACGTTCTTCGTGGTGGACAACCAGCTGCCGGGCGCGCAGGGCGAGGCGACGGCGATCGCCACCTTCGGCCCCCCGGTCGAGCGGCGCGAGTTCGCGCGGGCGGTGGTGCTCGTCTACGACCGCGACCTGCTGGTCGGACTTCCCGCCTTCTGCGTGCCGGAGATGGTGCCGCACATCAGCGACTGCCCCGAGCACGGCGTCGCCCTCTTCTGACGCTCACTCCAGGTGGGCCACGTCGTTGTACCGCATCAGGACCCACGGCCCGCCCGGCTCGGTGTACTCCCACTCGGTGATCGACGTGTACGACGGGTTGATGTACGCCCCGGTGCCCGGGCGCGGCACGTCGAAGCGGGTCAGGAACGCCCACGAGATGAACCCGCCGTGGCTCACCACGACCACGCGCCGCCCCGGAAAGCGCCGCGGCAGGTCGTCGGTGGTGCGGCGGACCCGGGTGACGAAGTCGTTCCAGCACTCGCCGCCGGGCGCGACGACCCGGTTGGGCTCGGACTGCACGTCGAACGAGCCGTAGCGGGCCGCGAACTCCGCGATCGGCAGCCCGTCGCCCTGCCCCGGGTGCAGCTCGCAGAGGTCGCAGTCGACCAGGACGTCCGAGGGCGACACCGCCGGGGCGAGGATGCGCGCGGTCTCCTGCGCCCGCGGGGTGGCGCTGGTCAGCAGCACATCGGCCGTGACCTCCTCGTCGGCGAACCGCCGCCGCAGCGCCCGCGCCTGCTCCCGCCCACGCTGCGTGAGCCCCGGACACCCGCGGGGACCGGCGACCAGCCCCCGCCGCCCGTGCTCGGATTCACCGTGACGGATGAATAGCAACCGCATGGCGCTCAAGCCTAGGACCCCAACGCGGGCGCTCCGCAGTGATCCCCCTCGCTAGAGGGTGTGGCCGGCCGTGCTGTCCACGTGAGCAGGGATCTCACCCTCGTGGTGCGGCGTCTTGAACGGGGGTGCGCTACGCGAACAGCCATTCGAGGGCGACGAGCGACTTCACCACGTACCGTTCGCGGCTGGTCTCCAGGCCGTAGGCCAGGTCCTCGAAGACGCTGCACCGCGCGTAGAAGAGCGCGCGCACGCGGAGCCCCTCCGGTGCCGTGCCGTACGCGGTCAGGGCCGCGTCGAGCGCCACCGGCCCGAGGTCGCGGTGGATGAGCCCGAAGTCGTACGCCGGGTCGACGATCGCCGCGTCGCTCCAGTCGATGACGCCGGTGATCTCCCCGGTGAGCGGGTCGACCAGCACGTGCTCGATGCCCAGGTCGTTGTGGGAGAAGGCGAGCGTGCGGGGGTCTTCGGGCGCCGGCGTCTCCAGGAACGCCTCGACCCGCCGCCGGTACGCCGACGGGACGTTCGCGGAGACCGACGCGTAGGTCTCCCGCGCCTCCCGCCGCCACTCGTCGACCGGCAGGTCGTCGGTCTCGACCAGCTTGGCCATCCGCTCGATCGGCGCCGCGTGCAGCGCGGCCAGCAGGCCACCGAGCGCCGCCGCCACCGGGACGCCGTCGACACCGGCGGCGTCGAGGAGGGGCACGCCGGGCAGCTTCGGGTACGCGAGGCAGCCCGCGTCGGTGAAGCGCGGCACCGGCACGGGCAGCGGCGAGAGGTTACCGACGGTGGTGAGCAGCCGCGCCTCGCGGTCGGCGTTGGCGCCGGTGCCGAAGCGCACGATCAGGTCACCGTTGACGTCGTAGGCGACATTGTCCAGGCCGGCGCCGAGCCGCGTCAGCGACTCCACCTGGTATCCGGGAAGATGCGCGGCCAGCAGCGCGCGCACCCGCTCCCCCGCCTCCCCCATGTGACAATCCTATGAGTGTGGACCGAGGTTGGTGAGCGAGTCTTCGTGAGCCCGGGTGTGGGTGCCTACCCCAACGCGGGCCTGATCGTCGGTGAGGCCGCCTGCGTCGTGGTCGACACGCGCATGACGCACCCCCAGGGGCGGGAGATCGCCGAGGCCGTGCGCCAGGTGACCGCGCTGCCGTGGACGGTGGTCAACACGCACGGGCACTTCGATCACTGCTTCGGCAATCACGCGTTCCTGCCGGCGGAGTTCTGGGGTCACGAGCGCTGCGCCGAGATGCTGCGCCGCGACGGGCCGGTCAAGCGCGCCTACTTCGCCGGTGGTGCCGAGCCGCCCCTCTCCGCCGACCTGGCCGCCGTGGAGATCGTCCCGCCGGGCCGCACGTTCGCCACCGAGGCGCGGCTCGACCTCGGCGGCCGCACCGTCCACCTGCGACACCTGGGCCGCGGCCACACCGACAACGACGTGGTGGTCGACGTCCCGGACGCGGCAGTGCTCTTCGCCGGCGACCTGGTCGAGGAGGGCTACCCGCCGGTGTTCGGCGACGCGTTCCCGCTCGACTGGCCGCAAACCATGGACGCCGTCGCCGCACTGGCCGCGGGCACGGTGGTGCCGGGGCACGGCGCGATGGTCGACCAGGCGTACGTGCGCGAGCAGGGTGCCACGCTGGCCCGGACGGCCGAGGCGGCCCGGGAGGCGTTCGCGGCGGACCGGTCGGTCGACGACGCGTGGCGCGACCTGCCGCTGCCGGAAGACTTCGCGAGGCAGGCCCTCGACCGCGCCTACCGGCAGCTGCGCGGCGACCCGCCCTACGACCCGCCGGCCGTGCTCGCAGCCCGCCTCGGGGTGCCCACCCCCTGAGCAAAGCTCCGTCACGTCGGCTACCTCTCGCGACCGGACCACCGTCTGTGACGGTGGTCGGTCGACTTCTGGCCCGCCAAGCTCAGTCGTCAGCAAAATCGGGATACGTGGTCAATCATGTTCGGGTACTGGAAGTTGGACGCGGTGAGCGAGCTCGCGAACGCGAGCTCCTGGTCGGAGGGGGAGATGCTGGAGTAGCCGTGGAAGGCGCCGATGTGATTGAAGAAGCTGACTCCGGTGTAGGTGTTGTTGTGTTGCGACTCGGCGCGGTCGTTCCAGCCGTACTGCCACAGGTCCTGGGCGCCGCAGTCGCTCAGTTTCCCCCGCGGGTAGCCGTAGTTGGCGTAGTCGTAGAAGCAGAACCAGCCGCTGGGGCAGTCCGGCTCCCCGAGCAGGACCATGTCCGACGCGGAACGCACGGCGGCCGGCAGCGCGAACGTGATCACGAACTTGCCGCCGTCGTACGAGACCTCGTTGGCGGCGGTTCGCACTCCACCGGGGTACAGGTCGAGCTGCAGTCTCACTTGGCGCTGGAGTTCGGTCGGCGAGCTGGCCCGCTTGGACAGCAGCTCACGCGCCTGTCGCGCGGTCAAGTCGGGTTCGGCGGCAGCGGCCGTCGCGGGCAGCAGCGAGACGCACAACACCGCTGCCGCGACGGCAGTGAGTAACGAGCGCAATTTGGGTCCCCTTACTGGCGTTGGTGAATGCCTCAAGGAGACCAAGAAGACGTCGCCGCCCCAACGTCTTTCGGGCACCACCGAATGTCGCCGGTACGGCCGGGCGTGCCGGCTACCGCTGGGGCTCGACGAGCAGGCGCGCGTAGTTGGCCATCGAGCGCTGGTAGCGGGGCAGGTGCGGGGCGAGCGCGCCGAGCAGGATGGAGACCGCCTCCCGCTCGCGGCCGAGGTCGGTGAGGGCGAGCGCGAGCACCGCCCGCACGGCGTCGTCGAGGTGGTCCGAGCCGCGGGTCAGCTCCTCCTCCAGCAGCGCGACGCTCTCCTGTGGACGGCCGAGGTTGCGCAGCGAGCTGGCCAGCTGGATGGTCGATCGGCGCCGCCGCTCACCGGTGACCCCGGCGGCCAGCGCCTCGCGGTAGAGCGGCACGGCCCGGTCGGGGTGGCCGGTCGAGTCGAAGGCACACGCCCGCTCGAACGCCGCCTCCGCGCTGCCGGCCGGCAGCTCGGCCGCGAGCTCGTCGATGAGCCGGCGGAAGTCCTCCGGCTCGAACTCGTCGATCCTGCGCCAGGCCTCGGCGACCCGCTCCTCCCACATCACCAGAAGAACCTTAGAGCCAGCCCGACTCGTCGGCGAGGCGCACCGCCTCGGCGCGGGTGCGCGCGCCGGTCTTGCCGATCGCCGACGAGAGGTGGTTGCGCACGGTGCCCTCGGAGAGCGCGAGCGCGGCGGCCAGGTCGGCGATCGTGCCGCCGTCGCGGGCGGCGCGCAGCACGTCGGCCTCGCGCGCGGTGAGCGTGCTGTCCCCGGCGGCGAGCGACTCGGCGGCGAGCCCCGGATCGACGACGCGCAGGCCGGCCGCGACCCGGCGTACGGCGTCGGCGAGCTGCCGGGCGGGCGTGTCCTTGACGACGAAGCCGCTCGCGCCGGCGGCCATCGCGCGGCGCAGGTAGCCGGGGCGGCCGAACGTCGTGACGACCAGCACCTTGCACGAGGGCAGTGCGGCGCGGAGGGCGGCGGTGGCGGCGAGCCCGTCGATGCCGGGCATCTCGACGTCGAGCAGCGCCACGTCGGGGCGGGCGCGGCGGGCCGCCTCGACGACCTCGTCGCCGCGGCCGACCTCGGCCACCACCTCCAGATCGGACTCCAGGGACAGCAGCGCGGCCAGCGCGCCACGCACCAACGCCTGGTCGTCGGCGAGGAGCAGGCGGATCACGGCACCCGTACCCGCAATGTGAACCCCCTCTCCGGCGCGTGGCCGACGGTGAGCGACCCGCCCGCGGCCTCGGCCCTCTCCCGCAGCCCGGCCAGGCCGCGCCCGGTCGCGGTGCCATCGGGCCCCTGACCGTCGTCGGTGACCTCGACCTCCCGCGGCGTGACGCGGATCCGGCAGCGCTTGGCGCCGCTGTGCCGCACCACGTTGGTGACACCTTCGCGCACGACCCAGCCGAACAGCTCGCGACGCTCCGGTGGCACCTGCTCCACATCCTCGGGCAGCTCGGCCTCGATGCCCGCGGAGGTGAGCGCGGCCTGCGCGCCGGCGAGCTCGGCGGCGAGCGACGCCTGGGCGTACCCGGCGACGGCCGCGCGCACGTCGCGCAGGGACTGGCGGGCCAGCCGCTGCACGTCGCCGATCTCCTCCTCCGCCCGCTCCGGCGCCATCCGCACGAGCCGCCCGGCCAGCTCCGCCTTGACCGCGACCACGGTGAGCGAGTGGCCGAGCAGGTCGTGCAGGTCGCGGGCGAGGCGGTTGCGCTCGTCGGCGACGGCGAGGCGGGCGATCTCCTCCCGGGCGGCGGCCAGCTCGGAGTTGCGCTGGAGCAGCTGGGTCACGCCGAGCACGATCAGGCAGGCCAGGAAGATCGAGAAGCTGAGGTCGAAGCGGGGCTCCCACCCCGGCACCAGGTACGGCACCGTGGACGGGCTCAGCACCAGCACGGCGGCCAGCACCATGGCGGGCCGGCGGGGCAGGGCGAAGAGCGCGACGACCGCGATGAAGGCGAACATGCCCAGCGCGCTCTCCCCGATCGCCGGCAGGATCGCCAGCGAGAGGGCGAACATCGCCGCGACGCTCCCCCGCCCCCACCAGCCGGGCACCGGCCGGCGCTCCTGGCGGGCCTGGCGGAAGGCGGCGAAGAAGACGATGAAGATCGCGCCGAACAGCCCGACTGCCACCACGCCAAGCGCGCGGACGGCCAGGCTGTCCTCCCGCCACGCCTGGACGAGCGGCTCGATGAGGTAGACGAGCCAGATCCCGTACCAGAGGTGGAAGATGCGCCCACGCCCCACGGTGCGTACGGTACTCACGCCTTCGCCGTGTCGGCGCGGAACCGCCGCAGCGCCACGAAGCCGAGCCCCACCGCCCAGGCCAGCAGCACGAGCAGGCCGCGGGCGTCGAGCGAGCCGTGGAAGAGCGGGTTGCGGGCGAGCTGGCCGACCCAGTACGCGGGCGTGAGCTCGGCGATGTCCCGCATCAGCCGCGGCATGACCTCGATCGGCACCCACAGCCCGCCGAACGCGGCGAGCAGCATGTACAGCAGCGCGGAGATCTGCTGCACGCTGTCCGGGGTGGCGACGTAGCCGATCACCACACCGAGCGCGGCGAACGGCAGCGCGCCCAGCCACGAGCCGAGGAAGACCAGCAGCCAGGTGGCCGCCGAGAGGTGCACGCCGAGGCCGAGCGCGCCGATCAGGTACACCACGACGAGCGGCGGGATCGCCATCAGCAGCGAGGTGGCCACCTTGATGACGACGTACCGGCTGGGGCGCAGCGGGGTGAGGCGGAGCTGGCGGTTCCAGCCGATGCCCCGCTCGACGGCGATCGAGCCGCCCCGGCCCATCACGCTGGTCATCGAGCCGAAGACGCCGAGGCTCACCATGATGTACGCCGAGGCGTCGACGCCGTTGAGGTCCTGGCCCTTGTTGAGGCCGCCGAATACCAGCAGCAGCACGGCCGGCATCAGCATGCTGAAGATCAGCACGCGCTTGTTGCGGGGCAGCCGCTTGAGTTCCATGATCAGGTACGTCTTCACTTCGCGCCCTCCAGGGTGAGCGCCACGAAGGCCTCTTCCAGGCCCTGGGCGGTGACTTCGATGTCGTACGCGGGGGTGCTGTTGACCAGCGCGCGCAGCGCGGCGTCCGAGTCGCGGCAGGTGAGCAGCACGGCGTCGCCGCGGCTCTCCACCTCGTCGACCCCGGGCAGGGCGGCGAGGGCGTTGAGGTCCGCACCGGGCAGCGTGGCCCGGATGGTGCGGCCGGAGACCTGCGCCTTGATCTGCGCCGCGGTGCCGTCGGCGACCACCCGCCCGGCGCGTACGAAGACGATCCGGTCGGCGAACG
>Ga0272482_10000400_pt1 | contig 13424 bp, 14 predicted proteins | sample RVTome_8_FD_192427 | JGI IMG/M metagenome (GOLD analysis project Ga0272482, IMG submission 192427) | Soil microbial communities from uranium-contaminated site in the Upper Colorado River Basin, Wyoming, United States - RVT160D0 (version 2) ...
CCGGTACGGCCGACGCGCCGGTGCCCCGCAGGTCCAGCCTGACCAGCGGATGGGTGGCGGCCAGCCCGCCGAGGTCGCCGAGGTGCACCGAGTCCTGCATCGGTCCGCCGGGCACGCACACCAGGGGAGCGCCGTCGCCGGACCGGTGGTACGCCAACCGGGTGCCGTCGCCGACGTCGAAGATCACCATGCCTGGACTCAGTCCGGTCCGCCACCGCCGCCGGCGGAGGGCACCGAGATCACGATGGCCCGGTCGTCGCTGGACACCGGTTGCCCGCCGTCCTTGTTGATCGTGCCGACGACCGCGACCTGGTCGTTGACGATGTCCAGCCCGCCGAGCAGGCCGAACCCCTGTTCCTTGTCGAGCGTGACCTCTGGCTTGCCGGAGAACGACCCGTCCGGGCCGAGTGGCAGGCGTTGCGCGTTGCCGGCCGTCGACATGACGATCAGTACGGCCTGCGGGGTGGACGCGCAGCCCGCGACCCCCGGCCGGTCCGGCCAGGTCCACGACGGCGCGGTCAGCTGCTGACCCTTCATCTCCAGCTGGTAGAGCACGTCCTGGGACGCGGCCCGGTCGGTCACCCACGCGCCGGGCCCACCTCGCGACGTGCACAGCCCACCCGGCGCCCGCAGCCCGGTGGCCACCACCAGCGACCCGTTGACGGGGTTGCCCGGCGCGGGCTGGCCGGTCGCGTCGAAGCGCAGGACCTTGCCGGCCAGTGAGTTGAGGTCGCCCGCCGCCCTGGCGTCGCCCGCGTCGCCGGTGGCGAGCAGCAGCGCGCCGTTCTGCCGGTCGAGCGCGAGCGCGCCCCGGTTGTTGGTCGCGCCGCGTGGGATGCCGGTGAGCACCGGCTTGGGCACGTCACCCGGCGCGATCCGCACGACGCGGTTGTCGCTCGGTGTCGTGACGTAGGCGAAGATCAGCTGGTCCTCAGCGTAGGTGGGGGAGAGCGCGAGGCCGGTCAGGCCGCCGTCGGAGCTGCCGTCGACCGGCACGGTCGCCACCACCTGCGGGGTCGTGCCGTGCTTGACGCGCAGGATCCGGCCGCTGCGCCGCTCGCCGACCAGCGCGGTCGGGTCCCGGCCGTCGCCGGGCAGCGCCGCGACCGCGCCGACGGTGTCCATGCAGGTGCCGATGACCGACGGGTTGTAGTCGGTGCAGCCGTCGGGCGGCGGGATGTCCTCGGGCGGCTGGCCGCCACCAGGGCCCTCTCCGCCGGGGTTGCCCTCACCGGGCACGTCCGGCTCGGGTCCGCCCTGCGGTGTCAGCTGCTCCTGCGGCTTCCAGGCCTCCGGCGGCGGCTGGTCAGCGAAGGACGCGCACCCGGCGGTCAGCAGGACGCCACCCAGCACGCCCGCCACCAGCACACGCGACCTCATGGACATACCCCAACGCTAGGGTCCCGCCCGTGAACCTCGGGTAAGTAGGGTGCGGCGTGTGACGATCACCGTGCTGGTGCCCGACGAGGCTGGCGAGGCCGCGCTGGCCGGCATCGAGGGACTCGAGGTTGTCCGCTACGGCGACGACGGCCCACTGCCGGCCGCCGACCGGGCCGAGGTGCTGGTGCCCGGCTTCCTGATGGCCGCCGACCCCGCGCCCTACCTGGCCCAGCTGCCGAAGTTGCGGCTGATTCAGCTGCTCAGCGCCGGTGCGGAGCACTGGATCGGTCGGGTGCCCGACACCGTGCTGCTGTCGGTGGCGCGGGGCGCTCACGGCGCCAGCACGGCCGAGTGGGCGCTGGCGACGCTGCTCGCCGTGTACCGCGACCTGCTCCGGTTCGAGCGCGAGCGGGTGGCGCGGACCTGGGTGCGGACGCCGACCGAGACCCTGATCGACAAGAAGGTGCTCGTCATCGGGGCGGGTGACCTGGGAACGCAGCTGAAGCGGCGCCTCGACGCGTGTGACGCGCACACCACCCTGGTCGGGTCCCGTGCCCGCGACGGCGTGCACGGCATCGACGAGGTCCACGACCTGCTGCCGGCCCACGACGCGGTCGTGCTGATGGTGCCGCTCACCCCGGCCACCACGAACCTGGTCGACGCCGCGTTCCTGTCCAGGATGCGAGACGGCGCCGTCCTGGTGAACGCGGCGCGCGGCAAGGTCGTGGACACCGATGCCCTGGTCGCCGAGCTCCAGGCCGGCCGGCTGCTTGCGGCGCTGGACGTCACCGAGCCGGAGCCGCCGCCGGCCGGTCATCCGCTGTGGACGGCCCCCGGCCTGCTGCTCACGCCGCATGTCGCGGCGAGTGTGACGGGGTACGAGGGGCGGTCGTACGCCGTGGTCGCGGCAGAGATCGCGCGGTTCGCGGCGGGGGAGCGACCTCACAACCTGGTACACGGCGACTACTGAATCGACAGGTTTCCCGACCACCCGTTCGGCCTATGCAATACCCTCCGCTGGGTGAGCACTGAAGACGAACGTTCCCAGGGCTACTACACCACTGGTGACTCCTCGGCCACGACGCAGAGCTTCGGGACGCCGTCGAACTCGTCCCTCTTCGACGACGACGGCGGTTTCTCGAACGAGCAGACCACGACGTTCGGTGGCGTCGACGACACCACCACCGACGACGAGGCGCCGAAGCGCAGAGCGCCGGAGTGGCACCGCGGCCTCGACCTCGGCCTGCTGGTCCTCCGGCTGGCCATCGGTGCGTTCTTCGTCGCGCACGGCACGGACAAGCTGTTCGGCTGGTTCAACGACGGCATGGGCATGGACGCCACCCGCCAGATGCTCACCGACTTCGGTTTCACCGAGCCTGGTGTCCTGGCCTGGGTGGTGGCCCTGACCGAGACGGTCGGTGGTGTACTCGTCATCCTGGGCCTGTTCTTCCCAGCCGGTGCCGCGGCCCTGCTCGGCGTCATGGTCAACGTGATCGTCGTCAAGGGCGACTGGAACCTGTTCCTCGGCCAGGTCGAACTGGAGATGACCTACGCGGCTGCCGCCCTGGCTCTGTTGTTCACCGGCCCTGGCAGGTTCGCCCTCGATCGTCACACCCACTGGTGGCGCAAGGCCCCGATCTACGGCTTCGTGTTCCTGGTTCTGACGGCCGGCCTGTGCGTCGTAACCCTGGTCGTGTTCCGCTGAGATACTGGTGGCGTGCCATCAGCGCTCCCAGTAGGTGACGAACCCCCAACCGACGGAGCGTTGCCCGAGCAGGCTCTCACGGGCCTCGGGCAACGCCCGTTCGGTGTGTATGTGCACGTCCCGTTCTGCGCCACAAGGTGCGGCTACTGCGACTTCAACACCTACACAGCGGCCGAACTACCCGAATCGGCGGCGTCCCCCCAGTCCTGGCTGGCCGGCCTACGCCAAGAACTGACACTGGCCGCCAAGGTCCTGGGCGCACCCCCACCGGCGGACACTGTTTTCGTCGGCGGCGGAACCCCCTCCCTACTGGGCGCGGAAGGCTTAGCGGAGGTCCTGAACACGGTCCGCGACACAGTAGGCCTGGCCCCCGACGCGGAAGTGACGACGGAGTCCAACCCCGAGTCAACCTCCCAGCCCTTCTTCGACGGCATCCGAGCGGCCGGCTACACGAGAGTCTCACTGGGAATGCAGTCCGCGGCCCCCCACGTGCTGGCGGTCCTGGACCGAACCCACACCCCAGGCAGAGCCGCAGCCGCCGCGGCAGAAGCCAGACGAGCAGGCTTCGACCACGTAAACCTGGACCTGATCTACGGCACCCCAGGAGAAACGACGGAGGATCTCAAGGCCTCCCTGGAAACAGTGCTGGCGGCGGGCGTAGACCACGTCTCGGCCTACGCCCTCATAGTCGAAGAAGGAACAGCCCTGGCAAGACGAATAGCCAGAGGCGACCTAGCGGCCCCCGACGACGACGTACTGGCAGACCGCTACGAACAACTAGACGGTGCACTGTCGGCGGCCGGCCTCCACTGGTACGAAGTCTCCAACTGGGCAACGGAACCCAAGGCCTGGTGCAGGCACAACCTGGCCTACTGGCACGGCACCAACTGGTGGGGTGCGGGCCCCGGCGCCCACAGCCACGTCGGCGGGGTCCGCTGGTGGAACATCAAACACCCCGCTCGCTACACGGAACGCCTGGCCCACGGTCACTCCCCAGCAGCAGCAAGGGAAGTACTGACTCCGGAAGACCGCCACCTGGAGCGCGTAATGCTAGAGCTGCGACTGGTGGACGGTTTGGTAGTGGACGCCCTCACCGAAGAGGCCCAAACAGAAGCCAAAACCCTGGCAGAGGAAGGATTGTTGGATCGTGCCGCACTGGCAGGCGTGAACGGCAAGTTCGGTCGCTGCGTCCTCACCCTGAAAGGCCGCCTACTAGCCGACGCGGTAATCCGCCGCCTGACCTGAGCTCCGTGCCCTGTGGACACCTCCGCGCAGCGCCCAGTTTCTGTCAGTGTCATGCCGTAGCCTCGAAACCGGGGCCGCAGGCCAAACCCCTGTGGACAGTTCCGCGCAGCGCCGAATTCTTGTCGGTGCCTTGCCGTAGCCTTGAATTCGGGGCCGGAGGCCAAGCCCCTGTGGACAGTGCCGCGGTTTCTGTCGGTGGCGTGCCGTAGCCTGGAAACCGGGGCCGCAGGCCAACCCCCGTCACTCGTTCGTGAGGCGGTTGGCTCGTTCCTGTAGGTATCGCTGTTCCGGCACGCTCGTCGTCAGCCGGGCCGCTGTGCGGTAGTCCTCCTGCGCCGCCGCGGGCGATCCGGCCATCTCCAACAGATGCGCCCGCACCGCGTACAACCGATGGTTCCGCACCATCCGCTCGTCCGCCGCCACCGTGTGCAGGAGCGCGAGTCCCGCCGTCGGGCCTTCCGCCATCGCCACCGCGACCGCGTGGTTCAGCGTCACCACCGGGTTCGGGTCGAGCGTCGACAGGAGTCGGTACAGCGCCGCGACCTGCGGCCAGTCCGTGGCCGACGCCTGGGCTGCCTCCGCGTGCACCGCCGCGATCGCCGCCTCCACCTGGTACACCCCCACCCGCGCGTGCGTCAGCGTGTGCTCGACCAGCGCCAGCCCCTCCTCGATCAGCGCCCGGTCCCACCGCCCACGGTCCTGCTCGGCGAGTGGCACCAACCCGCCATCGGCGCGGGTTCTGGCCGGGCGGCGGGCGTCGGTCAGCAGCATCAGCGCCAGCAGGCCGGCGACCTCCCCGTCGTCAGGGCGCAGGGTGCGGACGAGGCGGGTCAGCCGTATCGCCTCCCGCGCCAGGTCGGCCCGGTGCAGCGCCGGTCCCGACGATGCCGTGTAGCCCTCGTTGAAGATCAGGTACAGCACGTGCAGCACCGGCCGGAAGTCCGTCGGCCGAGGGAATCCCGCGCCCTTGATCCGTTGCTTGGCCCGGCTGATCCGTTGCGCCATCGTCGTTTCCGGCACCAGGAACGCCCGCGCGACCTCCGAGGTCGTCAGCCCGCCGACCGCCCGCAGCGTCAGCGCGATCTGCGACGGCGGCGTCAGATCCGGGTGACAGCACAGGAGGAATACCTCCAACGTGTCGTCCACATCGGACGGTTCGGGCGGCACGTCCAGCGCCACCGCTTCCTCCCGCCGCCTGCTGGCCTGCTCGCTGCGCCACTGGTCGATCAACTTCCGCGACGCGACGGTGATCAGCCACGCCTCCGGCCGGTCCGGCACCCCGTCGTCCGGCCAGTGCGTCGCGGCGGCGAGCAGCGCTTCCTGCACAGCGTCTTCCGCGGACTCGAAGTCCCGGTGCCGCCGCAACACCGCCGCGAGCACTCTCGGCGCCAGCTCGCGCAGCAGGTCGGTCACATCTCCCGACCCGACATGTCCATGATCGGCCGCACCTCGACGGCGGTGAGCCCCGCGTCCGGGAACCGCCGCGCGATCTCCGACGCCCGCTCCGGGGTGTCGCAGTCGACCACGAAGTACCCGGCGAGCTGCTCCTTCGACTCCAGGTATGGCCCGTCGGTGGCGACCGGCACACCGTCGCGGCCGCGGAACGTCGTGCTGAGGCTCGGGTCCGCGAGCGCCTCCCCGACCACCAGCTCACCCGACTCGACGATCTCCTGGAACACCTCCTCGGCCCGCCGCGTCACCTCGTCCTGTTCCTCCCTCGGCAGCGCGCGAAAACCCGGGTCCCGCTGGTACATCGGGTGCTCCCAGTTCTCCGGGTTGCTGTAGATCATGATCAGGTACTTCACGGTGACTCGTCCTCCAGTTGCGCGACGCCGACGAGGTTGCCCTCCGGGTCGGTGAAGTGTCCAACGTAGAAGCCGTCCTTGCCCGCCGGTCCCATGACGCGGCGGCCGCCGAGGCTTTCCGCCTTCGCGAGCGCGGCCTCGACGTCCGGCACGGCGACGTAGCAGAGGAGCGTCGGCGTGAACCCGGGTCCGCCGCAGACACCGCCGTTGAGCCCGGCGTCGGTGACGAACCCGTACTCGCCCGGCGCGGAGACGTCCTCGGTCACGGCGTCGCCGACGTCGTACTGCCAGCCGAACAGGTCCGCGTAGTACCCGCGCAGCCGCGCCGGGTCGGCGCCGACGATCTCGAAGTGCACCACCTGCTGACCCATGTCAGTCCTTCCATCGCTGGCACTCCGGATGAGCGCCGTCGCATCGAAGGACGGATCAGCGGCCGGTTCCTCGACATCAGGTCGGCGAGATCGCCAGACCGGCGAGGAGGTGGCCGATGACCACCCGGTACTCGTCCTTGACCGTCGGCTTGTCGGCCTCGGCGGCGCGGGAGAGCGCGTGGCCGGCAGCGCCGAGCATCGCGAACACCACCCGGGTGGTGGGTTCGAGCGGGGTCACGCGGATCTGACCGGATTCCATCAGGTCGCGCACGTACTGCTCGATGAGCCCGTACGCGAACTTGTTCTCCAGCTCCTCCCACCGCGCCCAGCCCAGCGCGAGCGGCGCCTCCTGCCACGCGACCCGCCCGTACACGGGCTCGGCGCAGAGTTCGAGGAACGCGTCGAGTGCCAGCAACGCCCGTTCCCAAGCGTCCTTGCCCGGCGCGCTCGCCTTCAGCGAGACCTGCACCGCCTCGTGCTCCAGGTTCTCGAAAACCGCCTCGAACAGCGCCTTCTTGCTGGAGAAGTGGTGGTAGACGGCGCCGCGGGTCGCTCTGATGTCGGCCGCGACGTCCTCCAGCGACGTGCCGGCGAACCCGAGCGTCGCGAAGCGGCGAGTCGCGGCCTCGAGCAGTGCCGCCCGGGTCGCCTCGGAGAACTGGTCCCGCCTGCTCTTCGCCGTTGACATGCGCAGAGCATAAAACATACGCTGCGTATGTGACCGACACGGAGTAGGTGAAACGCCATGTCAGTGGCCTGGGAGCGAACCCACCGGCGGTACGAACTGGGGAACGCCGTACTCGCCGAGGTCGTGGCCACCGGCTCGGTCCCGCAGGCTCGACTGGGGGAGATCGAGGAGGTGTTCGGTGACTTCGGCACGTTCCTGCAGGACGTCCGGCGTCGCTGGGGCCACGTCTTCGACACACGCCTCGACGCACTCCTCGCCGAGCGACCCGCCGACCTCGACCGCGCCGTGCGCGACCTGCGGCGCGAGGTCGACCGTGAGCAGCCGGCCTTCCGTGCGCTGCTCGACGAGTACGCCGACCACCCGGCGCTCGTCATGGCCGACGCCCATCACCGCCGTGTGCTGCGCGCGGTGACCGGCGTCGACCTGTTCGTCCGACTTCGCACCGCGTGATGGGGAGAGTGCTGTGACCGATACCGAACTGCTCTTCAACCCGTTCCTTCCCGGCTTCACCGACGACCCGTACCCGCACTACCAACGCATGCGTGAGCTCGACCCGATCCATTCGCACCCGTTCGGGTTCTGGCTCGTGTCGCGCTACACCGACGTCACCACGCTGCTCCGCGCCAACCTGTCGGTCGAGTACCGCAGCCTCGCCGACGGCCCGATCGCCGAACAGGCCGCGCAGATGAGCGGTGGCGGCGCGCTCAACATCTCCATGCTCGACCGCGACCCGCCCGACCACACCCGGCTGCGCAGGCTCGTGATGAAGGCGTTCACCGCCAAGTCGATCGCCGCACTGGAGCCGAAGGTCACCGCGCTGGTCGACGAGGCCCTGGACCGGATCGCCGACGGCGGCCAGGTGGACCTCATCGACGAGCTCGCGTTCCCGCTGCCGTTCGCGGTGATCTCCGAGATGCTGGGCACCCCACCGACCGATCACGTCCGGCTGCGCGAGCTGTCCGGCACGCTGGTGCGCTCACTCGAGGTCGTCAACGACCCGGAACTGATCCGCGCGATCGCCGCGGCCGACATCGAGCTCACCGCGATGGTGCGCGACATCATCGCGTGGAAGCGCGACAACCCGGCCGACGACCTGCTCACCGCGTTGATCGCGGCCGAGGACGACGGCGACCAGCTCACCGACGAAGAGCTCGTCGCACAGGTCCTCCTGCTCTACGTCGCCGGCCACGAGACCACCGTCAACCTGATCGGCAACGGCGTCGTCGCCCTGCTGCACAACCCGGACCAGCTCGCACTGCTGCGGCAGCGCCCGGACCTCGCCGCCAACACGGTCGAGGAGTGCCTGCGCTACGACAGCCCGGTCCAGCAGTCCCGCCGCATCACGACCGCGCCGTACGAGATCGGCGACCGCGAGATCCCGGCCGGCACCTTCGTGATCGCCGCACTGGCCTCGGCCAACCGCGACGAGGCCTACTGGGGCCCGGACGCGAACGAGCTGCGCATCGACCGCGAGAACGCCCGCACCCACGTCAGCTTCGGCGCCGGCCCGCACCACTGCCTCGGTGCGATACTGGCCCGCCTCGAAGGACGCGTCGCCATCGGCAGGCTGGTCGACCGCTTCCCGCACCTCGCACTCAACGGTGACGTGGTGTGGAACGGCAGGCTCAACCTCCGTGGTGCGGCACAGCTGCCGATCACGGTGTAGCCGCACGCACCAACCCGGACTCGTACGCCGCGATGACGAGCTGGGCGCGATCCCGCGCGTCCAGCTTCGTCAGCAACCTGCTGACGTACGTCTTCGCGGTCAGCGGACTGATCACCAGCTCGGTCGCCAGCTCCGCGTTGTTGAGCCCGCGCCCGATGAGCGTCAGCACCTCACGCTCCCGCTCCGTCAGCGACAGGACCGCACCCGAGGCGGGTGGGTCCGGCTGCGCCAGCACCCGACCGATCAGCGCCTGCGTCGCACCGGGGGAGAGCAGCGCCTCTCCACCGGCCACGGTCCGGATCGCCGCCAACAGGTTCGCCGGCTTCGTGTCCTTCACGAGGAACCCGCTCGCTCCCGCCCGTAACGCCGCGACCACGTTGTCGTCACTCTCGAACGTCGTCAGCACCAGCACCCGCACGCCGGCGAGGTCCTCGTCGGCCGCGATCGTCGCCGTGGCGGCGATCCCGTCGACACCGGGCATGCGGATGTCCATCACCACGACGTCCGCCCGGCAGGTCCGCGCGAGCCGCACGGCCTCCGCGCCGTCCGCGGCCTCACCGACGACCGCCATGTCCGGCGCGGACCGGACCAGCATCGCGAACGCACTGCGCACCAGCTCCTGGTCGTCGGCGAGCAACACCCTGATCATGCCGGCACCGTCGCCACCACGCGAAAACCTCCTCCCGGTCCGTTGCCGACGTCGAGCCGCCCGCCCAGTGCGTGCGCACGTTCGGTCATGCCAACGATCCCGTACCCGCCGGACTCGTCCGCGTTCGGCGTCCCGTGCCCGTCATCGACCACCTCCAGACTGATCTCGTCGTCCGAATAGGACAGCACCACCCGCGCCGACCTCGCCGCCGCGTGCTTCACCACGTTCGTCAGTGCCTCCTGCGCGATCCGGTACAGCGTCACCTCGACCCCCGACCCCAACGGCCGCCGCTCGCCGACCACCTCGACCGACACCGCCACCCCGGCCGTCCCGGTGACGGTCGCCAGCTCGGCGAGTCCGTCGAGCCGGGGCGCCGGCTGCCGGTCGGCGTCGACCTCGTTGCCGCGCAACACGTCCAGCGTCGTGCGTAACTCCGACAACACCCCGCTCGCGGCGTCCGCCACCGTGTGCAGCGACGCCGCGATCGGCGCCAGCGACGGGTCGTCCCGGTCGTCCAGCAGGTGCGCCGCAACCCCGGCGTGCGAGTTGATCACCACGACATGGTGCGCGACGACGTCGTGCAGGTCGCGGGCGATGCGTAATCGTTCCTCCACCACCCGGCGTTCCATCGACTCCGCGATGTACGCCCGGTGCAGGCGCACCGCCTGCCCGGTCGCCAGCGCGACCAGGAACCAGCCCAGTGGGCTGATCACCTCGACGCCCGGCGGCCCGTCCTGTGTCAGTCCCACCGTCAGCAGCACCGAGGTCGACACAGCCGCGACCGCGACCAGCGCCGACAACCGCGACGTGCTCACCGACACCGTGTAGATCAGCACCACCGCGACCGGCAGCGACACCTCGTGCGCGTAGTCCAGCGCGTGGTAGACGACCTCGACCGGCACGCACAGCGCCAGCGCCACCACCGGGAACTGGCGCCGCACCAGCACCGGCAGTGTCGCCAGCACGATCAGCGTCAGGCCGAGTGCGTCCACCGGCCTGCCCTCGAGCCACTTCAGCGGCAGGGTGAGGACGGCGACCAGCGACACCACCAGCAGCACGCCGGTCAGCGCCACATCGCTCGCGCGAATGCTCACCGTCCTCATCTCCTCACCTCCGTCCAGCTGTGACCGGCTCCGGTTCGGTCGTGGCCACGGTCCGGGCCCGCCCCGGCCACCACACCCACCGACGCAGTCCCACGATCATCGGCGCTACCAGTGCCGGCGCCACGAGCAGAGTCTGCAACAGGACACCGACAGAAACGACGATGCCGATCTCGACCATCGGAACGAACGGCAGTGAGCCGAGCACGCCGAAGGTCGCGGCCAGCACCAGTCCGGCCGACGCGATGACCGGCCCCGTCGCCGTCACCGCCCGTCGCGTCGCCGTCGTGGTGCCGACCTCGCCGCGGTCCTCCGCGATCCTGGCGACCAGGAAGATCGCGTAGTCCACGCCGAACGCCACCAGGAACACGAACGCCAGCACCGGCATCGTCGGCTCCGCTCCCGCGAACCCGAGCACGCCGTCGAACAGCAGGGTGCCGAGCCCGAGCGCCGCCAGGTAGGACAGCACGACCGCGCCGACAACCAGTAGCGATGCGGCGAGTGCCCGCAGGAGCGCGAACAACACCAGTAGGACCACCCCGAGCACGATCGGGATGACCAACCACGTGTCCCGGTCGCTCGCCACCTCCGTGTCGACGCGTTCGGCCCCTTCGCCGCCGACCAGTGCCGCCGCCGGCAGTTCGGCCCGAAGCCGAGCCACGACCTCGGCTTCGGCGTCACTGTCCGGTTCGGCGGTTGGCACGACGTCCAGCAGCGTCCACCCGTTGCCCGCCCTGTCGGTCTCGACCTCCCCGACGCCGTCGATTCTGCCAGCGGTCACCGACACGGCGGCGGCCTCGCGGGTCGGCACGGCGACGGTGAGTGGCCGGCCACCCTGGCCGGGGTACGCCTTGTCGAGTGTGGTGAAGCCGGAGACCGACTCCGGCGTTGACGTGAAGGAGTCGGCCTGCCGTAGATCGGTGGACAGATTCACCACACCGAAGGAAAGTGCACACAGAATCACGGCGGCGCTGACCGCGGTCCGCACGGGACGGTTCAGCGCACGCGCCCAGACCCCTCGACCGGCCGGTTGCGTGCTGCCGAACTCCGGCACGCGCGGCCAGAACACCTTGCGCCCCAACGACACCAGCACCGCCGGGAAGAGCGTCAGCATCGTCAGCAACGTCGCGGCGATACCGATGGCGCCGATGACACCCACCCCGGAGATGTCGTTCATCTCCGCGACGAACAGGCACGCGAGCCCGAGCGCCACCGTCGATCCGGACGCCAGGATCGCCGGCCCGACACCACGCAGCGCTGCCTGCATCGCCGCGTGCGGATCCCGGTGGCCACGCAGTTGTTCCCGGTAGCGCGCCACCAACAGCAACGCGTAGTCGGTGCCCGCGCCGAACACCATCACGATCATGATCGACGAACTCTGCGTGCTGACCGTGAGATCCAGCGCGCTCGCGACGAGGTACACCGCGCCCATCGACAGGAACGCGGCCGCGCCGACGGTCAGCAACGGCACCAGCCACAGGAACGGGCTGCGGTAGGTGAGGATCAGCAACAACGCCACAACGAGCACCGTGACCAGCATCAACGTGGTGTCGACGCCTTCGAACACGGCACTGATGTCGGCGCCGATCGCCGTTGGTCCGGTGACCTCTGTGGACAGTCCGGCGGGGACGTCGTCGGTGGCCGCCCTGACCCGCTCGACGAAGGCGGCGGTGGCCTCCTCGTCGCCACTCGCCGGCTGGCTGACCGCGTACATCAGCGCTGTGCCGTCCTTCGACGGGACCACCGGCATGTCGACGGTGAACTCGTCGGCGAGCAGGTCGTGTTGCCGCTGCGCCGCGGCCCGGTCATCGGTGTTGAGACCGCTCGGCCGGTGGTAGACGACCAGCAACTCGTCGGTCTCGGTGCCGGGGACGCGGTCGGCGATGTCGTGGACCTGCGTCGACTCTGCGTTGGCTGGTAACCGGTCGGTGGCGTCGTCGCTCTGCACCGAGTCCATCGAGGACGCGAGCGGGAAGGCCGCCACCAACAGGACGATCCACAACGCCATGGTGACCCATTTGCTGCGATGCCCGGCGGGCAACGTGAACATGGCCGTACCTCCGTGTGTTCGTGGTGCGCACACGGTGGCTTCTCAGGTGGGGTCAGCGCGTCCGGCCGAGGCGGACAGTTCCGCGTACTCCCGTGGTTGACATCAGCGGGTCTGCTTGGGCGGACACGGCATGCTCTGCGCCGTGCCGACGTCCGGCACCTCGTTCTCCAACCGCTTCTGCAGTGCCTCCACGGCCACGCCGGCAACGGGCCGGACCTCGACCGACGCCGGGATCGCCTCCACCCGCGCCATCTCGACGAGCTCCTCCTGCTCGGCGAAGATCTCCTTGAAGTGCTCGAAGTTCTCGGCCTTGGTCGCCGGCATCACGGCCGCGACGTCCGGGTCGCGCTCGATCTGCTCGGCAGCGGCAGCCATCTGCTCGTCCGTGTCGAAGTACAGGATCGCCGTCCTGCCAGGGGAACAACCGGTCACGGGCTGCTGGCGCGGATCCGCTGTGCCCTCGGCGCCGCCGGAGTTGAGCACCACGACGACCGTCACGGCCGCGACCGCTGCCACCAGTGCGGCGACGACACCCCAGAGCCACACCTTCATGTGTCCTGCCACCTCGGTTTGAAGACCGCGACAAGGCCGCCGAGAAAGACGTCCAGCGCGAACTCGAAGCGCTGTTCCGGGCTCGTCTCCGAGAGTATCCGACCGACACTCAACAGGTTGGGGAACTGGTCGGGTCGAGACGCCATGTACGCGCCGATCTCCTTGCCCCGCGCCGCGACCGCCTCGTGGTCGGCAGCTCCGCTCCGCGTCGCG
>Ga0272482_10000401_pt1 | contig 13423 bp, 13 predicted proteins | sample RVTome_8_FD_192427 | JGI IMG/M metagenome (GOLD analysis project Ga0272482, IMG submission 192427) | Soil microbial communities from uranium-contaminated site in the Upper Colorado River Basin, Wyoming, United States - RVT160D0 (version 2) ...
GCCGGCGCGGTGGTCGGCGACACCGTCGGCTACCAGGTCGGCCGCCATCTGGGGCCGCGGCTGCGGTCGACCCGCCTGGGCCGGGCGGTCGGCGAGTCGCGCTGGGAGCGGGCGGAGGGCTTCATGCAGCCGATACGGTGGCGCCTCGGTCCTCCTCGGCCGCTGGGTGAGCTTCGGCCGGGCCCTGGTGCCCGCGATCGCCGGCGCCACCCGCATTCCCTACCCGCGCTTCCTGGTCTGGAATGTGCTGGGCGGCGCGAGCTGGGCCGTCACGGTCACGATCCTCGGCTACGCGGCGGGCGGCTCCTGGCAGCGGGTGGAGAGCGTCTTCGGGCGGGCGGTCCTGCTCCTGCTGTGCGGCGTCGCCGTCGTGGTCGGGGTGGTCGTCGCGACCCGCCGGATCGCCCGCCGCGCCCGCACCCGGTGAGTCAGCACCCGGTGAGTCAGCACGGCGGGTGGGCGGCGACGCACAGGCGCTCGGCGGCGACGGTGCCGAGCCGCCGCACCTCGTCGACGGCGGTGCCGGAGCGCGGGCTGAGCACCGTGACCAGGTCGCCGACCCGCACGTAGGCCCGCAGCTCAGACGACTCGCCGAGGACCTTGCCGGTCTTCACGTTTCGGGTGCGGGCGTCCTGCCGCACCAGGATCGACTCATCGCCCGCGAAACCGGTGGCGACGACCGACCAGTGGTACTCACCGCGCGCCTCGACCTTGGCGCCGTCCCGCTCGATCTCACCGGTCTGCGTGAAGCCGTCGCAGCCCTCGGTCGCGGCCCGCACGTCATCGAGGAAGGTGGCCGCGAGCGGTGCGGAGAGCCGGTAAGCCGCCTGCGCGAGCAGGTAGGGCCGGGCCGGGCGGTCGTTCTCCGTACCCAGCAGGAGGGTCTGGCCGTAGGCGTAGCGCGGGCGGAGGGCGAGCAGCTCCGGGGCGCGCTCCTGGAAGCAGACGTTGAGCATGGTCCCGAAGCCGATCGGCTGGAAGGCGTCCACGCTGTCCTGCTGGGTGTCCGGGCCGGCACCGGCGTCGTCGGGCCGGAGCAGGGCGGACGCGGGAATCACCAGCGGGCCCTCCGCCGCTACGGATGGCGTGGTCGCGGGCGGCGGCGCGGAGTCCCGGTCGGCGAAGCCCACACCCGCCGCGCCGGTCGCGCCGGCGGCGGTCAGCGCGGTCACCAGCGCCACGGCGGCGGCGGTCACGCGCTGCCGGCGGCGGCGGACCCGGCGGCGCAGCTCCGCGGCGGGCAGCCAGCGCACGGCGGTCAGGTCGCTCGCCACGCCGTCCATGAGGTCCTGTGGCTCAGGCATCGGCGGGCTCGATCCGCCGCCACCGCGAGATCGCGATCCGGTTGGCCACCATCCGCATCCATGCCTCCGGGTCGTCGTACCGATGGATGGTGGACCAGTGCCGCCAGGCCCGCATGTACGCCTCCTGGACCACGTCCTGCGCCTCGGCCAGGTCGCCGGTGAGCAGGAAGACGTACCCGAGCAGCCGTTGCCGGCCGCCCTGGTAGAACTCGTCGAACCCGGCGACGTCCGCCAATGCGTACCTCCGTGTGGGTCGTCGCAAGAAACACGCACCGCCGCACGGTGAGGTTGCCTCCTTACTGGACCGGGTTTCCGGCGAGGTTGCGGCCGCGGCCGTGCCAGAGCAGGTGGCCCTTGTTGCGCGGGTGGTCGGGGTCGAAGCGGAGTGACTGGGAGAAGTAGCGGATCGTGTAGCCGGCCCGGCGGCGCGGGCTGCGGTTGGCGGTGGCGCCGTGGATGATGCGGGCGTCGTGCAGCGAGCACTGGTTGGCGCCGAGCGCGAAGTCGACCGCCGCGCTCTCGTCGACGTCGCCCTTGACCACGCGGTCGAAGGAGTTCGTGTCCGGGTCGGCGAACTCGTACTCGGTGCCCGCCTCCAGATGGCTGCCGGGCAGCACGCGCATGCAGCCGTTCTCCCGGTCGACCGGGTCGAGCGCGAGCCACACGGTAGCGATGCGGTCCATGCGGTCGAAGCGGTCCTGCCAGAAGTACGAGTCCTCGTGCCACGGCGTGGCCCGCCCGCTGTACGCCTCCTTGGAGAGGAACGCGCTCGCGAACAGCCCGATGTCCGGGCCGATCACCGGCTCGACCAGGTCGAGCAGCTCGTCGGCGAGGAGGAAGTCGAGCAGCCGCGGGTCGCGCTGGTGCGGCATGTCCAGCTCGCCGCTGTCGCCACGGGTCGCGCCGGCCAGATGCTCCTCGAAGACGGCCTTCAGGCGGGCGAACGCCGCGGGCGGCAGGACGGGTTGGCGATACAGGACGTAGCCCTCGGTCCGGAACTGTTCGGCTTGCTGAGTGGTCAGTCTGCTCATGCCGGAAAGTCTGTGCCAGCCTGCGGCCCCGGGTCTTTGGGCCGGCCGGCCACCTGATTGGCAGATCAGGACACGGAGAGCACGGGCCGGAGGTCGGCGGCGGCGCGGAAGCGGCCCGGGGGAGTGCCCAGCCGGCGGGTGAACGCGCGGGTGAAGCCGGCCACGTCGCCGTAGCCGACCGCCGCGGCGACGCGCTTGATGGGCAGGTCGGTGCGGACCAGCAGCGCGGCCGCGTGGTCGAGGCGGGAGTGCTCGACGTACCCGGCCGGGGACTGTCCGACGTGGACGGCGAAGAGGCGGGACAGCTGGCGGTGCGAGAGGTGTACGTGCCGGGCCAGCTCCTCCACCGGCAGCGAGCGGTCGAGGTTGTCCTGCACGTACCGCAGGACGAGCCGGACCGCCGCGGCGCCGGCGTCGGGCGGGGTGGTGGCCGGGCGGGGGCGCAGGCTCTCCGACCCCGCCTGGGCGAGCGCGACGAGCAGGGCCCGCGCGACCGCCACCGTGGCCTCGTCCTGCCCCGGGAGGGCCGGGCCGCCGCCGGTCGCGCGCAGCGCCGCCCAGAGGGTGGCCACCCGGTCGTCCGCGTCGTGGGCAAGGGGCCGCGCCGACCCGGCGAACGCCTCGAAGAGCGCGGCCACGTCACCGTCGCCTTGGGACAGTCGCAGGTGGAACGCGACCCACGCGAGCCGGATGCCGGGCGCGCGCCGGCTGACGATCCGGTGGGGCACACCGGGCCGCGCGAACAGCAGTGACCCCGGCCCGATCGGGTGGGTGCGGCCGTCCACCGTGAACTCGCCGGTGCCGTCCTCGACCCAGCACACCTCGTAGTACGTGTGGCGGTGCGGCGGGTTGACGACCGTGTCGGCCATCTCGGCCCAGTGATAGACGTCGACGCCCACCGGGCCGAGGCGGATGCCGCCCGGTCCGGCGTTCAGCAGGTCGGTCCAGGCCACGCGCTCACCCTTCGAGGGCCCGGGTGACCACCAGCCGGACGTCGCGCAGGTGCTCGACCATCAGCCGGCGGGCCTTCACCGGTGTCCGCCCGCGCACCGCCGCGAGGATCGCCAGGTGCACGTGGTGGTCGTGGTCGCGGTCGCCGTAGAGCGCCTGGATGTGCCGCTGCTCCTGGTCGTGCAGGTCGATGAGCGAGTCGAGCACCTGGGCCAGCGCGTGGTTGCCGGCCAGCCGGCCGAGGGTGCGGTGGAAGGCCATGTTGGCGGCGTGCAGCGCGGCCTCCTGGCCAGCGCTGTGCTGGTGGCGCTCGCTCCGCTCGCTGGCGCCCTCGGGCGGCCGGCGCCATCCGGCCTCGTCGCTGCGCTCCTCGGACCGGATCCCGCCGGCCCCGAGGGCGGACCCGGCCCGGTCGAGGCTCGCGGCGAGGTCGTCGAGCTGGGCGTCGGTGGCGTGGCGGGCGGCCGACTCGGCGAGATGCGGCTCGATCAGCTCGCGCGCCTCCAGCAGGTCGAGGATCGCGGTGGCGTCCAGCCGGAGCCGGTTGGGGTTCACCATGATCAGTCTGGACAGGTCGGCGCGCACGTACACACCGGAGCCGTGCCGCATCTCGACCGCGCCGGTGGCCTCGAGGCGGCGCAGCGCCTCGCGCAGGGTCGGCGTGGCGATCAGGAACCGCTCGGAGAGCGCGCGGTTGGACGGCAGGCGGTCGCCGGGGCGCAGGCCCTGGTCGCGGATGTGGGCCAGGATGCGGTCGGTCACCTCGTCGAGGAGCTTGCGCCGGGCGACGGGGCCGCGCTCGCCGGACGCCGGCGAAACGGACAGTGGGGCGGACACGGGCTCATTCTCCCGCCAGATGAAGATCAAGGGCTAGACACCAAGTGAGCAAGTCATCTAATCTCTTGCTCACTTTACAGACCGGAAACATACCGTGAGGAGGGGTCGTGACGGTAGCGGACGAGGAGCTGCTGCGCCGGAGCCTTTCCGACGCGCTCATCGGCCGCGTCGTCGACCTCATCCGCACGGAAGGGCTGGGGCCGGGCGACCGGCTCCCGTCGGCGCGGGTGCTGGCCGAGCGCTTCGCGGTCGCCACGCCGACCATCCGGGAGGCGCTGCGCCAGCTGCAGGCGACCGGTGCGATCGACATCCGGCACGGCTCGGGCATGTACGTGAACGCCGCGCTGGACCGGGTCGTCATCGCCAACCCCAACCAGCCCACCCTGGACGCCGAGCGGCTCGCCGAGCTGCTCGACGCCCGGCTGCTGGTCGAGCCGTACCTGGCCGGCCTGGCGGCGCGGCACCGCAGCCCGGCCACCACGGCGGCGCTGCGGCGCTCCCTCGATGCGGCGGAGCGGCACCTGGCCGGGGACGACACGCGGCTGCACGAGGCCAACATGGCCTTTCACCGCGCGGTCGCCACCGCGAGCGGCCACCGCATCCTGCACGAAGTACTCGACTCGCTGCTGTCGGTGCACGCCGGCGAGCAGCGCGAGATCCTGCAGATATTCGACGACCGGTCCCGTGACCACGAGGAGCACCGGGCCGTCCTGGCCGCCATCGAGGCCGGCTCCGAGGAGCGGGCGCAGCGACTGATGCGGCGACACCTCGAGGACGTGGCGGACGTGGTCGCGCGCCGCGCGTCCACTTTGGATGAATCTCACGAAAGGTGATGTCCGTGCGGGCACGCGTACTCACCGCTCTTGTCGTGGCCGCGTCGCTGGCGCTGGCCGCGTGTGGCGGCGACTCCGGCGACGACGGCGGCAGTGGCGGCAAGACCGAGCTGAAGCTCTACAACGACAAGGGCGCCTGGAGCCCCTTCTTCGAAGATCTGGGCAAGCTGAGCAAGGAGCAGATCGGCATCGGCATGACGCCGGTCGGCTACACGGACGAGCCGACGTACTCGGCGTTCATCAAGGCGTCCTTCCGCACCAACGAGAAGCCGGACCTCTTCACCTGGTCGACCGGCGGCCGGCTGGAGGAGATCGTCGAGGCCGGGCAGGTGGCCGAGACGACCGACCTCTGGAAGGACGCGATCGCCGCCGGTGACCTCTCCAAGGAGCTGGAGGAGGCGTACACGTACGACGGCAAGCAGTACTGCGTGCCGTTGAACATCTCCTACTGGGTGATGTTCTACAACAAGAAGGTCTACGACGAGGCCGGCCTCAAGCCGCCGACGACCTGGGCCGAGCTGATGTCCAACGCGGACGCGCTCAAGGCCAAGGGCGTCACGCCCTTCTACCAGACCTCCGTGCTCTTCAGCTTCGTGTGGTTCCAGCAGCTGCTGATCGGCACCAACCCGGACCTGTACAACAAGCTCGCCACCGGCGAGGCCAAGTACACCGACCCCGGGGTCGTCGCCGTCATGGAGCGGTGGAAGCAGATGATCGAAGGCGGCTACTTCTCCGACGCGGGCAGCAAGGAAGACCCGGCCGTGCAGCTCAAGACCGGCAAGACCGCGATGGGCATCTTCGGCACCTGGTTCAACACGAGCATGACCCAGCAGGGCCTCAAGCCCGGCACCGACTACGGCATGTTCACCATCCCCAACGTCGACCCGGCCCAGAGCAAGGTGACGATGGCGTTCGAGAGCGGTCCACTGTGCTCGCTCGCCAAGGCGCCGGACACCAAGGCGAGCACCGACTACATGAAGTGGTGGGTGGGGCAGCCGGCACAGGAGAAGTGGGCCAACAGCCGTGGCGACGTCTCCGCCAACCCCAAGGTGGCCATCCCTGACCCGGGGCTCAGCGCGATCGCGAAGTCGGCCGGCGGCGGCGAGTACACGCTCGCCAACCGGTACTTCGAGGCGGCGCCCGCGCCGGTGCTGACGGCCGCGCTGGACGCCTTCGGGGCGTTCATGGTGAAGCCGGACACCTACCAGAAGCAGCTGGAGAACATCCAGAAAGCGGCCGACGACTACTGGAAGGGTCGCTGATGTCGGTCGCCACGGCGACCCCGGTCGACTCCCCGGCGGCTCCGGCCGCCGGGGGGCGGAAGGGGCGCGGCGATCGCGGGGCCCGGTGGGGCGCGCTGGGCTTCGTGTCGCCGGCGGTCATCCTCGTCGCCGTGCTGCTCTACGCGCCATTTCTCTACACGGTGGTGCTGAGCTTCACCGAGTACGACGGGCTCAACTCGCCGGAGTGGATCGGGGTGGAGAACTTCACCCGGTTCTTCGACGACCCGGCCCTGACCACCTCGCTGCGCAACACGCTCATGTGGGTGGTCGGCACCACGGTCGTGCCGGTGGCCCTGGGCCTGGTGGTGGCGGTGCTCAGCTTCGGCATCAAGGGCGGCACCTGGCTGCGGCTGCCGTTCATGCTGCCGTACGCGCTCTCCGGCGCCGGGCTCGCAGTCATCTGGAGCTTCATCCTCCAGAGTGGAGGCGCGGCCAACGACATCCTCGGCGCGCTGCACCTGCCCGGCGCGGAGACGTCGTTCCTGCAGGAGGAGCCCTGGAACACGCTCTCGATGATCGTCGCGTGGACCTGGCAGCAGACCGGCGTCAACGCGCTGCTCTTCCTCGTCGGGCTCCAGTCCATCCCGAAGGAGCCGCTGGAGGCGGCCAAGCTCGACGGCGCCACCGGCTGGTCGCTCTTCCGGCACGTCACCTGGCCGCTGCTCGCTCCACTCACGACGGTGGTGGTGGGGCTGGCGCTGGTGGCGAGCCTCAAGACCTTCGACATCGTGTGGGTGATGACGCAGGGCGGGCCGGGCCGCAACTCGGAGACCCTGGCCGTGACGATGTACCGGGACGCGTTCGTCTCCGGTGAGTATGGCTACGGCTCCGCGGTCGCGCTCGTGCTGACGCTCACCACCGGCGCGATCACGCTCGCGTACCTCCGCCGCCAGGTCAAGTCGAGGGAGGCCCTCGGATGATCCGTCGACTCGTTCTCGGTGCCATGGGCCTGGTGTGGCTGATCCCGGTCTACCTGTTGCTGGTCAACGCGTTCCGGCCGAGCACGCAGTACGACGCCGACCGGATCTGGGTGCCGGACGCCGACTTCGGCTTCTTCGACAACGTCAAGCTCGCCTGGGACGCCGCCGGGCTCGGCCCGAGCATCCTCAGCACGCTGCTCTACAGCGTGGCCTCGCCGGTCGCCGCGGTGGTCGTCGGTGCGATGGCCGGGTTCGCCATCGTGGTGCTGCGGCTGCGGGCCGGCTTCTGGTGGTTCATACTGCTCTTCGGCGGCACCATCTTCCCCATCCAGATGCTGGTGATCCCGCTGTTCATCAGCTACAGCAGCGCCGACCTCTACGACCGGCGGTTCGGCCTCGTGCTGGTCTACACCGCGGTCTGCGTGCCGCTCGCCGCGCTCGTCATGCGCAGCTTCTTCACCGGTGTCGCGTACACCCTCTACGAGGCGGCCCGCGTGGACGGCGCGTCGGTGTGGCGGATCTTCTGGCGGGTCTACCTGCCGCTCGCCGGGCCGGCCCTGGGCGCGGTGGCGATCCTGGAGTTCGCGTTCGTCTGGAACGACCTGCTCTTCGGCCTCACCCTGTCGCAGGACGAGTCGGTCCGCCCGGTGATGACCGCGCTCTCCTCGCTCTCCAGCGCCTACTCCGGCTCGACGGTGCCGGTCGTGCTCGCCGCCGGCCTGGTCATGTCGCTGCCCACGGTGCTCGTCTTCCTCGGCGCCCAGCGCATCTTCGCCCGGGGCCTGACCCTGGGCCAGTACTGACGAAGGAGTCCCACCTTGACCAGTCGGCTGCTGCGGGCGAGCCTCGGTTCGCCGGGCTACGACGACATGCGCGCCACCCTCCGGAGCGCCGGAGCGACGACCGTCGCCGGTGACGTCCGCGTGGCCTGCCTTCCGCTCTTCCAGGGAGATCAGCTCCGCCAGGCGATCCGGGTGACCGGCGCGCCGGACCGGGCGCGGGTGACGCTGAGCGACGGCGGCACGGTCATCGGCGAAGGGCTGGCCGGCGCCGACCTCTGGGTGCCCGAAGTGGACACCTCGCGCACCGTCACGGTCACGGTGGAGGGGGTCGGCGCAACCGACTTCACCATCACGCCGCAGCGCAAGTGGACGGTCCACGTCGTACACCACTCGCACCTCGACATCGGCTACACCGACCGGCAGGGCGTGGTGCTCCGCAACCATCTGGAGTACCTGGACTCGGCGCTCGACCTGGCCGCCGCCACCGAGCAGTGGCCGGACGAGGCGCGCTTCCGGTGGACGGTCGAGTCGGCGCTGCCGGTGCGGCGCTGGCTCGACTCCCGGGACCCGGCCGCGGTCGACCGGTTCGTGGCGCTGGCCCGGGCCGGGCTCATCGAGGTGACCGCGATGCCGTTCCAGCTGCACACCGAGGCCTGCTCGGTCGAGGAGCTGCACCGGATGCTGCGCTTCACCGACGACCTGCGGGAGCGGCACGGCATCCCCATCACGTCGGCGATGCACACCGACGTGCCCGGTGCAGTGGTCGGCTTCGTCGACGCGCTCGCCGCCGGTGGCGTGCGGTACCTCTCCGCGGCGCACAACTGGGCCGGCCGCTCGGTGCCGTTCCTCACCGGTGGGCAGGACCTCGGCCGGCCGTTCTGGTGGCGGTCGCCGGCCGGCAACCGGATCCTGGTCTGGTTCACCGACACCGCCCACGGCATGGCGTACATGGAGGGCAACGTCGTCGGCCTCGCGGAGAGCTTCGCCGCGGCGCGGTCGCTGCTCCCCGGCTACCTGTGGTCGCTCGCCCACCGGCCGGTGCCGTACCGCGACGAGGCGTTCGGCTGGAGCGGGCTGGACGGGGTCGAGCTGCACAAGCCGCCGTACCCGCATGACGTGCTGCACCTGCGCGTGCAGGGTGGCAACGCGGACAACGCCGGCCCGTCGATCGTGCCGCCGTCGGTGGTGCGCGAGTGGAACGCCACCTACGCGTACCCGCGCCTGCGGATGTCCACCAACACCGCGTTCTTCGCCGACGCGGAGGAGCGGCTCGGCGACGCGATCCCCGAGCACAGTGGAGACTGGACCGACTGGTGGGCGGATGGGCTCGGCTCTGGCGCCCGGCCACTCGGGTACGCCCGCCGGGCCCAGCACGCCGTCCGCCACGCCGAGACGCTGCACACCCTCGCCGGCACGCCCGCCTCGTCCGCAGTGGACGCGGTCTACGACAAGCTCGGCCTCTTCGACGAGCACACCTGGGGCGCGGCCAACCCGTGGCACGACCACGAGGACGGCTTCGACTCCGGTGGCCTGCAGTGGGCACGCAAGTGCGAGATGGCGTACTCCGGCGCGGACGACGCCGAGGACCTGCGGCACGCCGGCGCTCACCGGCTCGGCGCCCGCCTCGCGCCGGCCGGGGGCGCGCTGGCCTCGTACCTCATCGCCAACCTCGGGCCGGCGGACCGCACCGACCTCGCGGAGGCCTTCCTCCCGGCCAGCGTGGTGCCGCTCGACCAGCGGGTGACCATCATGGACGCCCGCACCGGATCGGCGGTGCCGCACCACGAGGAGGCCGTACGCCCGGAGGACTGGCCGACCCGGCCGGCCGGGCGGCGCCTCTCGTTCGTGCTCGCCGACGTGCCCGCGGTGGGCCACGCCCGGGTCGACGTCGTCGCCGGCACCGGGCCGGCCGTCGCCGAGGAGCTCGACGGCTGGCAGATCGAGAACGAGTACTACCGGGTCAGCGTCGACCCGCGCGAGGGCACCCTGACCTCCATCTTCGACAAGCGGGCCGGCCGGGAGCTGGTCAACGCGGCCGCGTACGCGGGCATGAACCAGTACGTGCACGAGCGCTACTCGACCGCCCCGCACGTCAACCACCTCTCCGGTCACATCGAGGCCGCCCACGGGGATCTGGCCCTCCTGGCCGGCCGCTCGATCGGGCGGCGGGCCTCGCTCGTCCGGGCCACCCGGACGGCCGTGGGGGAGACGCTCGACATCGAGCTCGACGGCGAGGGCACCAGGTGGCTGCGTACCACCGTCACGCTCACCGCCGGCGTGGCCCGGGTCGACGTCACCAACCGGCTCTACAAGGAGGGCGCGCCGGCCAAGGAGAGCGTGTTCTTCGCGTTCCCGTTCGCGATGCCGGCGCCGGTCGCCTGGGAGCTGACCGGCGGCGTAGGAGGCGGCGACGCGCCCACCGTTCCCGGCGCCGCCCACCACCTGACGCCGATCCGGCACTGGGTCGCGTTCGACGACGGGGAGGTGACCGCCGCCTGGGCCACGCTGCACGCGCCGCTGGTCATGTTCGGCGACATCTACCTGCCGTACGCGCCGTTTCCGCCGACCATCGCGCCGGAGCCGGCCGAGCCCGGCACCGTCTACTCCTGGGCGATGAACAACATCTGGGACACCAACTTCCCGGCCCAACAGCAGGGCGAGACCACGTTCCGGTACGCGGTCGGCTCGAAGGCCGGTGCGGAGCCGCGCGAGCTGGGGCAGGCGGTCGCCGCGGGCTTCACCGACGCGTTCGTGGCCGTGCCGCTCACCGGGGAGGGCGCGGTCGCCCCGCCGGACGACCGCTACGCCACGGTGGACCATCCGCTGGTGCGGGTGGCGGCGATCGGCCCGTCCCGCCGCGGGCACGATCTGGTGGTGTACCTGGCCTCGGCGGCGCCCGACCCGGTCACCGTCGCGCTGAGGGTGCCGGGGACGCGGGCCGCCTTCGTGGGGACCAGCCTTGAACGCTCCCTGTCGGCGGTGTCCATGAAGGACGGTACGGCGAGCGTGACCGTGCCGGCCGGCGGGTTCGTCGCGGTCTCCATCGACAAGGGACAGTCGTGAAGATCGTCGACATCCGGGCCACCACGGTGACCGTCCCCCTCGAAGCGCCGCTGCGGCACTCCAACGGGGCGCACTGGGGCCGGTTCGTGCGCACCATCGTGGAGGTCGAGGCGGACAACGGCCTCGTCGGTCTCGGCGAGCTCGGCGGCGGGGGAGAGAGCGCCGAGCAGGCGATCCGGGGGCTCCGCGAATACCTGGTCGGGCACGACCCGTTCGCGCTGGAGGCGCTGCGGTTCGCGATCGCCAACCCGACCGCGAGCCTCTACAACAACCGCACGCAGCTGCTCGCCGCCATCGAGTTCGCCTGCCTCGACCTGATCGGGCAGCACCTCGACGTGCCCGTGTACGACCTGCTGGGCGGCAAGCTGCGGGACCGGGTGCCGTTCGCGTCGTACCTGTTCTTCCGCCTCACCAACCAGTCGGGCGAGGGCGAGGTGCGCACGCCGGACCAGCTCGTCGCCCACGCGCGGGCGTTGCGGGAGGAGCACGGCTTCACCGTCCACAAGCTCAAGGGCGGGGTCTTCCCACCCGAGTACGAGCTGGAGTGCTACCGCGCGCTCGCCGCCGCCCTGCCACCCGGTGACCGCCTCCGGTACGACCCCAACGGCTCCCTTTCGGTGGCCGAGGCGCGGCGGTTCGGGGAGGGGATCCGGGACCTGCCGAACGAGTACTTCGAGGACCCGACCTGGGGCCTGAACGGGATGCGGCAGCTGCGCGACCTCGGCATCCCGCTCGCCACCAACACCGTCGTCGTCAACTTCGAGCAGCTCGCCACCAACGTGCGCGACCCGGCCGTGGACGTCATCCTGCTGGACACCACCTTCTGGGGCGGCATCCGGCCGTGCGTGAAGGCGGCCGCGGTGTGTGAGACCTTCCAGCTCGGCGTCGCCGTGCACTCCTCCGGCGAGCTGGGCATCCAGCTCGCCACCATGCTCCATCTCGGCGCCATCCTGCCCAACCTCACCCACGCCGCCGACGCGCACTACCACCACCTGCGCGACGACGTCATCGTGGGCGGCAAGATGCCCTATGTGGACGGTGCCATCGCGGTGCCGGACGGGCCAGGGCTGGGCGTGCGGCTGGACCGGGAGCGCGTGGCCCAGTACGCGGAGCTGTACAAGGAGCTCGGCGGCTACCCGTACGACCGCGACCCGGCCCGGCCGGGCTGGTACCCGCTGGTGCCCAACGACCGGTGGGCGGACCCGTCGTGACCGTTCCCGAGGTCGTGCTGGAGAACGACGCGCTGCGGGTGACCGTGCTGCTCCACGGTGGACACATCGTGGAGTTCCGGCACAAAGAGCTGGACCTCGACCTCACCTGGCGGTCGCCGCGGCGCGGCTGGCCGGAGCCGCCGTCGGCGGACTTCTTCGACACGTATCCGGGCGGCTGGCAGGAGGTCCTGCCGAACGGGGGCGCCCCGGCGACGTATCGGGGCGCGGTGCTCGACCAGCACGGCGAGGTGGCCGGGCTGCCGTGGGAGTGCGTGCCCGTCGACGGCGGTGTCCGGCTGACCGTGGCGGCCCGCCGTACCCCGTTTCGGGTCAGCAAGGTGCTGCGGCTCGACGGGGCGCGCCTCGAGGTGGCGGAGACGCTGGAGAACGAGGCGCCGGTCGAGGCGCACGCGATGTGGGGCCAGCACCTCGCCTTCGGGCGGCCCTTCCTCGTACCCGGTGCCCGGCTCACGCTGCCGGACGGGGTCCGGGTGATTCCGCACGAGTCCACCATCAACCCACCGCGGCGGGCGGTGGCGCCCGGCGGCCCCTACCCGTGGCCGGTCGTGCCGACACCGAGCGGCGGCACCGCCGACCTCTCGGTGATCCCCGAGCCGGGCGCGCCGAGCGACATCGTCTACCTCACCGGCTTCACCGAGGGCTGGTACACACTCCGCCAGCCCTCCGGCCCGGGAGTCCGGGTCGAATGGGACGCGGCCGTGCTGCCGTACCTGTGGCTGTGGCACGAACTCGGCGACACCACCGACTACCCGTGGTGGGGCCAGGCGTACGTCGTCGGCGTCGAGCCCTTCTCCAGCTACCCGACGGACGGGCTGCCGGCCGCCGTCGCCAACGGCTCCGCGCTCGCCCTGCCACCGCTGTCCTCGCTGTCGCTCGACTGGTCCGTGGAGGTACTGCGGTGAGTGAGTTCGAAGGCAAGGTCGCCGTCGTGACCGGTGGCGCCAAGGGCATCGGCGCGGCCGTCGTGGAAAAGCTGGCGAGCCGCGGCGCGAGCGTCGTCTACGGCGACACCGGCGGCGACGGCGTCCGCGCGGACGTGACCGTCGCCGCCGACATGGAGCGGCTCGTCGCCACCGCCGTCGAGCGCTTCGGCGGCCTCGACATCCTCGTCACCAGCGCCGGCATCCAGCGGTACGGCACCGTCGAGGAGACGCCCGAGGCGCTGTGGGACGAGGTGCTCGACGTCA
>Ga0272482_10000402_pt1 | contig 13420 bp, 15 predicted proteins | sample RVTome_8_FD_192427 | JGI IMG/M metagenome (GOLD analysis project Ga0272482, IMG submission 192427) | Soil microbial communities from uranium-contaminated site in the Upper Colorado River Basin, Wyoming, United States - RVT160D0 (version 2) ...
CGCCTTTGCCCGGCAGGGAAAGCGGCGCGATGATGGTTTTGGTTTTCCCCACGGGGCTGGGCGAGGCGGCTTGCGCCGGACCCGCGCCGATCACCAAACCGAGCATGGTGAACAGCGTCAATAGAGCCGCCACACCGGGTCGGGTGAAGCGGGTCGACCGAATGGGTTTGTGAGTCACGACATTTCTCCCTATGAGAGCCTGGTAAATAGCCGGGTTCGGAGCCGACGGCTGGTGCTGGCTAACCCGGATTTCGCGCCTTGTCCACGCGCGGTGCCCGCCGTCCCGGCAGCCTGCGCCAACCGCTGGAGGTATCTGATCGTGAGGGCTCCCTTCACGAGCCGGTCGCGAACCCTCGATCGGGCTCGTCGGCAACCTGCTGGAAGGCTCGCACCGAGGTGCAGTGGATTTGTTATGGAAGGGTTGTGGCACCTGCGTAGGCCCCTCAAGGCGTTGATGCGCCACATCCATCTGTCCGTCGGGAACTGGCGTCGAGACCACACCGGGCGAACGCTTCCATTACTGCGGAGCGGGAGCGGCTGCCGGCCGGTCTGGCGGTGACGCCGTGACCGCTGAACAGGACAGTGCGGCTGTGGGCGGTCAGCTGAAATTCCGAATCCGCGGACAGCAAGCTGAAGCCTTTCGCAGGACTTGCCGCTACGCCCTGTAGCGCACAGGAACCGACGCGGCGGCAACATCCGTGCCTCACCCGACAACCCTGTCCATCGATGCCAGTGAGAGCGACCACGTCGTCCGGTGGCAAGCCGACCCGCACCACAGGCGCGTCGTGCGCGCCGAGGAGCGGAAGCGGCGCGGCAGCGCCGTTGCGCGGGCCAATCGTCCATCGATCAGGCTGGACGCGGTACGGCGACGGACCGTCGGCCACGTCACCTTCAGTAGCCTCGGCTGTCCGCCGATCCGGAGCCGGCGTGTCCTCCAGTTCGGAGAGGCGCGTCCGCCGATTCGGAAATTTTTCGGCTCTGAGATCTGTACCGGGCAGGACCTCAGCTTTTGTCAGTCAAACGACTGGTCGAAGCTGAGCGCTGCGTGCCTCATTCGACCAGATGAGGCAGGAAGTGGGATCATCAGGTGGGTGTCGCATCGCTGGAATCTCTACTTGCAACAAGCCCCTGGGTGGTTGCGGTCGTCATCCTTTCGCTGACCCTCATCAAAACAAACAATTGATCGGGTTTTGATCTGCCGCGCGGCGCTTCGGGATACCGGGCCGGAAGCGCGTGCGCCGATCCTGAAGGAACTGCGCATGCTGTACACAGAGCATTCCTGGACTGGCAGGATGGGTCGCCGGTAGATGATGGCGCGGCCTCGCCTAAAGACGCCGATCGTTTACTCTCTCATGCCGCGATCCGCTCGCTACCAACGGTGAAGAAGTTGCGCTGATCGGCGCCGTCGGGAGCTCGCTGCGGGCCGGCATGGCAGCGTGTTGTTGTCGAGCGGCGTTGATCGTTCGTGCCGGGGCGCCCGGGGTGAAGGCGTGGCTGGTCGGGGGAGTGGATGTGTCCTGTGCCACTCCATCACACGTTTGCGCTGGTCAGGCAGGATTCGCAGTTGGGATGAAGCAGATACTCTGCGGGCTCGATGTAGCTCATCCCATTCTGTGCCTTGCTGCTGTTCGCGCTTGTCAGGTGGATTGGCGCTGCCGGGATGTAGCTGCGATATCGGCGGTGCTCGCCTCGGCCAAGAGTCTTCCGCGCGAAGTGTGGTTGTGGGTGCCGCTGGGGGGAGAGATGTGTCGTTGACGCGGCCTGCATCGCTGTATCCCGGGGGACTCGCTCGCGCGGGTGCTGCCCCGTTCGCGTTTTCTCATCTGGGTGTTGCACCGAGCTTGCTTGTCGTAGAGCGTGCCCAGGTGCGGTCACATGTTCTGGGCAAGCTGGTCGATCAGTTGAACGAGTTGGTGGATGACGGCGCGGGCGAAGGCGGCGGCCGCCCCGGTAACTATGGCGATGATCAGGTCTGTGCGTGGCTTCTCGTCGCGGCTGTGTCGGTGTTTTGGCATCGATGCTCCCGGTTGTCGAGGAGGACCCGGTGGGTGGTGCTGGCTCGCTCTTCACAATCGAGTGACTCGAGGAGATCCACTTTGGACGCGGTGAGTGGCGGTGGGTGATCTGTCGTGCCTTGATGGGGGATGCTTGGGTGGCGATGGTTGGCGACGGGACGCGACGAAGTCGACGGCCCCGGCAGGTCGAGCGGGTCGATCTACCGGTGGGGCCGGCTCGTGATTTGCGTGACGCTGTCTACGAGTTGTACCTGCGGGCCAGCTCACCTCCACTCACGCTGGATGAGGTGGCTGCCCTGATCGCCGCCGACGAGGACTTGCCTGGGGCTCCCTCGGGGGATGTGATCAGTGGAATCCTCAGCGGCCGGGGGCTGGCGGCAAATCAGGATGATGTCGTGAGTCTGGCCGTCCTCCTGGCCCGTCTCGCTGACCGAGATCGAGTGGTGATCGCCGATCGGGTCCGAGACTTGTGGGTGGCCGCCAAGATGGCTCCGGCTGCCCTTGGGCCTGTGCGGCTGGGCAAGCCAATCAGCGAGTGTGACCCGCTCCTTTTGGAGGTGCACCGGGCGATCGAGGTGGCGCACCATGATCGGCCACTGTCGTCCCTGCCGGCGTACGTTCCACGCGCGCACGATGCCCGGCTTGGTAACGTCGTCGGGGCGGTGGCTGGCGGGCAGAGCCGGCTCGTTACGTTAGTTGGCGGCTCGTCCACGGGTAAGACCCGTGCATGTTGGGAAGCAGTCCAGCCCTTGGCGGCCTCAGGTCGTTGGCGACTGTGGCATCCGAAAGACCCGACCCGCCCAGGCGCCGCGGCTGCGGCCATCAGCGAGGTGGGTGGCTACACGGTGCTGTGGCTGAATGAGGCCCAGCACTATCTACTTCCGGCCGACCCGACGCTCGGCGAACGGGTCGCCGCCGGACTGCGCAGCCTCCTGGAGGATCCGCACCGCGGGCCTGTGCTTGTCCTAGCCACTCTGTGGCCTCAGTTCTGGGACCGGTTGACCATTCGGTCGTCGCCAGACGAGCCCGATCTTCATGCGCAAGCCCGTGAGCTGCTGGACGGCACCGACATGAGGGTGCCGGAGACGTTCACCGCCGACGACCTTCAGACGGCATCGACGGTCGGCCAGGACGACCCACGGATACGGCAAGCCACAGAGCGCGCCGACGCCGGCAGGATTACCCAGTACCTGGCAGGGGTGCCCCAGCTGTTGCGCCGATATCGGAACGCGCCACCTGTTGCCCGAGCGATCATCGACGTCGCGATCGACGCACGCCGACTCGGGCATCCCCCAGGCGTCCCGCACAACCTCCTGGCCGAGGCCGCACCGAGCTACCTCACCGACCATGAATGGGAACAGGCTGGCGACGACTGGCTGGAGCGCGCCTTGGCCTACAGGAGAAGGTCGGTGACCACGCAGGCGCGGAGGCCCTGTACCGGCAGGCAGCCGACCGCGGTGACACCGACGCGCTGCGGGCCCTTGCTTTGATGTGGGACCAAGCCGGCGACCACGCCAGCGCCGAGGCCGCAGCCGTCCAGATGGCCGACCGCGGTGACACCGACGCGCTGTGGAGGCTGGCGCAGTCGCGGGAGAAGGTTGGTGACCACGCTGGGGCCGACGCCCTATACCAGCAAGCAGTCGACCGCGGCGATACCGAGGTGCTGTGGGCGCGGGCAAGGCTACGCGAGAACCTCGGTGACAGCGCCGGCGCCGAGAACCCGTACCGGCGGGCTGTCGACGGCAGGGACACCTTCGGGCCACGCGACATGGCAGGGATGCAAGAGGAGGCCGCTGATCGCGCCGACGCCGAGGTCTTGTACCGGCAGGCAGCCGACAGCGGCGACCCTATTGCGCTGAGGGCACTTGCCGTACTGAAGGAAAAGGGGGGTGACCACAACAGTGCCGAGGACTTGGCCACGCGGGCGGCCGACTGCGGCGACACCGAGGCGTTGTGGGCATTGGCAGGGCTGCGTGAGAAGAACGGCGATCACCTCGGCGCTGAGGCGCTGTACCGGCAGGCAGCTGACTGCGGCGACACGGACGCGCTGCGCGAGTTGGTGAGGTTGCGGGAGGAGACGGGCGACCAAACCAATGCCGAACAGTTGGCCATCCAGGCGGGCAACAACGGCGACGCCATAGCTCTGTGGGACCTGGTCACGCGGCGGGAGGAGGCGGGCCACCGCAGCAGCGCCGAGGATTTGGCCATCCAGGCGGCCGATCACGGCATCCTGAGCGTCCTATGGGAGCTGGCCGGACTACGTCAGAAGGTCGGCGACCATGCTGGGGCCGAGGCTATGTACCAGCAGGCGCACGAGCGTGGCGAGATCCTAGCGCTGCGCGCACTGGGCCGGCTGCGAGAAATGTCCGGCGACCACACCAGCGCTGAGACGCTGTACCGGCAAGCGGCTGACTACGGCGACCCCGACGCACTCCAGAACCTAGCCACTCTATGGGAAAAGGCCGGCGACCCTGACAGGGCGAAGCGTCTGCGGCAGTTCGGGTTCGCTGACGACGGCACACCCGCTACATCCCTGGATTGAAACCATCGATGATCACGCGGCAGCCGCCTTCGTACCCACGCAAACACGGCCACGTCGCTCCAACAACGCACGGATCTGCCGAGATGAGTGCGCTGGGTCTCCGGCTATTGCGCCGCTGGCATCGCCGCAGCTGCCCTGGTTGCTCTTCTTGCGGCAGTCTCCACCGGTCTCTGATTGATCATAGAACCAGGCTGTTTAACGTTGCTGGCGTGCGCAAGAATCAAGGCGTGGATGCAGTCTCAGTGGCACCATGGGCGGCTGCCGCGTTGTCGGCCATAAGTGCTGTCATTGCGGCCAGACAAGCCGGGCATGCGAAGGATGCGGCAGGCGGTGCGCTACGCCAAGCTGAAAGCGCACATCGGCAGGCGCTGGTTGCGGAGGAGGATTTGCTCCTGCGAAAGCTGGAGATTCAGACGGGAGGTGACCGGGAGCGAGCTCTGCACATGTTGGCAGGCCGCGATCTGGCGATGGAGTACTTGACGGCGGCGCGGGAGTTTCTGGCTCTGCTCGCTCGGTCGACCCGTTGGGGCTTTCCCAATAATGCGGCCGAGGCCAGGCTGCAACGTTTGTGGGTGTTGCTCATGTTCCATAGAAATCGATACAAGGCGGCCGAAGTAGAAGAAGATGCTGTTTTGCAGCTCATTGATCAAACAGAGAACGACATTCAGGCAATGGAGCTTGATGGCTGGCTGGTGTCGCCATTCAGCATCGATGGAATCAACACAAAGCATTTGCACGTGCTGGCGCGGGTAGCGCTGTTCCATCTCGACAACCTGCTTGCAGATTCCCGTCGCTTCGATCGGTGGGAGCGCGTGCGGCCGCGTAGCGAGGAGGAGTAAGCTCCGGCGGATCGGGTTCGCCTAAGGTTCCGACTGCCGGGTAGATGCCCTGATCTGCCGCGTTGCGTGCGCTCCGCGGATCTGCCGCGATGCTTGGTCGCCGGCTCCCTGGGAAGTCCGGTTGTGCGGATGGGCATGACCGTAGATGCCAACGGGCCTACCGTTCGGCGACCCCTTCGCCAGCCCAGCCGCTCATATGCCGCGCGACAACTTCCCGTACTTGATGGCGAAGATCGGTGTAGCTCATGTCGCCCATGCCTTCGGCTTCGAAGACCGTCGGTGAAGCTGTCCACCGTCTTCGGCGGCGCCTCACATAGGTGACGAATCTCGGCCGGTGGCAGGCAGAAGCCCAAGCCGATGCACAGGTCGGCGAGGAGTTGCTCGACGTCGGAGTCAGGGTCGAACCGGTGGCCCACCGCAACATCGTGCCAGCCCTCCGGCGAACGACACACCTCCGGCCCCGCGGCGCCCGCACATGCCGCATAGTGCGCGGCCCGATGATCGGTCTGTCGGTACCATGGCCGCCGATCGCGGCGTTGCCGAATCTTGTACAGGGCATCCGTTGTCCTTGCGGCCCGGCCACGATGCGCCGAGTGGATGCTGGGCGGGCCACGACGGTTAAGGTCACCCCGAGTCGGCCTCGTGTGCCCCGTACCCCTCGGCGAGGCGGTGCAGGATTTGGGTGATGAGGTCGGCTGCTTCTCCTTCGTGACCGGCGAGCAGCTGATCGGGCTGCCGTTCGCAGGCGAGGATCCGGCGTAGAGACTGGGTGAGCGGGCCGAGGGCCGGTTCTGCGGCCCAGCCTGGTAGTTGCTGCTCCAGAAATTGGGTGGCGTCCCGGTCACCTCTCGCGGCGGCTACCACGATGTCCACCAGTGCCTGAGATTGTTCTTGAGCGACGAAGACACGTAGGTCGTCGACCGTGGCGGTGGTCGTGGCACGGCCCGCGATCAGGTCTAAGGCGCGGGTGACGATTGCTGCGCCGATGTCGTCGAGGCGAGAGATCAGCGTGTCGGGGTTCCGTTCGCCGGTGAGACGCGTTCCAACCGTTCGACCAGGTGTCCCGAGGCGGGCTTTTTTCGGCGAGGCGTGAGGTAGGCGGAGAGCACAGCAGCCGCGTCCGGGTCGTCGTGGGCGCAAGCGGACGCGAGAGCGGCGAGGGCGGGTTCCCACAGGATTAGCAACTCAGCGAGGTCAGCGGTGTATTGCTGCCGTGCAGTGTGTACCAGCTCGTTAAGTGCGGCGTCGATGTCGTTGCAGTCGGCGAGCGCCGCGGTGAGCTCCGGGTAGCGAACCCCGTCCACTTGGCCGACGATGACGGCAAGGTCCTCGACCGTGGCAGGCGGGTCGCGGTCACTGTCCTGGCTGGCTCAGGTCAAAGCCGACAGCGCGCAGGCTGGTACTCAGCTTGTGCGTGTCTCCGAGCAGGTGGTGGAGGAGCGCACAAGCGAGGTGGTGCGCCAGGGCCTCCGCGGGAAGGCCGAGCCGGCGTAGGAAGTAGCCGAACTTGTGGTGCGAGTCGGCGATGCCTGCGGGTTGGGGCTGCGTGCACTGAAGGCGCAGCGCGGCGCGCATCAGATTGGCCGCGTCGAGAGTGTGCCCTTGGGCGTAGGCAAGATCGGCGCGTGCGTCTAGCGCACGGCCGAGCAGGGACAGGGCTTGGTGCTCCTCAAATACCTGCTGGCAGTATTGAAGAGCTGTTCGGCCTCATCGAGGCGTCCCAGTGGACAGGAGCGGGCCGTATTCGCTGAGCCGATAAGAGGCGATGTCTAGTGCGCTCGCGCCCCGGCGGCGCTGGCTGTCGAGCACTTGGGCGCTGAGCTGTCGTGCACTCTCCCAGCGCCCGAGGTCGCGGGCGGCCAAGGCGCCGAGGTGGAGGGTCGCCTCCCGGACGTTCCAGGGGTGAATTGTTTCGTTGCCGGCCGCCTTGTCGGGAAGTCGGCTCATCTGGTCTCGAGGGGTTTGGACGATCGTGAAGACCTCCTCGACACGGCCCATGAGGTAGAGGATCTGCAGGTTGCCGAACGGACGGTGCGGACCGGAAACCTAGCCGATGCAACACCAACCGAGGAGCGTCGATCTCCTACCGCGACAGGGGATTACCGGCCGCGCCGAATCAGAGGCGTACCTGATCGCCGAGCACGGCACCCCGTAACGCCATCGCGGTACTACAAGCGGTGATCGGCCGGTCGTTCGATTCGTGACAAAAACGTGGCCTTACCCTTCATTAGCTTTACAAACGTCGTGCCTTCCCGGCGGTTCCAAAGGGCACCGGGCTGCGCGGCGCCGCCGGTGCCGCGACTGACTGGGTGGGTGTGCCGCTGACCGCGCATCGTCGCCCGGAGTCGACCTGTGGTGGTCGGGCAAACACGACAACCACAGCGGCAACGTACAAGTACTCACCGCACCCGACGGATGGCCACTGTGGACCTCATGGGGGGCGGTGTCCTCGCCCAGGCCGGCAACGCAACAGCGCCGGCTCTGTTATCCACGGGCGCACCATAGCCGGCCCGGCCAGGCGGCTGGGCCGGCGTGCTAACGGTGGGTTGGACCGGCTCGTCGTTCGTCGAGCCGGTCACGGTCGTCAGGCGAGGGGGACGAGGTTGAACCGCTGGTTGGTGTTCCCGTGGCAGTCGTACAACTGAATCTGCGCACCGTTGGCCGTGCTCCACACGTCCAGGCACCGCCCGGACTGCACACCACTGATCGTGCCGTTGGAGTTCACGTTCCACTGCTGGTTCGTCTGACCGTGGCAGCTGTAGATCTGCACCGCCGCGCCGTTACCCGAACCAGCCGCGTCCAGACACATGTCGCCGTACACCCGAAGTTGCTTGTCCGAGGTGTAGGTCCAGGACTGGTTCGACCCCCGGTTGCAGTCGTAGAGCTGCACCCGGGTGCCGTTGTTGTGGGAGGAGTTAGGCACGTCGACGCACCGGTTCGACTGCACGCCCACGATCTGACTCGCACCACCGGCCGGCGGCGTGGTCGGGTTCACCGGCGGAGTCGTCGGGTTACCGGGTGGGGTGGTGGGGTTGGTGGAGCCGAGTGAGGTGAAGAACCTCCAGATTTCTCCGGAGGTCCAGGTGCGGGAGTCGTTGGGGCTGGAGGATCCGTCGACGGGGCTGGGGGTGTGGTCTCCGTCGAACGCGGCCCATTGCACCGGGTAGCCGGAGCGGCAGCCGGTGTAGACGGTGGTGATGTGGGTGAGGCTGCCTCGGCTCGGCTCGCGGGGGCTCTGCGCCGTGCAGCCGTTGTTCCGGACGAAGGTGTCGCGCAGCGACCGGCCCTGGGAGATGTTCAGCACGCTGTCGTAGATGCCGTGGATGCCGAAGTAGGGCACAGGTGTGGTGCCACCGTTGCATCCGCTGAGCTGGGCGCCGGACAGGACGGCGACGGCGCGGATGATGGTGGGCCGGGCGCAGGCCACGGCGTAGCTCATAGCTCCGCCGTAGCTCCAGCCGAGGGCGAAGCGTTGGGTGGTGTCGACGCAGAGGTCGTTTTCGACCTGTGTGCGGATGTCGTCGAAGAGGGTGAGATCGCGGTTGTTGGTGTTGGCCCAACCAGCGTCGATGCCCTGGGGGGCGACGAAGATGGTGCTGTTGTTCGACAGCGGTAGGAGGCCGTAGTAGCCGGCGGAGGAGACGTTCTGGGCTGAGCCGTTGAGCCAGTGGAAGCCGAAGATCAGCCGGTACTGGCGGTTGCGGTCGTAGCCGTCGGGGAGCCGCAGGATGTAGCTGCGGTTCTGTCCGCCGCTGGAGATCGTGCGGGTGCCGTTGGCCAGCGTGGGGGCCTTGCCGCAGCCGGCGGTCGCCGCGAGGGTGCCGTTCGTCGCGGCCGAAGCCGTTCCGCCGAAGCCGCCGCTGAGCGCGCCGCCGGCCGCAGCCACGACAAGGGCCGCCGCGGCCGCGATGGAGGGGAGGATGTACCTGTGTTTCAGCATTGCCTGACTCCTTGCACGGGTCGTCGGTGGTCGGAGATCTGGGGACGGCCCGAGGCGGATGCCCTCGCTCGGACCGCAGGATGATCCGGTGCTGCGGGGGCCGGGCGGCTCGGCGGTGCGCCGAGCCCGTCCGTCCCCGTTTCACCTGAGCCGGAGCTGTGCCACGTCATCAGCGCTGCAGGGTCAGCAGACCCGGCCGGTACGGCAGCAGACCGTAGTCACCGCCGGAGCTGGGCGAGCGGCCCTGGTAGAGCAGTTGCAGGTTGCACGGGTCGACCGTGAAGGTCTGGTCGGCGCTGGTCCGGATCAGCTCACCGTGGCTGATGTCGTTGGTCCAGGTCGCGCCGCTGTTGGCCTTACCAGCGAACGGGTTGCTCTCGCTGGCGGCGTTCGGCGTCCACGAACCACCCAGGCTGGTGGCCGTGAACGACCGGAAGTAGCGGCCCTGCGAACCGATCGCCTCGACGATCATCAGGTACCGCTGCTGACCCTGCAGCTTGTAGACCTGCACCGCCTCGAACAGGTTGTTCGTGGAGTCGGTCATGATCGTGGTGTAGTTCGACCCGAAGCTGCCCGGGAAGTTCCCCAGCGGCATGCTGGACCGGTAGACGCGACCGTTGTCACCGGTGAAGAACAGGTAGATGTTCTGGTCGTCGGCGATCAGGGTCTGGTCGATCGGACCGGTGCCGGAGTCGGAGATGCTGGCGGTGGAGAGCGTCTGCTGCGCACCCCAGCCGTTCGGGTTGGTGGGGTCGGTGGACGTCCGGTAGGAGAAGGCGGTGCCACCCCACTGGTAGGCCAGCACCCAGATGTTGCGCGGGGCAAAGTAGAACAGCGTCGGCGCGACAGTGGACGAGTTCATCGCGTTCTGGCTGGCCGAACCCAGCTGGTTCAAGTTCGAGACGAGGCCGAAGTTCATCGAACCCCACCTCGTTCCCGTGTCGTGCGTGGTCGCGTACACCAGCTGCTGACCGTTGTACGGCGCGACGGTGAGGTCCTTCAACGACACCCAACCGGACTTCGGCTGCGCCAGGGCACCCGTCGACGACCACCGGTAGGACGTCGGAAGGTTGCAGGTGCTGGCCGGCGGCGTGGTCGGAGCGGTGGTCGGCGCGCCAGTCGTCGGTGCGGCGGTCGTCGGCACGGTGGTCGGTCCGCCGAGGGACCTGAGGCTGAACCGCTGGTTGGTGTTCCCGTGGCAGTCGTACAACTGAATCTGCGCACCGTTGGCCGTGCTCCAGACGTCCAGGCACCGCCCGGACTGAACTCCACTGATCGTGCCGTTGGAGTTCACGTTCCACTGCTGGTTGGTCCCGGTGTGGCAGCTGTAGATCTGCACCGCGGCGCCGTTACCGGAACCCGCCGCGTCCAGGCACATGTTGCCGTACACCTGCAGCTGCTTGCTCGACGTGTACGTCCAGGACTGGTTCGACCCCCGGTTGCAGTCGTACAACTGCACCCGCGTGCCATTGGTTGTGGACGAGTTGGGCACGTCGATACACCGGCCCGACTGCTCGCCGACGATCTCAGAGGCGGAGCCGGGTGGGGCGGTGGGCCCCGGCGTGGTCGGGTTCGGTCCCGGGGTGGTGGGGTTCGGTCCCGGCGTGGTCGGGTTGGGGGTGGCGCTGTTCAGTGCGGTGAGCACCGCGTCGTACGCCGGCTTCTTGTTGCCACTGCCGTCGAAGAGCAACGGCCGCTCACCGGAGCGCCACGAGTCCGAGTCGCGGATGCCCCACACCGTGATGCCGGTGCAGCGCGCCACGTTCAGGCAGTCGGTGACGGTATTGCGGTACTGGTTCACGTCCGCGTTGGTGATGTCCAGCTCGGTGACCTGCACGTCGACGCCGAGGGCGGCGAAGCTGGACAGCGTGGTTCGGTAGTTGCTCGGGTAGCTCGACCCGCCGGTGAAGTGCGTCTGGAAACCGACGCAGTCGATCGGCACGCCGCGCTGCTTGAAGTCGCGGACCATGTTGTAGACGCCCTGCGTCTTGGCCGCCGACCAGTTGTCGATGTTGTAGTCGTTGTAGCAGAGCTTGACGTTCGGGTCCGCCGCGTCGGCGGTGCGGAACGCCACCTCGATCCAGTCGTTGCCGGTGCGCTGCAGGTTTGAGTCACGACGACCGCCGCCTCCGCCGTCGGCGTACGCCTCGTTCACCACGTCCCAGGAGTCCAGCTTGCCCCGGTAGTGGGTGACCACTGCAGTGATGTGGTCGATCATCGCCTGCCGCAGGGCGCTGCCGGACAGCGACTGCATCCAACCCGGCTGCTGGGCGTGCCAGGCCAGGGTGTGCCCCTTGACCCTCATACCGTGCGACTGGGCGTGGCTGACCAGCCGGTCGCCGTTGGTGTAGTTGAACTGGCCCCGGTTCGGCTGAAGCGCGTCGGGCTTCATCTCGTTCTCGGCCGTGACCTGGTTGAACTCACGGTTGAGGATGTTCGTGTAGGCGCTGTCGCCGAGTCTGCCCACGGCGACGGCGGTACCGAAGTACCGGCCGGACTGGGCGGCAGCCGCGCCGAGCGTGCTCGCGGCGGCCTGGGCGAGGTTGGGTAGCAGGGACACGACGAGGGCCGCGACGATGGCGGCCGTTCCGGGTATGGCGAGCGTTCTGAATCGACGCCCGGCGGGACGGGTCCGGGGGATCACTGGTCCTCCTGCGGTGGATGGGCGGCCTGCTACCGGTGAACGAGGTGATCGGTGGGTGAGCGGGTGGTCACCGATCGATGTGAGCGCTAACAGGCTGATCGATGGAAGTAGATTTCCAAAAACTGCCAATCATGGCAAGCGGTAGTTTCAGCGCCTTCTTGGAAGTTTCGGAGACGGAGCGGCCGACTGGACCTGGCCGAGCGCGTCGGCCAGGGACTTTCCAGCGTTGGCGGTGCCCGTCGCTTCCGGTCAGGCGGCTGCCGGCGGGGCGCCGGCGACGTGTGCATGGTGGTCTGCGACGGGCTCAAGGGGCTGCCCGACGCGATCGCCGAGGTGTGGCCGCAGGCGGTGGTGCAGACCTGCATCGTGCACCTGATCCGCGCCTCGCCGCGTTACGCGTCCAAGGCCGACTGGGGCGTCATCGCCAAGGAGCTCAAACCCGTCTACACCGCACCGTCCGAACCGGCCGGGCTGGACGCGTTCGCCGAGTTCTCCACCAAGTGGGAACGCAAGTACCCGGCGATCGTCCGGCTGTGGACCAACGCCTGGGCGGAGATGGTGCCGTTCCTGGCCTTCGACGTCGAGATCCGCCGGATCGTGTGCTCCACCAACGCCATCGAGAGCCTGAATGCCCGACTGCGCCGCGCTGTCAACGCCCGAGGCCATTTCCCCACCGAGCAATCCGCGTTGAAAGTGTTGTACCTGGCCATCTGCAGCCTCGACCCGACCGGCCGCGGCCGGGCCCGCTGGTCCAACCGGTGGAAGGCCGCACTCAACGCCTTCGACATCGCCTTCGACGGCCGCGTCACCGCCGGCCGCCGCTAACAACTCAACACCTATCGATCAAACGGAGAAGCGTTACACCGTTTTCGCGATAGTCCCAGCTGATACCGTGGCGTTCAGCCGATCGGGGACGCCTCGCCACGAAGGTATCTCGTGAGCAGGTTGTAGGCGTATGGGTCCAGATCCCACTGGTCGATGATGCGTACCGCTCGATTGATGCGGTCGGGCTGATGGCGGGCGAGGCTCAGCAGGTTGACGATGTTGCTCGGTGAATCGGTCGTGCCGGGGGTGAATAGCTGTGTGTAGGGGAGCAGCATCAAGATTGCCGCCGACCGTTCGCGTCGGGACATGCGCATGAACCGTGCTGTCGAAACGCGAGGGGCGAGGAGGGCGGTCTCGTCGCGGACGGCCGCGTAGCCGAGCATATGTGACGCTGGGGAGGTTAGCCATGGAGCGCTATTCAGAACGTCTGATCGTCCACTGTGGTCAGGGCCACGGGTGTCACTACAGGTGACGGCAGCTGCCCCGGCGTAGATCACGTGGGTTGTGTGGACCAAAGAGATCAACGAGGGGCAGCCGCCGCGCTGTCAGGCTATGACCGGACTACGCGGCGATCAAGTCACCGACCTCGTCGGCGGCGTGTTCGACCTGCTGGAT
>Ga0272482_10000403_pt1 | contig 13413 bp, 15 predicted proteins | sample RVTome_8_FD_192427 | JGI IMG/M metagenome (GOLD analysis project Ga0272482, IMG submission 192427) | Soil microbial communities from uranium-contaminated site in the Upper Colorado River Basin, Wyoming, United States - RVT160D0 (version 2) ...
GGCCCGCTTCATGAGCTCAAGACCCTATAACGCGGATACCCATGCGCCGGCCAGGCGCTCCGGCCATCGCAAGCCACACAAGGCCGCGTCGACCCCGACGTCCGGATTTGCCGATGTGAGTGACCTGCCGGCCCGTTAGCCTCGGGTTCAACTGCTCGGGTGAAGGGAGTTTCGGGTGGTACTCGAATGGGTCCAGGCACTTGGGTCGATTCTCGTTTCGTGGCCGGTTGCCGTCGTGATCGTGCTGCTGGTCCTCCGGGAACAGCTCGTCGCTGTGCTGGGCCGGTTCACCGGTGACGACGTCCACCGGCTGAAGGTCGGCGGTGTCGAGCTCGAGAGAGTGATCAATCGCGTCGAGAAGCGGCAAGACCTGCAGGAGGAGGAGATCAAGGCCATCCAGATTGCACTCAAGGGTGTTCTCACGAAACACGAGATTGGGCTCCTGCAGGGTCTGAACGCACCGACCCAGCACATGATCCGCTACGAGCCCGACCTCTACCGCTACCTGCATCGGCTGGACGGCCTGAGTTTCATTCAACCCAACCCGGGATATGGCTTGATCACGATCGAGCAGCAGCACCGAGACGACGAGCGGCTGCCAATTCCACCGGACCAGCGACCCCAGTTCGACCTCAAGGAATACGTTCACATTACGAGCGAAGGCCGACACTACCTGGGCATCCTCAATGCCATCCTCCGCAAGACCGAAGAGTCAACGGACGGGTAGCCCGGCTCGGTGGGCGGCGTCGTTGTGCTGCTGCGTTTGCCAGTACAGCCGCCCGCAGCCCCGCTCGCGGGCCCATGCCGACACGGCCTCGATGAGACTCCGGCGCGGCTGAGCGACCCCACCCGGCGTGACGAACACGCCCGACCTCATGGAGAACCTGGCCCGGCGGTCGGGGCGGGCCGCGACCGATAGACCGTGCACGTGTGGCTCGGCTGCGGGTTGGGTCGGGCTGGTGGTCAACCGGCCTCGACACACGGTGTCCGCGGAGATCTGTCGTGCGGCAGCGTTAGGTTGAACAGCCAGCGACGTGGTCCGCCACCGCAAACACGGCCACGTCGCCCTACCAACATCCGCTCATGCCGATGTCAGTGCGTCTCCTATGACGGTCACCGGGTTGATGTGCCGTCCAGCGGTGTCCGTCGAACAGGTACGCGCCGACGATTTTGACGATGTCTGTCTATTGCCGTCGGCGGCGACCGACGCCCGAGCGGACAGATCACCGCGCGCTTGCTTCTGGGTTGATCACCTGGAGCTCGCAGGTCACGGGTAACGTCGGCGCTGTTGGCCATCAGTTGGGCGTCGCGCGTGATGCCGACATGCTGATACATCATGACTGCATGGCGAGGTGTCGTTGCCAAACGCTTCATGCTGGCGCAGGCAGTGGATCACTGCAGCTCGGGCAGGACGGCGTGTGAGGTTTGGGTAGCAGGGCGGCGATGGCTATGGGCTGTGGGGATGATAGGAGACCGGTCGATTTCGGGCCGTTGGCTACAGCTGGCCAGGAGGGCTGACCACCTGGCGGGTACGTCGCAGGTGGGAGGTGGCTACTGTGTCCTGGTCGCTGGGCCTTGCTGCCACTGGCGCTGCTACAACCGCGCAGGTCAATCAATGCAGAGGGGTGAAAATGCCTGCTTCGGGTTCCGGCCGCGATAGATGTGTGACTACAATTCCAATCATGGATGTCGATTCTGCTGCGAGCGTCGATCAGGATGTGGGACATCCTGTGCGGCGCGCGGGAGTCGGCTCCTCAAGATTGATTACGGCGACGCGCGTGCTGCTGCCGGATTTGACGCTTGCTGCTATCGTGGCCGGACTTTCGATGATCGTTACCGCATTGTGCGTGCGGTTCGGGACCGGGGTGCGTTCGGGCGGTTGGCTGATAGTGCTGATGGTTGGGGGCACTGTTGCCGGTGCGGTCGTCGGCGGCTGGTGGGGTCCTCGCGCGGTCGCCCGCTACGCGCCTGGCCTACATGCACGCCTATGGTTGCCCGAACGGCAGAACCGGGCATGAAAGCCCTGGCTATATGCGAACTGGATGCTACTGGGGCGGACCATTCCGTTGCCTGCCTACCGCCGCAACGCCGAGACTTGCCGCCACGCCCGTGCCAGCGGTAGCCAAAGTGATCGTCAGCGGCAACTCGCCCTTGAACAGGGCGTAGACAACGACCACAGCGAAAGTCACGACCGCGACTGCGACGACCACCATACCGACGACGGTCGCCCATGCCCGTATCCGCGCAGGTTCGTTGTAGGCACGGATGATTTGCACCGTTGCCTGGGTTTGCGTTTGGAGCAACTTCTCTTTTTCCTCAAGGCTCGTTCCGAGGCGGGCTGCCTCCAGGGACAGCATGGCGAGCCTCGGGGCGGCGTCCTGACCCTCTTCCGCGTTCGCCTCGGGCCACGCGGCGGCCGGTTCTGCGGTCGTCTGCGTCGATGCCGATGACGCGGACGACCCGGCAAGTCCGGTCTCGGGCGTCGGTCGGAGCCAAGACCACAGGTTCACCGCCAGGCCCCCGACCGGCCGCGGCGGGCAGCCTCACCGCTCGACCAGCAGGGCACCGCGGACCACACCGCGCCGAGCCGCGTTTGACGCAGCGGCGTCGCCGGAGGCCGCGGACAGGAAGCGCGCCTCGCTGTGCTGACTGCCACCGAGCCTCCGGATCCGACGTGTTGCCCGTTTGGACATGGTTAGACTGGTTAGTACGTTTCGCACTTGATATGGACATCGGTTGTGCTCGGCTGCGGCTTTCGGCCATGGCGCGCCATGAAGGTCGCCCCGTATGATCTCACTCGATGGGGCGGAATGCCAGTCGCTGATGTCCGGTGGCCGATAACTAACGAGTCGCAACTAGCTAGTAGCCGATACATCGGGTAGTGACACAACTGCGAGGGGTAAGTGAACGGGTTGTCGACGGTCCGCGTCGATGCGATCCCTGGGGGAGGAAGCATAAATGGGACATAGTGTCGACCCGATGGTGCAGCGTCGCCGCTTACGTGCCGAACTGCAACGGGCCCGCGAGACAGCGGGCCTGACCCAACGACAGGTGGCACATGACCTCGGCTGGTCGCTGTCCAAACTGATTAGAGTCGAGAACGGTCAGGTTGGAGTCTCACGCACCGATCTCAAAGCCCTCCTCGAACGATATGAGATCAGCGACCCCCAAGTCGTCTCAGGCTATGTCCTCATGGCGGAGCAGGGGCGTCGCCAACGCTGGAGCGCGTACAAGGGCGTCCTCAACAGCGCGTATCTGGCATACCTTGAGTACGAAGGATCAGCCTCGTCCCTGCGGCAGTTCCAGAACCTCGTCGTGCCTGGCCTCCTGCAAACCGAGCAGTACGCCACGGCCCTGAGCTTGGCCATCGCCCCAGACGCCGATCCGGATGTCCTTGCCCGCCAGCTCGAAGTGCGACTGCACCGTCAACGACTTCTCGGCGGCGACCCCGCACCGCAGATGCATTTCGTCGTCGACGAAGCAGCCTTACGCCGACGCGTCGAACGCGCCCACGGCGACCCCACTGTGATGCGCGGCCAGTTCGCGCGACTCGCTGAACTGTCGACCCACCCCCACATCACCCTGCAGGTCATACCGTTCGACCGTGGTCCCTACGACGGTATGCAAGTACCCTTCACCATCCTCGGTTTTCCGGACGCCGAGGACACTGACCTGCTGTTCCGCGAAGACGGGAACGACAGCGCCGCCACCCGCGGCGACCAACGCACCACCGGCGCGTTCGCCGAGACCTTCAACTCCCTCTCAGGGCTCGCGCTTCCGCCCGCGGCAGTACCCGAGTTCCTCGACCACCTACTCGCCGACATCACCTCCGGCGGCGTCCCCGGCACGGAAACCCCGGCGGCAGCTGTCCCGCGGCAGCGCACCGGACGTTCAGCCCAGACAGCCGTCCCGGAGCGCTCTCACGAACGACGTCCATGAGGCCGCATCAAATTCCAGCACCGGCCCCGCGGGGTCCTTGGAGTCACGGACAAGAACACCATCCGGAACATCGGCCACCTCGACACATTCGTTGTTCGGTTGCAAGCTGCGCATGCTCTTGCGCCACACAACACCGCACAATCCGTCGTTATTCAACGTCAACCCCCAAGTGGTAACGACGGTCCAGGACCGCTGCCACAGGCCACTGAGTTCCGCGAAGACCAGACGCGAAGAGGACACCGCCCACCGGCAACCACAAAGTCGAGTGTAAATAGAGCCAACAAACGTTGGACTGTCAGAAGCATTACCTCGGCAACGCGCGACTAGGTCCCGGTAAGATCCACCGTTCCAAATATGCCGATTTGAACCGTTAGAGGTGGGGGCATGTATCCAAGATTCGGCTCGTGAATATATGAGGTCCTCAATCGCGGTCAACTGACGCCGCCAACTCTCGATGATCGCGACGGGTAGCCACCGCTGACCGGAAAGATCGGCTTAGCCCGACCGGCGGGCTGAACAGGGAAACCGCTCCAACCTCGACGATTTCGAATCGTGCCGGAACGTGTTGGCCTGGACATTCGCATAGCCCCGCGGGGTGGCTCGGTGATTCATTTGCAGAGGCGGCGGTTGAACTCGGCATGCCGCCGTTTCGAGGAGAAGCCTCAGCTCAGGCGCCCCTGGCGTCTCGCTGGCGCTGTGGCGTGGTCCTCGACTGTGCGGCCTGTCCTGCGCCGCGACGAGCGCTTGCGTGAGCATTCTCGGCGTCCGCTAGGAGCACCTGGGCCGCCAACTGAGCTACCTCAGGACGGCCTGCACCGCGCTGCCTGGCCGCAGCTCAGCGTACCGACTTGGCCGATCGGTCGAATGGCTCCGCGTGTATGTTTCGCTACGGTCGGGTGACGACCAGCCCGTCGCGGAGGCCGCCCTCACATGCGGAGACTGGCCGCGACGGGATCCGGCGCCGGTGGTCGGACCTCGGCAGCGGCCTGCTGTTGAGCGCCTTCCTGGCGGTGCCGACACTCGCCACGATCGCGGTCGTCATCGCAGTCCGCTACCTGCGGTTCGGCCTCGACACGGGTGCACAGCCGCTATGAGCGTCGGCTGGCCGATACGGCGCTGGGTGGTCGGCGGGTGGAGATCCGGTTGCGGGTGCGGCGGTTCTTCTGTTCCCAGGACGGGTGTTCAACGCGCCGGTTCGCCGAGCAGATCCCGGAGCTGACCGGCCGCTACTCGCGACGCTGTGTGCTGTTGGCCCGTGTGTTGGAGGCTCTGGGGCTCGCGCTGGCCGGCCGGCCGGCGGCTCGGCTGGCGGGCCGGCTCGGTGTGCTGGTCGGCCGCCGCAAGAACTAGCACGGCGGCCGCCCGCTTCTCTGGAGTGGGCGGCCGCCGCGGGTCGGTGCTACGAGCTTGCGCCACGCTGGCCACCGGCCCACCTGGAGGTTCCCAGGTCCATGATTCGTCGCGTCGTCCGCCCTAGTCGGGTGGCCCTCGCCGTAGTGTCCGGCGTGGCCCGCGCCGCCACCGCCTGGCTGATCGACCCCCTCGCCTCGTCGTGATCGTCCGGCGCACTGGCCCTCGTGTAAGGACCAGGGCCAGGGCGAGGCCGGACGATCAGTGGGATGTACACAGTCGTCGTTGCCCGCCCTGGGGCACGCAACGCTCGGCGGCCAGCGTGGAGGTCCGGAGGATGGCAGGCGTAGCGGGCCTTGGTCGCGCGGGACACGCTGGGCCTGCGTGGCCAGCCGGGCTGGGGTGTTGGGGTTACGCCCGAGGATGTGACCGATATGGTCGAACGGCACGCCGAATATGTCGTGCAGCACGAACGCTAACGGGGCAGAGCGTGTCGAGCACCACCAGCAGAGCACGCACTGGCAGACAGGGGTTGTTTGGGCTTGTTGACGGTGAACAACGCGCTCAACCTGCCGGATGCAGGACCCGGCTCGCTGGCGTCCTTGCCTGCCGTGGTCGTGTTTGACTGGCGAGGGAGTTCGAGATGATCTTGGACGGGAATGCGGGCTGGCTTCCGAACGCACTGAAATGCTTGATATGCCGGTGAGCGGATGTCCCGCGTCCCAGGACGGTGTCGTCAGATTGTCATTGGGTTGATCATCAGACATGCGGCACCGTGGGGGTGGCTTCTGCAAGGCCGAGGCGACGATGGGCTATTCGAGCGTTTCCGGAGCCGCCGGGCGAGGCAGCCGGCCACCGACCTTCCCATGGCCCACGACTTGCTGGCGGCCGAGCTGGTCATGGCCTTGGGGATCCGGGTCGCGCCCGGGCAGCTCGGCATGCGCGAGGCCGTCGCCGCCGTCCGGCGCGAGGGCGAGCTGGACGGGCCCGGCAACGTGACGGATCGGTCCGAGGTCGCGAAGCATGCCGCGGTCGCCGCCGGCGGGCGCGAGCCGGTGATCACTGCCCGGTTGTCGCTCGCTCTGCTCGATGGCGCTCGGGCCGGGCTGAGCGAGCAGGCGTACGCCGACCTCGCGATCTGGGTGTTCGGCGACTGGGTCGGCGCCGTCACGTACTCGATGCGTGAGCACGCCGATGTGCTGCTGTACGAGTCGGCGCGGTGGCACGGTGAGGAGTCGGCCCGGCTCGCGCGCGAACGCGGATGACCCGAGCTGGAGGGCATGTGCCTGCACCGGCTGGGCAGCTTGCACCTCGACGTCTACGCGCGGCGGTCGTGGATGTTCCGCAGTTCTGGACACTGCATCGCGAGTGGCTCGACAGGGTCCGGCTCTCCGACGACCTTGAGGTGGTGCTGGCGCAGGCCGGGCGGGGCCTCACCCAGCAGAGACAGAACGAATAGCCGGCCGGATCCGCATAGACCTGGAAGCCGTCGCCGCCGGGCCATGTGCCAATCTCCATTAGCCCGTCGACGGCATCCTGGTATGCCGCGATCCGAGCGCTACGGGCGTCACCCCGGCTGACTCCAGCTGACCCGGCCCAGTCGTCTATGCCGACTCGCGCGACCGCCTGATCGGGTTCGAAGAGTGTTTCCGGCGACTCCTGGTGATCAAGCAGCACCCACGACCCACCGGCGTCCCGAACCGCCGGCATGCTCGGTCGGCGCGTCCGGATCTGGCTTCCGCGTCACACGCACGCCGTCTCCTGCACGACGACCCCCTCGGCACCCGTGACCGCCTGGCCTCGTCCTGAGGCGAGCGTCCTGGTATCCGCGGCTCGTACCGAAACGGCATCACCTGTGGGCCGACGGCATTGGGCCGACTTTACGGGTACTCGGACGGGTTGCGGGGCCATGGAGCAGGGCGTCTGTGCGTGACGTCAAGGAGGCTGGTGTGACCTACCTGCGGGTCGAGGCTTCCTCATGCACCGGAGGTGGCGTTGGGGAGCTGACGCTCGGCATTGATCGACAAATGTTGCTATATGGTGGACGGCAGGCCTGCGTATCACGTTGCGGGGGTGATGACGGTGCCGCGGCCTGAGCGTCGGCTGGACATCACGGATGGTCCGGTTCAGGAGTTCGCCGCGGAGCTACGGCGGTTGCGGCAGGCGGCGGGCAGCCCGGGGTATCGGGAATTGGCGCGGCGGGCGCATTTCTCGGTGACCACGTTGGCGGAAGCCGCCGCCGGGCGTCGGTTGCCGACCCTGGCGGTGACGTTGGCCTATGTCGAGGCGTGCGGTGGCGATCGGGTCGAGTGGCGGGCGCGGTGGCAAGCGATTGCCGCGGGGTTGGATACGGCCGGTGTCGCTGCCGGGGGTGTGGGTCGCAAGGACGATGTTGATCCGCCGTACCGTGGGTTGGCGGCGTACCAGCCTGAGGACGCGGGGTGGTTCTTCGGCCGTGACCAACTCGTCGCAGAGTTGGTGGACCGGCTGGCTGATGAGCGGCTCGTCGCCGTGTTCGGCCCCTCTGGGTGTGGAAAGTCCTCGTTGCTGCGGGCTGGTCTGGTTCCGGCTGTGGCGGCTGACTCTGGTTCACGGCTTGTGATCGTGATGACGCCGGGGGCGCGTCCGTGGGCTGAACTGGCGAAGCAGCTCACCGAGCTGGTTCCTTCGTTTGCGGCGACGCCTGTCGACAATGCGCGGCTGTGGGCGTCTGTACGCCAGGCCTTGGCGGTTCTACCGCCGCATGCTGAGTTTCTTCTGGTGGTGGATCAGTTCGAGGAGGTGTTTACGCTGTGCCGGGAGGATGCGGAGCGCGAGGCTTTCATCTCGGCGTTGCTGTCGTTGGCCGGGGTGGACGAGGCCCGGACCCGGGTGGTGCTCGGGGTTCGGGCGGACTTCTACGCCGCCTGTGCGGGCCATCCTGATCTGGTCGTGGCGATACGCGATCGTCAGGTGCTGGTCGGGGCGATGACTGCCGTGGAGTTGCGGGAGGCTGTCGTCCGGCCGGCGGAACGGGCCGGTCTGATGGTCGAGGGTGCGCTGGTGACGACCGTTGTCGCTGAGGTGGCGGGCAAGCCGGGGGCGTTACCGCTGGCCTCGCATGCCCTGTTGGAGGTGTGGCGGAGGCGGCGGGGCAACACCCTGACGCTGGCCGGCTACGAGGCTGCCGGCGGGGTGCAGTATGCGCTGGCGCGGACGGCCGAGGCGGTTTATGGGGGCTTCACCGGCGACCGGCGATCGACTGCCCGCCAGGTGATGACGCGGCTGGTGGCGCTGGGCGAGGGGGTGGCGGACACCCGCCGCCGGGCACCGCGGGCGGAGCTCGACCTTCCGGGTGTCGATGAGGTCCTTGACGAGCTTGCCAGGGCTCGACTGATCACCCTTGGTCGGGAAACGGTGGAGATCGCTCACGAGGCACTGATCCGGGGCTGGCCCCGGCTGCGGCGGTGGCTGGCAGCCGACCAGGAGGGCCTGCGGATTCATCGCCAGCTCACCGAGGCCGCCCACGCGTGGCTGTCGGTCGACCGGGATGGCGGATCGCTGTACCGGGGAGCCCGGCTGGCGGCTGCCCGGGAATGGGCGGCCGGTGAAGGCGTCCGTGGCACATTGACCGAGGTTGAGGGTACGTTCTTGGACGGCAGTGTCGAGCTGGCAGATCGGGAGTCTGTTGCCGCGGCCCGGCGCGGTCGGCAGTTGCGGGTTCTGGCCGCTGGCTTGGCGGTGTTGCTCTGCCTCGTCACCGCGGTCAGTGTGGTCGCGCTCGACCAGCGCCGCGACGCGGTGGCCGCCCGGCAGATCGCGATCTCCCGCCAGCTCGCCGTGCAGGCTTTGACGCTGGCCAACTCCGCTCCGGGCACCGCGATGCTGCTGAGCGTCCAGGCCTGGCGGACTGCGCCGACGCTGGAGGCACGCAACGCGGTACTGAGCATGGCGGCGCATCAGGCCTACGGCGGTGATCTCGCCGGCCACCAGGGCGCGGTCTCCGACCTCGTGTTCACACCCGACGGCCGTACCGTTTTCAGCGCCAGCTTTGATCACACGGTGCGAGTGTGGGACGTGCGCAGCAAGCGCCAGGTGGCCGTTCTCGCCGGACACGACACCTGGCTCACGGCAATGGCGCTGAGCCTGGACGGACGCACATTCGCCACCGGCGGAGACGACCACAACGTCGTACTCTGGGACGTCGCCCGCTCCGCGCCGGTCTCCACCTTGACCGGCCACTCCGGACAGATCAGAAGGATCGCGTTCAGCCCGGACGGGCGTCTTCTGGCCACGGCCAGTGATGACGGTGCGGTGATGCTGTGGGATCTGGCTCACCGTACCCGTCTGGACACGTTGCCCGGTCCCGGCGGGGCCGTGCATGGTGTCACGTTTAGCCCCGACGGGCGCGTGCTGGCCACCACCAACGCGGATGGCACAGTGATGCTGTGGGACCTGGCTAACCGCACCCGACTGACCACATTGACCGGTCATGTCAAACCGGCCGCGGTCGCAGCGTTCAGCCCGGACGGGCGGCTGCTCGCGACCGGCGGTGGGAACACAACGGCGATCCTGTGGGATGTGGCCACCGGCGCCCGCGTCGCGACGTTCACCCACGGCGTGCGAGACGACAGCTGGATCATCACGCTCGCGTTCAGTCCGGACGGCCGCACCCTGGCCACCGCGGGCAACGACACCGCGGTCCTGCTCTGGGACACCAAGCAACGCGTGCTGCGCAGCCGCCTTGTCGGTCACTTCCCGAACATCTATGCGCTCGACTTCCACCTCAGCGGCACCCTGCTCGCCTCCGCCGGCGAGGGCGGACGGATCACATTGTGGGACCTGAGCCGCTCGGCGATGGCGACCGACGGCTCGGCCAACGACGTCGCGTTCAGCCCGGACGGTCGGACGCTGGTCACGGCCAGCGGCCCGCGTACGACCGAGTGGGATATCGAAACGCGCACACCGCGGGCGGCCTATACCGGACAGCCGGACGTCACCACGGTGGCGTTCAGCCCCGACGGTCGAACCGTGGCAACAGCACCCCTCCTGGCCCAGCAGCCGGGTGAGCTCACCCTGCGCAGCACCGCTGGGGCAAGCCCGGTCAGGCTCATCGGACACACCGACTACATCCTGGACGTGGCGTTCAGCCCCGATAGCCAGATGGCCGCGACTGGCAGCGCCGACGGCACCGTCATCCTGTGGGACCTTGCCCGAGGTACCCGCGTGGCCACTCTCACCGGCCACACCCATGCGGTCAACGGGGTCGCGTTCAGCCCGGACGGCCGCACCCTCGCCTCCGGCGGCCACGAGCGAGCCATCATGCTCTGGGACGTCCAACAACGCACCCGGCTGGCCACCCTCACCGGCCACACCGGATGGATCCGCACCGTCGCGTTCAGCCCGGACGGACGCTACCTCGCCAGCGGCGACACGGACCAAACCGCAATCCTGTGGGACGCGGGGCGACGGACACCCCTAGCCACCTTCAACGACCACGCCGACGCGGTCTTCACCGGCGTAGCGTTCAGCCCGGACACCCGCACCTTCGCCTACACCAGCGCGGACCACACCGTCGTGCTCTGGGACATCGACCGCCGCGCCCCGGCGGCACGGCTGACCGGCCATACCCAACCGGTCAGATCCCTTGCCTTCAGCCCGGATGGTCGCACCCTCGCCACGGCAGGCGAAGACCAGACCATCATCTTGTGGAACACCGACCACCAGCAGATCACCGAGGACATTTGCCGCGCCCTCGCCCGCGATCTCACCCGACAAGAATGGCAACAGTTCCTCCCCGACGTCGCACACCAGAAGACCTGCACAAACACGTGACCATCGCCAGGGGAGCTCACCTTGGTGCGGTTGTACGGCGTTGTTGTCCTTACCACGCACCCAGCTGGCGACTTTCACCGCCATACCTCTGTCGTCAACGGGATTGCGGTCAGCCCGGACGGCGCCACGCTCGCCCCCGCCGGCCACGACCCGGCGATCATGCTCTGGGACGTCGCACGACGGACCCGCTGGTTAGCCTGACCAGCCACACCGGATGGGTCCGTACCGGCCGCGTTCAGCTCGGACGGCCGCTACCTGGCCTGGCCAGCGTTGACACGAAGCAGCCCGTGATCCTGTGGGACGTCAATGACACGCCGATGCGATCTCACCGGGGTGGCGTTCGCCACGCGGATCCTCGTCTACACCAGCGCCGACCACACCGTCGTGCTCTGGGACATCACCCGCCGCGCCCAGGGAGTGGCTGTCCGGCCACACCCAATCGGTCAGATCCCTCGCGTTCAGCCCGAACGGCCGCACCCTCGCCACCGTCGGAAGGGATCAGACCATCATCCTCTTTGACCACCGACCCCGAGCAGACCGTCCCTTACCCACGACCTCGCTCGACAAGAATGGCGCCAGTTCCTGCCCCGGCATCGCCTAGAAGAAAGACCTGCACAAACGCATGATCCGTTCTCCGTCCGTCTCGTCGCCTGCGGTTGTCCGGTGTTGTTTGTCCGCCCATCGCGCCGAAGCAGTACAACCCGTCGCACGCTAGAAATGAAGCGCGGACGAGGCTGTCGATGCTGTTTCAGGAGAAGGTACGGGGTGGGCCATGACACAGGCCGGGACACAGATCCCTTCTGCGATGTAGCAACACCGTGCGTGATCCCGCAGATAGCCTGCCTCCGCTCATCTGGTGCTACGGCACGCACACCACGTCGCTTTCACGCAAGTTGACCCACTACGCGGTGCCAGCCATTTTCCATCACGCCTACCAGGCCGATGATGCATCTCGTCGGTAATCCTTCCGCAGAGAGCTTGGCGAAAGCGCGTACTTCACTCGCCCGATGTACCTAGCCAAAGGTTCATGAGACAGAACGGACAGATGATGGCTCATCAAACACTTCGACGGTTAAGGCGGCTCGCCACGTACGCGACGGCGGCCGTCGCCGCCGGGACACTGTTGGCCGGAGCGCCAGCGAATGCGGACGTGGAGATAGCGCAGACCGGCTGCTCAGACAGCCGGAGTCCGGCAAACGCGACCAACACCGACACATTCGCCGAGAACACGGAAACCTCACTCGGCAACGTTCAGGTCCGCGGCGGGACGATCGCCGGCGGCAGCTACCGATGGGGACGGGTAACCCAGTACAACTCCGGCAGTCACTACGTCCTTTTCGAGATGGACACCAACAACGACGGCGTAGCGAACTGCTATCTCCGGCGCCAACTCGGCAACCTGAACTACACAAACGCCATGCAGAGGCGCTCCGGCGCTCGCTTCCGCACCTGCTACGCGGTGCTATCGACCACCCTCTCGTGTACCGGGTTGACGACCAGAACGGCCTGGGTTTCCTGAGCTTTGCCCTTCTGATACGAATCGGGGCCGCACCCAACGGGTACGGCCCCGACTCTGCTCATGTTCCTCGCTCGTCAGCCGTCTCGCGGCACGGTCGGCAGGGCCAGCACACGGATGTCGCCGCTCCCGGACAAATGGATCTGGGCCAGGCCCAGCCACCATCGTCATCGCAAGGCAAGAACTACGCGACGCCCTGCACCGCGTCCCGATCACCCACCGGACGGTCTTGGTGATGCAAGCTCTGGGATTTACCACGCAGGAGATAGCGGACCGCCTCGGCACAACGCCACGCGCAGTAGAAGGCATGATCTATCGCGCTAGGCGACAACTCCGCTCCAAGCCAACCGGAGGTGCGCGATGAGTGACTCCCGCACCCCTCCCCGCACCAATCTTCGCCTCGTGCGCCGGGAATCAGGTCCAGACGAGCTTGACATCCTGCTAGACCTGTCGTCCCTCAACATGCTACCCAAGTCGGACGCGCTCGATGCAGACCAGTTGGCATATCGCATTGATCAAGTGCGTAGCCGCGCTGGCCCTCGACCGCACCGCACCGCGACACCGTCCGCACCCACCCGCCAACACCTCACCAGCAGCGCTGCCGAAGCTAACCAGCCGGCCGCGAATGACCGATTCGACCCCGCCCGTTTACCCTCCGACCGCCAGCCCAGCGGCCCGACTGTCGGCGCTCACGCAATTCGGTTCTGGCACAACAAACGTGGGCGCGGTGCCGGGGCGTGGGGAGGGTCGCGGGGTCTCTGTCTATAATGGAGTCCGGGTGGCAGCTGTTCGCC
>Ga0272482_10000404_pt1 | contig 13410 bp, 12 predicted proteins | sample RVTome_8_FD_192427 | JGI IMG/M metagenome (GOLD analysis project Ga0272482, IMG submission 192427) | Soil microbial communities from uranium-contaminated site in the Upper Colorado River Basin, Wyoming, United States - RVT160D0 (version 2) ...
CCGCGAGCAGCCGCCCCACCGTCACCTCGGTGCCCGAGCCGGCCGCGCCCACCGACACCCGCTTGCCGCGCAGGTCGCCGAGCGCGTGGATGGTGCTGTCCGCGCGGACCACCAGGTGGAGCAGGTCGTCGTACACGCGGGCGAGCGCGGCGATCCGCGGGTCGGGCGTGGCGCCGGTGACCAGGATGTCGGCCTGGGTGAAACCGATCTCCGCCCGGCCGTTGACGATGAGCTGGACATTCTCCGCCGACGCGGCGGTGACGAGCGCGGTCGCGTAGGTCTCCGGCAGCTCCTGGCCGATGATGCCGGCGAACGCGGTGCCGACCGCGTAGTAGACCGCCGTCGGGCTGCCCGTCGCGATGCGGATATGCCGCCGCTCCGGCTCGCCGCCCACGCAGCCGGCGAGCGCGGCGCCGGCCATAGCCGACAGTCCGGACAACACGGTCCGGCGCGCCACCCGGCTACGCCGGAGCGGCGTCGTATGGGAGGTCACCCCGTGTCCCGTCCCCTCGACAGTGCGGCCATTGCCCACGGCCCGGTCCGCGCAAGTTTCCCTCAAGTCCTCCCCGCCGGTGTACCGGCCGAACGGGCGGATCAGCGACGGTGATTGTGGGAGAGCGGCGGAAAGGGGACGCACGATGGTCGAAGATCCGGTAAGGGCCGCGCGAGCTCCACTTGAGACCGTCGTCCCCGTCGATGTGCTCTCCGCCGCCTTCGAGGCCACCTGCCTCATCCAGTGCACCGACGTCAGCCGCGTGCCCGGCCGCCGCCGCCCCGAGTGGCGTCCCGGCCTGACGGTGGCGCCGTTGGGGTTGCCCGCGCTGGCCGAGTTCGACGGCGGGGAGGCGGCGACTCGCCTGGCCACGCTCCTCGGCGACCTCGGCTTCGCGGCCGCCCACGAGGTCACCATCGGCGGCGGCCGGCGCCGCTACCAGGTGCACGGCGTGGTCGTGCCGCCCGACCGGCGCGACGACGCCAGCCGGCTGATGGCCAGCGCCTGGCGCCAGGGCCGCCGCGCGCTGCTGGGCACCGACCCGATCGGCTCCTCCTCCCCCCGCAACGCCCGGCGCGCCGCCCTGGCCCGCGCCGCCTGGCGCGCCGCCCTGCTGGCCGGTGGCCGCCGCCTCCGCGCCGACTCCCTGGGGATCCGCCTGGGCGCCCAGGAGATGGCCGCGGTGCTGGTCCGCGCCGCGCGGCTGCTGGGCGTGACGGCGGGCGTCATGAGCCGCCCGGGCTGCCTGCTGGTCACCGTCTCCAATATGGACGAACGCACCCGCGTCCTGCGCACCCTGCACACCCCGGCGCCGCGCGTGCCCGCCCTGGTCTGAGCTTGCCTCAGGCCCGGCCGCCGGGCCACACTCCAGGCGTGATCGCGCGCACCTGGTCCGCCCGGGCCACCCCGGACGGCGCCGCCGCCTACCAGGCCTTCTTCGCCGGCACCCTGCTGCCCGAGCTGCGGACCCTGGCCGGCTTCGCCGGCGGATACCTGCTCTCCCGCCAGGACGGCGAGACGGTCGAGCTGACCACGCACACCTTCTGGGAGTCCGTGGCCGCGATCCACGCGTTCGCCGGCGACGACATCACCCGCTCGGTGGTCGAGCCGGAGGCGCGCGCCGTCCTCCTCGACATCGACCCGACCGTCACCCACCGCGACGTCCTCATCGACGCCCGCCCTGATCCGAGGGCGCGCCACCCGCGCCGGGTCAGGCCGCGGCACTAGGCTCAGGGCTCGTGACGACAGGCACCGCCGCTGACATCGTCGTGCTGACGGCGCTGGATCTTGAGTTCGCCGCCGTGCGCGCCCACCTCACCGACGTGCGGCGCGAGGTCCACGGGACCGGCACGATCTTCGAGGTCGGCACGCCGATCGGCGGTGCCGGCCGGGTGGCCGTCGCGGTCATCGGCCCGGGCAACGCCCGCGCCGCGGTGCTGGCCGACCGGGCGATCGAGAGGTTCCGGCCCGAGGCGCTGCTGTTCGTCGGTGTCGCCGGCGCGCTGCACGACGACGTCGAGGTCGGAGACGTGGTCGTCGCCACGGAGGTGTACGCCTACCACGGCGGCCGGGAGCACGCCGCCGGCTTCGGCGCCCGCCCCCGCGTCTACGAGGCCCCGCACCGGTTGGACCAGCTCACCCGCGCGGTCGCCCGTGACGGTGGCTGGGGCCGGCCGGGGTCGGTCGTCCACTTCAGACCGATCGCGGCCGGCGAGGTGGTCCTGACCTCCCGCGACGGGCCGCTCGCCCAGCGGCTGGCCCAGCAGTTCGACGACGCCGCGGCGATCGAGATGGAGGGTGCCGGCATCGCACAGGCCGGTCAGCTCAACGACGCGTCGAAGGTGCTCATCATCCGCGGCGTCAGCGACCGCGCCGACGTCGACAAGTACGAGGCCGACCGGGCCGGCTACCAGCGCCTGGCGGCCGAGCGGGCCGCGGCCTTCGCGTTCGACCTGATCGCCGCGCTCCTGCCCGCCGGCACCAGCCCGCCTGGCCGCCCGGCGCCTCCTCGCCAGGCGCCGGCTCGCGCGGTCCGCGCGGAGCCGGCCGGCCCGCCCACCGACACGGTGTGGCGGCCGATACCGGGCCCGGCGGAGGTCCGCTGGCGCACCGACCGCGCCATGCCGTCGTACGCCTCGGAGAGTCCCGCACTGGAGCTTCACCTCGTGCCGGTGGGTGGCCCGCTGGACGTGCGCCGGCTCGGCGCCCTCGCCGAGGAGCTCGCCGGCGCCGGCCGGCGCGCCGGCCTGTTCAGCTCCGGCCAGTCGCTGACCGTGGGCTCGGACGACCAGTCCGCCTGGGCGTGCGCCCACGACGCCGGGTCGGGCCCCGACGGCCTGGCCGCGGACCGGATCGGCTCGCGTTCGGCGTGGCATCGGCTGCCCAGCGACTCGCTGGGGGCCGTCCTCGACGAGGAAGCCGTCGCCGGGTGGCTCACCCGAGCGCTCCTCGTGCTGGTCTCCCTTCCCCTCCCCGCGCCGATCCGGTACGCGCCGGCGGTGGGCATCGAACCCGTGCGGAGCGTGTCCCTCGGGCGGGTCGGTGACCTGCCGCGACCCGGCGCAATCTTCACGACGCCGCCGGCACCCGAGCGGATCCGGATCCCCGCCGACGAGTCCGTGGCGACCGAGGACATCGTCAGCGGGACCGACATGGTGGCCGAGCACCTGGCCGCCCGGCTCGTACGCACCGTCCGCCAGGGGACGCGGCCGAGCTAGGCGGGTTTGACCGCGAGTAGTCCCAGGACGTCGGCGACTCCCCCGGGCCCGGTCTCGGCCGCCCGCACGAGGCGCAGCCCGGCCGCCGTCACCGCGTTCAACAGGTCGGCGAGGGGCACGTGCCAGGCGCCCACCCGCGCGCGTACGCCGGTCTGGTCCCAGGCCTCGGTGGTGTACGAGTGGTCCGCGTAGCGCTCGTCGACGTGGACGCGCGGGCGGTCGCTCCAGTCGGCGAACGCGCCCACGAAGCACGGGTGCACCCCCACGTGGACGAACCGTCCGCCGGGGCGCAGCACCCGGGCCACCTCGCGTACCACGGCGGCGTAGTCGGGCAGGTCGGTGTGTGCGAGCACGCACGCGACCGCGGGCAGCGAGGCCGTCGCCACGGGCAGGGCGGCCGCGTCGCCGTTGGCGGCCGGCAGGCGGGCGGCGGCGTGGCGGAGCTGGCCGCGGGAGAGGTCGACGCCGAGCGGGGTCCAGCCGAGCGCGCCGATGGTCCGCGCGCGCACGCCGGTGCCGCAGCACAGGTCGAGGCAGGGGCCCGTGCCGGGGCCGAGCAGGTCGGCGAGCAGCTCTCCGCTGCGCCGGGTGTACGGCGCGGCCTTACCGGAGACGTAGTCCTCGTACCAGTCGGCGTAGGCGTCGTAGGCGGCGGTCAGCGGCATGCCCGGATCGTATGGCCGGCGGCCGCGAGCCGACCCGCCCGAACGCTACGAGCGAACAAGCAGCGCCGCGGTGATCGTGGCGCCTTCCGGGCTCGTGCACACGTCGACCTGATGTGACATCTGCCGCACCACCCACAGGCCGCGCCCGCCGTACGCGGTGATCGGCACCCGCTCGCGCCCCACCTCGCCGTCCGCGAGGCCCGGTCCGGCGTCGCTGACCTGGCAGTGGATCAGGTCGCCGCCGCGCCAGAGGCGACCTCGCCATCCGGGGCCGTCGCGGGGCTCGCACCGTCCGCCGGGAAGGGACCGTGGTCACGGTCGGCCATCGGCCAGCCTTACCCGGACCGCCGGCTGGTCGGTCGCGCCGACCAGATCCAGCGCCTTGCGCACCGCCCGGCGGCACACGATCGCCATCGCGCGCCCCGGCGGGAGGCTGACCGCCGCCTGGCCGATCGCCGCCGCGGCGGCCGCGTCCATGAAGGTCAGGTGCGTGAGGTTGACGTGGATGTCGCCGCCGAGCCGCAGCGCCGCAGCGAGGGCGTGGTTGAGCACGGGCACCCGCCGGTAGTCGATCTCGCCGGCCAGCCGGATGCCGGGCGGCGCGTGCTGGCGGCAGATGCGCAGTAGCGGGTCCTCGTAGTACACGGCGGCGGCGACCGCGCGGGAGTGGGCCTTCGCGGCGAAGGCGAGCGTGACCTGGTCGAAGCGCTGCCGGTCGTACTGGCAGACGGCGGTCAGCCGCCCGCCGGCGAAGAGGTCGGCCACGCGCGTCTCGAAGACCAGCAGCTCGTCGACGGCCGCGACCGGGCGGGTGGCCCAGCACATGTCGGCGGTGACCCGCAGCCCGGCGAACCCGTCGCGGTGGGCCGTCGCCAGCTCGGCGGAGAGCATCTCGATCATGTTGGTGGCCGAGACCCGCCCGCCGGAGAGCCACGCGGTGTCGTTGTCGCGGATCGCGAGCTGGCCGGCGTTGGGGGGCTTGACGTCCCGCTCGGCGAGCTCACCCGGCGAGGTCGGGTGGGCTGGACGGGTCGGTGAAGCAGATGACCCGCTGCCCCGCGCCCAGGCCGTCGCGCACGAACGCGGCGACGATATCCAGGCGCTCCTCCGGGTCCGAGTAGGTCAGACACGCGTGGTCGCCCGGACGCAGTTCATCAACAGATGCCGCACCGCCCATCGCGCCTCACCACAGACGACCTTGCCCGGACCTGCTCAGCAGCACCCACCCGGCCCGTCGATCAGGGACCTGGCGCCCCGCCACGCCGCCCGACACGCCCACCAAGTCCAGGATCAACGACAGGGTGAGCGGGCACAGGGGTCAGCGGCGAATGGTCAGCCGGCGAAGTCGGTGGCGCGGGAGACGGGCTCCCAGGTCGCGAACTCCGCGCGGTGGCCGGACAGGGACGCCGCTATGGCGTCCGCCGCGTCGTTGCCCAGCGGGAGGCGGAGTGGCGGGTGCGGGGACTCCAGCGCCGACAGGATCGCCGCCGCCGCCTTGGCCGGGTCGCCGGGTTGGGCGCCGTCGGCGTCGGCCAGGGTGGTGCGGATGGGGCCGACCACCTCCTCGTACTCGGGTAGTGGCGGCGAGAGCAGCAACGCGTTCGCGCCGTTGAAGCTGGTCCGGAACGCGCCCGGCTCCACGATCATGACCTTGATGCCGAAGCGGGCGACCTCCGCCGCGAGCGCCTCGGAGAGCCCCTCCAGCGCGAACTTCGTCGCCGAGTACCCGCCCACGCCCGGGAACGACAGCCGGCCGCCCATGCTGCTCATCTGCACGATCGCGCCGGAGCCCTGCCGGCGCATGTGCGGCAGCACCGCCCGGGTGAGCGCCGCCGGCCCGAAGAAGTGCAGCTCCATGAGGTCGCGCAGCTCGCGTTCCGTGGTCTCCTCGATCGCTCCCACGAGCCCGCGGCCGGCGTTGTTGACCAGCACGTCGACGCGGCCGTACCAGAGGACGACCTCGGCCACGACGGCCGCGACGCGCGCGGGGTCGGTGACGTCCAGGGCGCTCGCGACCGCCCGGTCCGGGTGGGCGGCGACCAGGTCGGCGAGTGCTTCGGGGCGGCGGGCGGTGGCGACGACGGTGTCGCCGGCGGCGAGCGCGGCCGCCGCGATGGCCCGGCCGAAGCCGGCGGAGGCGCCGGTCACCAGCCAGACCCGGCCGGTGGCGGTGCGGGGTGCGTCAGTCATGCCTCCGTTATCGCCGCCGGCGCCCGCCGCCGTCCAAGACAGAAGATCGCCGGCTCGATAAAGCGCGTTTATCATCGCAGCGTGGAGCTGCGGCAGCTGTGCTACCTCGTGGCGATCGACGAGGCCGGCAACCTGGGGCGCGCGGCCGAGCGGCTCTACGTGAGCCAGCCCGCGCTCTCCTACGCGCTTCGCACCCTGGAGTCCGAGCTCGGCGTGCGGCTCTTCGACCGGCACGCGGCCGGGGTCACCGCCACTGCCGCGGGCCGGGACGTCGTCGCCGAGGCGAAGCGGGTGCTACGCCAGGCCGACCGCCTCACCGCGGCGGCCGACCGGCACCGGCGCGGCGAGACCGGTGTGTTGCGGGTCGGCTTCGAGGCGAGTGGCGCGGGCGAGCTGACCACGCGGGCGCGGGCCGAGTTCGCGCGGCGGCACCCGGGTGTGCGGGTGGAGCCGAAGCGGTTCGACTGGGGCGGCGAGCTGGCCGCGCTGCGCGACGGCCGGGTGGACGTGGCGTTCCTGTGGCTCCCGGCCGACCTCGACGGCCTCCACGCCGAGGTGGTGCACACCGAGCCGCGCGTCGTGGGCCTTCCCGCCGGCCATCGGCTGGCCGGGCGTGCCGGGATCGGCGTCCTGGAGGTGAACGACGAGCCTCTCATGTGGACGGAGCGGGCCCCCCGCGCCTGGGTGGACTGGTGGGCGGTCAACCCCCGCCCGGACGGCTCCGCGCCCAGGTGGGGCCCTACCAACGACAACGTCGAGGAGATGCTCGAGCAGGTCGCCGAGGGTGTCGCTATCTGCTTCGCGCCGGCCAGCATGGCCCGGTACTACGCCCGCCCCGACCTCTCCTGGGTGCCGCTCACCGACGTGGATCCGCTGCGGGTCGCCCTCGCGTGGGTAGCCGGAGCCGACACGCCGCTGGTTCGCGGCTTCGCCGGCGTGGTGCGGGAGCTGGCTGCACAAACGGGGTGATTCGCGGATGGCGGACAAAAACCATAAGCCGGCCCTGATGCGCGAAACGGTCCCCTAGCGTCATCACGGGGGTGCGACGGATGCATGAATGGCACGTCGGGACCGAGCAGCACGCCATCCCCCTGCTGGCGTCAAAGCTCGCGGTCCCACCGCCGCCGGAGGTCTCGCTCGCCCGCCCGCGCCTTACCCGGCTGATCGATGCCGGGGCACGCGGGCCGGTGACGTTGGTGGCCGCTCCGGCGGGGTGGGGAAAGACAGTACTGATGGGCGCGTGGGCGCGGGCGTTGCCGGACCAACCGGTGGCCTGGTACACGGTCGAGGCGGGTGACGGCCCGAGATTCTGGGCCTATCTGGGCGCGGCGCTGGCCCGTTGCGGCGTCGACGTGCCGCCGGACGCCGACCCGCGGGGGCTGGCCTCGGCGGTCGCGCGGCTGGCGCGGCCGGCCGTGCTGCTCGTCGACGACCTGCACCTGGTCGAGGACGAGTCGGTGGCGAGCGGCCTCGACTTCCTGGTGCGGCACGCCGACCGGCGCCTGCACCTGGTCGCCGCCTCGCGGACCCAACCGCCGCTCGGGCTGCACCGGTGGCGCCTCGAGGGCGGGCTGACCGAGGTCACCGCGCACGACCTGGCGTTCACCCGGGAGGAGACGGGCGAGCTGCTCTCCCGCCACCGGGTGCCGGCGAGCGCGCGGCGGGTCGAGGACCTGCACCTGCGTACCGAGGGATGGCCGGCGGGGTTGCGCTTCGCGGCCCACTCGCTCTACGCCCATCCGGACCCGGATCGGTTCATCGCCGGGTACGGCGGGGAGCATCCGAGCGTGGCCGGTTACCTGGTCGACGAGGTGCTCGCCGGGCAGCCGGCCGAGGCGCGGGACATGCTGCTGCGCACCTCGATCGCCGAGCCGGTCAGCGGCGAGCTGGCCGACGCGCTGACCGGGCGGGACGACGCCGCGCGGGTGCTGGCCGAGCTGGAGCGCACCAACGGCTTCGTGGTGCCGGTGAAGAGCCGGCCGGGCGCGTACCGGTACCACCGGATGTTCGGTGAGCTGCTCCGCGCGGAGCTGCGCCGCCGCTCGCCCGACCAGCTCACCGACCTGCACCGGCGGGCCGCCGCCTGGCACGCCGACCGGCACATGCCGCCGGACGCGCTGCGGCACGCGCTCGCCGGCCGCGACTGGCCCCGGGCGACCGAGCTGCTGGTGCTGCACTGGCCGGAGCTGATCCCGTACGGCACCGAGCCGGACCGGCCGCCCGCGACGCCGATCCCGCCGCCGCCGGCCAGCGCGCTGCGTGCCGATCCGGCCCTCGCCCTGGCGTACGCGGCCGCGTACCTGGACGCGCAGGACCGCACCTCGGCGACCGCGTTCCTGCGGCTCGCCCAGCGCCACCGCGACCGGATGCCGCAGGGGCAACGGGCCCGGTACGCGCTTGTCGCGGCCGCGTTGCGGCTGGCCGAGGCCCAGTTGTACGGCGACCAGGCCGCGGTGCTGCCGGCCGCCCGGCAGCTGCTCGACCTGTCCGCGACCGCGGCCACCGCGGCGGGGAGCCGGCCGGCGAGCGGCGTGCCGGCGGGCTCGCGCAACGCCGGACCGGGCACCGTGCCGGCCGGCGCCGCGCCGATGAGCCACAACGCGGGACCGGCCGTCGCGAGCGGCGCCGGGGTGCGCAACGCCGGCCCGGCCGGGAGCGCCGCGCTGACCCGCAACGCCGGCGCCAACGGCGGCACCGCCGGCGCGCCCGCTTCGACGCTGGCCCGCAACGCCGGACCCACCAACGCGGCCGAGCCGTCGCCGTTCGGGGACGGCGGGGCGGGTGCCGGCGAGCGAGCCTTCCGGGCGGCCGACCCGGCCACCCGCGCCGTCGCCCTCGCGGCGGTCGGCGTGTCCGCGCTGGAGACCGGTGACCTGACGGCGGCCGGGTCGGCGCTCGCCGCCGGCCTGTCCGAGGCCCGCACGGCCGGCCTCACCCGGCCCGCGTCGGCCTGCGCGGGGCGGCTCGCGGTGGTCCTCGCCATGCGGGGTGAGCTGCGGGAGGCCGGCGAGGTCGCGCGCGCGTACCCCGGCGGATCCTTGGGAGATCGGGCCTACGCGCACCTGGCGCTCGCGCTCGTGGCCCTGCACCGCGACGAGCTCGCGGAGGCCGCCGCGCACCTGGACCGCGCAGCTCCGCCCGGCCCGGCGGATGTCGGCGTGCCCGCCGCGGACGGCGGCGCCGCGTTCCCGGCGCTGGTGGCGGTGGCCCGCGCGGGCCTGCTGGAGGCCCGTGGCGACCTGGCCGGGGCGCATCGCGCGCTCTCCGCGGCGCGGGCCGACCGGTCGCTGCCGCCGCTGGTCGAGGGGTGGCTGGCGATCGCCGAGGCCGACCTGCACACCGCCCGTGGCGACGCGGCCGGCGCGCGCGTGCTGCTCGGACCGGTGTCCACGAAGCAGCCTTCCGGCGCGGCCGCCCTCGCGCGCTCGCACCTGCGCGCCGGCGACCCGGCCGCCGCCGCCCGCGCGTTGCCGCCCTGGGACGACCTCGAGGCCGCCGTCCCGCTCGCCGTCCGCGTGGACGCCGGCCTGCTCGCGGCGATCGCCGCCCGCCGCGCCGGGGACCACCGCCGGGCCGCGCGGGATCTGGAGGCGGTGCTGGGGTGGGTCGGGCCGGAGGGGTTCCGGCGGGCGTTCACCCGGGGCGGGACCGACGCGCGCGACCTGCTCGCCGCCCACCTCGACGCCGGCACCGCGCACTGGCCGCTCGTCGCCGACCTGGTGGCCGCCATGCCACCGCCGGCCGCGGCCGATCCGCCGCCGTCGCCGGAGACCGGCGAGACACTCACCGAACGGGAGCTGACCGTCCTGCGCTACCTGCAGAGCATGCTGTCCACAGTGGAGATAGCGGGCGAGCTGTCGCTGTCGGTCAACACCGTCAAGACGCACGTACGCAACATCTACCGCAAGCTGTCGGCGACCCGCCGCCGCGAGGCGGTACGCCGTGGCCGCGAGCTGAGGTTGATCTGAGTCACCCCCGGCGCGTGATCCGGGCTCACCCGGGCGGCACCCACTCTTGGCCGGTGAAGACGTTCGTAGTGATCGGCGGAACGAGCGGGCTGGGGCTCGAAGTGGCCCGGCTCCTGGCGCCCGAGCACCGGGTCGTGATCGTGGGCGATCGGGGCGACGAGGTGAAGGACGCGGCCGCCGACCTCGGCTGTGACGGGATGACGTGCGACGTGTCCCGGCACGACCAGGTGGAGCGCGCGTTCGACGAGATCGCGATGCACGGGGCCGTACACGGGGTGGCGCACTGCGCCGCGATGTGGGTCGGCGGTGGCCTGGGCGACCTGGCGCCGGAGACGATCCGCCGCGCGGTGGAGGTCAACGTGCTCGGCCCCACGTACGTGCTCCGCGAGGCGCTGCGCCACATGCGGGCGCAGGGGCACGGCAACGCGGTGTACGTCGGCGCGGTCGCGGTGGACGCGGCGCGCCCCGGCATCCCCGTGTACCGGGCCACCAAGAGCTACGGAAAGAGCCTGGTCGAGTCGGTCGCCCAGGCCACCGGCAGCAACCGGGTGAAGCTGATGCAGGTGCACCCGGGTCCGATGCCCACCCGCCTGCAGGAGCGCGTGGGCGACTCGTTCCTCGACACGGTCTACACCCCGCCGGCCGCGGTGGCGCGGGAGATCGTACGGCTGCTCCTGCTCGCGCCGGAGGATCCGTACGTCTCCGACCTGAGGGTGCTGCAGGCCGACGGCAGGTGGTGACCGCCGGGAGCCAGGCGGAGGCGTGGTCGCCGCTGCGCATAGCGGCGTACCGCAACCTGTGGCTGGCCTTGCTCGCCGCCAACATCGGCACCTGGATGCAGACGGTGGGTGCCCAGTGGTTGCTGGTCACCCACTCGCACGCGGAGACGCTGGTCGCGGCCGTGCAGACGGCCAGCATGCTGCCGATCCTGCTCTTCGCGCTGCCCGCCGGTGTGTTCGCGGACGCGTTCGACCGGCGGCATCTGCTGATCTCCGTGCAGGGCTTCCTGGCCGGGGTCGGCGTCCTGATGACGGTGCTCACCGCGACCGGGCACATGAAGCCGCCGCTGCTGCTGACGCTGACGTTCGCGCTGGGTACCGGACAGGCGCTGACGCTGCCCGCGTGGGCGGCGGTGATCCCACAGCTCGTGCCCCGCGACCAGATCCGGTCCGCGTCGGCGCTCGGCGCGATCAGCGTGAACGTGGCGCGCGCGATCGGCCCCGCCGTCGCCGGCGTGCTGGTCGCGGAGGCCGGCGTGTCGGTGGTCTTCGGCATCAACGCCGCCACCTTCGTGCTCTTCGCCGTCACGCTGGTGCGCTGGCGGCCGAAGGACGCGCGCCCGACCGAGTCGCCGGAGCGCTTCACCGCCGCGCTGCGGGCCGGCGGCCGGTACGTCCGCTACTCCCCCACGCTGCGCCGCCTCCTGGGTCGGATCGTGCTGTTCATCCTGCCCGGAAGCGCGTTGTGGGCCCTGCTGCCGCTGATCGCCAGCCAGCGGATCGGCACCGGCCCGCACGGGTACGGGCTGCTGCTCGCCGCGCTCGGCGTGGGCGCGATCGCGGGCGGCATCGGCCTGCCGAAGCTGCGCACGAAGATGTCGGCGAGCAAGCTGCTGGGGATCGCCGGCATCCTCTTCGGACTCGTCCTGCTCGACGTGGCCGTGCTCAACGACCTGGCCGCCGTGGCGGTCGCGCTCACCCCGGCCGGCGCGGCCTGGGTGATCGTCCTGGCCAACCTGAACGCCGAGATCCAGCTCTTCCTGCCCAACTGGGTACGCGCCCGCGGCCTCGCCGTCTACCAGGTGGTCTTCGCCGGCGGGCAGGCCCTGGGCGCACTGGCCTGGGGCGGCATCGCGCAGGTGATCGGGCTGGAGCTGACGTTCCTGCTCGCGGCCGCGCTGATGTTCTTCGACGCGGTGGCGCTGACCCTGTGGCCGATGCCCGACCTGCGCGACACCGACCGCGAGCCGGCCGTGATCTGGCCCGAGGTGTCGCTCGGGGTCCGTCCCGACCCGGAGGCCGGCCCGGTGCTGGTCACCTCCGCGTACAAGGTGCGGCCGGAGCGGGAGAACGAGTTCATGGAGGCGATGCGCCTGGTCCGGGGCACCCGCATGCGTACCGGCGCGCTGCGGTGGGGCCTGTTCCGGGTGGGCGAGGAGCCGCAGCGGTTCGTGGAGGTGTACCAGCTCGCGACCTGGGACGAGCACGTACGCCAGCACGACAGCCGCTTCACCGGCGCCGACAAGGAGTCCGAGGAACGCGCCAAGGCGATCGCCGACGAGGGCCCGCGCGCCTGGCACCTGCTGCCCGCCGACACCCGCGCGAGCGACGCCGGGGCGGGCGCGGTCGATGCCGACATCACCCCGACCGACGTGGGCGCGGGTGGCCCCGACGTGGGCGCCGACACGGTCACCCGCCGGGCATGACGCGGCGTCACCCGGCCACTGGCGATCATGCCGGCATGGATGATCCGTTCCGCTTGACGATGAGCCGGCTCCGTGGGCCGGTCACCGAGGAGGACCACCTCCTCGGCAGCTCGTACGCCCCGGTCACCCTCGTCGAGTACGGGGACTACCAGTGCCCCGGCTCGGCCGTCGCGCACACGGTGGTCCGGGAGGTACTGCGCCAGCGCCCTACCAAGGTCGCCTTCGTCTACCGGCACTTCCCGCTGACGGACGTGCACCCGTACTCGGAGATCGCCGCCGAGGCCGCCGAGGCCGCCGCCGCCCGCGGCCGCTTCTGGCAGATGCACGACTGGCTCTTCGCCCACCAGGACCAGCTCAAGCCGCTCCAGCTGGCGCTGGCCGTCGACCGCCTGGGCCTGGACGTCGAACGGGTCGGCCGCGCCATGGGCGGCCACCACTACCTGGCCCGCATCCGCCGCGACTTCGGCAGCGGCGTACGCAGCGGCGTGGCCGGCACGCCCACCTTCTTCGTCAACGGCATCCGCCACGACGCCCCACACTCCCTGGAGGAACTGCTGTCCGCGGTGGACGACGCCATCGACACCTGATCCAAAAATCTCCGAGCAACGGCGACGCCGGTAGTCCCGACCGTCGCTCCCGCCCGTCGGCGGGTGGGCAGATCTTGGTACTGATCCGTTGCCAGGGCTACGGATCAGTACCAAGGTCTGTGGTCGCGCTCAGTCACGCACGCCGCGGGATCATGCACCCCGGAGGGTGAGGCCGCGGGAGCAGCGGTCCGGACCACGGCGGGCGTCGCGGTAGCCCAAGAATTTCTCTGGAAGTGAGCCCTGTCGCCACGGGGCCGGCGCCTGAGCGCCGGCCCCGCCCCCGTCGAATGGCTCAGGCCCCAAGGCGGCCTAGCGGAAGAACGTGCACTGGAAGGCCATGTCGTCGACCCGCACCGGACCGCTGC
>Ga0272482_10000405_pt1 | contig 13403 bp, 9 predicted proteins | sample RVTome_8_FD_192427 | JGI IMG/M metagenome (GOLD analysis project Ga0272482, IMG submission 192427) | Soil microbial communities from uranium-contaminated site in the Upper Colorado River Basin, Wyoming, United States - RVT160D0 (version 2) ...
AGCGGGCCCAGGCGGCCTACCAGCGCCTCTGCCAGGAGTACCGCGAGGCGGCCGCCGAGCTGCCCGAGGGCACGCAGGTGCCGGTGCCGGGCGTCAACAAGGGCGCCGGCACCGGGGCGGCACCGGCGGCCCAGAAGAGCCAGCCCGCGCCGGCGACGACCACACCGGCGTCCACCCTCCCGGCCACGCAGCCGCAGCTGCCGCCTGCCACCACGCCGTCGACCACCACGCCCTCGACGGACCTACCGCCGTTCGACCCGCCGCCGCTCACCACACCGGACCCGCCCGACCTGGACACGTCGCTGCCCGGCGGCGACTTCGACCCCAGCGGCGGGCTCGACGACGAGCGCCTCGGCACCGGCCTCGCCGGCGCCGGGAGCGGCGGCTTCGGCGGCGGGCTGGGCACCGGCGGCCTCGGTGCCGGCCTCGGCAGCATCGCCGCCCTCGGCACCCCCGGGATGGGTCCGGCCGCGACACCGCCACCGGGCGTACTCGCCGCCCGGCTGGCGGCGGGAGCCGGTGCTTCCGGCACCGGAATGCCCTTCATGCCGATGACGCCGATGGCCGGCGGCCACCCGGGCGCGGGCGCGGGCGAGGGCGCGGACCAGACGCGATCGGGCCGGTTACAGGAGGACGAAGACATCTTCCTCGCCCCACAAGCGTCGTCCGGCATCATCGACATTTAGCGAGTTTGGGGTGAGGGTCATGCCCGCCGTTCCTTAGGCAGGCTTTTGCCCGCGTCCGTGTCAGTTTGCGGGCCGTATGCTCCCGCGGGCCGCCGGGTCCGCGGTTCAAGCCCTTTGGTGCCTCCGGCGGGCTGTCACTGCTCGGGCGCGGCCCGGGTTCGGAAGATGCTCCGTTTGTGCGCCCAGCGCGGTCGGGGACTGATCCGGTCTTGTGTTTGTGAAGCGCGGAGGGTGAGGCCGCGGGAGCAGCGGTCCGGACCACGACGAACATCGCGGTAGCCCAAGTCTGTCTTCGGGTTGGGTCTTCTCGAGGCCCGCGCATCGCGGTGGCTCAGCCGAAGAGGTGGCGCTCGACCGGTGTTGGTGTGAGCCAGGCGTAGCGGACCGAGCCGGCGCCGAATGCCGCCACCATCTCGTTGTCCATGGCGGGCAGGCGCGAGGCAAGGTCGCCGCGCAGGCCGAGGGCGGAACCCAGCAGGGTCGCGTCCGGTGCGGGCAGGCGCTGCACGATCAGGACGTCGGCGGCCGCGAGCAGTGGCAAGGCGGCGGGGGTCACCTGGGGCAGCACCGTCAGCCGGGTGTGCCACGGGCCTAGCGGCGCGGGCCCGGCCGGCGCGGACGGACCGAGGTCGTGCGCCTCGATCACCGGGCGCAGCGCGGTGGCCGGCGGCGGGTCGCTGCCCGGGCTCGCGAGCGTCACGCGCCCGGCCCTGCCGGAGAGGTCGTCCAGCGCGAGCCAGTGTGCGGCGTCGGCGAGCGCGCCGGGCCGCGCGGGGTCGGCCGGGTCGCAGGCCCGCACGGTCAGCGCGGCGCCGTGTGCCAGGCAGCGGAAGACCAGCACGCGCGCGGCCCACCAGCCGCCGACGAACGCCACCGACATCGCGTCGGGGCCGAAGAGCCGGACCAGCACCGCACGGCCGGCGCTGTCTCGGCCGAGGACGACACCGGAGGGCTCCACGCCGACCGCCAGCCGGCCGAGCGTCTGCTCCGGCACCGCGCGGGCGGGGGCCACGGAACGGCCGGCCCTCACCACGGGACCAGCCCGGTCGCCGCGGCGGTGGGGGCGGTCGCGTAGACGCCGGCGGCGTGCTCGCCGTTGATGCGTACGAGCTGGACGCCGAGCGTGGCGGCGGTGGCGCGCAGGTGCTTGACGCAGGCGGTGGTCTCTTCGGCCGGGGCCACCATGCGGATCACGGTCTGTGCGGCGACGCCCTCGTCGGGCTGGGCGCCTCCGGCCCGGCTCGCGCCGAGCAGCAGCGCCGTGTGCACCGCCGTGGCGGCCGGCACATCGGTCAGCCGGGCGAGCAGGTCGCCGGGACCTTGCGCCGGCCAGCCACGCACCGCGAAGCAGACGTGCGCCTCTGGGCCGGCCTGCCAGCGCGACCAGCTCTCCCGAAACGCTGCGGGGCCCGGCGCTGCGGGTCCACACGCGACGATCAGCGCGAGCCGGAGGGAGTCGGCGTCGAGCACGCGGTGTGCCAGGCCCATGGCGGCCAGCTCGCTGCCCACGCGGGAGACCGCCGCGGCGAGCGCCCGGTGCACGCCGGCCCGCCCGCCGCCGCGGTCGGTGGCGGCCTCGGCGCCGTCGCGGGGCCCGAGCCGCACGGCGAGCCAGATGTCGAGCCGGCCGGGCACGCCGAGGGCCCGCCGTAGCTCCGAGTAGGACCGCGCGTAGGAGGCTTGCGGGTCGTCGCCGGGCACCGGTGCCTGCGACCGCCGCGTGACGACCTGGAGCGTGCCGGCCGGAAACGCGGGATCCGCGGCCAGCCGGGCCAGCCGGTCGAGGCGAAGCTCGGTGGCGGCACCGCGGGCGAGGCCGTCGTGCGGCAGCACCGCCACCGCGGCGAACCAGCCCAGCGCGTCTTCGCCGATGCCCACCACACCGGCGCGATCCTTGGCCGTGGCCAGCGTGAGCTCCGGTGCCAGCGCGGCCAGTGCCACACCACCCGCGGCCCGCGCCGCGCGGCGGCGGCGCCCCAACCGCCAGCGGGCGGCGACCGCCTCGTATCCCCAGCGGCCGTGGAACCGGACGGCGGCGGCGAGCAGCCCGACCACCGCGACCGCGCCGATGACCCCGGCCACCGCGAGCGGCAGCGCGAAGAGCGCCCCGGCCACCACGACCGCGACCACCTCGACCGCGACGAGCTGAGCGGCACCCACCCGGCCCGCCGGCCGAGCGGCCGCCATCGAAACCGCCATGCCACAAACCCTACTGCCAAATCGTGAACCCATCGATGCCATGTGACGTAGGAAGGTTGTCGTCCAGCGGACTAGATGCGGGAGTGCGATATGGACTCGGCGCGAGAAGGTGCGGGCGTGCGGCCACCCGCCGCCGCATCTATCCATGATGGACAGTTGCCGCCCGTCGCCGGCGGTGTTTCGGCGTGGCCGGCGGAGCCGATGCCGCTGTCCGGCGACGATCCGGCCGAGCACACTGCGCCGGGCGCGCCGCACGGCCGGCCGCGTTCACCCTGGGAGCCGGCACAGGTCGTGCCACCCCGGCCGCGCCCACCAGCACGGATCGCGCCAGCCCCACCCCGCCCACCAGCACAGGTCGCGCCAGCCCCACCCCGCCCGCCGGCACAGATCGTCCCGGCCCCTCCGCACCCGCCGGCACGACCGGCCGCGCCCGCGCCGGCGGATGTCACCCAGGAGATAGTCCTCGCTCGCCAGGTGCTCCCGCCGCCCGTCGTACGCGTGCCGCCCCTGACTCAGCGGGCCCTCCCGCCCCCGCCGGCCGTCCGCGTGCCACCACGGACTCCCCCGCGAGTAGCGCCGGCGCCGCCGGTGATTGCCCCGGTCCGGCCCCTCCCCTCGCGCCCGGCGCCGGCCTGGGAGGCTGACCTGGGGCCGGTGCTCGCCGAGCCGGTCAGGGATGAGGCACCGCGGCGCCGGAGCCGGCCGGCGAGCCGGATCCTGCTCGGCCTCCTGGTCGGGCTGCTCGTGGGGCTGCTCGTGTTCGGGGCGGCGGGCTACCGCGTCGGGCTCCGCGGCCCGCTGGCCGGCGCCGCCCAGGATCCAGCCGGGTCCACATCGGACGTCTTCGGGGGCGACAAGGCGCTCGCCGCACTGGCCACCGCCTGGCTCCCGGTCGCCACCGGCTGCGCCGCCGAGCCTGCGGGCGCCGAAGCGGCGGCGGCGCATGTCTCCTGCACGGCCGGCAAGCTGAGCGTCCACTTCGTCCGCTACGACTCGGTGGCGCGGCGCGATGAGGCCCGGAAGGTCCGCCGGGAGCAGCACGCGGACGCGAAGCGCCTCGCGCCGGGCGCGACCCACCTCCTGCGGCGGCCCAGCGCCTCACAGCGCACGCGGGGCGAGTACATCGAGTACACCTACGTGTCCGGCGAGGGCGCCGACGCACCCATCGTGGCCGGCGTGTGGTGGGACGACCGCGACACGCCACTCGCCACCTACGTCGAGGCGCGGTGGGCCGACGGGCTCGGCGACAGCTGGACCCCGCTGCGGGAGATGTGGCAGAAGTACAGCTGAGGTCAGCCGGGCACCACCGGGCGGCTCAGGTCGGTGATGATGCGATCGATCTCGGCGAGCGCGAACTTGGCGAAGTTCGCCTGCACCGCCTCGGCATCGGAGTCGGTCTCTTCGAGGTCACCGAGGATGATGATGTTTTCGTCGTTGAGGGTGGTGGCGGGGCCCGTGTAGTTGAAGCTGCCGGCGATGACGAGCCGCTCGTCGATGACCATCAGCTTGTGGTGGAGCTTGCGCACGGCGGTACGCGGCTTGTTTTCGAAGAGCTGCACACCGGCGGCTTGCAGGCCGGTGGTCGCCGCCCACTTCTGGGCACCCTGCGCCCGGTCGAGCACGCCGCGGATGGGCAGGCTCTCGTTCACGAGGCGGTTCATCGTGTCGTCGATGCCGGACGACTGGGCGAAGGTGAACATGGCGAAGTCGATGCGCTGGCTGGCTTTGAGCATCTGCTTCATGATCTCCATCTCCGGACCGTGCCGCGGCGCGAAGAGCGGCTTGACCCGGATCCCCGCCAGCCGCACCTCGACCGGCTTTGCCTCGTGCCGCTCGTGGAGGTCGCCGAAGGTGCCGGCACGCATCCGCTCGAACTCGGCCTTGTACTGGCTGGCGGGCTTCTGCCCCCGCAGGATCAGCACGTGGTTGAGGTTGTTGCCCACGACCGGGCCGGATGACTCGGTGTTGGTGCCGGTGTCGGTGCGGGTGAAGTTCGTCGAGCCGGTCAGGACCGCCGCCGTGGGTTTGCCGGAGTCGCGGACGATGAACTTCTGGTGGAAGATCGCCGGGTTGAGGTCGGTGACGACGTCGATCCGGGCGCGCAGCAGAGCGGCGTGGATGGTGCGGTTGGTCTCGTTGTCGCCACCGCTCAGCCAGGGATCCTCCGTGGCGGCTTCCTCGGTGAGATAGCTCGCCTCGAGGATGAGCTTGACCTGCACCCTGCGGGCCTTCGCGGCGATGATCGCCCGCGCGATCGGCTCGGAGTCGATCTCCTGCACCGCGATCAGCAGCGAGGTCGTGGCCTCGTCGATGAAGGCACGGATGACCCCGTCGAGGTCGTCCGGAGCGCCGAGCGCCGTCGGCCCCACATGCAGCTCAAGGCCGCCAGCAACGATTGCCACACCCTCACCCCACCCGTCGGCAGACCAGTCGCAGCCCGAGTGTCGCAGCCGTGCCGGCGGGCCCGGGGCGGATCAGATCAGCACACGAGTCGGATACCCGACCTCCGCCGCCGGGTCCGCGATGTGAGCCCCTGGTCTGGAGGGCTTCGTGGTGGGGTCATGCTCGCCCGTTCTTTTAGGCAGATTATTTGCCCGCGTTCGTGTCAGTGGCGGGCCCGGGTGAGGTGTGCGGGGGCGGCCGGGCGGTGCTCCGTATGTGCGAGCAGGTCGACAGCCTCCGTCACATACGCATGGAGTCACCGACCACGCCGCGGCGAACAGATCGTGGTACTTGACACCCCCTATGGCGGGACCTGGGTACCACGATCTGTTTCCGAGCCTGTTGACCATGGTCCCTGCGGCGGGGCTGGCCGGCGGGCGTGGCAGGCCAGGTCCCAGCTCAGCGTGAAGGTCTGGCCCGGCGCGAGCGTGAACCGGATCGTGTACACACGTCGAGCGGTACCCCGGTGTTGTCGATGGTGATCGCGGTGGTGGCGCCGGCGGCGCACGAACTGCGCGGGTCGGGTGGCATGCGGAACGAGAGCGGCGAGGGAGCCGAGCGGTTGCCGCTGTGCTCCTGCGCCACGACGCGGTAGGTGTAGTCGAAGTCGGGCAGCAGCCGCTCGAACGTCCACCGCGTCTCCGTGATGGTGACCCCGGCCGGCTCGACCCGGCCGTCCGGTCGCACGCGCTCGATCTGGTACGCCGCCACGCCGTAGTTGTCGGTGGACGGTGCCCAGGCGAGCGCGGCGCGGTTGGCGGCGACCGGCGTCACCGTGGGCGTGCCCGGCGCGGTGGGCGGGACGGCCGCCGCGGCGCTGCGGCGGCCGTCCCTGTGGGGTGGGTGCGGAAAGCTCAGCTGGGTATCGTCCACCGCTGGCTGGCGGCGGTCCCGCAGGTCCACAGGTGCACGACGGTGCCGTCGGTCGAACTGCCTCCGGCGATGTCGAGGCACTTGTTGGAGCTGGCGTTGACCAGCGTGCCGTTCGCCTGCGGTGCCCAGTTCTGGGCGCCGGTGCTGTTGCAGGTCCACAGCTGGATCTTCGTGCCGTCGGCCGTCCCCGAGCCGGAGACGTCCAGGCACTTGCCCAGCGCGCGCAGCGTCTGCCCGGTCCGGGTGAACGTCTGCGACGGGCCGCTGCTGCAGGTCAGGATCTGCATCTGGGTGCCGTCCGCGGTGCCGCCACCGCGCACGTCCAGGCACTTGCCGCCGAGGCCGACGACCGCGCCGGGACCGGGGCCCGGGCCGGGGCCGGGGCCGGGGCCGCCCGACTTGACGAACGTGAAGTCGTCGACGTCGAAGAGGCCGCTGCCGGAGCCGGTGAACGTGAGGAACACGTTCGCGTTGCCCGCCGGCACGTTCGACAGCGAGGCGCTGACCGTGGCGAACGTGTTCCAGCCGCCCGTGTTCGGCACCGCCACCGAGCCGAGGACCGGTCCGGTGGTCGAGCCGGTGCGCACCTGGACCGTGCCGCCCGGACCGCCGGAGACCACCCGGGCCCGCAGCGAGGTGGCACCGCCGATGTTCACGTTGTTGTACGACGCCCAGTCGCCCGGCTCGATGTAGCCGAGGGTCTGGCCGTTGTTGGCGCCCGTCTTGCCGACCGCCTGCACGCCGCTCTGCGTGCTGAACGACTCGGCCTGCACGGTCACGTCACCACCGACCGGCGGCGTGCCGAGCTCCTTGACGCGGATGTTGCGGAACGACACGTCGTCGCCGGTGCCGTGGTTCTGGATGCCGATGTAGCCGTCCAGGTTGCGGGCCGGGTCGGTGTTGGTGAAGTCGTTGACCCGCACCCCGTTGAGGAAGACCTGGATGCGCTGGCCCTCGACGAGGATCTCGTACGTGTTCCACTCCCCCGCCCGGTTGAGCGCCGCGTCGCGGGCCACCAGGTCGGCCGACTTGAAGCCGTAGATGGCGCCGGTGGTGCGGTCGGCCGCGTCGGTCGGGTCGATCTGGATCTCGTAGCCGGCGTTGACCGCCGAGTTGGGGTCGGTGGAGGCGGGGAAGCCGACGAAGATGCCCGAGTTGTCGTCACCCGCCACCCGCCAGTCCAGCTTCAGCGAGTACGAGGTGTACTGCTTCTGGCTGTACCAGAACAGGCCCATGCCCCCGACGGAGGTGAGCGTGGCGTCGGAGTTGCTGAAGTTACCGGGCCCGGCCTGCGACCAGCCGGCCGTCGATCCATTGTAGAGAGTGGTGTAGCCGCTCTCCGGCCGGCAGTCGGCCTGCGAGCGGCCGGACGCGTACCGGATGCCGCCGAGCAGGTGCGCCCGGAAGTTGGCCTCCGTGTAGCTGGCCTGCGTGTGGCCCAGCCCGGTGTAGAACGACCGCCCGCCGCCGAAGGTCTTGCACCAGGTGATCGGGTGGTCGGCGCCCATGCCCCCGCCGGAGTACGAGGACTCGTCGAGGTTGGCCAGCACCTTCGCGCTGGTACGCGGGTTGGTGCGGTAGTTGTACCACTCGTCGGTGCGGGTCCAGGTCTGCGGCAGGTGCCCGGTCGCCGCGTACCCCCGGCTCTCCACCCGGATGTTGGCCTGCTGGATGGCCGGGTGGGAGGCGAAGTAGCCGCCCACCAGGTTGCCGTAGAACGGCCAGTCGTACTCGGTGTCGGCGGCCGCGTGCACGCCCACGTACCCCTTGCCGGTCGCGATGTACTGCTCGAACGCCGCCTGCTGCGTGGCGTTGAGCACGTCGCCGGTGGTGGAGAGGAAGACCACCGCCTCGTACTGCGCGAGGTTGGCCGTGGTGAACGCGGCGGCGTCCTCGGTGGCGGTGACGCTGAAGTTGTTCACCGCGCCGAGGTCCCGGATCGCCTGGATCCCCTGCGGGATCGAGTCGTGCCGGAAGCCGGCCGTCTTCGAGAAGACCAGCACGTCGTAGCGCGGGTCGGCCGGGTTGGCCGCGCTGGGGGTGGCCGGGGTGGTGCAGGCGATGACCGCGAGGACCGCGGTCACCGCCCCGATGAGGCTTCTTCGCATGTCCACTCCTAGGAGGGCAGGGTCCATTGCTGGTTGGCCGCGCCGCTGCAGGTCCAGAGGTGCACGACGGTGTTGTCCGCGGAGCCGGTGCCGGAGATGGTCAGGCACTTGTTGGAGTTGGCGTTCACGAGCGTGCCGTTGGCCTGGGGCAACCAGTTCTGGGCGCCGGTGCCGTTGCAGGTCCAGAGCTGGATCTTCGTGCCGTCGGCCGTGCCCGCGCCCGAGACGTCCAGGCACTTACCGAGGGCACGCAGCGTCTGGGCGCTGCGGGTCCACGACTGGGCGGTGCCGTTGTTGCAGGTCAAGATCTGGATCTGGGTACCGTCGGCGGTGGCGCCGCCGCGCACGTCCAGGCACTTGCCGCCGAGGCCGGTGATGCGGTTGCCACCGACCGGGCCGCTGCCCGTCGCGAACGTGAACGAGTCCACATCGAACAGCGCGCCCGCCCCGCCGGCGAACGTCAGGTACAACGTGGTGGTCCCGGCCGGCGGGTTGCTGATCGTGCCGTTGACGGTCGTAAACGTCTCCCAGCTGCCCGTGGGTGTCACCGTGGCCGAGCCGAGCACCGTGCCCGTCGGCGAACCGGCCCGCACCTGCACCGTGCCCCCGGCGCCCGCGGAGGAAACCCGCGCGCTGAACGAGGTGGCGTTGCTGATGCGGTACGGGTCGAACGCGATCCAGTCACCGTTCTCGATGCTACCGACCGTGAAGCCGCCCTCGGCCGTGGCCTTGGCGTGGGTGCCGATGCCGGACATCGTCTTGAAGTGCTCGGCCTGCCGCTTGCGGGGCTGGAGCACGTGCTGCGTGTGCGTGGTGATGCCGCCGTTGTCGGTGTACTCGGCGTCGAAGATGCCGAAGATGTTGGCCGCGTCGTCGTGCTCACCGTCGACCGGGATCGTGATCGAGCCGGTGCACCCGGTCTGCGACGTGATCTGGTGGCCGTGGCTGTCGTGGCCGAGGACGTAGGTCATCTTGACCCGTGCGCAGTTGATCGTGCCGTCCTCCGGGTCGACGACCGAGATGGTGAACGGCACCGTGTCGCCGAACGAGAAGAGCTGCCCGTTGGCCGGCGCGGTGATCGTGACCCGGGGGGCGGTGTTGCCCACGCTCACCGTGACGCTGTCGGTGCCGGTCGCGCCCTGCGGGTCGCGCACGGTCAGCGTCGCGTTGTACGTGCCGTTCGTGCTGTAGGTCTTGGTGGGGTTGGCCGCCGTGGAGGTGGTGCCGTCGCCGAACGCCCACGAGTAGGTGATCGCGCTGCCGTCCGGGTCGGACGAGCCCGCCGACGAGAACTGCACGGTCAGCGGCGCCGCGCCCGAGGTGGGGTTGGCGGTGGCGTTGGCGATCGGGGCCCGGTTGCCGCCGGTGCCGACGTAGTCGTAGCGGTACAGCGCCGAGTTGGCGTCCCCGCCGAACCAGCCCGTGCCGTAGTCCAGCACGTAGAGGGCGCCATCCGGGCCGAACGCGGAGTCCATGACCTGGGTACCGTTCCACGGGAACGACTCGATCCCCTCGATCGCACCGCTGCCGCTCACGTGGATCGGCTTGATCCAGCGCCGCCCGAACTCGGTGGCGAAGAACTGCCCCTCGAACCCGGACGGGAACTTGGTCGTGGAGGGGTTCGCCGCGTCGTACCGGTACACCGGCCCGGCCATCGGCGACTCCGATCCACCACCGAACTCGGGCGGCGAGCCGGCGTCACCCGCGTACCGGATCCAGGCCGGGCGGGCGGCCGGGAGCGTGCCCTGGCCGGTGTTGCGGAACGAGTTGTTGGTCGGGCCGCCCGTGCAGTTGAACTTGGGCCCGGTCGCGTTGGTCGCGAAGTTCCACTCGTTGTAGGTCTCGGTGCTGCTGTTGGAGCCCGTGCAGTACGGCCACCCGTAGTTGCCCGCCGAGGTGACCCGGTTGAACTCCACCTGACCGCTCGGCCCGCGCGTCGCGCTCGTGGTGCCCGCGTCCGGGCCGTAGTCGCCCACGTAGACGACGCCGGTCGCCTTGTCCACGCCGATCCGGAACGGGTTGCGGAAGCCCATCGCGTAGATCTCGGGGCGCGTGTTCGCCGTGCCGGGCGCGAAGAGGTTGCCGGACGGGATCGAGTACGACCCGTTGGCGTTCACCTTGATGCGCAGGAGCTTGCCGCGCAGGTCGTTGGTGTTGCCCGCGGAGCGCTGCGCGTCGAAGACCGGGTTGCGCTCGGTCCGCTCGTCCAGCGGCGCGTAGCCCGCCGAGTCGAAGGGGTTGCTGTCGTCCCCTGTGGACAGATAGAGGTTGCCCGCCGCGTCGAAGTCGATGTCGCCGCCCACGTGGCAGCACATGCCCCGGTCGGCGGGCACGTCCAGCACGTTCACCTGGCTGGCCATGTTGATGGTGTTGTTGGTGTTGAGCGTGAAGCGCGACAGCCGGTTGACCCCCTGCCACGTCGCCCAGGTGGCGGCGGTCCCGCTCGCGGGCGCGTCACCGGCCGGGGTGGACAGCGGCGGCGCGTAGTACAGGTAGATGAACCGGTTGGTGGCGAAGCCGGGGTCGACGCCGACACCCTGCAGCCCTTCCTCGTCGTGCGAGTACACCGGGATGGTGCCGATCACGCTGGTGTTGCCGGCCGCGTCGGTGCGCCGCACGGTCCCGTTGCGGGCGGTGTGGATGACCGAGCGGTCCGGGAGCACGGCGAGCGTCATCGGCTCGCCCACCTCACCCACACCGCTGGCCAGCGTCACCCGCTGGAAGTCGGCCGCGTTGATCGGGTGCGCCTGCGCGGGCGCGGCGGTGGTCCCGACGGAGATCGCCGCACCGGCGGCGGCGAGGAGGAAGGCCGAGCCAGCCGCTCTGAGCCGGCCGGCGGTGCGCGCCCGGCGGTGCCTCCGCGCGCGCGAGATCGACGGCGCGGGGCGGCGCCGGAAGTCCAGGATGGACATGGTGGTGGGTTCCCTCTCCTGACCTTTGCCAGGCAAGGGCGCGCGCCGTCGCGCCAGATGCCGTGGGCGGTGGGACCGACCCGAGTGTGGGGGCTCGTGCCGGCAGATGCTCGGGGCGGGCATCCGGGCTGGATGACCGCACTGGCGAGCTAACCGCGCCGTCGGTTACCTCGACGAACAGCTATGTCGTGGCCGTCAGGTTAATTCGTTGAGCTAGATGTGTCCATACTTTCCAGCGCCACATGCCGTACTTTCGCTCGCACGGCAAAAAGTCCCCATCACCGCCCACACGACGACGCGAGCCGCACCTGTCGGTGCGGCTCGCGTTCACCCCCGATCTTCACCGGGCTGGCATCACCACGGGGTGCCCACGCACCGGCGCCTTTTGGCGCGCTCGGCGGGCACGGCGGGCCAGACGGGCGATGGAGAGCAGTCGCTCACGGTCGGCCTCGGCGATCAGCTCGCGCTGACGGTCGTTCGCCTGGGCCAGGAGGAGGTCTGGGTGCATCAACATTGTGGTCTCCCTTGAGGTTTTCCCTTGTGAACCGCTTGATGTATCAATCTTCGGTCGGCAAGGGGCCTGCCACATCGGGAGCGTTTACCTATCTTCGCGGCCCAGGAGCCTTACGCCCGGCTCGCGGAGCCTTAGACGAGCGGCCCAGACCGCGTAAGCACGCCTAGGTATACCTAGAGGGCCCAGCGTCGAGCCGGGCTCGCCCCAGCGGCGATGACCTTTTGACCGGGTTCGACACCCTCGGGCGGCCTCTCCGGTGGTGGGGTCGTTCTTCAGGCACATTTTTGCCCGCGTCCGCGTCAGCTGTAGGCCGTAAGCTCCCGCGGGCCGGCGGGTTCGCGGTGGTAGGCGTTACCCCTTTGCCTCCGGCGGGAGCAAATGCGCGCGGACCGCACCACCCCGCTCGCCGCCTAGCGGGCGCGGCGCTCTCGCCGCGCGACCGCGGTGAGTCGCGCGGACCGGGGTCGGGGTTGTGCACCGCGCAGGGTGAGGCCGCGGGAGCAGCGGTCGGGACCACGGCGGACGTCGCGGTAGCTCACCTCTGTCTCTTGAATTTGATCCTCAAGACCTGGGCCACGGCCCACGGGTGAGGAAGGCCCGGCCGCCCCCGCGGAGCGGCCGGGACTCTCGCGGGATCAGGTCAGCTCGCGTAGGCCTCGAGTTCGAAGATGCGGGCCGCGCGGTCGGTGTCGTTTGTCGGGATGATCACGTTTACCCGGATATGTCGAGCGGTCACCGGGGTGATCGTGTGGGTCGTGACGTCGGCGGTGTTGCCGCGGGCCGTCACCACCGTCGACCAGGTGTTGCCGTCCTGGCTGACCTGGATGTCGTAGTCGCGGGTGTTCCAGGCGGCCTTCTCACCGCCGGCCCCCGAGTGGCGCAGCACGAAGCGGCCGACCGGCTGGGCGGACTGCAGGTCGACCGCAGCCACCTGCTGGCGCCGAGCGAGCACCACTTGTCCGCGTTGCCGCCGGTCCAGCTGCCGTTGACCGCCTTGGCCGGGGCCTCCGCCGCCGCGCACTGGCTGTCCGCGGTGGCCGGTCGGTTGAGCGCGAGGTTGGTGCCGCCGGAGGTGGACGGGACGTACAGGCGCACGTCGGTCAGGCTCGCGTTGCCCTCGTACACGTTGGTGTAGAGGTCGCCGATGACGAACCAGTCCGGGTACGCCGAGCCGGCCGGCCACTGGTTGGGCCACGTGGTGCTGCCGTTGTAGTCGTTCTGCGGTCACGGCCAGGTGCCGTTCCAGCCCCGGCACGGCGTCGAGCGGCAGCTGCCGTCCGAATATCCGGGTGGCCTCCCCCGCGTACCCCCGGAAAATGCGGATGGCCGCGTCGACCTCGCCGCGGGTCTGGAGGATGGGCTTGCCGTTCTCCGCGGCGAGTAGTCGCGCGAGGTTGTCCCGCTCCGCCTCGATGAGCGCGGCGACGCGGGTGAGCAGCGCGGATCGTTCGTGGGCGGGTGGGGGGTGGCGGCGCGTCAGCGACGGGCCGGGTACCCGATGCGGCGGCCGATCTCGGCCGCGATGGCGACCGCCCGGGGCAGCAGGCGGTGACAGTCGTCGATGCTGAAGCGGTGTGCCGGCGCGGACACGCTGAACGCGCCGACCGGCTGCCCGAGGGCACTCATGATCGGTAGCCCGACGCAGCGCACCCCCAGCTGGTTTTCCTCG
>Ga0272482_10000406_pt1 | contig 13373 bp, 12 predicted proteins | sample RVTome_8_FD_192427 | JGI IMG/M metagenome (GOLD analysis project Ga0272482, IMG submission 192427) | Soil microbial communities from uranium-contaminated site in the Upper Colorado River Basin, Wyoming, United States - RVT160D0 (version 2) ...
GTCCTCGGGCATGGCGGCGATCTCGGGGTGGTCGAACACGAAGTCGAGCGGCCAGGAGATGTGGGTGTGGGCGTCGCACAGCCCGGGCATCAGCGTGGCACCCCCGACGTCGACGACCCGGGAGCCCCCGTCGTCGACCGGGGCCCTCCCCGGGAACACGCCGGCGATGCGGTCGCCTTCGATCAGCACGTCGCCGTCGAACGGCTGGTCGGTCGGCTCGCCCGAGCAGGTGACGATCCGGGCGTTGGTGACGAGCGTGCGATCGGTGAGCGGGCGGGCGGCGGGCATGGTCAGGCCTCCCTCCGGGGCGTGAAGGTGATCGGCACCGTCAGCGGCGCCCGGTTGAGCGCCGAGTGGAACGGGATGAACCCGGCTTCAGTCTCGTCGAGGCGCAGGTCGTCGAGTCGGAACAGCACCTCTTCCAGCGCCACCCGCAGGTTCAGTCGGGCCAGGTTCGACCCGGCGCAGCGGTGGGGGCCGGCGCCGAACGACAGGTGCCGGTTCGTCTCGCGGTCGAGGTCGAAGGCGGCGGGGCACGTGAACTCGCCGTCGTCGCGGTTGGCGGCGGCCCAGTAGATCAGCACCTTGTCGCCCTGCCGGATCTGCCGGCCGCCGATCTCGGTGTCGGCCATGGCGGTGCGGGCGATGGCGATGAACGGCGGTTCGAGACGGAGGAGCTCCTCCACGGCGCCGGGGATGCGCTCGGGCTCCCGCCGCAGCCCCGCGGGGATCTCGGGCTCCTCGCAGAAGCGGATCATGAACTGGCCCAGGGCGCCGGCCGTCGTCTCCAGGCCGCCGAGGATCAGCAGCTGGAGCACGCCGATGATCTCCTCGTCGGTGATGGGCCGGCCGTCGATGTCGGCGGCCAGCACGGCGTCGACCACGTCGCCCTTCTCGGGCTGCTGTCGTCGGGCGGCCACGAACTCGGTGATCCACCGGTACATCGATTGCCACGATTCCCGGGCGTGGGGGTTGCTGGGCACCGACGCCGAGGTGGCCATCTCGTTCACGGCGGCGACGTCGTCGGCCGGGGCGTTGAGCACCAGGTCGAAGAAGGCGAGGCCGGGGAAGGGGCGGGCGAGGTCGGCCATGAAGTCGCAGCGGCCGTGGTCGACGAAGCCGTCGATCAGGCGGGTGACCAGGGCCCGGGTCGGCGCCTCGTACCCGGCCACCACGGCCGGGGTGAACCAGGCGTTGATGAGCCGCTTGTAGATGCGGTGCTCGGGCGGGTCGAGGTGCTCGGGGATGGCCTTGACCACCATCTTCGTGCCGGGCACGCCGACGCCGTGGGCCGAGCTGAAGGTGCGCCAGTCCTGGGCGACCCGCAGCACGTCCTCGTAGCGGGTGACCACCCAGAACCCGCCGTGCTCCTCGCTCCAGGTGACGGGGTGGTCGTCGCGCATGCGGGCCAGCGTCTCGTGGAGCGACTGGGCCAGCTCGGGCGACAGGTGGTCGAACCGGTGGGCGCACCAGTCGTCGGTGATCGTCTCCATCGCACCCCCAAGCGTCGAGCCCGATCAGCGTAACATGTGAGCGATCACTTTCTTACTGGCTACGGAGGGGGACCCGATGATCGAACCGACGACCGTGGACGACCAGGTCGCAGCCACGTTGCGGCGGCACTGGGAGGACGGCTGGAACCGGGCCGACGTGGCCACGATCATGGCGCCCTTCGCCACCGACGTGGAGTTCAGCTCGCCGTTCGTTGCCAAGCTGACCGGCGACCCGGCCCGCCAGGCGATCGTCGGCTACGACGCTCTCCGCACCTACGTCGAGGACTCGCTGCGCCGGGCACCGGGGATCGCCTACACGGTCGAGGCCGTCCACACCGGCGCCGACTCGCTGGTCCTCGTCTACACCGTCCACCGGCCCGACGGGTCCGCCAAGCACGGCGCCGACTTCATGCGCCTCGATGCCGACGGGAAGATCACCGAATGGCGCTGCCACTACACCGCCGACTTCCTCGGCGGCGACAACCGCTACCTGGTCGACGGCGCCGGCGGGGCCGGCGGGCCTGGCGACGGCTAGGTCGACGACGACGGCTAGGCCGGCGGGCGGCTTCGGTGCAGGTGGGGCCGGCGACGGCTAGGCGGCCGACAGCGTCGGCGGTCAGCCCTCGAGGAGCGACGGGGGGACGCCGATGGTGCGGGTCTCCAGGAAGTTCTGGAGGCCCTCGGGGCCCAGCTCACGGCCCATGCCCGACTCCTTGAACCCGCCGAAGGGCACCAGCGGGAACGGCGGGCTGTTGCGGTTGACCGTGGCCACGCCGGTGCGCAGCCGACGGGCGACGGCCAGGCCCCGGGCCGGGTCGCCGGTCCACACGCCGCCGGTCAGCCCGAAGCGGGAGTCGTTGGCCAGGCGGACGGCGTCGTCGTCGCCGTCGTGGGGGATCACGCACAGGACCGGGCCGAAGATCTCCTCCTGCGCCACCCGCATCGAGTTGTCGACGCCGGCGAGGATCGTCGGCTCCACGTACCAGCCCCGGCTCAGGTGCGGCGGGCGCCGACCACCGGCCGCGACGCTGGCGCCGTCGTCGACCGCGCCGCCGACGTAGCCCTCGACCCGGGTGCGCTGGCGCTCGGCCACCAGGGGGCCGACGAACGTGGCGGGGTCGTGGGGGTCGCCGACGGTGATGCCCGACGCGGCGGCGGCCGCGGCGTCGACCACCTCGTCGTAGCGGGACCGGGGGACGAGCACCCGGGTCTGGGCGCCGCACACCTGGCCCGACAGGTGCATGCCGGCCCCGACGATCTGGGGGATCACGGTGGCGAGGTCGGCGTCGTCGAGCACGACGGCCGCCGACTTGCCGCCCAGCTCCAGCGAGACGCGGGTCATCCGGTCGGCGCACAGGGCCATGATCCGCTTGCCGGCCTCGGTCGAGCCGGTGAAGGCGACCTTGTCGACGCCCGGGTGGGTGACGAGGTGCTGGCCCACCTCGCGGCCCCCGGGCACCACGTTGACCACGCCGGCCGGCACCCCCGCCTCGTGGAGCGCCTCGGCCAGGACGAAGTTGCTGAGCGGCGCCTCGGGCGGCGGCTTCACCACCACCGTGCAGCCGGCGGCCAGGGCGGGGGCGGTCTTCCAGGCGGCCAGCGTGACCGGGGCGTTCCACGGCACGATCGCCGCCACCACGCCCACCGGCACCTGGGCGACGATGGCGGCCCGGTCGCCGGCGACGACGGGGCGCTCGAAGTCGTGGGTGCGGAGCAGGTCGGCGTAGAAGGCGAACGTCCGGGCGACCAGGCCGGTCTGGGCCTGGGGTGCCTGGCTGACGGCGCAGCCCATCTCGTCGGTGGTGATGCCGGCGATGTCGGCCTCCCGCTTGGCCAGCAGCTCGGCCGCCCGGGCCAGCACGTCGGCCCGCTCGGCGGGGGAGAGGCGGGGCCAGGGGCCGTCGTCGAAGGCGGCGCGGGCGGCGGCGACGGCCCGGTCCATGTCGGCGGCCACGGCGACCGGCACCTCGCCTACGGGCTCCTCGGTCGAGGGGGAGATCACCGGTTGGCGCTCGGAGCCGGCGGGCTCGACCCAGCCGCCGTCGACGTAGAAGCGGGTTCGGTGCATCAACCGGTCGTCCACGGGAGGCGACGTTAGTATGTGAGTGCTCACTTGGGAACTGCTCGAGGGAACGGGTTGGGGAGGGGTACCGGACATGGACCTGCTGCTGCGCCACGCATCGCTCGTCGACGGGACGGGCGCACCGGCCCGGCCGGCGGACGTGGCCGTGACCGGTGACCGGATCACCGCCGTCGCCCCCGCCGGCTCGCTGTCGCCGTCGTCGTCGGCGGGCACCGGCACTGGCGCCGTCGAGGTCGTCGACCTCGACGGGCTCACCCTCGCCCCCGGGTTCATCGACGTCCACACCCACTACGACGCCCAGATCCTGTGGGACGGCGACCTCACCCCGTCCAGCTGGCACGGCGTCACCAGCGTCGTCATGGGCAACTGCGGGTTCGGGGTCGCCCCCAGCCGGCCCGAGCACCGCGACACCATCGTCCGCACCCTCGAGAACGTCGAGGGCATGTCGATGGAGGCCCTCGAAGCGGGCATCGACTGGTGCTTCGAGACCTTCCCCGAGTACCTCGCCGCCCTCGACGCCAGGCCCAAGCGGCTGAACGTCGGCGCCTTCATCGGTCACACGCCGCTGCGGCTGTTCGTGGTGGGCGGCGACGAGCGGGCCGCCACCCCGGACGAGGTGGGGGAGATGCAGCGCCTGGTGCGCGAGGCCGTGACGGCCGGGGCGCTGGGCTTCTCGACCTCCCGCCAGCCCGCCCACCAGGGGGCGTTCGGGCGGCCGGTCCCCAGCCGGTTCGCCGAGGTCGACGAGGTGTACGCCCTGGCGTCGATGCTTGGGGAGCTGGGCAAGGGCGTCGTGCAGGTGTCGATCGGGCCCGGGCTGTTCGTCGACCAGTTCTCCGACCTGGCCGTTCGCAACGGCGTGCCGGTCACCTGGACGGCGCTGGTCGCCCGGGCCGACAAGCCCGGTGCCGCCCTGCGCACCGTCGAGCGGGGTGCTGCCCTGCCCGGCGAGGTCTACCCGCAGATCGCCTGCCGGCCGATCGTGATGCAGGTCACGATGACCGACCCCACCCCGCTCGCCGAGATCGACGAGTGGAAAGAGGTGCTGGCGCTGCCTCGGTCAGCCCGTGTCGACCTGTACCGGGACGCAGCGTGGCGGGACCGGGCCCGGCCGTCGACGCTCGACGCCTGGTCGCACCGGTGGCCCAAGATCTCGGTGGACGAGACCGGGGTGCACGGCGACGTGGTGGGCGTACCCCTGTCGGCGCTGGCGTCAGAGCGGGGGACTACGCCGTTCGACCTGCTCCTCGACCTGGCCCTGGCCGACGACATGGCCACCCGGTTCCGGATCGTCCTCGACAACGACGGCGACGACGAGATCGGTTCGCTGCTCGCGGACAAGCGCACCCTGCTGGGCCTGTCCGACGCGGGCGCCCACGCCACCCAGCTCTGCGACGCCTGCTACTCCACCCACCTGCTGGGCCACTGGGTGCGGGAGCGTCAGGCCCTGTCGCTGGAGGACGCGGTGTGGCGGCTGACCGGCCACCCCCACCGGGCGTTCCGGATCGCCGATCGGGGCCTGGTGCAGGAAGGCTTCCACGCCGATCTCGTCGCCTTCGACCCCACCACCGTCGGCGCCCTCCCGATCGAACGGGTCCACGACCAACCCGGCAACACCGACCGCCTCGTCGTCCGCTCCACCGGCATCACCCACACCTGGATCAACGGCACCCCCACCCGCCTCAACGCCACCGACCTCCCCTCCACCACCCCCGGCACCCTCCTCCGCAGCTCCTGACGGGAGCTGCGGAGACTCGGCGACCCGGCGGCCGGTGACCCGGCGGGCCGGTCGAGGGTGTTCAGGCCTAGCGGTCGAACTCGCCGGCCTTGACCCCCTGGACGAACACGTCCCACTCGGGCCCGTCGAAGGCCACGAACGGTCCATCGGGGTCCTTGGATTGACGGACCAGCACCTCGTCGGACCCCACCGCGACCTCGACGCAGCCGGAGTCTCCGCTGAAGGAGCTCTTGACCCAGCGACCGTGGTTCCCAGGTGTCTCTGCCACGTGATCTCCTCGCCTGACGTCCGATACGACGGCCCGACGCCGGTGGCGGGCAACAACTCCTCGGCCCCTGCGGTGCCGATCCGAGGAGGCGGGAAGAGCCTCCGCAGAGTACCTGCTGGTGTCGAGATCGTCGTCGTCGACCGGATCTGGCCGGCGGGAACGTCAGGCCGGATCCGTGGCCGTCGACCCGGTGAGTGAGTGGTGCCGATCCCGGCCGCGTTGCCCTGGTGGGCGCGGTCGGGGGTCGGTATCGCTTCAGGGCCTCGATGGGGGGTCGAGGTGGTAGAGGCGGGTGGCGGTGTGTTGGAGGATCTTGGCGATCGTTTCTTCGGGGACGCCCTGGAGGGAGCGTTCCATGACCACGGGTGGGGCGGGGGATTCCGATGCCGGGCCGGGGGAGAGGCTGGTGGCGTGGGGGAAGTCGGTCTCGAACATGAGGCTGTCGGTCATCCGGTCGACGACCGCCCGCATCGACTCCTGCTCGTACCAGTACATGCCGTAGATCTGGCGGCGGAGGTACTCGCTGGGCAGGAGGCGGTCGGGGTAGTCCTTGTGGGCGCCGACGTTGAGCCACTGCCAGTCCATCGACTCGCCCAGGAACGGCAGCCAGCCGGCGCCGTTCTCGACCGACACGAACTTCAGGTCCGGGTAGCGGTGGCACACGCCCGTCAGCACGACCTCGGCGACGTTCTGGGCGTTGCCCAGGAGCATCAGCGAGCTCTCCTTGGTGAAGTCGATCTTCTTCGACTGGTCGACCGCGCCCTTGAGGTCCTCCTGGGAGGCCAGGAAGCCGATGTGGAAGTTGAGGCTCAGGTCCATCTCCTGGGCCTGGGCCAGCAGCGGCTCCCAGTGGTCGTCGATGAGCCGGGGCAGCCCGACCTTGTGGTACTGCGCGGCGAACAGGATGCCCTTGTGGCCCATGCCCCAGCAGCGCTGCATCTCGGCGACCGAGGCCTCGATGTCCCAGAACGGCAGCATCATCATCGGCACCAGCCGCACGGGATCGGCGGAGCAGAACTCGGTGAGCCAGTCGTTGTAGGCCCGGATGCAGTCGGTGGCCAGCTCACGGGGCATGTCGGTCATGAAGACGTGGCTGTGGAACCCCACGATGTTGGGGTAGAGCACCTGGTAGTAGATGCCCATCTCGTCGTTGTAGGCGAGGCGGGCTTTCGGATCGATCGCCGCGGGGATGGCCTCCTCGAGGCGGGAGGGGTGCGACGGCGGGTACTCGTGCCACTGGGCCTGGGCGAAGGCGCCCACGCCGAACAGCTTCTTGTCGCCGATGTACCAGCGGTCCTCCTGGAACCGCTCGTGCCAGCGGACGTGGGGGATCAGGTCGCCCCACTTGGGTGAGATCCGGGACGTCCACAGGTCGGCCGGCTCGATGATGTGGGAGTCGACGTCGGCGACGGCGTAGCGCTCGCACAGGGCGGCCCCGCGCTCGCTCTGCTCGACCAGCGTGTCGGCCATGGTGCCCGCTCCTCGCTCAGGTAGAAAGAGAGTGTTCGCTCACTTACCTTAGTCCCCGACCCCCGGGACCGCACGCAGGTGGCCGGCCATCAGCAGCGGGGTCACGCTGAGCACCCCCGAGTCGACCGGCAGCGTGACCCCGGTGATCCACCGGGCCTCGTCGCTGGCCAGGAACAGCGCGGCGAACGCCACGTCCCACCCGGTGCCGGCGGTGCCCAGCAGCCCGGCCTCCTCCCGCATCCGGGCGGTGAAGTCGGCCGTGGCGGGGTCGGACACCGACAGCACCATCGGCGTGGTGATGTGCCCCGGGGCGATGGCGTTGACCCGGATGCCCTGGCGCCCGTGCGAGTAGGCCATGTCGACGGTCATCGCCGTCAGCCCGCCCTTGGCCGCCGAGTAGGCGACCGTCCCGTCGCCCCGTAGCGCCGAGATCGACGACATGTTGACGATCGACCCACCGCCCGCGGCGGCCATCACCGGCACCGTGTACTTCGACGCCAGGAACGCGGTGCGAAGGTTGACGTCGAGCGCCCGGTCCCAGTCGTCCTCCGACACGTCGACCACCGTGCCCACCGCGGCCAGCCCGATGTTGTTGACCAGGATGTCGACCGTGCCGAACGCCTCGACCGCGGCATCGACCATGGCCTTGCAGTCGGCCGCCTTCGTGGCGTCGGCGGCCTGCACCGCGGCCACGCCGCCCTCCTCCTCGATCAGCTTCCGGGTCTCCTCGGCCCGCTCGGGGTGCAGGTCGGCCAGCAGCACCTTCGCCCCCTCCCGGGCCAGCACCACCGCGCACGCCTTCCCCGTGCCCACGCCCGGGCCCGGGGTCGACCCGGCCCCCGTGACGATCGCGACCTTCCCCTCGACGCGCCCGGCTCGCTCCACCATCCCGTGCTCCCCTCGATCGTCCCGGATCACCAGCGGGTGAGGAGGGCCGCGCCCGCCTCGTAGCCGCCGACGTTGGTCACCGCCGCCACCTCGGCCCCCGCCACCTGGCGGTCGCCGGCCTCGCCCCGCAGCTGGCGCACGGCCTCGGCCGTGTGGCCGAAGCCGGCGTGCAGCCGCCCGCCCGACAGCTGCCCGCCCCACGTGTTGAGCGGCAGGTCGCCGTCGAGGCCGATCCGCTTCCCGCCCTCCACGAACGCCGCCGCCTCGCCCACGCCGCAGAACCCCATCGCCTCCAGCCACCACACGGCCTCGATGGTGAAGCCGTCGTAGAGCTGGGCGACGTCGACGTCGCCGGGCCCCAGCGCGGTGCGGGCCCACAGGGCGGCGGCGGTGGCGTGGCCGACCCGGCTCATGTCCTCCCACTGGTCCCACGACGGGCGGCCGTCGATCACCCCCGCCATGGCCTCGATGCGCACCGGCGCCCGGAGGTCGGGGGCGGCGTCGACGGTCGACACCACGATCGCGGTGGCCCCGTCGACGGGCACGTCGCAGTCGAAGAGGCACATCGGGGTGGAGATCATGCGGGCGGCCAGGTAGTCGTCGATGGTGAGCGGGGACCGGTAGGCGGCGTCGGGGTTCCGTGCCGCGTGGGCCCGCTGGGTCACGGGGATCCAGGCCAGCTGCTCACGGGTGACGCCGAAGTCGTGCAGGTAGCGGGTGGCGTAGGGGGCGATCTGGACCACCGGCGACAGCATCCCCACCGGCAGCAACCAGGCCAGCGGGCCCTCGGCCTCCGGCTTGGTCGACCCGTAGGCGGGACGGCCGCCCGCCCGCCGGGCGGCGCTGCCCTCCTTCACCGTGCGGTACACGACCACGTGGCGGGCCTGGCCGGTGGCGACGGCGGCGGCCGGGGCCGAGAACGGCAGCGACATGCCCTCGACCTGGCCCTGCCGCCAGCGGGTGGTGAGGCGGAGCGCGTCCTGGACCTCGTAGAGGTTGGCGCCCGAGTAGCCGGGCAGGTTGGCGACACCGCCACCGGGGAACATGGCGAGGCCGTCGACGTCGTCGACCGTGAGCCCGGCGTCGTCGACGGCGGCCAGGATGGCGTCGAGCGCGAGCTGGAACCCGGACCGGTCGATCTGCCGCCCGATGGCCGACTGCCCCACGCCCGAGATGACGGCCCGGTGCTCGAACCGGTCGCCGGCGGCAGTGGACACGGGGCGCACCGCGCTCACGGGGCCGCCGGACCGGCGCCGGCGGCCACCCCGGCGGTGGCCGCGACGAACGAGGGGATGGCCTGGCCACCGGGGCCGGGCTCGAAGCCGACGGCGACCGGCAGGCCGACGGTGGCGGCATCGGGTTCGCAACCCCGGAGCCGGCCGGGCACCCGGACGCCGGGGTGGCCGTCGAACTCGACCAGCACCACGGCGTAGGGGACCTCGAGGTCGGGGAGCCAGCGCTGGTGGTTGACCGTGTAGCTGTAGACCTGGCCGGGGCCGGTGACCTCGACCCACTCGAGGGCCCGCGACCGGCAGCGCCGGCAGATGCCGCGGGGTGGGAAGGCGTCGGTGCCGCAGGCCGGGCAGTGCTCCACGACCAGGCGCCCCTCGGCGGCCGCGGCCCAGAAGGGGGCGGTCTCCTCGGTCACCGCCGGTGGTATCCCGATCGTCGCATCCATGGTCGTCCCTTGCTGTGCAGGTGGTTTCCTCACTATATACTGCATCTCATGGCACGTCATCCTCTTCCAGGACGCACTGCAATGGCCCATGGGTCGCTCGGGTCACCGCCCTCCGGCGGCTCGGCGCCGGCGATCTCCCGGCCCCGGAAAGGCTCGCCGCGAGCCCATAAGAAAGTGTACGTTCACTCTAGACGGGGGCCGGGATCCCGTCATCCGCCGTGAAGGAGGACCCGTGCCGGACGACCGCATCACCTTCGGTGCCGCCGCCATCCCCGAGCCCGAACGGGCCTGGCTGGCGGCCGTCGAGGCGATTCCGATCGATGCCGTGTGGCAGGGCGGCCACGTCCTCCCGCCGGGCCCGACGGGCGAGGCGATCACCCGCCTGGCGCTGATGACGGCGTGGACCGAGCGGGTGCGGGTGGGGGCCGCGGTGCTGGTGCTGCCGCTGTACCACCCGGTGGTGGCGGCCAAGCAGCTGGCCGACCTCGACGCCCGCAGCGGTGGCCGGCTGGCCGTGGCCGTGGGCGTGGGCGGCGAGTTCCGCGCCGAGTTCGCCGCTGTCGGCGTCCCCCGGGCCGAGCGGGGCGCCCGGACCGACGAGGGGATCGACGTGCTGCGCACCCTGTGGCGCGGCGACGGCCCCGCCACCCACCACGGCAAGTTCTGGCACTTCGACGACGTCGAGCTGCACGCCGTCTCGTCCGGCGGGATCGGCGCCGGCCACCACGCCAACGGCCCACCGGTGCTGGTGTCGGGCCGCAAGGCGCCGGCCATGCGGCGGGCGGCGCTGCGGGGTGATGGCTGGCTGCCGTACCTCGTCTCGGCCGACGCCTACGCGCGCTCCGTGGCCACCGTGCGGGCCGAGGCCGACGCCGCCGGCCGGCCCCTGGGCGACGGCTTCGAGTGGGCGCTGTACCTCTACTGCTCGATCCGGGCCGACGGCGACCGGGCCCGGTCCGACGTGGCCTCGTTCCTGGGCCGGGCCTACGGCGACAAACCCCGCGAGATGCTCGACCGCATCGCTCCCGCCGGCACCCCCGACGAGGTGGTGCCCCGGCTGCAGGCCTACGTCGACGCCGGCGTCCGGCACTTCGTCGTCGCCCCCGCCGCCCCCGAGGACACCCTCGAGGTCGTCCGCCTGGCCGCCACCGAGGTCCTGCCCCGACTGGCGGTGCCGTCGTGACCTTCAGCGACGTCGACACGGGGAACGGTGCCGGGGTGGGGCCGTGCGACGGGCTGACCGTGGTCGAGGTGGCGGTCGGGGTGTCCGACCTGGGCCTGGGCCTGGCCGGGGGCGTGCCCGGCATGGTGCTGGCCGATCTCGGGGCCGACGTCACCCGGGTGGTTGGCCCGGTGCCGGTGCCGCTCGACGACGACGTGCCCTGGCGGCGGGTCTGGCACCGCGACAAGCGCCAGGTCGCCACCGACGACCCGGCCGAGATCCGCGACCTGCTGGCCACCGCCGACGTCGCCCTGGCCTACGGGCCCGAGGACCTGGTCGAGGGCCGGGGCCTGGGCTACCTCGACCTGCGGGGCACCAACCCGGGCCTGGTCCACGCCCGCTGCCGCCCCAGCCACACGGCCACCGGCACCGTCGCCGACTACGGCCTGCTGGTCGAGGCCCGCAACGGCTTCTGCACCCAGCTGGCCGGGCACCGGCCGGGGCCGATCTTCGTCGACGTGCGGGCGCCCGGGGCGGGGGCGTCGTTCCTGCTGACCACCTCGGTGCTGGCGCTGCTGCGCCGTCGGGCGCTGACCGGCGAGGGCGGCTGGGCCGACACGTCGCTCTACGACGGGATGCTCGCCACGCTCGGCTGCATGATCGGCCGCTCCGAGCGGGCCGCGCCCGAGGTCGAGGGCTACTGGACCCACGGATCCACGTTCCCGAACTTCCTGTACCGCTGCGCCGACGGCGAGCTCATCCAGGTGTGGTTCGGCGGCAAGGGCATGTACCCCCGGATCATCGAGGTGCTGGGCGAGGAGCCGAGCCGCGAGGGCTACTACAGCGACCAGGCCACCGGTCAGCTGGGCGTGCGGGCGGCCGGCTGGCACTCGATCTTCGTCACCGAGCCCCGCGACACCTGGATCGAGCGGCTGCGGGCGGCCGGCGTCGCCTGCGAGCCGGTGCAGGCCCCGGGTGAGGAGCTGGCCGACCCCGACCTGACCGCGATGGGCCTCGCCGTCACCGACACGACCGACGGCGGCCACCACGACGTGCTCGCCGCCACCCCCATCTTCGTCACCCCCTTCGCCCACCCCGGACCGCCAGCTGGCGACGGTGGGGGCGGCGGGCCGGCGCGGGGAGGGGAAGGGGCGGGGCGGGGGTTGTTGAGTGGGGTGAAGGTCGCGGACTTCTCGGCGTTCGTGGCGGGGCCGTTGGCCGCCGAGGTGTTGGCCGACCTGGGGGCCGAGGTGGTGAAGATCGAGCCGCCCGGCGGGGAGGCGATGCGGGGCGCGGCCTACGCCATCGCCGCCTGCCAGCGGGGCAAGCGCAGCATCGCCATGGACATCACTGCCCCCGAGGCCCGGCCGGTGGTCGAGCGGCTCCTGCGCTGGGCCGACGTGGTGCTGCACAACTTCCGGGGTGGCGTGGCCGAGCGCCTCGGCATCGACGAGGCCACCGTCGCCGAGCTGAACCCCGGGGCCGTCCACGGCCACGTCCGGGCCTTCGGCGCCACCGGGCCCCGAGCCAGGTTCCCCGGGAACGATGCCCTCATGCAGGCCCTCACCGGGTTCGAGTGGGCGCTCGGGGGCGCCGGCAACGACCCGATCGGCGCCACCTGGATCCCCATCGACATGACCGGGGCCTGGGTGGGCGCCACCGGGCTGCTGGCCGGGCTCCACGCCCGGGCGGCCACCGGCCGGGGCCAGCAGGTGGCGACCAGCCTGCTGGGGGCGGGGATGCTGTTGCACAGCGGGGTGTTCCAGCGGGACGGCGAGATCGTCCGGGGCCCCGAGGTCGACGCCGAGCAGACCGGCTACGGCCCCGGCTACCGGCTCTACCGGGCCGGCGACGGCGGGTGGTTCGCCCTGGTGCTGCCCGACCCGGCCGCCTGGGGGCGGCTCCGCGCCCTGGTCGCCGACCTGCCGGCCACCTACGCCCCGCTGCGGGGCCCGGGTTCCAACGGCGACGCCCATCGGGCCGAGGCGGTGCTGGAGTCGGCCTTCGCCACCGGGTCGGCGGGGGAGTGGGTCGCCCGCCTGCAGGCCGCCGACCTGCTGGTGGAGCCGGTGGCCGACGTCGACCGCGACGGGTTCCGGCGGGGGATCCTCGACGATCCCGTCAACCGCCAGCTGGGCCGGGTCGTGGCCTACGAGACCGACGACTGGGGCCACTTCGAGCAGATCGGCCCCCTGCTGCGCTGCGGCCCCGACGCCGACGGCGGCCCGCCGCTGATGCTCCCCGGGGTGGGCGAGCACTCGGCGAGCGTCCTGACCGACCTCGGCTTCACCCCCGAGGAGATCGAGGCCCTGGTCGAGAGCAAGGCGGTGCGGCGGCCATGAACGACGTCATGTCGTGCTCGCCGCTGGCCGGGTCGATCGTCGGGGGCCTGGCCGGGGAGATCGACGGTCTCGTGTCGGGCCAGGCGGTGCGGCGGCGGTGAGTGACGGCGTGTTCGAGTCGACGGGTCGGGTGGTGCTCGCCGCTGGCCGGGTCGATCGTCGGGGGCCTGGCCGGGGAGGTCGACGGTCTCGTGGGCCAGGCGGTGCGGCGGCGGTGAGTGACGGCGTGTTCGAGTCGACGGGTCGGGTGG
>Ga0272482_10000407_pt1 | contig 13363 bp, 9 predicted proteins | sample RVTome_8_FD_192427 | JGI IMG/M metagenome (GOLD analysis project Ga0272482, IMG submission 192427) | Soil microbial communities from uranium-contaminated site in the Upper Colorado River Basin, Wyoming, United States - RVT160D0 (version 2) ...
TGCCTGCGAGCGGAACGCCGTGGTCCCAGCGAGCCGAGTGGAACGCGGGCCCGGCGAAGGTGCCGGGCAGCTCTGGTGTGTGCGGCTCCGAAAGCTGGCCGACCGCGGGCACGAGCACGTCCGCGGTATACGTGCCGTCGGACGTCCGCACCTGCCACTGGGAACCGGTGAACTCCGCGTCCGTGACCGACACCCCGTACCTCGGCCGGACGCCGAACTGGTCGGCGGTCCGCGCGAGGTAGGCCATGATCTCCGGCCCGCGCGAGAACCGCAGCGGCCAGCCGGGATTCGGCGCGTAGGAGAAGGAGTAGTACGGCGACGGCACGTCACAGCCGACACCCGGGTACGTGTTGTCCCGCCACACCCCGCCGAGCGTCGACCCGCGCTCCAGCACGGTCACGTCGGTGAAGCCGGCCCTGCGCAGCTCCACCGCGGCGGCGATGCCGCCGAAGCCGGCCCCGACGACCAGAACGGACGGCATCGGCGCCTCCGATCTGTTGGCAGCTGGTCAACAACCGGAAGTATAGGAGCCCTGGGAAGAACAGACGACGTGTTCGACCCGGTCACCAGCACGCCGGCGCCGATCCGCATCGACAGGTAACCCGACGTGCCGGTGACCAGTTCGCCCGAGATGAGATGGCAGCCGGGGTGTCCGGCTCACACTCACTCTCGGCCAACCGTGCTCCCGACAAGAGTTCGTAGTTGGGACAGCAGCTCACTGCGACTCGACGCCCCCAGGCGTTGCCGCATCCTGGCCACATGATGCTCGACCGTCTTCGCCGAGATGAACAGGCGGTCGCCGACGTCCTTGTATGTCATACCGGAGACGACCAGCTCCGCAACCTGCAGCTCCCGCTCGCTCAGCGTGACCTCCAGCGGCACCTCGACACCGGACGGGTCATCGGGCAGCTCCGCCACCCGCCGGGCCGCGACCGGCTTGCCCTGCAGCATCCGTGCGCAGTCGAGGAGCCGGACCATGGCCTTGCGGTCCGCGGTCCTAGTGGCCGCGCGTCCGGCCAGCCGGGCCCCGTCCCAGGTGAAACCCGCCGCGTGCAGGCCTTTCGCGGCGTCCTCCACCGCGTCCGGGTCGACCTTGCCGGCCATCAGCTCGACCCAGCAGCGGCCGGCGCCGGCGAGCATGCCGAACTGCTCGTCCTTCGCCGCCGCCCGGACCATCGCCTCGACGTGCTCCTCGGCCGCGTTCTGGTCGTCGGCGAGGACAGCGGCGTGTAACCCGCCCCACCACAGGGGGGTCGCCCACAACGGTGGCTCGCCGAGACCGGCCAGCAGCGTCCGCGCCTGGTCGAGGTGCGCGGCGATCCTGGCCTCGTCCCGGAGCCGGGCCGCGGCCACCATCAGCTCGCCGAGGGGCAGGATCGTGAACAGGTCCATCGGGTGGCGCAGCAACGCCTCGCCAGCCTGCAGCCAGGCCCGGCCCAGGGTGGCGGTGTCCCCGGCCCGCCGGGCCACGCCCAGCTCGATGGCCACCGCGAACAGCCAGTCCCTCGGCTCGAGGTGGGCCGACCGCAGCGCGGCGAGCTGCGTGGTCGCCGCCGGCAGGTTGCCGCGCACCATGGTGATCCACGTGCGCAGCAGCTGGTGGCGGGTGGCGAGCGAGGCGCCACCGGTGCCGGCCGCGACCGCGCGGTCCAGCAGTGAGGTGGCGGTGCCCAGCTCGCCGTAGTGCAGTGCGAGGAGCGCGCCGAGCGCGGCCGGGCTGTCCGGTAGCAGTACGCCCTGACCGACCGGCTCCAGCATGCCGGCGGCCCGCACCATCATCGACAGCGCGGTGGTCGGGGTGCCGGTGACCGACTCGTGCACGGCGTTCGCCATCAACGTGACCGCGCTCGACCGCGACGTCGGCGGACCGTCCGATGTGGACTCCGCGCGCAGCTCGCCGGCGTCGGCGAGGTCACCGATGCCGAGCAGGCCGAGCGTGGCGAAGTGCTTGGCCTCGTCCGTTCCGGACCACCGGTACAGCTGGGCGCTACGGAACAGCTGCCCACGGTGGGCGAGCGCGGCGGCGGCGACCCCGGCCGCGTGCTTGCGCTGCGGCGCGGTCTCGGTGGTGATCACCTCGTCGGCCAGCCGGAGCGCCCCGTCGAGGTCGCCGGCGAGCGCCAGCGCCTCGGCCCGGCGGGCGGCGACCCGCAGCGGGGGATGACCCGCGGTCACGGCGGCCTCGTACAGCCGCGCGGCCAGTGCCGGGTCGACGGGCAGCGCCTCGGCGGCGGCCGCCTCGAACGCGGTGGCCGCGGCCGCGCCGCCGATGCCGGTGCCCAGGAGCGGCCGGACCAGCGACAGGACCTGACCGCCGCGCGCCAGCTGCAGCTCGGCGAGCCGCTGGCGCATCCACGCCCGCCGCTCCACCGGCACCAGCGCACGGATGGCCCGGCGTGCGATCGGCAGCAAGGCGCCAGCGGTGCCGACGAGCCCGGTCGACCTCGCCGCCTCCACGATGTCGCCGACCTGTGCCGCGTCCAGCTCCAGCAGGTCGATCAGCAGGTCGAGGTGCAGGCCGACGCCGGCGTCCGCGGCGAGCACGAACCGCAGCACGTCGTCGTCGAGCCTGCCGAACTCGGCGCGGAACTCGGCGAGCGCCGCGACCGGCACCTCCAGCTTCTGCGGGTCGAGCGCCCTGATCAGCCGGTCGGCGAACGCCGGCACGCCACCGGTCTCGAAGTGCACGAACTCCACGAGCTTGTCGGTGCGTCTGCCGGCCGGCAGGAGCGCCCGCACCTGGTGCTGGTCGAACGGCACCGGCAGCAGCTGGTCCTGCGCGAGGTCGAGCAGCTCGGTCAGCGCGGCCGAGCGCGGCCACGGGCGGGCCGCGACCACCAGCCGGACCTGCCCGGCCAGCTCGCGGAGCCTGCCGAGGTCGGCGTCGTCGAGCAGGTGTGCGTCGTCGACCAGCAGCACGCCATCGGTCACGTCCTCGAACGGCGGCAACGCGTGCACGGCGACGCCGGTGGCGCGGACGGTCGCGCCGAGGTGGTGCAGGAGCGTCGTCTTGCCGTACCCGCCGGGCGCGACGATGGCGACGTGCGCGCCGGGGCGCGGGTCGGCCGCCACCACTCGCAGGTGCCGGGCCGCCGCGTCGTCGAGGAGCGGCGGGGTCACTCGTCGTCCTCGTCGTCGATGCGGCGGCGTCTGCGTGGTGGCGCGGGGGGATCCCGGTCGTCCCGGTCGTCCCGGTCGCGGGTCCGCGCAGGCGCCAGGTCGCGGTCGTCGCGGTCCTCGTTGTCGTCGAAGTCCCACGCGCGCCGGCCGCGGTCCAGCTCGTCGACCTCGGCGCCGCCGCCGCGCGACCGGCGGGTGAGCCGGGCGAGGCCGCGGGCCGGCGGGTCGAGCGGCGCGATCTCGACCGGCGGGCGGGGTGGCGGCGGGCCGATGTCCGCGATTTCCGGGCCGATGTCGTCGAACCTCATCAGGTCGGTGACGCCGGCTGCCGGCGTGACGGTGGGGGTGACGGGCAGGGCGGCGGACTGGATGGTCGGCTTCGCGACCTTGCCGCCGGCCAGCGCGGCCCCGCGCGCGATCGCCGTGGTCGGGTCGTCTGCGGCGACCACCCGCACCCGCGTCGCCGCCGACACCAGCTCGGCGACCAGCGGCATGCTCGCGCAGCCGCCGACCAGCACGACCGCGCGCACGGCGTCCTTCCCGGAATCGGCGTCGGCGTCGGCCGCGGCGCTGATCGCCCGCTGCAGTATCCGCACGGTGTGCTCGACGGCCGGCCGGATCATCGCGTCGAAGTCGCTGCGGTTGACCAGCACCGTCGCCTTCTTCGCCGGCTGCGGCGCGGGGATGGTCACGGCGACCGCGGTCGAGAGCCGCTCCTTCGCGGTGACGCACGCGGCACGCAGTGCGGCCAGCGCGGCGGGGTCGGGCAGGTCGCCGAGGTCGGCGGTGGCGTGCTCGGCGAGCAGGTCGTCGAACAGCTCGCCGCCGAGCACCTCGGTGCTGTCGGCGTGGGAGCGCAGCTCGAACCCGAACGAGCCGCGACGCAGCACGGCCGCCTCGAACCTGCTCGCGCCGAGCGAGTAGACGGCGACCTCCTCGCCGACCTCGAGCCGTTCGGTCGCCGCGTAGGCCTCGGCGGCCGCGACCGGGCGCGGCAGCATGGTCAGCTCGGGCAGGTCGACCTCACGGAGGGCGGCGAGCAGCACCGCCCGTCGGTGCGCACCCCAACCCACCGGGTGGGTGACCACCAACTGGCTGGCCGGCATGCCTTCCAGTGCCTCTACGCGATCGACGACCCAGCCGACGAGCGCGGCCGCGAGGGTCTCCGCGGGGTAGTGCCGGCCGCCGAGGGCCAGTGGCACCTCGTCCCCTATCCGGTCGAGGAAGTCCCTGGCGACCCGGTCCGGGTTGGCGGCGCCGTGCCGGTTGGCGACCTCGCCTGCCTCGACCGTGTCGTCGCCGGTCAGGTGCAGCACGGACGCCACTCCCGGCCGGTCGGCCTCGGCATCGAGGGGCACGACGACCGGCTCGCTCCAGCTGTCGCGCTGGTTGCGGCTGACCGCGGCGGTGGTGCGCGCGGTGCCGAGATCGATCCCCAGGGCATAGGGCATTGCTGGCGTGTACCTCCGTCCGAGCTGGCCGGCCAAGTCGTATCAGGGTCGGGGACCCCGTAGGGCAACCCCCAGTGGGCCAGCGGGCGAACCCCTAACCCCCTAACGAGTGAGTCATTGTTCGCCCTATGGGGCGAAACGACAACTCGGAGTGATCCCCGATGTCCCCCGACCCCCGGTCTCCCTACGTTGATCACCACACGGCACCGCGGCGTCGGCCCACGTGCTCGCACCGACTCCCGCTGAGTGCTCGAACTGAAATCCGCTAGGAGAATTCGTTGTCCTTCTCGATCGAGACCCTGCAGGACTTCGTCATGACCCTGATCAACGACGAAGCCGCCAAGGCCGCCTACGCGGCCGACCCGCTCGCCGCCCTCTCGGACGCGGGCCTCGCCGACCTCACGCCGGCCGACGTGCAGGAAGTCCTGCCGCTGATCGCCGACAGCCTGCCTGCCGGCCTGCCGGTGGACGGGCTGCCGATCGACGGGCTGCCGATCGACGGGCTCCCCGACCTGGGTGACCTGCCGATCGACGGGCTGCCCGGCCTGGGCGACCTGCCCATCGACGGGCTGCCGGGCCTCGGCGGCCTTCCGTCGCTGCCGGAGCTGCCCTCGCTGCCCGTCGACGGGCTGCCCGACCTCGGTGACCTGCCGTCGCTGCCGGTCGACGTGCCGGCGCTGCCGACCCTGGAGACCCCGCTCGGCGACGTCTCGGCGGTCGTCGGCGACGCGGCCGCCACCGTCGGCGTCGATGGCGACCTGGTGTCCACCGCCACCTCCGGCTTCCTGTCGAACCCGGACAACGGCGACGCCCCGACCGTGTCGAACCTGACCGAGACCGCGTTCGGCGACCTCGCCGCCGGCGCCAAGCTCGACCCGGAGGAGTTCGGCGGCTCCGTCGCGGGCTCCACGGAGCTCGCGGACGCCGGCCTCGGCCTCGTCGGCCACACCGGTGGCGACGTCGCCGCCTGGGGTGCGCTGGACACGGTCGCCGGTGACCTCGGCGGCGGCATCCTGGCCGGCCCCGACGGCGCCGCGATCGCCGCCGAGACCCCGCTCGGCGACCTCGACCTGAACAGCCGGGGCGAGTTCTCGATCCAGCCCGTCGACACGGCCGACCTGCTCGACGTCGACCACCTCGGTGACACCGGCGACGCCGTCGCCGGGACCGTCGCGCACTACGTCAACACCGGCACCTCGACCGTCACCGACGGCGTCTCCGACGGTGGCGACCTCCTCGCCGGCTACCTGACCGGCCCGGCCGCCCCGATCGCGGACGTGGTCGAGACCGGCACGGACACGGTGACCGAGGGCCTCACGACCGGTGGCGACACCGTGACCGAGCACCTCACCAACCTGCCCACGCTCGACGGCCTGCCCCTCGACCAGCTGCCGGAGCTCCCGCAGCTGCCCGACGTGCCGGACCTCGACAGTGGCAACCTCCCGCAGCTGCCGGACCTCGGCGACCTCCCGGTCGACCTGCCGTCGCTGCCGGTGGACCTGCCCGACGCCGGCGCCGTGACGGGCCTGGTGACGGACAACGCGGTGACCGACGCCGTTCACGCCAGCCCGGTGGGTGGGCTGCTCGACGGCGTCACCGGTCACCTCCCCCAGGTCGCCGATCTGCCCGGCGACCTGGACCTGGGTCTGTAACGCGCCTTTTCAGCCCAGAAGAAGGAAAGAGGAGTTAGCCCCAACTCCTTTGGGCCGGGGTCCGCTGCGCCAGCGGGCCCCGGCCCCCCTTTCACCCAGATGGGGGAGCACGGCACACTCATCCGGGTGAGGACTCAGCCCTGGCTCACCGTTCTCGACGACACCATCGCGGCCTGCATCACGCACCACCGCACTGACCTGGCCGGAAAGCTGGAGAAGCGCCGCTCGTTATTGCTCGAGCCAAAGCTCCGGGTGCCGGTGATCGGTGAGCTGAACCAGGGCAAGAGCCAGTTGGTCAACGCTCTCGTGAACGCTCAGGTGTGTGCGGTCGGCGACGATGTGACCACAATCACGCCGACCGTGGTAACGCATGCGAAGACCCCCACCGCGGCACTCGTCACCGACGACTCCGCGACCGGCAGGCGGGCCATCGGCCCGTCGAACGAGCCGAGCCGCGTGCCGGTCCCCGTCGAAGAGGTCGCCAAGCGTGCGCTGGTCAGCAGGGGTGACCAGCGCGCGGAGGTCGGCCTGCCGCGTGAGCTGCTCGCCGCGGGGCTGGTGCTGATCGACACGCCGGGGCTCGGCGGCGCGGGCTCACTGCGGTCCACCGCGACGTTCGCCGCGCTCGCCACCGCCGACGCGGTGCTGATGATCTCCGACGCCACCGGGGAGCTGTGCTCCTCCGAGCTGGACCTGCTCAAGGAGGTCACCTCGGTGTGCCCGGTGGTCACCGTCGTCCTCACCAAGATCGACATGGTGCCGCGCTGGCGCCGGGTCGCCGAGCGCAACCGGGCCCGGCTCGCCGCGGCAGGCCTGCGGGTCAAGGTCGTTCCGGTGTCGGCAACCGTCCGGCTGGCCGCCGCGAAGACCGGTGACCGCCAGCTCAACGAGGAGTCCGGGTTCGCCGAGCTGGTGCGGACGCTGTCCAAGGACGTGCTCGGCAACGCGGACGCGATCGCGCGTGGCGCGACCGCCGTCGCGGCGGCACAGGCGACCAAGCAGCTGATGGAGCCGCTGTCCGTGGCGCTCACCGAGGTGCGTGGCGGCGAGCAGAGCCGCGCGCAGACCCAGTGGCGCGCCGCCCAGCACCGCCTCGACGAGCTGCGCAGACGGACCACCCGGTGGCAGACCATGCTGTCCGACGAGGTCGCCGACCTCATCTCCGACGTGGAGTACGACCTGCGCGACCGCACCCGCAAGATCATCCGCGCCGCGGAGGAGTTCTTCGACGCCGCCGACCCGGCGAAGACGTGGGAGGACTTCGAGCTCTGGCTGCGGGACGCGCTCGCCGACACCGCGGACGTCAACTTCGCCTGGCTCGTCGAGCGGTTCGGCTGGGTCGCCGAGAAGATCGCGCGGCAGGTCGCGCTGGACGAGGCACTGCCGGAGGAGCTGGCATCCGACGGGCTGCTCGACCACGTCGGCGGCCTCGAGCCGCCGAAGGTGGAGAAGTTCACCGTCGGCCAGCAGCTGTTCGTCGGCCTGCGCGGGTCCTACGGCGGTCTGCTCATGTTCGGTCTCGCCACCACCATCGCCGGCATGCCGCTGATCAACCCGATCTCGCTGTCGGCCGGCGCCGCGTTCGGCGCCAAGAGCATCTGGGACGAGCGGTCCGGCCGGCTCAAGCGGCGCCAGGCGCTCGCCAAGCAGACCGCCCAGCGCCATGTCGACGACTTCTTCCTGTCCTACGGCAAGGCGAGCAAGGACACCGCCCGCCAGGTGCAGCGCAAGCTCCGCGACCACTTCCAGGCGGTCGTCGAGCGCCTCCAGTCCGGCATCAACGAGCAGGCCACGTCGGCCAAGCGGGCCGCGGAGGCCGAGCTCGCCGAGCGTCGCCGGCGCGGCCAGGAGATCGCGGCCGAGGTCGACCGGCTCGTCGGGCTGCACAAGCGGATCCAGGCTCTGGTCGGGCGCCAGCCCAAGGAGCTGACGGCATGAGCGGTGGGCTCGCCGACCGCGCGCACACGATGCTCAGGGACGCGATGACGCTGTACCGGGACAGCCCACGCGCGACGAACTGGCTGCGCCGGCACGTCGACCGGCTGGCGGAGCCGCTGCGGGTGGCCGTCGCCGGGCAGCCCCAGGTGGGCAAGTCGACGCTGGTGAACTCGCTGGTCGGCGAGGAGATCGCGCCGCTGACCGTGGCGGAGGGCAGCCAGGTGCTTGCCTGGTACCGGGGTGGCGCGAACCCGCGTGCCCAGGTGTACCCGACGCAGGCGCCGCCACGGGACGTCCCGGCCGCGCGGACGGGCGGCCGGCTGCACATCGACCTCGAGGGCTGGCGGTCCGAGCAACTCGATCGGGTGGTCGTCGACTGGCCGTCGCGCACGCTGCGTGGTCTCACGCTGATCGACACCCCCGGCATCGACTCGGCCGAGCTCGGCTCGCGGATCTCGCTGGACGCCGACGCCGTGCTGTACCTGATGCGGCAGCTGCACGCGACCGACCTCGGCTTCCTGCAGTCGCTGCAGGACCACCCGATCGCGCGGGAGACCCCGGTGAACGCGCTCGTGGTGCTGTCGCGGGCCGACGAGGTCGGCGGTGGCCGGATCGACGCGCTCACCTCGGCGAAGCGGCTGGCCAGGCGCTACCGCGCGGACGTCGGCCTGACCGGGGTGTCGCAGAACGCGATCGCGGTGTCCGGGCTGCTCGCGCACGCAGGCCGCACGCTGACCGCCGAGGAGATGACCTCGCTCGGTGTGCTGGCCGCGGCCGCCCGCCGCGAGCTGGAGACCGCGATGGTGTCGGCGGACCGGTTCGTCGGCGACGGCGTGCCGATCCGGTTGGACGCGCGCACCAGGATGGCGCTGCTCGAACGGTTCGGCATGTTCGGCATCCGGCTGGTGACGACGCTGATCCGGCAGGGCTTCGACACCGTGGACGCGCTGTCCGAGCAGCTCGTGCAGCGCAGCGGCCTCGACGAGCTGCGGGAGTCGATCCGGCAGTGCTTCACCGACCGGCACGACGTGCTGAAAGCGCGGTCGGCGCTGCTCGCGCTGGAGGTCGTGCTGCGGATGGAGCCGAGGCCGGCCGCGCGCCGGCTGGTCAGCGCGCTGGAGGCGCTGGTGGCGAGCGCGCACGACTTCCGCGAACTGCGGTTGCTCGCCGCGCTCGACGGCGGGCGCACCGTCCTGCCCGACCCGCTGGCCGACGAGGCACGCATGCTCGTCGGCGGCGTCGGCACCGCGTTGCCGGCCCGGCTCGGCCACCCGGCCGACGCGTCCGGCCACGAGCTGCACGGCGCGGTGTCCGAGGCGCTGCGGCGCTGGCAGGAGCAGGCGGAGAACCACGCGCTCGGCACCGGCCAGCGCAGGGCGGCGCGGGTGGTGGTGCGCAGCTGTGAGGGCATGGTCGCCCAGCTGCGCAGGTACTGACCGGGGTGTTGGTGCGCGGTCCGGTACCCGGGTGAACTAAGTTTGTCCGCCTGAAGCTCTGGCCTGAGGGAGGACACCGTGGCGCGCGACCCCGACACCATCCAGCGGGAGATCGAGCAGGCGCGGGACGCGCTCGCGTCCACGCTGGACGAGCTCGGCACGAAGGCCAACCCGAAGAAGCTGGTCGACGACGCCAGGACCGGTGTCATGGCGACGCTGAGCTCGCCGAAGGTCAAGTACCCGCTGATCGGGTTCGGCGCGCTGATCGTGCTGCTGATCATCCGCAAGATCTTCCGCTGAAGAACACAGAGGGACCCCTCCGCCGTGCGGAGGGGTCCCTCTGTCGTCTCTGATCAGGTCTTGGAGGCCGCGGTCTCTTCCTCGGTCTTCTTCTCCTCGGGCTGTCTCGGGGTCGGGCTCGGTTTCCGCTCCGGTGACGTGACCGCTTCTGCCCCCGAGCGTGGCACCGGAGGCGGCGCCGGCTTCGCCGGCTTCTCGGCAGGTTTCTCGGCGGGCTGCTTCTGCTCCGCCGGTGGTGGCGCCTCGACCGGCGCCGGTGGCTCCGACTTCGCGAGCCGGGCGGTCAGGTACGCCGTGGTGAACTCGACCGCGTCGCCGTTCAGCAGGTGCACCACCGTCTTGTGTCCCTCGTCCGGGGTCAGCTGCTCCACCAGCTGGTCCGCGCGGTCACGGGCCGCGATCAGCCCCACCGCCGTCCCCGTCAGCGTCTGGCCTCGTCCTTTGACCGCCACCGTCCAGTCGTCGCCGTCCGGGGTGTAGTTCACTTGGATCGGATCAGCCATCGTTCACTCCCGCCCTCACGCTCTCCCAGCCCCCGTTGGGAAAGCCACGTTCCGCTGACCATAATCGATCTGCGGTGACCCTGCGTGGTTAATCGGGTCGCAGTCCGAACCAAACCAACCGCATGACCAGTTCGGCGGCGTCGGCCGACGACATGTCACGCAGGACGTACCACGATGCGAGACGCTCACACGCGCCGACGACGATCTCGCCGTACGCCTCGAGGTCCGCGTGTGGCACAGCCGGCAGGAACGACGCGAACAGGGTCGCGTTGACCGCCGTCTGCTGCTGGCGCACCGCCTCGATCTCGTCCATCGCCGACTGGCCGGCCACGGACGCCTCCGCCTGGATCAGCTTCCACGACCGCCGGTGCGAGTCGATGAACTCGAAGAACGCGGTGAGCCCACGCCGCAACGCCTCCTCGGCCGACTCGACGCCCTCGACCGAGGCGAGCGTCACTGACAAGAGCTCGGCACGGGCCGCCCGGATACACGCGACGAGCAGTCCTTCCTTCGAGCCGAAGTACTCGTAGATCATCGGCTTGGAGACGCCGACCCGTTCGGCCACCTCGTCCATCGACGTCGCCTGGTAGCCGCGCTCGGCGAAGATCTCCTCCGCCACCGCGATCATCTGCCGCTCGCGCTCCGCCCGCGGCATGCGCTTCCTGCGCTCCTGTGTGGGGGCCACGACGTGACTCTACCGGAAGTAACCTACTCCGAGTAAGGTAGCGCCCATGGACTTCCACACCGTGGTGATCGGCACCGGCTTCTCGGGCCTCGGCATGGCGATCCAGCTCAAGCGGGACGGGCGGGACGACTTCGCGGTCCTCGAGAAGGCCGCCGACGTCGGCGGCACCTGGCGGGACAACACCTATCCCGGCTGCGCGTGCGACGTCCAGTCGCACATGTACTCCTTCTCCTTCGAGCAGAACCCGCGCTGGTCGCGTTCGTTCTCGCCGCAGGAGGAGATCTGGCAGTACCTGCGCGACGTCACCGACCGGTACGGGCTGCGCCGCCACATCCGCTTCGGCGTCGAGGTGACCGGCGCCCGCTGGGACGCCGACGACAACCGCTGGCACATCAGCACCGACCACGGCGAGTACACCGCCCGGTTCCTGGTGTCCGGCATCGGCGGCCTGCACATGCCGAACATCCCGGCGCTGCCCGGCATCGAGCGGTTCACCGGGGAGAAGTTCCACTCGGCGCGGTGGAACCACGACTTCGACCTCACCGGCAAGCGGGTCGCGGTCGTCGGCACCGGCGCGAGCGCGGTCCAGTTCGTGCCGGAGATCGCGCCGTCCGTCGCGAAGCTGACGCTGTTCCAGCGCACGCCGCCGTGGATCATGCCCAAGCCGGACCACGCGATGCCGGGCTGGGTGAAGACGCTGTTCAAACGGGTGCCGGGGGTGCAGCGGGCCTACCGCGACGTCCTCTACTGGCTGCTGGAGGCCAGGGCGATCGGGTTCAGCAGCAGGCCCGGCCTGCTCAAGCTGGCCTCGAAGATCGCGCTACGGCATCTGCACAAGTCGGTCGCTGACCCGGAGCTGCGGCGCAAGCTCACGCCCGACTACGTGATGGGCTGCAAGCGGGTGCTGATCTCCAACGACTACTTCCCGGCGCTCACCCGCGACAACGTCGAGGTCGACACCGCCGGCGTCCGCGAGGTCACCGAGACCGGCATCGTCGACGGGGACGGCGTCGAGCACGAGGTCGACGCGATCATCTACGGCACCGGCTTCCACGTCACCGACGCGTTCGACTACCTGGACATCACCGGCGTCGACGGCCGCGACCTGTCCAAGCACTGGCGGACCAACGGCATCCAGACCCACCTCGGCATCACCGTCGCGGGCTTTCCCAACCTCTTCTTCCTGCTCGGCCCGAACACCGCGCTCGGCCACAACTCGGTCGTGTTCATGATCGAGTCGCAGATCCGGTACGTCGCGCAGGCGATGGCCCTGGTCGCCGAGCGGGGCGCGGCCGCGCTGGACACCAGGGAGAGCGCGCAGGCGCGGTTCCAGTCGGACATCCAGCGCAAGCTGGTCAACGGCGTGTGGACCCAGGGCGGCTGCAAGAGCTGGTACCTCGACTCACGAGGGGTCAACCGCACCATCTGGCCCGGCTTCACCTGGCGGTACTGGCTGCATACCCGCAAGGTCGACCCGGAGACCTTCGACCTCGTTGGCTGAGTGCCCGACCCCGTACGCTCGCTGTCGATGGACTTCGGGGTACTGGGGCCGGTCGAGGTGCGTGCCGGCGGGGAGCCACGTGCGGTCGGGGGCGGTCGGGAGCGGTACGTGCTCGCGACGCTCCTGCTCGGCGCAGGCCGGCCGACGTCGGTCGGCAGGCTGATCGACGCACTGTGGGACGAGCCGCCGCCGACCGCGAAGGCGCAGCTGCACAACATGATCAGCAGGCTGCGCAGGGCCGTCGGCAGGGACGACCTCATCGTCACCGGCCCGGCGGGTTACGAGCTGCGCCTGCACGACCGGGACACGCTGGACCTGCACGCCTTCCGCGGGCTCGTCGGCGAGGGGCAGCGGGCGGGCGCCGACGGCGACCCGGCGGCCGAGGTCGAGCTGCTCGGCAAGGCGCTGTCGCTGTGGCGGGGCCAGGCGCTCGCCGACATCCCGGACGAGCTGGCCGCCGCGACCAGGCACGCGCTGCACGAGGAACGGCTGGCGGTCGCCGAGGCGCGGCTCGCCGCGGAGCTGTCCATCGGCCGGTTCACCGACGTGCTCGGCGCGCTGACCCCGTTGCTGGCCGAGCACCCGTACCGGGAGAGCCTGTACCAGGCCAGGATGGTCGCGCTGCTCGGCGTTGGCCGCCGCGCGGACGCGCTGGAGACCTACCGGTCGGCCTACCGCCAGCTCGCCGACGGGCTCGGCATCGAGCCGGGGCCGGAGCTGCGGGAGCTGGAGCAGCGGATCCTGCGTGGTGAGGACGTGTCGCGAGCGCCGGCCCGG
>Ga0272482_10000408_pt1 | contig 13338 bp, 2 predicted proteins | sample RVTome_8_FD_192427 | JGI IMG/M metagenome (GOLD analysis project Ga0272482, IMG submission 192427) | Soil microbial communities from uranium-contaminated site in the Upper Colorado River Basin, Wyoming, United States - RVT160D0 (version 2) ...
CCTGCGGATGTTCGTGCTGTACTCCTCGGCGTCCGGGGTGTGGGGCACGCCGGGACAGGCGAACTACGCCGCGGCCAACACCTTCCTCGACGCGCTCGCCGCGCACCGGCGCGCACTCGGGCTGCCTGCCGTGTCCCTGGCGTGGGGCCTGTGGGGCGAGACGAGCGCGCTCACCGAGCACCTCGGCGCGAGCGACCTCGCCCGGCTGCGGCGCACCGGCGCGATCCCGCACACCACCGAGGAAGGGCTCGCGCTGTTCGACCTCGCGCTCGCACAGGACCTGCCGCTCGCCGTGCCGATCAAGCTGGACCTGCCGGCACTGCGCTCGGCGCCCACGATCGCGCCCGTGCTGCGCGGGCTGGTCCGTGCCACCGGCCGAGGCAACGCCGACCAGCAGGACGGTCAGGCCGACGCACTCGTCGACAAGCTCGCCACGCTCGACAGTTCCGAGCAGCGGCAGCTGTTGCTCGGGCTCGTCCGCACCCACGTCGCGACCGTGCTGGCCCACCCGGCCGGGGACACCATCGCGGCGTCGACGGCCTTCACCGAGCTGGGCTTCGACTCGCTCACCTCGGTGGACCTACGCAACCGGCTCGGCGCCGCCGTCGGACAGCGGTTGCCGGCCACGCTCACGTTCGACTACCCGACCCCGGCCGCGCTGGTCGACTACCTCGTCAAGCAGCTCGGCAGCGGCCAGGCCGTGGTCCGGGCCCGCGCGGTGACCGAGCAGCTTGCCCGGTTGGAGTCCGCGCTCGCCGCGGTCACCAACGCGGAAGTGGACGGCAACCACGTCGCGGCCGAGCTGCGCAGGCTGCTCACCGCGTGGAACGACAGGAACGCGCCCGACGAGCGGACCGACACCGCCGACGACGCCGCCGACGCCCTGTCCGGCGCGACCGTCGACGACATCTTCGACCTGCTCGACAAAGAACTCGATCGGTAGGCCTGTTCTCCACCGCCCCGACATCGGCTGATGACCGTCGAATTACTGACGCAAATTAGATTCTGAGGCATACCAGGCTGATGCCGTACAGCCGATCGACACGTACGCGTGGTGGAGGTGTTTACCATGGCCGAGCTGGCACCGGTCGACAATGGCGTTGTCGACATCCGGGCCGCGTCGACCCGGCTTGGCGAGGATCCGGAACTACTGGCCAAAGTGTTGCAGGTGTACAAGCCGCACTGCCGCTACCTGAAGTCCGCCTCGGTCTCGGTGCGCAACGGCAGGTGCGTCGCACGCGGTGAATTCGCCATCGACATTCCCTGCTACATCGACGACACCGGGCATTTCAATGCCGTCGAGTTCAACATCTGCTACAACCAGCTGGCCTATTTCGCGGTCGCGAAGGTGGTAAAGGAACAGGCACTGCCAGCGTTCGAGGGCTGGGGCATGGACGACTTCTGGGAGCGCCAGCTGCCCAGCATCCTCATCACCGCCTTCCGCGCGATCTTCCGGTCGCAGATCGACTCGGACGCCTTCCACGGCGAGATCACCTTCGCCACGTTCGCGCGGAGCACCATCCGGGAACCCGTGCTGTTCATCGACTCCACCACCCGGTACTGGGACGAGAGCGGCGGCCGGGCCGACGGTGAGACCAAGCTCGCCATCCTGGACCCGCCGCGCGAAGATGCGACGGCGGAGCCCCAGGCATGAGCAGGCCAGCACGCACGCTGGCCGACCTGGCGCGCCTGCATGCCACCCACCGCTCCGACCACCCCGCACTGCTGTGCGAGGACCGCGTGGTGACCTACGCGGACCTGTACCGGGCAAGCAAGCGGATCGCGCACGAGCTGCGCGCGCGGGGGCTGCGCCCCGGTGACCGCATCGCCTACCTCGGCAAGGACTCCGAGCACTACTACGAGTTGTTGTTCGGCGCGGCCAAGTGCGGCGTGGTGCTCGTGCCGGTCAACTGGCGCCTCACCGCGCCCGAGATCGAGCACGTGCTCGTCGACTCCGGCGCGGTGCTGCTGTTCGCGGACACCGACGCCGAGCCGGTCGCGCACGAGCTCGCGGCACGGCTCGACCAGGACCTCACCGTGGTTCCGCTCGACCGCGACGGCGCACCGGGCGCCGGCTTCGTCGACTGGGCGGCCGCCAGGCCGGACACCGAGATCCACCACCGGGCCCGCCCGGACGACCCGGTCGTGCAGATGTACACCAGCGGCACCACTGGCCGGCCGAAGGGCGTCGTGCTGGCACACCGCAGCTTCTTCGCGGTACGCACGGCGCTGGCCGACGGCGGTCTCGACTGGCTCGACTGGCGCCAGGAGGACCGCGGCCTGGTCGGGGTGCCCGGCTTCCACGTCGCCGGCATCTGGTGCACGATGCAGGGCCTCATCGCCGGCGCCGCCAACGTGCTGATGCGGGCGTTCCACCCCGCCGACGCGGCCGAGCTGATCCGCCGGCACGAGGTGACCGTCGCGAGCATGGTGCCGTCGATGCTGCGCCAGGTGATCGCGCTCCCGGACCTCGACCGCGACACCTTCGCCAGCCTGCGCAAGATCGTCTACGGCGGCTCGCCGATCTCCGAGTCGCTGCTCGCGTCCTGCGTCGAGGTGTTCGACTGCGAGTTCGCCCAGGTGTACGGCCTCACCGAGACCGGGAACACGGCGCTGTGCCTGCCGCCTGCCGACCACCGGGCCGGTGGCGCGCGGCTACGTGCGGCCGGCCGGCCCTACCCAGGGTTCGGCGTGCGGATCGTCGACCGGGACGGCGCGGAAGTCGCGCAGGGCGAGGTCGGCGAGGTGCTGCTGCGCACCCCGGCCGCGATGCTCGAGTACTGGAACCGGCCGGACGCCACGTCCGACACCCTGGTCGACGGCTGGGTGCACACCGGGGACGCCGGTTTCCTCGACGAGGACGGCTACCTGTTCATCCACGACCGCATCAAGGACATGATCATCGTCGACGGCGAGAACGTGTACCCGGCGGAGATCGAGAACGCGCTCACCGGGCACCCCTCGGTCGCCGAGGCGGCGGCGGTCGGCGTGCCGGACCCGCGCTGGGGCGAGGCGGTGCACGCGTTCGTCGTCGCCGCGGACGGGCAGCAGGTGACGCCGGCGGACCTGGCGGGGTTCCTGCGCGGGCGGCTCGCCCCCTTCAAGGTGCCGCTGCGCTACGAGTTCGTCACGGCACTGCCACGCAACCCGAGCGGCAAGATACTGCGGCGCGAACTCCGCGAGCGGTTCTGGCAGGGCCAGTACCGCGCGGTGAGCTGAGCCGACCGTTCGACAGCACACTTCGAGGCGGAGAACACCACTCATGACTGCCAGGCAGCCCCACGATCCGACCCTGTCCGAAACCGGTGCCGTCGCGCTCGTCGGGATGGCCTGCCGGCTGCCGGGCGCCGCCGACCCCGGCGCCTTCTGGCGGCTACTGGCCTCCGGCGGCGACGCCGTCGGCCAGGTGCCGGCCGGGCGGTGGACGGCGCCGCCGGAGGTGGCGCACGTCCGGCACGGCGGGTTCCTCGACGAGGTCGACCGCTTCGACCCCGGCTTCTTCGGCATCTCGCCGAGGGAGGCGGCGGCGGTCGACCCGCAGCAGCGGCTGATGCTGGAGCTGGCATGGGAGGCGTTCGAGGACGCCGGGATCGTGCCGGCGCACGTGCGCGGCACCAGCACCGGGGTGTTCGTCGGCGCGATCTGGGACGACTACGCGACACTGGCCCGCAGGCGCGGCGCCGCGATCACCCAGCACACGCTCACCGGGCAGCACCGTGGCCTGATCGCCAACCGGATCTCCTTCACCATGGGGCTGCGCGGGCCGAGCGTGACCGTGGACAGCGCGCAGTCCTCCGCGCTGGTGGCCGTGCACGCCGCGTACGAGAGCATCCTGCGCGGCGAGTCCGCGCTGGCGCTCGCGGGTGGGGTGAACCTGAACCTGGTGCCGGACAGCGCCGTCGCGGCGGCGCGGTTCGGCGGCCTGTCCCCCGACGGCCGCAGCTACACCTTCGACGCACGCGCCAACGGGTACGTGCGTGGCGAGGGCGGCGGCATCGTCCTGCTCAAGCCGCTGGCCGCCGCGCTCGCCGACGGCGACCCGGTGTACTGCGTGCTCCGGGGCAGCGCGGTCAACAACGACGGCGACAGCGCCGGGCTGACCGTGCCGAACGTGGCGGCACAGCGCGAGGTGCTGCGGCTGGCCTACACGCGTGCCGGCGTCGCGCCGAGCGCGGTCGGGTACGTGGAGCTGCACGGCACGGGCACGCCGGTCGGCGACCCGATCGAGGCGGCGGCACTGGGCGCCGAGCTTGGCAGTGCGGAGGACGGCAGCCGGGAACGGCCGCTGCTGGTCGGCTCCGCGAAGACGAACGTCGGGCACCTGGAGGGCGCGGCCGGCATCGTCGGGCTGATCAAGGCCGCGCTGGCCGTCCACCACCGGGCGATCCCGGCGAGCCTGAACTTCGAGACCCCCAACCCGGACATCCCGCTCGACGAGCTGGGGCTGCGGGTGCCGGTCGAGCTGACGCCGTGGCCGGCCGGTCCCGCGCTGCTGGCCGGGGTCAGCTCGTTCGGCATGGGCGGCACCAACTGCCACGTCGTGCTGAGCGAGCCGCCGGCAGCGGCCACACCGGACACCGGCGCTCCCACCGCCACGGGACGACTGCTGCCGTTCGCGCTGTCGGGTCGCACCGGCGCCGCGCTGCGTGCGCAGGCCGCGCGCCTCGCCGAGGTGATCGAGACCGACGACCCGCCGCTCGGCGCGCTCGCCACGTCCCTGGTGACGACAAGGACCGCGTTCGAGCACCGGGCCGTGGTGCTCGCCGCCACCCGCGACGACCTGCTGGCCAGGCTCGCCGACCTCGCCGATGGCCGGGGCAGCGCCGACGTCGTGACCGGCCGGACCGCGCGCGCCGGCAAGGTCGCGGTCCTGTTCAGCGGGCAGGGCAGCCAGCAGCCCGGGATGGGCAGGGAGCTGTACGAGACGGTGCCGGAGTTCGCGGCCGCCGTCGACGAGATCGCCGAGCACCTCGACCCGCACCTGACCGTGCCGGTCCGCGAGCTGCTGTTCGCCTCGGACGAGGACGTGCTCGCCAGTACCGACCACACGCAGGCGGCGCTGTTCGCGCTCGAGGTGGCGCTGTACCGGCTGGCCCGCCACCACGGACACGTGCCGGACTACCTCATCGGCCACTCGATCGGCGAGGTTGTCGCCGCACACGTGGCCGGTGTGCTGTCGCTGCCGGACGCCTGCCTGCTGGTCGCCGCTCGGGGCAAGCTGATGCGGGCGGCCAGGGCGGGCGGCGCGATGGTGTCGGTCGACGCCGACGAGGACGCCGTGCGCGCCTCGCTCGCCGGGTACGGCGACGCGGTGTCGGTCGCCGCCGTGAACACCCAGACGGCGACGGTCATCTCGGGCGACGAGGACGCCGTGCTGGCGGTCGCCGAGCTCTGGCAGGACCTCGGACACCGCACGCGGCGGCTCCGGGTGAGCCACGCGTTCCACTCCGCCCACATGGACGACGTGCTCGCGCGGTTCCGCGAAGTCGCCGCCGGGCTCACCTTCCACGAGCCGACCATCCCGGTGATCTCCAACGTCACCGGCGCGGTGGCGACGGCGGAACAGCTGTGCTCGCCGGACTACTGGGCCGCGCACATCCGCGGCACGGTGCGCTTCGCCGACGGCGTCGCGACGTTGCGCGACCTGGACGTCACGACGTTCGTCGAGCTCGGCCCGGACGCTGTGCTGACCGCACTGGTCCGGGAGTGCCTCGGCAGCGACGCGACGACCGCGGCCCTGGTCGCGACGCAGCGCCGCGGCCGGCCGGCGACCCGCGCACTGCTCGACGGCCTCGCCGGGCTGCACTGCGGCGGGACGACGGTCGACTGGGCTGCGGTGATCCGGGAGCCGGGCGCCCGCGTCGCGCTGCCGACGTATGCCTTCCAGCGCGAGCGGTACTGGCTGGACGGCGCCGACGTGACCGCCGACGTGACCACGGGCGGGACCACGGCCGAGATCCCCGTCGACCGGTCGACCGACGCCCCGGCGCCGCCGGTGCGGGTCGCGGCGGACACCCGTGCGCTGCTCGAGGTGGTGCGCTCCGAGGTCGCGATCGTGCTCGGCCACATCAACTCGTCCACTGTGGACGCCGAACGGACGTTCAAGGACCTCGGCTTCGACTCGCTGTCCTCGGTCGAGCTGCAGGGCAGGCTGACCCAGGCCACCGGCGCCGCACTGCCGTCGGCCGTGCTCTTCAACCACCCGACCCCGGCCCGGCTCGCCGCGCACCTCGCGGACCTGCTGACCGACACCGACACCGACACCGCGCCCTCCGCCGAGGTCACCGTGGTGACCGAGGACGAGCCGGTCGCGATCATCGGCATGGCCTGCCGCTACCCCGGCGACGTGCGCTCGCCCGAGGACCTGTGGCGCCTGGTGACCGGTGGCGTCGACGCCATCGGCGAGTTCCCGGTCAACCGGGGCTGGGACCTGGACCGGCTCTACCACCCGGACCCCGACCACCCCGGCACCACCTACACCCGCCACGGCGGCTTCCTGCACGACGCCGACCAGTTCGACGCCGACTTCTTCGGCATCAACGCCCGCGAGGCCGCCGCGATGGACCCGCAGCAGCGCCTGCTGCTGGAGATCGCGTGGGAGACCTTCGAGCGGGCCGGCATCACCCCGGACGCGCTGCGCGGGCGGCGGACCGGCGTCTACGTCGGCGCGACCGCGATGGGCTACGGACCGAGGCTGCACGACAACGTGCCCGGCCACGACGGCTACCTGCTGACCGGCGGCACGACCAGCGTCGCCTCCGGCCGGATCGCCTACGTCTTCGGTCTGGACGGCCCCGCGGTCACCATCGACACCGCGTGCTCGTCGTCGCTCGTCGCGCTGCACCTCGCCGCGCAGGCGCTGCGGACCGGCGAGTGCGGTGTCGCGCTCGCCGGCGGCGTCACCGTCATGCCGACCCCCGGCATGTTCACCGAGTTCGGCCGCCAGCGCGGCCTGTCCCCCGACGGCCGCTGCAAGGCGTTCTCCGCCGACGCGGACGGCACCGGCTGGGCAGAGGGCGCCGGCATGGTGCTCCTGGAGCGGTTGTCCGACGCGCGCCGCAACGGACACCCCGTGCTGGCGGTGATCCGCGGCTCGGCGATCAACTCCGACGGCGCCTCCAACGGCCTCACCGCGCCCAACGGGCCCGCGCAGCAGCAGGTGATCCGGCACGCGCTCGCCGGAGCCGGCCTTCGACCGTCCGATGTGGACGCGGTGGAGGCGCACGGCACCGGCACCGCGCTCGGCGACCCGATCGAGGCCGAGGCGATCATCGCCACCTACGGGCAGCGCCCGGCCGGTGAGCCGCTGTGGCTCGGCTCGCTGAAGTCGAACATCGGCCACACGCAGGCCGCGGCCGGCGTCGGCGGTGTGATCAAGATGGTGCAGGCCATGCGCAACGGCGTGCTGCCGCGCACGCTGCACCTGTCCGAGCCGACGCAGCACGTCGACTGGTCGGCCGGCGCGGTGTCGCTGCTGACCGAGGAGATCGGCTGGCCGGAACGGGACCGGCCGCGCCGGGCCGCGGTGTCCTCGTTCGGCATCAGCGGCACCAACGCCCACCTGATCCTCGAGCAGGCGCCGGAGTCCACTTCGGACCGCCCGGCCGCAACGCCGCGTGCGGTGGTGCCGCTGGTGCTGTCCGCGACGAGCACCGACGGCCTGCGCGCGCAGGCCGCGCAACTGCGTGACTTCCTTGCCGCGCGACCGGATCTGGCGCTCGCCGACGTCGGGCGCACACTCGCCACCGGCCGGTCCGCGCTGGACGAGCGGGCCGCGATCGTCGCGAGCTCGTCACCGGCCGACCGCGACGAGGTGCTCGCCGCGCTCGCGGCCGTCGCGGCAGGCGAGCCGGCAGGCCACGTGCTCACCGGCCGCGCGACCGGCGGCGGGACCGCGTTCCTGTTCACCGGGCAGGGCAGCCAGCGGGTGGGCATGGGGCTGGAGCTGTACTCGGCCGACCCGGTGTTCGCGGCCGCGCTGGACGAGGTGCTCGCCGAGCTGGACCGGCACACCGACCGCCCGCTGCGCACGGTGTTGTTCGCACCGGACGCCAGGGGGCTGCTCGACCAGACCCGGTACACCCAGCCCGCGCTGTTCGCGATCGAGGTCGCGCTGTTCCGGGTGCTGGCGCACCACGGGCTGGCCCCGGACTACGTGTTCGGCCACTCCATCGGCGAACTGGCCGCCGTGCACGCGGCCGGGGTGCTGTCGCTGGCCGACGCGTGCCTGCTGGCGGTCACCCGTGGCCGGCTCATGCAGGAGGCACGGGCGGACGGCGCGATGATCGCGATCGAGGCCGCGGAGGACGAGGTCCTCGCCTCGCTCGCCGGACAGGACCTCGTCACCGTCGCCGCGCAGAACTCGCCCCGCTCGACGGTGATCGCCGGCGACGCCGACCGCGCTGAGGAGATCGCGGCGGAGTGGGCGCGGCGCGGGCGCAGGACCAAGCGACTGCGGGTGAGCCATGCCTTCCACTCCCCGCACATGGACAGCGCGCTGGCGGAGCTGACCGCGGTCGCGGCCCGGCTCACGTGGCGCGAGCCCGCGATGCCGGTCGTGTCCAGCCTGACCGGCAAGCCGGCCACGCTGGCCGAACTGAGCACACCTGACTACTGGGCGCGGCACGTGCGGCACGCGGTGCGCTTCCTCGACGGCGTTCGGCACCTCGAGGAGCACGGCGTCACCCGGTTCGTCGAGGTCGGCCCGGACGGCGTGCTGACCGCCATGGCGCAGGAGTGCCTGACCGCGCCAGGCGCGCGCCCGGCGCTGGTGCCGGTGCTGCGCGCAGGCCAGTCCGAGGAGCACACCCTCGTCACCGCGCTCGCGCGGCTGCACACGCACGGCCACAGTCCACAGTGGAGCGTCGGGTTCGCGGCCGCCGGCATGGTGGACCTGCCCACCTATCCGTTCCAGCGCCGCCGGTTCTGGCTCGAGGCGACCGAGAACCGGGACGTGACCCGGCTCGGGCTGACCGAGCCGGACCACCCGCTGCTCGGCGCCGCGGTCGTGCTCGCGGAGCAGGGGCTGGTGCTCACCGGCCAGCTGTCCAGGACAGGCACGCCGTGGCTGTCCGAACACACTGTCGCCGGCGCGGTACTGGTGCCCGCGACGGCACTGCTGGACCTCGTGGTCCACGCAGGCGACCAGGTCGGGCTCGACCGGGTCGCGGACCTGACGCTGGCGGCGCCGCTCGCGGTGCCCGAGCGTGGCGAGCTGCAGCTCCAGGTCGTGGTCGGCGAACCACGCGAACAGGGCGACCGGCCGGTGTCGGTGTACTCGCGGCCGGCAGGCGACCAGGACGGCGAGTGGACCCGGCACGCCACCGGCACGCTCACCACCGCCTCGACCGTCCCCAGTGGACTCACCGAGTGGCCGCCGCGCGGCGCCACCCCCATCGACCTGACCGGCGCCTACGACCAGCTCACCGACCTCGGCTACGCATACGGCCCGACGTTCCAGGGGCTCACGGCGGCCTGGCGCGCAGGCGGTGACCTGTACGCCGAGATCAGCCTGCCGGACGGCCTCGGCACCGACGGGTTCGGCGTGCACCCCGCACTGCTGGACGCGGCGCTGCACCCGGTGGTGCTCGACTCCGCGACCGCCGACCGGCTCGTACTGCCGTTCGCGTGGAGCGGGGTGAGCCTGCACGCCACCGGCGCCACGACGCTGCGGGTGCACTGGGCGCGGCTCGGCGGCGACGACACCGACCCGGCGTACGCGCTGACCGTCGCCGACGGCGCAGGCGCGCCCGTGCTCTCCGCCGACCAGCTGTGGCTGCGCTCGGTGGCCGCCGGGCACCTGGCGGCCAGTCGCGACGACGGGCTCTACCAGCTGGCGTGGACGCCGATCGCCGTTGGCACGCAACCGGCTCCGGACGTGCGGATCATCGAGGTCACCGCGCCGGAAGGGGACGTCCCGGCCGCCGCGCACGCGGTCGCGCACCAGACCCTCGACCTCGTCAGGGCGCACCTCGCCGAGGACACCGACGCCCAGCTCGTCCTGGTCACCAAGGGCGCGGTCGCCACCGACGGCGAGCCGGTCACGGACCTCGCGGCCAGCACGGCGTGGGGCCTGGTCCGCAGCGCGCAGACCGAGCACCCCGGGCGGCTCGTCATCGTCGACACCGACGGCGCCGACCGGTCGGCCGAGGCGCTGCCCGCCGCCGTCACCACCGGCGAACCCCAGCTCGCGCTGCGCGCCGGCACGGTGCTGGCGCGACGGCTGGTCCGGTCGGGCCGCGCGGGGAACACGCGCGCACTCGACCAGGACGGCACGGTCCTCGTCACCGGCGCGACCGGCGCACTGGGCCGCCACCTCGCGCGCCACCTCGTCACCGGACACGGCGTCCGGCACCTGCTGCTGGTCAGCCGCCGTGGCGCGGCGGCAGCGGGCGCACCGGAACTCGTCGCCGAACTGACCGGGCTCGGCGCGACCGTCACCCTGGCCGCGTGCGACGTGGCCGACCGCGACGCGCTCGCGGCGCTCCTCGCCGCCGTCCCCGCCGAGCACCCGCTCACCGGCGTCGTGCACACCGCTGGCGTGCTCGACGACGCCACGATCGAGACACTCACCCCGGTCCAGCTCCACACCGTGCTCCGCCCGAAGGTCGACGCCGCGTACCTGCTGCACGAGCTGACCTCTGACCACGACCTCGCCGTGTTCGCGGTGTACTCGTCGGTCGCCGGTGTGCTCGGCACCGCGGGCCAGGCGAACTACGCCGCCGCCAACACCTTCCTCGACGCACTCGCGCAACACCGCGCCGCGCAGGGACGTGCCGCCACCTCACTCGCGTGGGGCCTGTGGGACGACGACACGAGCATGGCCGGCGAGCTCAGCGACGCCGACAAGGCACGCTGGCACCGCAGCGGCATCCCGCCACTGCACCCCGAGGACGCACTGCGCCTGTTCGACGCGGCGCTCACGCGCCCGGCACCTGTCCAGGTGCCGGTCCAGCTGGACCTGACGGCACTGCGCACCCAGGCGACCGCCGGGACGCTGCCCGCCGTGTTCCGCGGCCTGGTGCGCGCGCCGGGCCGGCGGGCCGCTGGCGGCGGCACGGAGTCGTCGTGGGCGCAGCGCATCCAGGCCATGCCCGAGACCGAGCGGGAGACCGCCGTGCTCGCGCTCGTGCGCACGGTGGTCGGCACCGTGCTCGGCGCCAGCGACGCGCACGCGATCGACCTGGACAAGGCGTTCCGGGAGCTGGGCTTCGACTCGCTGACCGGCGTCGACCTCCGCAACCAGCTCAACGCGGCGACCGGACTGAACCTGGCGGCCACCGCCGTGTTCGACCACCCGTCACCAGCCGCCATCGCCCGGTTCCTGCTCGCGGAGCTGTCCGACGTGCCGGCACCGGCCGAGGTCACCTCGGCCGCGGTCGGCTCAGACGAGCCGATCGCGATCGTGGGCATGGCCTGCCGCTACCCCGGCGGCGTGCGTTCCCCCGAGGACCTGTGGCGACTCGTCACCACCGGCACGGACGCGATCAGCGAGTTCCCCGACAACCGCGGCTGGGACCTGGCGCAGCTGTTCGACCGGGACCCCGACCACCACGGCACCTCCTACACCCGGCACGGCGGCTTCCTCCACGACGCCGACCAGTTCGACGCCGACTTCTTCGGCATCAGCCCGCGCGAAGCCGCCGCCATGGACCCGCAACAACGAGTCCTCCTCGAAGTCGCGTGGGAGGCCATGGAACGGGCCGGCGTCGACCCCGCCGCGCTGCGTGGCAGCCGCACGGGCGTCTTCGCCGGAGTCATGTACAACGACTACGGCTCACGCCTCCAGCACACCCCCGACGGCTACGAGGGCTACATGCTGACCGGCAACACCGGCAGCGTCCTGTCCGGCCGGCTCGCCTACACCTTCGGCCTCGAAGGCCCCGCCGTCACCGTCGACACCGCGTGCTCGTCCTCACTCGTCGCACTGCACCTCGCCGTGCAGGCGCTGCGGGCAGGCGAATGCGACCTCGCCATGGCAGGCGGCGTGACGGTGATGTCGACGCCGAACACGTTCGTCGAGTTCAGCCGTCAGCGGGCGCTGTCGGCCGACGGGCGCTGCAAGTCCTTCGGCGCGAGCGCAGACGGCACCGGCTGGGCCGAGGGCGCCGGGGTGCTCCTCGTCGAGCGGCTCTCCGACGCACGCCGCAACGGACACCAGATCCTCGCCGTGGTGCGGGGTTCCGCGATCAACCAGGACGGCGCCTCCAACGGGCTCACGGCGCCGAACGGGCCGTCGCAGCAACGCGTCATCCGCTCCGCACTCGCCAGTGCCGGGCTGCGTCCGTCCGATGTGGACGTCGTGGAGGCGCACGGCACCGGCACCACGCTCGGCGACCCGATCGAGGCGCAGGCCGTGCAGGCCGCCTACGGCCAGGACCGCGACGACCCGCTGCTGCTCGGCTCCCTCAAGTCCAACATCGGCCACGCCCAGGCCGCGGCAGGCGTCGGCGGCATCATCAAGATGGTCATGGCGATGACGCATGGCGTTGCGCCACGGACACTGCACGCCGACGAGCCCAACCCCAACATCGACTGGTCGGCCGGCGACGTGCGGTTGATCACCGAGGAGCGCCCGTGGCCGGCGACCGGCCGCCTCCGGCGCGCCGGGGTGTCGTCGTTCGGCATCAGCGGCACCAACGCACACGTGATCATCGAGCAGGCGCCACCTGCGCCGGCCACCCCGGCCGTGCCCGACCACACCGGGCCGGTGTCGTGGGTGCTGTCCGCCCGGTCCGACCGTGCGCTCGCCGGGCAGGCCGCCGCACTGCACGACTTCGTCGCGGCCCGGCCGGAGCTGGCCGTCGCCGACGTGGCACACGCGCTCGCCACCGCTCGCACCAGCCACGACCGCCGCGCGGTGGTCGTCGGCACGGACCGCGAGGACCTGCTGCGCACGCTGGCGGCGGTCGCGGCGGGTGAGCAGGCGACCCACGCGGTCACCGGCACCCCGACGCCGGGCAGGCTCGCCGTGCTGTTCACCGGCCAGGGTTCGCAACGGCTCGGCATGGGCGCGGAACTGCTGGCGCACAACGAGGTCTTCGCGGCCGCGTTCGCCGAGGTGTGTGCCGAGCTGGACCAGCACCTGGACCGCCCCGTCACCGACGTGCTCGACGACGAGGCACTGCACCAGACCCAGTACACCCAACCCGCGCTGTTCGCGATCGAGGTCGCGCTGTACCGGCTCCTCGAGTCCTGGGGCGTGCGGCCCGACTTCCTTGCCGGGCACTCCATCGGTGAACTCACCGCCGCCCACATCGCCGGCGTCTGGTCACTCGCCGACGCAGCACGCATCGTCACCGCACGCGGCCGGCTGATGCAGGCACTGTCCAGCGGCGG
>Ga0272482_10000411_pt1 | contig 13323 bp, 10 predicted proteins | sample RVTome_8_FD_192427 | JGI IMG/M metagenome (GOLD analysis project Ga0272482, IMG submission 192427) | Soil microbial communities from uranium-contaminated site in the Upper Colorado River Basin, Wyoming, United States - RVT160D0 (version 2) ...
CGTGTTCGGGTCCCACGCCAGGCGGGCGCCGGGGTGGACGTTGACGCCGGCGACCTTGGTGTCGACGTCGAGGATCACGTTCTGGTGCACCTCGGCGACGTCGCCCTCGCCGGGCACCGCGCCGCCCCAGGTGGCCGGGTCGCTCCACGGGGCGCCCTCGGGCGGCGGTTCGCTGGGGGCCGGGGCCGTGGTGGTGGCGCCCGTGGTGGGCGGCGTGGTGGTGGTGCGGGGCGGCTGCGGGGTGCCGGTGGCCGAGGTCTCGTCGGTGAGCAACCGCCGGCCGCCGATGAGGATGCCGGCGCCGACCACGCCCGTGGCGCCCAGGGCGACCAGCGCCTGGCGCCGGGTCATGCCGAAGCGGCGGGCGGGCTCTTCGCCGTCGCCCTCGCCCTCGCCGTCACCGCCGGGCGGGCCGTCGCCGCCGTCGCCGTCGTCACCACCACCCGGGCCGCTGCCCCCGGGACCGCCGGGGCGGGCCAGGCTGGCCGGATCGCCGAACGCCGGCAGGGCGCCGGTCCGCGTGCCGGTGGCCGCGGGGTCGGCCGGACCGTAGGGATCGCCGTACGGGTCGGCTTCGTGAGGGGTGAAGCCCTGCCACGTCGCGTCGTCCGGAGGTGGCCACTGGGGCCCCGAGCTGCTGTCACCCATCGTGGAACTTCCGCCTTGATCGTGCGTCGCCGCCTTCTCGCCGGAAGAGGTTAGAGCACGAGACCCGCTGGGAGAACAGTCGCGATCGAGTGTTCGCCTATCAGAACAGCTCGATGTCGCCCAGCGTCAGGTGCCAGTCGTCGGGTGGCGCGGCCTCGGTCTCGACCACGTCGCGCCACACCAGTGTGGGTCCCTGACCGGGCACGGGGAGGAACCCGAGGGCCGGCCGGGCCGCTCCGAGCAGCACGGCGTGGTCGGCCTGGCTGCACCGGAGCACCTCGGCCAGCAGGTGGCGGATGGTGCCGGCGTCGTCGCCGGGGACCAGCACCTCGCACAGGGCGGCCTCGTTGGCGGCGCCGCGGCGCCGCACCCGGAAGATCACGAGCCCGTCGGCCGGGCCGCCGGGGGCCGTGACCGCCCGGTAGTGCAGGGGCGGGAACCCGTAGCGCCAGCGCAGGTACTCGGGGGTGCGCTGGGTGCGCAGCCCGCTGGCGGCCCCGTTGTCGGTGCCGGTGCCGCCGTGGCCGGTGCGGGCCAGCAGCCGGGCGAGCGCCTCCTCGTCGGCCAGCGCCTCGAGGGCGTCGACGCCCCCGTTGGTGGGGGCCGACCACTTGTCGGCCGGTGTGCGGGCCCGGGCCAGCCGGACCAGCGCCAGCGCCGAGCGGGGTCGGGCGGCGACCGGCAGCTTGTGGACCACCTGCCAGCCCATCTTCAGGTAGCCGGGCCGGCTGCGCTCGTTGGGCGTGTTGAACACGAAGCCGACGCCGAGGTCGGCCAGCTCGTCGAGGGCGTGCCGGGTGAGCAACGAGAAGATGCCCTGGCCCTGGTGGTCGGGATGGGTCGCCGTGTCGACGGCCCGCACGGCCTCGACGGGCCGGCCGCCGTGGTCGAACCGCCAGCGCATGAACGTGCGGAAGCCGATCACCCGGTCGCCGTCGAGCGCCACCCACGAGGGCGACGTCCCGAACGGGCTCTCGCGGTGCTTCCAGGCGAAGAACCGGGCGTACTGCTCGTCGGGCACCCAGCCCATCGACGCCTGCAGCAGTTCCAGGACGGCCGGATCGTCGTCGGGCGTCGCCGCCCGCACCTCGGCCATCAGAGTTCGCCGCTCCCCGCCGTGTACGCCATGTGAACACCCACCGGAGGGTGAGGCTATCCCACGGTGCGGGGTCGTCCGACCGTGGACCCCTAGGATGGGCCCCATGGCGCAGGGACGGGCAGCGGCGCTGCAAGCGCTCAAGGCGGCGGCCGTGGTGGGTGACCGGGTGCGACCACCCGTACCCGGTGTGGTCGTGTTGATCTACCACCGCGTGGGCCGGCGGGCCGAGACCGAGATCGACATGCCGGCCGACCAGTTCGAGTCGCAGATGGAGTGGCTGGCCCAGACGGGTCGGGCGGTCGACATCGACACGGCCGTGGCCCGCCTGGTGCTGCGCGAGCCGGTGCGCGGCGAGGGCGATCCCGCCGTCAACCCGGTGGTGGTCACCTTCGACGACGGCACGTCCGACCTGGCCGAGGTGGCGTTGCCGATCCTGGCCCGCCACCAGGTGCCGGCCACCGTCTACCTGGCCACCCAGTTCGTCGACGAGCAGCTCACCTGGCCCGCCGAGGGCCAACCGCTCACGTGGGCCGGCGCCAAGGAGATGGTCGACTCCGGGCTCGTCACCATCGGCTCCCACACCCACGGCCACGCCCTGCTCGACCGGCTCCCGCCCGCCGAGGCGGCCGCCGAGCTCGACCGGTCGAAGGAGCTGATCGGCGAGAAGCTGGGCGTCAGCGCCGACCACTTCGCCTACCCCAAGGCCGTCGCCCCGCCGGCCGACGTCGAGCGGGTGGTGCGCGACCGGTTCACCACCGCGGCGCTGGGCGGCAACCGGCCCAACCCGTACAGCCGCACCGACCTCCACCGGCTGGCCCGCACCGCCGTGCAGGTGAGCGATGGCTGGTCGTTCTTCCAGCGCAAGGCCGCCGGCGGCATGGCCTTGGAGGACACCTTCCGGCGGGCGATGAACAAGGTCCGCTACCGCGGCGCCACAGGCTGAGATACTGGGTTCGGAGGCGGAGATACCCGCTTCGTTGGCGGGTTTCTCGTCGGCGACACCATCCGGACATGCTCCCGCAACGCTGGGGCCAGTTCGCGATGCACGCGCGTCACCCAGCGCGATTTGGAGCGCTAGCGTCTGGGCACCATGGCTGGCGGGCGAGACCCCTGGCGCGGTGCGGACGACCCGTACCGACAGCAGCGGTACCCCGGGAGCGCAGCGGAGCGCGCCCCCCGGGGTGATCGTCCACCCCGTCGCGAGCCCGACGACCCACCGCCCGCGCCCAGTGCCAACGGCGGCGAGGGGTTCGACCAGCGCTCGGTGTTCATCGGCCCCGCCGACCAGGATCCGCGCCCGGGACAACGCCCCGCCGGCAACGGTCGTGGCGATCGGGCCGACAGGGCCGATCGGGCCGGCCAGGGCGACCACTTCGACCGCGGTACCCGGGGATCCCGGGGCGGCCGCGACGACGGCCCCTACGGCTCGCCACCCCCCGGCGACGGCCGCGGGCGCCGATCCGGCCGCCCGGCCCACCCGGAGCGCCCGGACCGTGGTGCCGACGACCGCGGCGGCACGGGCGGCAGCTACGACGGCTTCGGCCGGGGTGCCGGGGGTTACGGCGCCGGTGGCGCAGGAGCGGGTGCCGGCGCCGGCGTCGCGGCGGCGGGTGCCGCCGGGGCCACCCGGGGACGCCGGTCCGCCGACCGGGGCGTGAGCGCCGCCGGGGGCACGGCCGTGGTCACCCCGCCCGGCTCCAACGGCAGCATCTTCGACGAGCCGCCCGCCGACCCCTACGGCCGCTCCGAGGGCTTCGCCCCGCGCCCCGGCCTCGAGCCCGGGCTGTACATCGGCGACGACCCCGACGAGGCCCGCACCGGGGGCCGCACCTGGCGCCAGCGGGTGTTCCTGGGTGTCGGCATCGCCCTGGTGGTCGTCTGCCTGGCCGGCACGCTGGGCGCCTTCTGGGTGCTGCGCACCTACAACAGCATCGACCGCGTCGAGGACCTGCAGCTCAACCAGGTGGCCGCCGGCGATCCCCGCAACTACCTGATCGTCGGCTCCGACTTCCGGGAGGGCGAGGTCGCCGACAAGCGCAGCGACTCGATCATGATCCTGCGGGTCGACCCCCAGACCGGGGCGGCGTCGGCCCTGTCGTTCCCCCGTGACCTGCAGGTGGAGATCGCCGGCACCGGCGAGGTCCGCAAGATCAACTCGGCCTACAACGGCGACGCCGGGATCCAGCGCCTGATCGACACGCTCCAGGAGAACTTCGCGATCCCGATCCACCACTACGTGGAGATCGACTTCGCCGGGTTCATGGGCCTGGTCGACCACATCGGCGGGATCCCCATGTACTTCGACATGGCGGTCCGCAACCCGCCGGGCGAGCACGACGTGGGCCTCAACATCACCGAGCTGGGCTGCATCAACGTCGGGTCGGAGCAGGCGCTGGCGCTGGCCCGCTCCCGGGAGATCCAGTACCGCACCCCCGATGGCTGGGAGTACGACCCCTACGGCGACTACGGCCGCATGACCCGCCAGCAGATCATCATCCGTCAGACGATCAAGAAGGCGGTGGCGGAGGCCCGGTCGAACCCCGTGCAGCTCACCGGCATGGCCGAGCTGCTGGCGGGCACCGTGACGCTGGACGCCTCGCTGGGGATCAACGACCTGCTCGACCTGGCCGACCAGTTCAAGGACTTCGATCCCGCCGGCCTCCAGACCTACTCGATCCCCATCTACACGGAGGACGAGGAGGGCAAGGGCAACCCCTTCCCCGACCTGGTCCTGGCCGAGCCCATCCTCAACAACTTCCGGGGCCTGCCCCCCGGCGAGGTGGGCCCCCCGCTGGTGGAGCTCCACGTGATCAACGGCAGCGGCCAGGAGGGCCAGGCCGCCAACGTGGCCGGCGCCTTCCAGAAGATCGGCTTCGACGTGCAGGAGCCGGAGACGGCGCCCCAGCCGGTGGCCCGCACCACCGTGTACCACGCCCCCGGGCAGGAGGCCTACGGCCGGCGGGTGGCCCGCCACCTCACGGCCCCGGCCGACATCCAGCCCAAGGAGGGCCTGACCGCCGGCGAGGTCGAGCTGGTGACCGGTCCCGACTTCGAGAACATCTGGGAGCAGCCGATCCCGATCGACGACCTGCCGGCCGCGCCCGCGGCACCGGCCGGCCCGACCGCGCCACCCGCCGGCGACACGACGCCGCAGACCACGGCGGCGCCCCCGCCCGACGAGTCGTCCAGCCAGACCACGGTGCCGCCCCCGTCCCCGCCGCCGTCGACCGAGCAGGTGGGCCACACGGCCGGCCAGCCGCCCCCCGGCGTCACCTGCGGCTGACGTCCCGTCCGAGCGCGTTCCCGCCCGTCGACCACCCGGCGTGGCGATGAAAACCCGCGAGAACCGCGGGAAATCGGCAGGGGCGCGTTCCGTCGACTGTTCGCCTGGACTTAACTGGGTGGCTCGTTCATGGACCGGTAACTCGGGTAGGGATGTGCTGTGCTTGGGGCGATGCGGCGGACAGCGGTGCACAAGCTCTGGAGGCTCGCTCGGTGGACGCCGGTGCTCGGCGTCGTGGCGGTGCTGGCGGCGATGCCCGGCAGCATCGAGGGCAGCTCGCTGCCCATCGCCGACCACGACGACGAACCCGACGAGCCCGAGCTCTACGCGGGGATCGACCCGCGCGACCTCGGTCTGGGGGAGGTGACCGTCCAGCCCGAGCAGGCGGCCCGCCCGGTGGGTGAGGTGGTGTGGACCTCCAGCTCCCAGCAGGAGGTCGAGTCCAGCGAGGAGGTCGTGAGCCGCCTCGGCACCAGCGGCATCCCCGAGGTGGCGCTGCGCGCCTACACACGGGCCCAGGAGACCTCGGCGGTGACCGATCCCGGCTGCGGCGTCTCCTGGTCGCTGCTGGCCGCCATCGGCCGTGTGGAGTCGAACCACGGCCGCTACGGCGGCGCCCAGCTGCGGACCGACGGCTACGGCACCCGCAAGATCCGCGGCATCCCGCTCGACGGGCGGCCCGGCATCGCGCTCATCCGCGACTCCGACGACGGCAGCATGGACGGCGACACGGTCTACGACCGGGCCGTCGGGCCGATGCAGTTCATCCCGTCGAGCTGGCGGGCCGTGGCCGCCGACGGCAACGGCGACGGCCGTGAGGACCCCGACAACATCTTCGACGCCACCCTGGGCTCGGCCACCTACCTGTGCGCCGGCTCGGGGAACCTGCGCGACCGGGGCCAGCGGTCCCAGGCCGTGTTCCGGTACAACCGGTCGCAGGAGTACGTGAACGTGGTGATGTCGCTGGCCGACTCCTACGAGCAGGGCCAGGGCGGCAGCCTGCCCCACGAGGAGCCGGCCGACTCGCCGCCGCCGGCCCTGCCCCGGCCCCCGGGCCCGCCGGCCAACCACGGGCCGCCGCCGGGCCTGCCGCCCGAGCCGCCGTCCGGGCCGCCCCCCACCACGCCGCCGACCACCCCACCGCCCACGCGGCCGCCGCAGCCCCCGATCCGCCCGTGCCCGGCGGTCACCACGACGTCGTCCACGTCGTCCACCACGTCGACGACGGCGCCCACCACCACGACCACCCGGCCCCCGTGGTGCCCGCCCGTGCCGACCACGACCACCACCACCACGACGACGACCTCGACCACGCAGGTGCCGGCCACCGATCCACCGGCCCCGTCGACGACGTCGTCGCCGACCACCGGCACCACCATCCCGGCCTGAGCCATTCCCGGCCGGGCGGGGGCAGGCAGGGCAGGCGCGGTCGGGCCCGGCGCGCATCAGCGCCGGGCGGCTGACCGGGAGACCGGGAGCGGGTCAGCCCCGGAGGGCGGCGACCAGGTCGTGGCGGCCCCGGCGGGCGGCCACCTCGCGGTAGGTGTCCAGCACGATGCGGACCACCTTGCGCTCGTCGAAGTGCTCCTGGGCCCGCTGGGTGGCGGCCTTGCCCATCGCCTCGCGGCGGTCGGGGTCCTCACCCAGGGCCAGGATCGCCTCGGCCAGCGCGGCTCCGTCGCGCACCGGCACCAGGAGCCCGGTGCGGTCGTGGTCGACCACCTGGCGGCAGCCCCGCACGTCCGTCGCCACGATCGGCAGGCCCGACGCCGCGGCCTCCATGGCCGCCCGGGGGAAGCCCTCGCGGTAGGAGGGCAGCACGAACACGTCCATGGCGGCGTAGAGGGCCTCGACGTCGAGACGGTGGCCCAGGAAGACCACGCCCACCGCCTCGGCGGCCTTCATCTCGGCCGGGGTGATGGCGTCGGCCTTCTCGGGGTCGTCGGGGCCGACCGCGACCACCACGTAGCGGCCGGGGTGGCGCTCGTGCAGCGTGCGTGCGGCCTCGAACAGCTCCCGGAAGCCCTTCTCCACCACCAGGCGGCCCACCATGCCCACCACGATCTTGTCGCTGGTGGCAGCCCACTCGGCGCGCCGGGCGGCCCGCACCTCCTCGGGCACGCCGCCGGGGCGGAAGCGCTGGAGGTCGATGCCGTTGCCCAGCAGCTTGGTGCGCCGCCGGAGGTTGACCCGGGTGCGGAGCATGAGCTCGACGTCCTCGGGGTTCTGGAGGAGCTCGAAGTGCGAGAACCGGGCGGCCAGCGCCTCCAGGGCCAGCACCACGCCCCGCTGCCAGGGCTTGTGGTTCTCGGTGACGTACAGCCCGTGGTTGGTGTTGACCACGATCGGGACGCCCGCCAGGCGGCCGACCACCCGCCCGTACAGGCCGGGCTTGGGGTTGTGGGTGTGGAGGACGTCGATCTTCTCGCGGCGCAGGATCTGCCACAGCTCCCAGGCGGCCTTGAGGTCGGCCAGGGGGTTCATGCTGCGGGTCGACGACCCCAGCGGCACGTGGGTGATGCCGTCGTCCTCGAGGAACTCGACGTCGTCGCCATCGGCGCTGATGCCCACGGCCTCGCCGCCCGCCAGGTCACGTACGGCCCGGAGCTGGGGCAGCAGCAGGAACCGGAGGCTCGAGGCCACCGTGGTCAGGTGCGCGACCCTGATCTCGCGCGCGCCTCCGACGTTGCTTCCCGCCGCGTGATCCATTCGCCCGCCTTGCCTTCCGTCTAGTTGACCAGCACCGCGTCCAGCTGGTCGAGGTTGGTGATCTCGTAGTCGACGTCGTCGCCGCTCTCGACGTCGGTGTGCAGGCTCAGCCGCCGCCGGATCCGCACCGTGCGCCAGCCCAGCGACCGGGGGCCGCCGAAGTCCTTCTTGGGGTTGTCGGCCACGTAGACGCAGCCCTTGCCGTCGACGCCCAGCTCGCTCTGCACCAGCTCGAAGCTGCCGGGGTCGGGCTTGCCCTTCCCGGGGCCGAGGCTGGCGGTGAACACCACCGTCGACGTCCAGCTCTCCAGGCCCAGCGCCCGGGCCTTGGCCTGCTGGCTCGACAGGGGCCCGTCGGTGATCGCCGCCAGGGCGACCTCGCCGTGCCAGCGGTCGAGGCCCTCACGGGCGTCCGCGGCCAGCGAGATGGTGGGCACGTGGGTGCGGTAGCGGGCCACCAGCTCGGTGATCATGGCGTCGTCGGCTCGCACGCCGCACTCGGTGAGCACGTCGTCGAAGATCGTGTTCCGGGTGCCGGACTCGAACGCCGCCCAGGCACGGGCGGAGAAGTCGACGACGCCGAGGTCGCGCTGGGCCCACCGGCCCACGGCCTCGAAGCCGCTCCGGACGTAGTCACGCTCCAGGTAGAGCGTGTCGTCGATGTCGAGGACGATGGCATCGACCGCGAGAGTCACTGTGGGTCCACTTCCTGATCGTCGTGCTGGTCGCTGACGAAGACGGCCGCGTCGTAGCGCAGCATCACCAGGCCGTCCTGCCACCCCTGCAAGGGAGCCGTCGATGGTAGACCCAGCGCGTCCTGGACCAGTGCCAGGGGGAAGTCGGCGCCCGCCGCGTAGGACAGCGGGTAGCCGCCGCCGAAGCGGGCGTTCAGCTCGATGATGGCCAGCTGGCCGGGGTCGTCACCCACGAAGACCTGGAAGTTCATGGCCCCGAAGGCGCCCGGCAGGGCGGCGCACAGCTTCTCGGCCAGCTCGATCAGGGCCGGCGACCGGACGGTCACCGCCTTGGACACCTCGCCCGCCCGGACCTCGATCCGGCGGCGGGGGATGGCCACCCGGCACTGCCCGTCGCGGTCGGCGAGCAGGTCGATGGTGTGCTCGACGCCCGGGGCGACGCTCTGGACCAGCACGTCGGGATCGGCGGCCCGCTCGGCCAGCTCCTCCAGGCTGTGGACCAGGCCCACCCCGATCGAGGCGCTGCCGAACCGGGGCTTCACGATCACCGGGAACGACCAGGCGCCGGGATCGGCCTGCACGTCGGCCAGCGAGCCCTGCTGGACCGTGGGGAACCCGTTGGCGACCAGCCAGTCGTGGGTGTGCTGCTTGTCGCCGCCGATGGCCGCCACCTCGGGGGCGGAGATCGCCACGGTGGTGCCGATGGCCGCGAACTGCTCGCGGGCCGCGGCGTAGACCGGCAGCTCGGGGTCGAGCGTGGGGATCACCAGGTCGACGCCCTCGCGCTCGCAGATCTCGAGCAGCGCCGGCACGAACCCGGGGTCCTTGCAGCGGGGGACGATGAACGCCTCGTCGGCGTCGTGGAACGCCCCCGAGTAGAACGAGCAGTCGACGGCCAGCACCCGGGTGCCGGGCGCGCCGAGGCCTTCCAGCGTGCGCCGGAAGGCCCGCAGCAGCTCGACCCGCCGCCCCGCGGAGGAGATCAGGACCGTGGGCGGCCGCTGACCGTCAGGCGGCACTCGCCGTCGACCCCATGAACTCCGAGCGGGTGGCGTGGCCGTCCTCGCTGATGCCGTCCCGCTTGAGGACCTTGTCGACGGTGTCGCGCAGGACGTTGAAGTAGAGCTTCGGCGACCGGTTGTCGACGTACCAGACGTCGTAGTCGAACTGCTGGTCCCAGCTCAGGCCGTTGCGGCCGTTGACCTGCGCCCACCCGGTGACGCCGGGGCGCACCTCGTGGCGACGGGCCTGGACCGGCGAGTACCGGGGCAGGTAGCGCACCGGCAGCGGCCGGGGGCCGACCATGCTCATGTCGCCCCACAGCACGTTCACCATGGTGGGCAGTTCGTCGATGCTGGTGGCCCGGATGAACTTCCCGAGCTTGGTGAGGCGCGCCGCGTCGGAGTCGGGTCGCTCCTCGCCCGGACGGGGGTTCCGCATGGAGCGGAACTTCACCATCACGAAGGTGCGGCCGTCGCGACCCGCCCGTTCCTGTTTGAACAGGACGGGAGCGCCCATGTCCATTCGGATGAGCAGTGCTGCGAACAGCATGAGGGGGAGCCCGACGACGAGAACGACCGCCGCCAGGACAACGTCAATGATGCGTGTTGGATCCAGGAAGCTACGCCCGCCGGACCCCGAAGAGCCTTCCGCCACGAAGGGGAAGTCTGACGCATCGCGCCGCCCGGCGCCAGAGAAGATTCCGTGACGGCGGTCGGGAGGGCCCGGCTCAGCGCGACTGGCCGAGCAACTTCCGGTTCTTGAACTGGGCCTTCACGTAGTCGCGGTTCATGTAGGCGATGAAGTCGATCGAGATCTCCTTCGGGCACGCGTCCTGGCACTCACCGTGGTTCGTGCAGGACCCGAAGTAGTCCTCCATGGTGTCGACCATCGCCACCGTCCGGCTCCAGCGCTCGGCCTGGCCCTGGGGCAGCAGGTTGAGGTGCTGCAGCTTGGCCGAGGTGAACAGCTGGGCGGCGCTGTTGGGGCAGGCGGCCACGCAGGCACCGCAGCCGATGCAGGCGGCGGCGTCCATGGCGGCGTCGGCCACCGGCTTGGGGATCGGCGTGAGGTTGGCCTCGGGTGCCGCCCCGGTGGGCGCCGAGATGTAGCCGCCCGACTCGACGATGCGGTCGAAGGCCTGCCGGTCGACGATGAGGTCGCGCAGCACCGGGAAGGCGTGGGCCCGCCACGGCTCGACGTGGATCTCGTCGCCGTCGGCGAACTTGCGCATGTGCAGCTGGCAGGTGGCCGTGCCCTTCTGGGGGCCGTGGGCCTGGCCGTTGATCATCATGCCGCAGCTGCCGCAGATGCCTTCACGGCAGTCGTGCTCGAAGGCGATCGGCTCCTCGCCCTTGGCGATCAGCCGCTCGTTGACCACGTCGAGCATCTCCAGGAACGACATGTCCGGGCTGATGTCCTTGGCCTCGTCCCGGTAGACCTTGACCTCGCCGGCCTGTCCCGGGCCCGACTGGCGCCAGACGTGCAGTGTGATGTCCATCGTTCGTCGCCGCTCCTGCTACTTGTACGACCGCTGGGTCAGGTGCACGTTCTTGAAGTCGAGGGGCTCCTTCTGGAGCTGGGGCTCGTTGCCCTTGCCGGTCCACTCCCAGGCGCCGACGTACGCGAAGTGGTCGTCGTCGCGGAGGGCCTCGCCGTCCTCGGTCTGGTGCTCCTCGCGGAAGTGGCCACCGCAGGACTCCTCGCGGTGCAGCGCGTCTCGCACCATGAGCTCGCCCAGCTCGAAGAAGTCGGCGACGCGGCCGGCCTTCTCCAGCGACTGGTTGAGCCCGTTGCCGCCCAGCACCCGGACGTCCTTCCAGAACTCCTCGCGCAGGGCCGGGATCTCCGACAGGGCCTTCTCCAGGCCCGCCTTGTTGCGGCCCATGCCGCAGTAGTCCCACATGATCTTGCCCAGGTCGCGGTGGAAGTCGTCGACCGAGCGGGTGCCCTTCACCGACAGGAACCGGGCCACGCGGTCGCCCACGTTGTTCTCCACGTCGGCGAAGGCCGGGTCGGAGGTGGGCACCGGGTCGGAGCCGAGCTGGCCCGACAGGTAGTTGGCCAGGGTGTAGCTGGCCACGAAGTAGCCGTCGGCCAGGCCCTGCATCAGGGCCGAGGCCCCCAGGCGGTTGGCGCCGTGGTCGGAGAAGTTGGCCTCGCCCATCACGAACAGGCCGGGCACGTTGGACATGAGGTTGTAGTCCACCCAGAGCCCGCCCATCGTGTAGTGGACGGCCGGGTAGATGCGCATCGGGACCGTGTAGGGGTCCTCGTCGGTGATGCGCTCGTACATGTCGAAGAGGTTCCCGTAGCGCTCCCGGATCGTGTCCTCGCCCAGGCGGTCGATGGCGCCGGAGAAGTCGAGGTACACGCCGTTCTTCAGGGGACCGACGCCGCGGCCCTGGTCGACCTGGGTCTTGGCGTTGCGGGAGGCGACGTCGCGGGGGACCAGGTTGCCGAACGACGGGTACTTCCGCTCGAGGTAGTAGTCGCGGTCGGCCTCGGGGATCTGGTCCGGCGAGCGGGTGTCGTCGGCGTTCTTGGGTACCCAGATGCGGCCGTCGTTGCGGAGCGACTCCGACATCAGCGTGAGCTTCGACTGGAAGTCGTCCGACGACGGGATGCAGGTCGGGTGGATCTGCGTGTAGCAGGGGTTGGCGAACAGCGCCCCCCGCCGGTGGGCCCGCCAGCCGGCGGTCACGTTGGAGAACATGGCGTTGGTCGACAGGTAGAACACGTTGCCGTAGCCGCCGGTGCACAGGACCACGGCGTGGGCCGAGTGCGAGCGGACCTGGCCGGTGACCATGTCTCGGACGGTGATGCCGACGGCCACGCCGTCCTTCACCACGAGGTCGAGCATCTCGGTGCGGGTGTGCAGCTTCACCGTGCCCTGGCCGACCTGGTGGGCCAGCGCCTGGTAGGCGCCCAGCAGCAGCTGCTGGCCGGTCTGGCCCCGGGCGTAGAAGGTGCGCGACACCTGGGCGCCGCCGAAGGAGCGGTTGTCGAGCAGGCCGCCGTACTCGCGGGCGAAGGGGACGCCCTGGGCGACGCACTGGTCGATGATGTTCACCGACACCTCGGCCAGGCGGTACACGTTGGCCTCGCGGCTGCGGAAGTCGCCGCCCTTGATGGTGTCGTAGAAGAGGCGCTGGACCGAGTCGCCGTCGCCCTTGTAGTTCTTGGCCGCGTTGATGCCGCCCTGGGCGGCGATCGAGTGGGCCCGGCGGGGGCTGTCGTGGAGGGTGAAGACCTCCACGTCGTAGCCCTGCTCACCCAGGGTGGCGGCCGCCGAGGCCCCGGCCAGGCCGGTCCCGACGATGATCACCTTGAAGCGGCGGCGGTTGTGCGGGGCCACCAGCTTCATGTCGAACTTGTGGGCGGTCCACGCCTCCTCGAGGGGGTAGGCGGGGACGTTGCCGTTGAGCTCGCCGATCATGCTTCCCGCTCCTGGGCTTCGCCCGGGCCGCTCGGGCCACGCTCGCTCATTGCCGGACCTCGCTCGCTGGTGCTCCCTGCGGACGGACGCTCGCTCATTCGTTCTCGCCTCCCGCTTCGGTCTCGTACAGCTCGCAGGTCACGATCGTGTCGCCACGGACCTCGCAGTCGGGGTTGTCGTCGGCGTCGATCACGCCGGTCATCACCGCGATCGGGAAGCTCAGGTTGCCGACGGTCACCAGTGCCGCGAACCCGATGGCGAACGACCGGCGCCACGAGTTCCACTTGGGGTTGTTGAGGCCCAGGCTCTGGAACATCGACCAGGCGCCGTGGAACAGGTGGATGCCGAGGGCGATGTTGGCCACGATGTAGAGCACGGTGACCGGCAGCCGGGAGAGGCTGGCGTCGACGTTGCGGTACACCTCGCCGCGTGCGAAGTCGGGATTGAACCA
>Ga0272482_10000412_pt1 | contig 13313 bp, 17 predicted proteins | sample RVTome_8_FD_192427 | JGI IMG/M metagenome (GOLD analysis project Ga0272482, IMG submission 192427) | Soil microbial communities from uranium-contaminated site in the Upper Colorado River Basin, Wyoming, United States - RVT160D0 (version 2) ...
GGAACCGAAGAAACGCAGGTATCTGTCGTGTTCGGACAGTCGCATGTGGAGGGCGAGGACCGCGTCGACGTCTTGCTGGCCGATCGCCCTGACCACGACGACGCGTCCGTCCGCCAGCAGTGCCCGCGCGCCGTCCGGCGTCACCGCGGCGCTCATCGCCTGCTCCGGGCGAGGCGGTCGTCGAACACGAAGTCGAGCCGGTCGCGTACCTCGACCACACCGGGTACCGCACGGACCGCATCGTCGACGGCGGCACACGTGCTGCGCCACTCGACCCGTCCCAGCATCAGCACCACGCCGTCGCGGACGCTCACGGCCACCGGGTTGCGTTCGCTCGACAGCACCGGCAGCAGCGCGCGTTCGACCCGCTCGCGGACGACGTCGTCCTCGATCACATAGGTCGCCAGCAGGTCACGGCGTGACAGCACACCGACCAGTCGGCCGCGCGCGGTCACGAACAGCCGTCGCACCCCGGCGTCGACCAGCGCCCGCACGGCGGCCGGCAGCGGCGTGTCCTCGGCGACGACGTGGACCGGCGTCGTCATCAGCTCTCGTGCGGCCGTGTCCTGCCGCGCGCCGATCAGGTCGGCCTCCGACACCACCCCGACCGGGTGCCCGTCGCGGTCCACGACCGGCACCGCACTGACCCGGTTGTGGGTCAGGACGGCGGCGACCGTCGCGAACGGCGCGTCGGCCGGCACCGAGACCGGGCAGCGGGTCATGACATCCCCGACCGTGGTGGTCATGGCTGGCACACCACCCTGGCGGTCACGCGGCCGGCGAGGACGTCCTCGATCGCGTCGTTGATCTCGTCGAGCTTGCGCACCTCGAGGTCGACCTTCGTGCGGCCCGCCGCGTGCAGCCGGAAGACCTCGGCGAGGTCGACCCGGGTGCCGACGATCGAGCCGATGACCGAGATCCCGCCGAGCACGGTCTCGAACACGGGCAGCCGCATGATGTTGTCCTTCGGCAGGGACACCAGCACGAGCCGGCCGCCGCGACGCAGGGACGCGTGCGCCTGCTCGAGCACGACGGGCGTCGCGGCGAGCACGATCGCCACATCCGCGCCGCCGAGGCCGCGGATGGCGGCGACGGGATCGGTCTCGGCCGCGTTGACGGTGTGGTCGGCGCCCAGTTCGGTGGCGAGCGCCAGCTTCGGCTCGGTGATGTCGACCGCGATCGTCTCGGCGCCGAAGATCCGCGCGTACTGCAGCGCGAGGTGCCCGAGGCCACCGATGCCGAAGATCGCCGCGCGTTCGGTCGGGCGCAGTCCGGCGACCTTGACCGCTTTGTAGGTGGTGACACCGGCGCACGTGAGCGGCGCGGCGTCCAACGCGGACACCTCGGCCGGCACGGGCACGACGTGGCCGGCGTGCGCCACGGCGTACTCGGCGTGCGCTCCGTCGACGCCGTACCCGGTGTTCACCTGGGACTCGCAGAGGGTCTCCCGGCCGTCGACGCAGTAGCCGCACCGCCCGCAGGCGTAGCCGAGCCACGGGATCGCGACCCGGTCACCGACGGCGACGCCGGTCACCCGGTCACCGACCTGCTCGACCACGCCGACGCCCTCGTGCCCCGGCACGAACGGCGGGGTCGGCTTCACTGGCCAGTCCCCGCGTGCCGCATGGATGTCGGTGTGGCACAGGCCGCTGGCCTCGATCCGGACCAGCACCTGGCCGTCGCCCGGCACGGGCACCGCACGGTCGACGATCTCCAGCGGCCGGTCGAACCCGGTCACGACTGCTGCCTTCATCACGCCTCCTGGAGCGTTCATCCCTCTCGCGTCCCAAGCATCGCCGCCCAAGGACCGCGGACTCAGAGCCCGAGGGAACGGTTGTGCCGGCGAAGGTCCCGCGAGAGGTCCCGGCCGACTCGGGACCTTCGGCCGTGTCCCCGGCGTCGAGGTAGGTCGATCGTGCTGGGATGGCAGACACCCACGTCCGGCAGCCCTGGCTCGCCTCACTCACCGGTCTCCTCGCCGCCACCGCGTTCGCCGGCGCGGTCGCACTCGGCACCGGCACGATGGACCTCGGCGGACCGGTCACCGAACGGCTTCCGTTCCAGAGCACCGTGTTCGGCGGCGTCGCGCTCGCGCTCGTGGTCGGCGTCCCGATGGCGGCCGCAGCCGTCCGCGCTGCCATGGGCCGGCCGCACGCCGCCGAGCTCGCGATGCTCGCCGGAGTGCTGCTCGTGGGCTGGATCGGCGTGCAGCTGATCGTCATCCGGACGTTCAGCTGGTTGCAGCCCGCCATGGTGGCCGCCGGGTTGGCGGTGTTCGCCGCGGGTTGGTGGCCACACAACCGGTCGACACCACGCCCGTAGTCCGTTGCAAGTCCTTTGTTCGCGTGGACATGCCGGGACGAACCCCTGCTGGCGCGTTTCCTGATCGCGGTCGTCGGACCGGGCGGCCGGATCGAGCTACAACCGTTCGGCGTCTTCCACGACTGACGGCACGTCCCGCGGGCCGCGTCCCTTGAGGGCGCGGCCCGCATCGGTCGCTGTCACGGCCATCGCTGGTCGCCGACCACGGCGACGGGACAGGTTGCGTGGTGCAGCACCGCGTAGCTCGTCGAGCCGATGCTGCCGGCCGCGGTTCGGTGGTGGCCGTGGGCGCCGACGACGACCAGCTGTGCTGGCTCCGCGTGCGCGAGCAGGCCGTCCACCGGCCGGCCGCGGTAGTGAACGGAACGCACCGGCACGTCGGGGTGGTGCGCGCGGACGGCGGCCAGTTGTTCCTCGAACACCCGGTGCTGCGCGACCGCGATCTCGTCCCAGTGCACGGCCGTGGCCGCGGGCGGCCACCCGTCGACGAGTCCTTCGTAGGTCCACGCGTGGACGGCGACGACGTCGACGTCCCGCGCGGCGGCCGCGTCGAGGGCGAACTCGAGCGCGTTGGTGCTCGCCGTGGTGCCGTCCGCGCCGACGACGACCGGGCCGGCCGCCGGCGGGGGCGCACCTGCCGTCCGGCCACGCATCACGACGACGGGGCAGCGGCCGTGGGCGGTGAGGGCGTTCGCCACCGAGCCGAGCAGCAGGCTGCGGAACCCGCCGAGGCCCCGGGAGCCGACGACGACCAGACCGGCCTGGTCCGCCTCGTCGACGAGTTCTTCCGTCGCCCGCCCCGTACGCAGCTCCGTCCACACCTCGACCCCCGGCGCGGCGGCACGTGCCTCAGCCAGCGCGGCCGTGAGGAACTTCCGTCCGTGTGCCGCCAACTCGTCCGCGTAGAGGTCGGTGGGCGGCAGGAGCAACGGCAGCTCACGCACGTGCACGAGTCGCAGCCGGGCGCCGCGCGGTGCTGCCTCGGCCGCCGCCCAGCGTGTGGCGTTCAGCGCGGAAGCGGAACCGTCGATACCGACCACGATCTGCCTGGTCATCTCATCCTCCTGCTGTCGTTCGACGTCAGCGGCGGTGGTCGTGCCAGTCCGGCTCCACCCGCGCCCAGTCCGCTTCCCAGCCGCGAGAACGGCGTCGCTCGAGTGCCACATGCGTGCCGTAGCAGGCGAGGGCGAGGAGTCCGGCGGCGAAGAACCAGCCGAACACCGCGACCATGGCGGCCTCCGCCGCCGCCGCTTCCGTGGACAGCGGTGGGTCGACCGGCCGGCCGGCGTCGTCGAGCCAGACCGGGACCTCCTCGCCGGACCTCGACCCGTTGACGACCTCGACCGGGCCGGTCCGCACGTCACCGGCCGGCAGCCGCCACTGCGCGCGGACCACCGACCTACCACTGACCACGCCGCCGCGGACGACGACGGCGGCCGGCGCGTCCTCGAGGAGAACGGCGACGGACTCGTGCCGGGCGGCGGCCTGCCGCGCCGCCTGATCACCGAGGGAGGCGAAGGTCAACGAACCGAACGTCAACATGACCGGCACCAGCACAACGGCAAGCGCCATCGCCAGCACCAGGACCACTGCTTCCAGCCGGTCGACGCCTCTGGCCAACGGGTTCCGGCCGGGGTGGAGCAGTCGCGCCAGCCGGACGGCCGGCGTGGTGGCTCGTGTGCTCATGACAGCTCCCGGTGGTCTCGTGGCGCGGCGCACCGGCCGGTGTCCTCGTCGATGGCGGCCAACCAGTCACCTGACTTGGCGTGCATCGCGCAGCTCCCGCGAACCCAGGCGGGCTCTTCCCGCCGGTTCCATGGTCGGGCGCGCAGCCGGCGGTCGACAGGGACGGACATCCCCGGGAGCCGGGACCAAAGCACTCGTTCGACCGTGGCGCGTCAGTGCGACGTTCCGGCCAGGTGCAGCTGCTCGGCGACCGATGCGGCCCACGCGTCGATCGCCGGCCAGTCACGCAGGTCCCCCGGCCTGCCGCCGCACAACCACAGCAGCACGCGGGAGAGCAGTGGTGTGCCGGTGCGCGGGACGACGCCGGCGAACGCGCGATAGTCCCGTGGCCGGGCGACGGCCAGCAGCTCCGCGATCTTCGGCGGCACCTTGTCCCGCAGCAGCCTGCCGACCGGACCACGCAGCGACGGTCCGATGCCGACGCTGAACAACCACACCGGCCTGTCGTGCAAGGCGTCCACGTTGCGCAGCACGAAGAACTCCGCTCCAGGCAACAGCGCGCGGTTGTGCACCGCGCTGCCGAGCACCACCGCGCCGTACGGGGCGAGGTCGAGCACGTCCTTCACGTGCCGGACGTCCACCTCGGCACCGTGCACGCGCAGCCGCGCACCGATGAACTCGGCGATGTCCTTGGTGGAACCCCGTTCACTGGCGTGTACGACCAGCACACGTTCGTTGTCAGCCATCCCGTGACCCTCCGATGTGGACAGTTCAGCTCTCGGCGCCGTACGTGTCCAGCGCACGCCTGTCGCCGACAGCGGACGAGAGTCGAAGGACCTGCGCACCAGGGACCGACGACCGTGCTCACGCCCGGATCGGTGGTCGACAGTGACAGTGAGACCGACAGACGAGGAGGCGAGCGCCATGACCGGCGGGCGCCACGAGAACACCTACGACATCGACGTGGTCGAGACCGTGCCCGGCGCGGTGCTGGAGCTCCACCGCTCCGTGCGCGCGGGCCGGATCGGCGAGGACATCGGCGCCGGTCTCGCCGACCTGTACGCGAGAGCCGCGAAGGCGGGTCTTCCCGTCACCGGCCCGCCCTCGGTGACCTACCTCGGTGACATGGCGCCTGGCGCCATCCTGGACGTCGAGCTCGACGTCCCGGTCGCTGCCGGCACCGGGCACGCCGATGTCGGCGCCGGCGCACGGGTCACCGGGCGCCGGGCGCTGCCAGTGGCGCGGACCGTCCACCTCGGTGCCTACGACCGGCTCGGCGCGGCGTATACGGCGCTCGAGAAGTGGCTGGGACGGCACGACTTCCGGGCCGGCGGGCCGCCGACGGAGACCTACCTCGTCGGTCCGGACGCCACCGCCGACCCGGCCGGGTACCGCACCGAGATCGCCATTCCCGTCGTGCCGGCACTCGGCCCGACGGTCCGGGTCGGCGACGACTTCGCCACGACCGTGCACCGGACGAGAGACGCGTTGACCGCCAACGGTTTCGGCGTGCTCACCGAGACCGACGTGCGCACCACACTGCGGGACCGCATCGGCGCCGAGCTCGAGGACTACCTGATCCTCGGCGTGTGTGTCCCCGAGCTCGCGAAGCAGGCGCTCGACATCGACCGGCAGATCGGGCTGCTGCTCCCGTGCACCGTGGTGGTGCGGCGGGACGGCGCGGGGACGGCCGTGACCGCGCTCGACCCGGCGATCATGGTCCGCGCGACCGGCCACGCCGAGCTGGAACCGATCGCCGCCGAGGTCAGGAGCAGGTTGGACGGCGCATTCGACGCGCTCATGGCGAGCGCGTCGCCGGACCCGAGCACCGGACCGGACAGAGAGCCGATCAGGAGGTAGACCATGAAGATCGACGAGTTGTTCGCACGAACGAGGGAGTCGGCCAAGGCCGAGCTGGCCTACGCCGAACCCGTCGAGAAGGACGGGACGACCGTGATCCCGGCCGCTCGGGTGGCCGTGGGTGGGGGCGGCGGCACCGGGCAGGACAAGAACGGTCAGCAGGGTGAGGGAGGTGGTCTCGGGCTCACCGCCCGGCCGGTCGGTGCGTATGTCATCAAGGACGGTGAGCTGCGCTGGGCGCCTGCCGTCGACGTCAACCGGTTGGTCGTCGTCATCGGCGCGGTGGTGGTCGCGGCGTTGTTCACCGCGGTCAGGATCGGCCGGGACCGGAGGCGGACCGATGGCTGACACCGCACGCGGCGGACCACTCCACCTGCTGGACCGCTGGCTGTACCGCCAGGGCAGGCCGAACAGGGTGGCGCGATTGATGAACGGAGCTTCCTCGGCACTGTTCGCCACCGGGTTCGTCCTGCCGGGCCGGTACATGACGCTCGAGGTGCGCGGGCGGCGGACGGGCCGGCGCATCGCGCTGCCGGTCGTCGTCGCGGACCACGAGGGCGGGCGCTACCTCGTCTCGATGCTCGGCGAGAACGCGAGCTGGGTCCGCAACGTCCGGGCGTCGGGCGGGTCGGCGGTACTGCGGCACGGTAGGCGCGACACGGTGCACCTCGAGGAGGTCGAGCCAAGCGGCCGGGCCCCGATCCTGCGCCGGTACCTCGCCGTCGCACCGGGCGCCCGCGCGCACATTCCGGTGGACCGACGCGCGCCGGAGGCCGAGTTCGCGGCGATCGCCGACCGGTACTCCGTCTTCCGCATCACGGTGACGCCCCCTGAGGTGACCACTGTGGACCCATGAGGGGTCCCGTGACGGACGCCTCGGCCTCACACCGAGTGGGGCCGAGGCGCTCGGCTGTCCGGTCCCGCCAGCAGTGCCAGCAGGTCGGTCGCGGTGACGATGCCGACGACCGAGCCCCGGCAGTGAACCACAGCGGCGTCCGACCTGGCCTCGGTCATCCGCCGTGCGACCGTCCGCACGTCGTCGGACTCCTCGACCGCCAGCACCGGCGACCTGGCCAACGCACCGGCGGCCGGTCGTGCCGAACCCGGGGTGGACCACAGTCGCCACAACACATCGGACTCGTGCAACAGCCCGAGACACCGCGAGCCGTCGATCACCGGCAGGTGACGCACACCGGCTTCGACCATCATGCGCAGTGCGACCTCCAGCGGTGCGGACGGCACGATCCCGAGTACCTTCGGGGTCATGACATGACGGACGGCGGGCGTCCCGCCGGCCGGGTAATCCACTGTGGACATGATGTTCCTCTCCGGACGGGGCCGGCGGTGGACCCCTTGACCAAGGCCCACCGCCGGCTGTTCAGTCAGTTGGTGATCTTCACCTCCACCTGCCGGGCCTCGGCGTCCTTCTTCACCGGCACCGTCACCTCGAGGATGCCGGCGTTGTAGGTCGCCGAAACGTCCTCGGCGACCGCGCCGGACGGCAGCCGGACGGTCCGGGCGAACGAGCCGTAGGAGAACTCACTGTGGACGCCATCGTGCTTGGTCACGGCGCGCTCCGCGGTGATGCACAGCTCGTTACCCTGCACCGAGATCGAGATGTCCTTCTCGGGATCCATCCCCGGCAGCTCGACCTTCAGCACGTAGTTGCCGTTCTCCCGGTAGTCCTCGATCCGGGCCGCGTGGTGGCCGCCGAAGGGCCAGCCACCTTCCACGAACCGGACCAGGTCCGGAAGTGTGAAGGAGCGTGGCATCAGACTCGTCATCCTGCTCTCCTCTCGTCGGGGCCTACACTTTCAGCCAACCGCCGCCAGGGGCCGTGTCACAGGGCGGCTGGTCCCCCGCTCGCGGGACCTTCGTCACCGTCTACTGAGGACTTGAGACGTCGGTCCGACCACGCGACCGGCCGAAGACCAGGTAGGCGATCGGACCGGCGAAGTTCACGGCGATCGCGGCCGCCCACAACGGTTTGCGCCCGTTGACGGCCTCCTGAGGCCGACCGGCCAGGTCGACCCAGGCGGCCGCGGCCAAGCCGAGCTGCACCGCGCTCGCGACGACGAAGGCCCGCCGCTGTGCCGGGGTGAGATCCCGCCAGTGTCGGTGCGGCATGATCCTCTCCTTTCACGGCAGTGCGCTGTCGAGTGCGTGCGCACTCCTACCCGTGGTGCGGTCGAACCACGGCGACCGGGCACGGCGCGTGGTGCAGCAGCTGTTGGCTCGTCGAGCCGAGCACGAGACCGAGGAACCCACCCCGACCCCGGCAGCCGACCACGACCAGCTGGGCCGTGGCCGCCCGCGCGAGCAGCGCGCCCGCCGGACTGTCGTGCACGACCACACTGGTGACGGTGACGTGGGGATACTTCTCCTGCCAAGCCGCGAGTTGCTCGGCGAGCACGTTCCTCGCGTCGGCAACCACCGACTCGAAGTCCATGACGAGAGCGCCTGCCGCGACGGCGCTGTGCACCGCGGGCTCGGTCCAGCTGTGCACCGCGACCAGCTCGGCACCACGCACCGCCGCCTCGGCGAAGGCGAAGGCCACCGCCGCGTCACTGGTCGTGGTGCCGTCGACGCCGACGACCACCGGTCCGGTCGTCGGCACGGGGCCCGAGCCACGCACGACCACCATGGGGCACCGCGCGTGAGCTGCGACCCGGATCGCCGTCGACCCGATCAGCAGACCGGTGAAGCCGCCGAGGCCACGGGAACCGAGCACGACGAGCGACGCCGTGGCGGACTCCGCCACGAGCAGCATCGCGGCCGACGTGTCCGCGCTCACCGTGTCGACCGCGAGACCGGGCACGGTCTCGACGGCCGCGTCCCGAGTCACCGCCAGCCACCGCTCGCCCTGCGCACGCAGGACCTCGCGGATGCTCTCCTCCTCGAGGACACCTGACGGCTGGCGGAACGGCAGCTCGAAGGCGTGCACGAGACGCAGTCCCACGTTCCGCCTACCAGCCTGTGCCGCCGCCCACCGGACCGCGCGCAACGCGGACTCCGACCCGTCCACCCCCACGACGACCGGACCGATCTCGAGATGGTTCGACATCACTCCTCCTGACCGTCCACTTCAGTCCGTACGATCGCGACCGGGCATGGTGCGTGGTGCAGCAGATGCTGGCTGGTCGAGCCGAGCAGCAGGCCGCGGAACCCGCCGCGCCCTCTGGTGCCGACCACGACCAGCGCGGCGCCTGCCGCGTACCGCAGCAACGCCCGCGACGGGTGGTCGCGCACGACCTCCCTGCTCACGCTCACGTCGGGGTACTTCTCCTGCCAGTAGGCCAACCGCTCGGCGAGCACCTCGAACGCCCGGTGCTGCGCCGGGAGGAAGTCCGGCGGCTCCGGATGCCCGAGCAGCACGCTGTCCACCGCGGCGTCGGCCCAGGTGTGCACGGCGACGAGGTGGGTGCCGCGCGCCGAGGCCTCGGCGAACGCGAACGCGGTCGCCTGCTCGCTGTTGTCCGTGCCATCCACGCCGACCACCACCGGGCCCTGTTCTGGCGACGTGCCGCTGTCCTCGCCGCGCACGACCACCAACGGGCAGCACGCGCGGCCGGCGAGCAGTGTCGCGGTCGACCCGAGCAGCAAGCCGGTGAAGCCGCCAAGCCCTCTGGTGCCGATGACGAGGAGCGCGGCCGAGCGCGACTCCTTCACCAGCACGGGGATCAGCGGTGCGTCCTCCAGTGCGAGATCCGGCCGGAGCCCCGGTGCCACCTCTTCGGCGGCCGCGGCCGCGACGCTCAGCCAACGGCTGGCCTGGGCCCGCATCGCGTTGCGGACGAGGCTCGGGTCGACCACACCGTTCGGCAGGGCGACCGGCGCGACGTACACGTGCACGATCCGCAGCGGCACCGCGCGTCGCACCGCCTGTGCCGCGGCCAAGCGAACAGCGTTCAGCGCGGAGTCGGAGCCGTCGATCCCGACGACGACAGGTTGAGCGGTCGCCATGTGAGCCTCCCTGTTTCCTTACCTACCAACGAAACTAACCGGAACGACGGCCCACCGCCGCCGACCGAGGTCCTCCTCGACCGAGGACTTTGGGCGGTGTTCACCGTTCGTGGCGACGACCAGACATCTGCCGCGCGGTGAGCATCGACCGACGCCGCGACGCCGTCCACGATCAACTCGCCGCCGGTCGAGTAGGGTGGCACCGGCCGTGCCGACCGAACCGTCCACTCCGACCACGACCGCGCCTGCCGCAGTGTGACCTCAGTCGTCCCACCGGATCGACGCCGGGGCCGTCGTGGTCAGGTCCACAGCGGACACCCCCGGCACGGTGCGAGCCAGTGCCGCGACGACCGACCGCTCCGCGTCGTCGGCGAAGTCGCCGGCGATCGTCACTCGGCCCGTGTCGACCTCGACAGACCAGTGACGCCTACTGCCGGCGTAGTCGTCGAGCAGGCCCCGGACCTTGCCCAGCACCACGTCGTCATCGCGGACCATCGTCCGTAGCAGGTCGCGGTAGGCGACCATGCCGATCAGCAGGCCCTCCTCGACCACCGGCATCGCGTGGAAGTGCCCGGCCAGCATCCGTTCCGCGACCACGGCGACCTCGGTGCCGGGCCCGACGACCTCGACCGGGCTGGCCATCGCCGCCAGGACCGTCGTCATGCCGCTCGGCGTGGCACGCAGACCGTCGGACTCGCTGAAGATGCCGACCACGCGGCCGTTGTCGTCGACGACCGGGAGGGTGGCGAACCCGTGCTCGGTGAGCGAGGTGATCGCCGCCAGGACACTGGCATCGGCGTTGACGCTCACCACCGGTCTGCTCATGATGTCCCTGACACGCATGGTCGCACTCACCCGTCCGTCTCAGCGCGGACCACCGCGACCGGGCACGTCGCGTGGTGCACCACGTGCTGGCTGGTCGAGCCGAGAACGAGGTCACGGAACCCGCCACGGCCCCGGCGTGCGACGACCAACAGCTGCGCGGTCTGCGCGCGGCGCCGGAGCGCGCGGGTCGGGCGGTCGTGGACGAGCTCCCGGTCGACCTCGACGTACGGGTACTTCTCCTGCCAGGCGGCGAGTCGCTCGACGAGCGCCTTCTCGGCGAGCCGGCGATCCCGGTCGAAGTCCACCGGTGCGTTGCTGCCGGCGAGCGCACTGTCGAACACGGAGTCGGTCCAGGCGTGCAGAGCGACCAGTCTCGCGCCCCGCGCCGACGCCTCGGCGAACGCGAAGGCGACCGCCGGCTCGCTGGCCGGTGTGCTGTCCACGCCGACCACGACCGGACCGGCCTGAGTCGTGCCACGCGCCAACACCACCGGGCAGTGGGCATGCCCGGCGACGGCGAGCGACGTGGAGCCCGCGAGCAACCCGGTCAGCATGTTGCGGCCCTTGTTGCCGAGCACGACCAGCGACGCGTCCTCGGACTCGTGCAGCAGCCCGGCCGCCGAGGACGCGGCGACCAGTGCGGTCTCGACCCGCGCGGCGGGCAGCACCTCGGTCGCGGCGGCGACGGCGTCGGACAACCACCTCCGGCCCTGCGTGCGCACGGCGGTGAGCACCGACTCCTCCTCGGTGACCCCGGTCGGGAACCCGACGGGGAGCTCGTAGGCGTGCACGAGCCGAAGGGGCAGGTCGTCGCGGAGTGCCTGCGCGCCGGCCCAGCGGACGGCGTCCAGGGTTGCCGGTGAGCCGTCGACGCCGACCACGACGGGCTTGCGGTTCTGCTGCGTTGTCATCGTTCTCTCCTCATGGGATCAGCCGATCGCCGCGCGGCGAGGGGCTCTGGTCGAGTTCTGGCGACTACGACAGGGCAGCCGCTGCGCCGGATGAGCGCGCGGCTCACGGACCCGAACAGACTCGAGGCGAGCCTGCCCCTGCCTCGGGAACCGAGCACGAGGAGCGCCGCGGTACGGGATGCGGTGACGAGCACGTCGGTGGGGTCGCCGGCCGTCACCACCGTCGTGACGGGGACGTCCGGGTGCAGCTCGGCGAACGCGGCGATGGTCCGTGCCTGCTCCGCGTCCTCGGCCCGGTCGGTGTCGCCCGCCGGCACGCAGCGGAGCACCGACAGGGCCCGTCCGGTCCGGTACGCGACAGCGAACGCGAAGGCCAGCGCTGACTGCGCGGTGCCGATCTCGTCGAGTGCGACCACGACGGGGGCGGACGCTGGCGTCGTCCACTCCCGCCGTGGCACCACCGCGAGCGGACACGGCGCGGTGGTCAGCAGGTCGCCGGGCACCGATCCCGAGATGGCCTCCACGAACGGGCTCGCGTCGTCGGCGCCGACGACGAGCAACGCTGCGCTCTCCGCCGCGGCCCGCAGCGCGCTCGCGGTGGGGCCCTCGGCGAGCTCGGTCGTGACGTCCAGGCCGGGCCATGCGGCACTGGCGTACTCGGACATGTCGGCGAGCACCTCCTCGGCGTCGGCCCGGTGCGCGACCGCCTCGTCGGCGGGCAGGTACAGGTCCGGCGCGGCCGGCGCCGCGCACACGGTGACGAGTCGTAGGCCGGTGCGGCGGGCGACCGCCTCCGCCGCCGCCCACCGCACCATCGGCAGCCGGGCGTCGAAGGACGAGACGCCCACCACCACCTGGCCTGCCGAGGACCGGTCGGTGTTCATCGCCGCTCCGTCCGCGCCACGACGACCGGGCACTCCGCGTGGTGCAACAGGGTTTGGCTGACCGAGCCGAGACCGAGACCGGCGAGCGCGCCGCGGCCACGGGACCCGACGACGACGAGCTGTGCGTCGGCGGCGTGCTCGAGCAGCGTGTGCGCGGGCGTGCCCCGTGTGACAACGGGCCGGACCTCGACGTCGGAGTACCGGTCGCGCCACGGGGCGAGCTGCTCCGCGAGTTCCTTCTCCTCCTCGGCCTGCAGCCAGTCCCAGTCGATCGTGCCCGGCGCCGCCGCCCACGCACCGGAGACGTCGACGTCCGCCCAGGCGTGCACGACGAGCAGTGGCACCGTTCTGGCGGCCGCGGCCTCGAACGCGTACTCGAGTGCGGCATCGCTCAGCGCGGAACCGTCCACACCGACCACGACCGGTCCCGCCGATGGCGGCGCACCATCCGCGGTGGACGAACGAATCACCGCGACCGGGCAGTGCGCGTGCCCGGACAGGGCGACAGCGATCGAGCCGACCAGCAACGAGCGGAACCCGCCGAGGCCACGGGAACCGAGGACGAGCAGGCGCGCCTGCCTCGACTCGTTGATCAGCTCGTGGGCGACGACCCCGCTGTGCAGGTCGGTGATGATCGTGATGCCGGGCGCGATCTGCCGTGCGGCGGCCACCGCCTCGCTCAACCAGTGGCGGCCCTGTTCGAGTACAGCGGTCTGGTACTCCTGCGGTGGGGCGACCTGCTTGGGGTGGCGGACCGGCGCGAGATAGCAGACGTGCACCAGCCGAAGCACCGCGGCCTGCCGGTCGGCCTCGCCGGCCGCCCAGCGGACGGCGCGCAGCGCGGACTCGGAACCGTCCACAC